>Ga0265296_1000419_pt1 | contig 67460 bp, 70 predicted proteins | sample MunlanPumphouse1_FD_189073 | JGI IMG/M metagenome (GOLD analysis project Ga0265296, IMG submission 189073) | Groundwater microbial communities from a municipal landfill in Southern Ontario, Canada - Pumphouse #1 | ecosystem: Environmental > Aquatic > Deep subsurface > Groundwater | place...
TAAGGTTAAATTGTTCCTCTGTAAGCATGTGATACATAGCGTGGCGGGTTAAAGTAACACCACTCTATCACACAATATTTTTTATGTTAACAGCACCTAGTACCCTTAAGGCCTGGTTCATTGTAGTGTCTCTTGCCGTGAGACACAACTATGGCGTTTCAGACGAGCGGAAAAACTACCCATAGGAACGGGGTGACCCCTATTGCCTAACTGCTTAATTCTAGTGTAATATGTGTGTTTACTCAGTCCCACCCCTACATATGATAGAAAGACTAGCCCCAATACTAGCAACCGTTGCAATCTTAGAGGGATGCAAACCCATGGAGTGCGTGGATGACGCCTCTGGGTCTACTCCTGCGGGAACTGCTGATTGGGGAGCTGCCATGGTTTTGGGGAGACAGGGCGGGGACGACAAGGTGTTTTTGGGGTTTGCTCGCTGGGGAGAAACAGCTAGCTCCACTGTTTATGTAGATGATGAGACTCTTGACGACTCGGTCTCTGAGGCCATTGAGATGTTGAATCCCCTACTCACGGCCGCCGGTCTGCCCGTCCTAACTCTTGGTGAGGAGGGAAACCGTTACGATGACTTGGAAATTGATCCATCCTCACCCCTTTCCACGATTACGGCAGAACTAGATCCCGAAGACATTTTGGTGGCGAGCTTCCATTTAGACGTTTTTGACGCATATATGGACAGAGGTGATCCAAAATTAGCACTAACGCAGATCATTAGAACAGATTGTGCTAGCGTAGATATACGCAGTGCAATGGTGGTTCTCGATCCAGAGGTTGATTCAAGAGGCCTCGACTTGCCGTGGCTCGTTGGACATGAATTGGGACATGCTCTGGGTCTGGACCATCCCACCCGAGCTGACTTGCTTATGTCTGCAAGCCAACCAGCAGAGTTAGTTGACGCAGAGGCAGAAACCGAAGGGGTAGGCTTAATTTGTATAAAAGATCCCTGGCAAGATCCCGAAACATGTCTTGAACCAGAGTTTACTCTCGAAAATGGGACGACATATGTGCCGGCCGACCATCTGTGATAAGCCATAGAGGCTTCTATCGGATCTCCGCATGCACGTCCAAGCTAGCCTTGCGGGTCTCAAGCGTTTGTCATGCAACTCATGGCTGGGGATGAGGGATGACGCTCACTCTGTTCGCTAGACGCTTCGCTTACGAACCCTGGGTTCTCATCCTCACAATCCTACAATTGAAACCCCACCCGGCACAAGGCCGGTTGTGTTTTCAATGGCTGGCTAGTCGGGTCTAGTACCCTTCCACCACTTCAGGATATTTTTGACGATATTCGTCGCTAAATTCACAGACCATACAGTCTGGGATCCAGTATCCAATTCCATTCTCATCTTCAAAAATCGTAGCTCCTCCGTTGACTCCATTGGCATAAACATAACCAAATGAATAGTTCATATCCTCATCTATGCTCTCGATGGGCTCAATCACGACACTCAATATAATTTCTCCTTGCTCAGTGTAGTAATCAACATACGGATTGACGACTCTATCTAATATTTCTTGCTCCACGTCATCAGGGATAGACCCTGCGGCAGAGAAAACAATCATCGGCAATTCGAGATCTTCATATTCACAGATGAATTCATCCGTACTTTCTGGGAGAGCAATTTCTTCCTCCTCTTGAATGGGATTGCCACTACAGGAAACAAAAAAGACCGCTAGGAACAAAAATAAAGTGAGTTTTTTCATAGGTATAAAAGTAAAATGTATTGGCTGGCTAACCGGGTCTAGTACCCTTGACCTTGTTCATTGTTAGAACTCGCCATCAGTCAGACAGAGCTCTTCATAAATTTCGTAGGTGTGATCAGATACCCCTTCGAAATCAATAGCACCACTACAAATAAGTGTTTGAAGTTCAAAGACACCACTCACCATTTGAGCAGTATTATCAGCATCGATCAAAAGAGCGTTATCATATCTATCCAGCATCACAGCCACATCTTCACGAGTAATGTAGTCTCCAACACCAAAATCATTACTGCCTTCATAGCCAGTAACCACTCCCATTCCAGCCATCTTTGTGACGGAATCAGCATAGTAGGCATCGTAATCCACATCTTCAAAAGTAATGATGCCGGAGGCGAATGTAGTTACACTAAAGGTAACAAGAGCACTAAGAAGTCCAACAAGTAAATATTTTTTCATCGCATTTGGGTTAGTAATGAAAAGATTATACACTGACTAAGCCCAATTGAAAGTTATGGCTGGGGATGAGGGATGACGCTCACTCTGTTCGCTAGACGCTTCGCTTACGAACCCTGGGTTCTCATCCTCACAATCCTACAATTGAAACCCCACCCGGCACAAGGCCGGCTGTGTTTTCAATGGCTGGGGATGAGGGATTCGAACCCCCGAATGCCGGGACCAAAACCCGGTGCCTTACCACTTGGCGAATCCCCAACGGTGTGCGCAAAAAGCGCGGAGAAAATCTAATCAATTAATGGTTCAAAGTCAATCTAGCTTACAAACCTATCGCGTCTTGAATTTGACGGATTTGTTCCTCGAGGGCGCTCTGGACTTGGTTCAAGTATTCCTCGGGTAAGGAGTCCATCGGCACTTCCTCGAGAGGCAAATAGCGGAGCGGGTCTACACGGACTCCGTCTTGCCAGACTTCAAAGTGAAGATGCGGTCCGGTGCTACGAACGCCGGCTCCAATGCTGCCCGGCATAGCGCCGGTGTATCCAAGGAGCTGGCCGCGAGTGACGTAGTCGCCGGCGGAAACCGCAGTAGCGGAGACGTGGCCGTAAACGGTCATCACTCCCATGCGGTGAACCACTTGAACGTAGGCGTAACGGGTTGAAGTTTCGTCATACACCACGGCACTCACCACTCCGTCGGCGGGGGCAAAAATAGAAGAACCTTGTTTAGCGCGAATATCGAGAGCGCCGTGACCCACACCAAATTGTTTTTTGTAACCGCTGTCGTTAAAGAAGGCGGTGAGGCCACTGTCGGGGGAGACCGGCCAGTCGAGCTGAAGGAAGGCGGAAGCTTCCGCGGCATCAAAATCCGCCAGCATATCCTCTTCAATGCGAGACACCACTTCTTGCTGATCCTCCGTGAGGAGGGCGTTCATGCCCGCCAATCTTTCTTCCATACTTTTCACATTGGCCTCGTAGATTTTGAGTTCTTGAAACAGGTCCTCTTTACGCTCATCGGAAGTTGCGAGCATGGCTTCGAGCACGGCTTTTTCAGCCTTGGTTTCATCCAAAAGTTCTTGCTGCGCAGCGCGTTCACCCTCCAGGCGCGTCCGTTCGTCGCTCAGTTGTAAATCAAGCGTATCCAGTTCGGCCTTTCGAGTTCGCAATTCCGTCCACTTATTAGTCAGGTCGGTGGTCATGGTGGTCATCCTCTCGATCTGTTTTTGACCTTCGCCCTCGATAAGATCCAAATAAGTAATATTTTGCAGCGTTTGCGAAACGCTATCCGGGCTCGCCAGCACCTTGATGGGGTCCACACCCTCGTCGTTGTAATAAACGTCCCGTTTTACATAAATCATCGTCATGAGCTGGCCCACGAGCACCTTTTGATCCGCCACTTGGAGTTCCAAAATCTGCACGTCCTCCTCAAGATCTCCAATCTCCATCGTTTTTCGTTCCTTTTGAGTCTTCACGCTGGTGATCTGATGCGCGTGGTTTTTAATCTGATCGTCCAGGTTCGCCAAAACCATTTCCAAATTCGTGATGGCCGCGTCCATTTCAAGCAAACTTTCCTTGGCGCCTTCCACATTTTGTTCGAGAAGCGTGTAACGATACTGAATCTGCGCCAGTTTTTGTTTGAGTTGGAGCAAAAGCGTGCTTTGTTCCACCACTTGCGTCAAAGTTCCCGTGTCGTCAGCCTGTGCTACCGGGCTGAAAAGGAGGGCAAAGACGATAATGAGGGAGAATAGTTTTTTCATTTATTTTTGTATCCCCTAATTATAGCACAAAACAGGTTGGGAGGGAAGGTGGACCTACCAAATCCGTGTGCGCACACAACTCAGTAGGCCTTCAATGAGGCGGACATTGGCGGCGGGGAAAGGGAATTTTTCCAATTCGATCGGTTTGACCCACTTGCCGGCACTTGCAGTCTTCAAAACCACCGTGCCTTTGTCAAAATCGGCCAAAAAACAGCGTAAATCGACCAAATATTTAGTGTAAGCGTGCTGAATTTGCATAAAAAACTTCACATTTTTCACTTTTATACCAAGTTCCTCGTCGAGTTCGCGGTGCAAGGCATCCAGGAGCTCCTCGTCTTTTTCAACCCGTCCACCCGGGAATTCCCAGAGTCCGGCCATAAGTCCGCCGTCATGACGTTTTTGAATAAAAATTTTGCCTCTTTTTCGGATGACCGCAACGACCACTTGAACCGGCACTTTTGACCTGGAGGGACCTTTGTTGGGGAGAATATCTTGGACTCCGGCGGCGTAAGCCTTGCACAGTTCTTGCAGCGGACACAGCTCGCACTTAGGCAGTTTGGTGCACTGCAAAGCCCCGAACTCCATCACGGCCTGATTGAAAGGTCGCGCCTGGCCCTTGGGCAGCAATTCCGCGGCTTCGTCCCAGAATTCTTTCTTGAAATAGGTCGCATTTTCCCTGAAATCCGCCAAACGCGCCAGCACGCGGATCACGTTACTATCCACCACCGGACGATCCTGATTGTATGCAATGCTGCAGATAGCTCCCGCCGTGTACGGACCCACGCCCGGAAGCTTCACAACGTCCTTATATTTGGTAAAAAACTCACCTTTGTTCTTCTCCACCAGAATTTTCGCCGTTTTTCGAATGTTTTTTGCTCGGTTGTAGTAGCCCAAGCCCTCCCAAAGCTTCAAAATTTTGTCTTCTTTCGCCCTCGCCACAGACTTAATGGTGGGGAACGCTTTCATCCAGCGCTTAAAATAAGGCAACATGGTGGCGACTTGAGTCTGTTGCAGCATAATTTCCGAAATCCAAACCTCGTAGGGCGTGTAGTTTTTTCTCCAAGGAAGCTTGCGTTGTTTCTTTTGAAACCACGTCAAAAGTCGCTCTGAAATGACCTGACGTTCCTGGGGCGTGAAATTCATGAATCCATTATAAACGAAAAGATGGTAAAGGGAATCCGGATATCCATGGTAAAAAAACCTTGCAAAGATAAGACATTTCACCTAAAATCACTCGGCACGGATCAAAAACTCTAAAGTTTATGTCAACCAAAAAAGCAGGAGGGTCAAGTAAAAACGGACGCGATTCGCAGGCGAAACGTCTTGGAATCAAGCGTTTTGCAGGAGAAGTCGTTACCGCGGGTTCAATTATTGTTCGTCAGAAGGGCACCAAATGGCACCCCGGAAAGAACGTAGGAACCGGACGGGATTGGACTTTGTACGCCCTCGTGGACGGAAAAGTAGCCTTTACGCAAAAGCGTCAAAGAAAATTCGACGGAACGACTCGTTACGACAGTTTGGTCCACATCGCCGCTGTGTAAAAGTTTTGATTTCTAAGATAAAGAAAGCTATCCTAAACGGGTAGTTTTTTATTAACCCCACGCCTTATGAAAAACCAACTTAATGCACTCGCTGTTGCACTTACATGCGGACTCCTTTGGGGAGTCGGACTGATGTTTTGGACTCTCGTAGGCGTACAATGGGGATTCGGCCTGTCCTCTTTAGAGCTGGTTACGGAATGGTACCCCGGCTACGAAATAACAGGTTTAGGGGCACTGATTGGGCTAGGGCTAGGATTTTTGGATGGATTCATCGGTGGGTATATCACGGTTTGGATTTACAATTTCTTTGCTCGAAAATTTAGCAAATAATTTTCATGACGCTCGAATCATTTTTTGGCCTCGATACGGAGGGCGCCGGAAGCGCCGAATCTCGAGAACAATTTCAAGAGCAAATGCGTGAAAGCGCTCGTGCCATTAAAAACATGAGTGCCAATCAAGCAGCTCAAAAAAAACAGGAAGACAAGCTCGCCAAGATTTTGATGCGTTTCATGAAAGACCCGACTAAGTACGACATCGTCTTTTTGGTGGTGAAGCTGCTGCAAGAAAATGTGCCGGGAATGTTTATTTTAGCAGTACTGTCCATTGCGGATCCGGATCTGGAAAAAGAAATCATGAAGGAATTCGACACCGGGCAGGCCCCCGAAGATTCCGCGCTCACCACGGTGCCGGGCGAAGCCTTTATTCCGGATGACATCAAGCGTGAACTCAACGCCTGGGGCAACGGCATTTTGGATGCGGGTATGAAATTGCCGGGTAAAACGTTGCAAACCGCGCTCACGCCTGATCAAAAACTCAAGTCGCTCATTTTGGACCTTCTGCAATTTGCGCTTGAGGAATATTTTCAACGCCACGGACTCGATTTTTCCGAGGACAAAATTCGCCAAGTCGCTTTGCTGAGTATTCAAAGCGTACTCATTCGCCTTCGCGAAGTGTCCAAAGAAAAAACAGACGCCGAAATCATTGAGTCTTAACCTCCATTTATGTCGTCACAAGTGGGAGTCATTGGTCTGGGGACCATGGGCTCTGCGCTAGCTCGGAATATTGCGAACCACGGTTTTAAGGTAAGTGTGTGGAATCGCACGCACGAAAAAGTCGTGGATTTTGTGAAAAATTATGGCGAAGAAAAGTTTTATGGTGCAGAGAATTTTGAAGATTTTGTGGAAAGTTTGGGTGAACCCCGTCGCGTTATTTTGATGTTGCCGGCGGGAGCTCCCACGTATGAAGTGCTCGACCTTTTGAAAGCTACTCTGCAGCAAGGGGACAGTATTTTGGAAGGAGGAAATTCTTTTTATAGAGATACGGAAGAACTGGTTGCAGAATTCGCTGAATTGGGAATTTATTTTTTGGGGACGGGCATTTCGGGCGGAGAAGACGGCGCGCTCAAAGGTCCCAGTATTATGCCCGGCGGAAGTAAAGAAGGTTGGGAAGAGTTTGCCGATATTTTAAAGAGTATTGCCGCTGCGGATTTTGGAGGCAAAGCCTGTACCGCCTACATGGGCAGTGGGGGAGCCGGTCACTACGTCAAAATGATTCATAACGGAATTGAATACGCCGAAATGCAGGTGCTTTCGGAGGCTTACGATTTATTACGTTCACTTTTCCAGCTCAAGCAGGAAGAAATTGTGGAAATTTTTGAAAAATGGAGTGGCGGCGAACTGGACTCCTTTTTACTCGACATCAGTGTGGAAGTTTTGCGGAAAAAAGAAGAGGGCGCGTTTTTACTCGATTTGATTTTAGACAAGGCGGAACAAAAGGGAACCGGACAGTGGACTACCGAAGAAGCGCTTCGTTTGGGAATTCCCGCGCCCTCTTTTGCAAACGCGGTTTTCGCCCGTGCCTTTTCTGCGGAAAAAGAAAACCGAGTCAGGCTTTCGCAGAATTATCCATTGGTGGCGACTTCGCCAAAAATGTTGGTTTCGGAATTCGCCGAACATTTAGAAAAAGCGATTTTGGCCTCACGCGTCGCTCACTTTGAACAAGGACTTTCCATTTTAGTCGCTGCGGACAAGGAATATGGCTTTGGGCTAAACTTTCAAGAAATTTTACGTGTGTGGCAAGGGGGCTGCATCATTCGTTGCAAAGTGCTTCAGAATTTTTCCGGGGTGCTTAACCATGCTTCAAATTTGTACGCGGGATTGTGGACCGAACAAACTTTAAAGTCCGCGCATGAAAGTTGGAAAAAAGTTGTGGCCACGAGCGTGGAACATTCCATCCCGGTCCCCGGCCTCTCCGGTGCGCTCACTCATTTTGAAAGCATGCGCAGTGAACATTTGCCGGCCAATTTTATTCAAGGTCTGCGCGATCGCTTTGGTTCTCACGGCTACCAGCGCACCGATAAAGGAGGCAATTTTCACACCAAATGGTCATGAAGAAAATTCCGTTCCAAATTGCCGCCCATGATTTCACGCTCTTTATTTTTGGAGCATCCGGCTCACTGGCGCGACTCAAACTTTTTCCTGCCATTTACGAGTTGGTGAAGGAAAACCGCATGCCTAAGGATTTTAAAATTGTCGGCTTCGCACGTACCGTCATGACGGAAGAAAAATTTCGAAAAATATTTGAAAATTCCGTTCGTAAAAACGAAAAAAATGTAAATGAAGAGGCACTAAAAAAACTCCTTAAAAATGTTTTCTATTTTTCAGGCCAATACGACAGCGAGCAGGATTATAAAAACTTTTTAAAACGGCTCAAAAAAGTGGAAGAAAACAGCAGTCGTATTCGAATGGCTTATTTTTCCGTTCCGCCCTCCGCTTTTCCCGATATTTTTACAAATTTGGCTAAAGTAAATTTTAACACCAAGCGTTCGCCACTTCGGCTCGTGATTGAAAAACCTTTCGGCTACGATTTAAAATCCGCCAAAGCGCTCAAGAAAAAACTCGACAAGTATTTTAAACCCGAGCAGGTTTATTTTCTCGATCACTATTTGGGGAAGGAAGCGGTAAGTAATTTGCTTTCGCTCCGTTATGCTAATTCCATACTCACAAATCTTTTCAGCCGTGAATACGTGAGCAATATCCAAATCACGGCGTTAGAAAAAAAAGACATTGAAGGTCGTGCAAATTATTTTGATCACGTGGGGATTTTGCGCGACATGGTTCAGTCGCACCTTCTGCAAATCATCGCGTATCTCACCATGTATGCCCCCAAAGAACAGACCGCGGAAGCCATTCATCATGAGAAGGCTCGTGTACTTAATTCTTTACGTATAGGCAAAGCCCACGACTGCATAGTGCGTGGACAATATAAAGGTTACACCCAAGAAAAAGGCGTTCCAAAAGACTCTCAAACGGAAACTTTTGCGGCACTCAAACTCTGTGTTGAACATCCGCTTTGGGAAGGCGTGCCCATTTATATTCGTAGCGGAAAATGCCTCAAAGCCAAGTGGACCGCCGTGGTGGTGGAATTCAAGCCGCACAAAGTCCAAGAAAAACACCCCGTGGAGCCCAATCGAATTGTAATTCAACTTCAGCCTTACGAAAAAATTGAGTTTGATCTTCTCACCAAGCTCGGTGGAAAAACTTTCGACTTCCACACGCTCACCACGGGCCGTCCCATTTATTGCAGTGGCGATTGTCTCGTTGAACATGGCCGTCTGTTGCTCGACGTGATAGAGGGCAATAAGGGACTTTTCTTAAACTTTGAAGAAATTTTTGCGGCGTGGAAAGTCATAGATAAAACTCAACAATGGTGTGACAGGGAATCTAAAAAATGTGCGGAACTTTACTCATACAATTGCGGTTCGTTGGGCCCCAAAGCTGCGGACGAGCTTTTGAAAAAAGACGGCTTTACTTGGTTTAATGCTTTTCCAAATGACTAATCCTTGGATACTGCACTTTGACTCGGAAGAGGAATTTTGGCGCTCTGCATTAGAAGACAGTGTGCTTTGTATCCAGGAAGTTTTAAGAAAACAACAAGAGTGTCGCCTTGGTCTGGCCGGTGGGTCCACACCAAAAATTCTCTACGAAAAATTAGCTCAAGCCCCATTACCTTGGGAAAAAATCAAAATCATTCAACTCGACGAACGCTACGTACCTAGCGACGACAAGGAAAGCAACCTCGGCATGCTTCGCAAAAGCCTTTTTGCTCACGCGCCTATTCCTCCGGAAAATATTTTTAGCTTCGACACGTCGCTGCCCTATATTTCCGCCGCGCAAGAAATGAATCGTCGCCTCGGCCAGTTGGAAAAACCCGGCCGTCCTCTGCTCGACTGTCTTATTTTGGGTGCCGGCGCGGATGGCCACATCGCTTCTCTTTTTGAAGGAGACAGCGCACTTGGCAGCACGGATTACGCCACCGTGGCTTATGCCAAAAACTATCCAATTCCTCAGCGCCTAACGCTGACTTTAAAGGCTCTTGAACAAGCTTCTCATGCTCTGCTTCTTCTGAAAGGTGCGGAAAAAATACCCGTAGTGGAGGCGCTGGAAGGTAAACCCAGCAAGCTCCCGCTCACAGCACTCAAAGCGCTGCTTCCCAGGCTCACCTTAAAAGTCTCGGCTTATTTGCAGAATTGAAAAGTCTGAGCTAGAATCCAAACAGAATTAACTTACTCATGCACATGAAAACATTTTTTCCCATTCTTTTGACGCTGAGCCTTCTCCTGACCGCCTGTGGAAATTCCATCACGGTTGCCGACAAAGGAACCATTGAAGCTTTTCCAGAACAGAAGCCGGTAATGCTGGCTTGGCAGGGTCTTACCGAAGCCGTTAAGGCGGAGGACTGCGAAGCCGTTTTGAGCTACATGCGTTTGACTTTAAATTTAGAGGAAGACGTTTGTCCCGCTATTTACGCTTACTTTAAGGACGGAATCCCCGAAGTGGAATGGATTCGCACCGATTGGAGCATCTCAAACGGAAAGGCAAAGATTTATGCGGTGGACGGAGGCTCTATTATGTCCTTCATCCACAACGAAGCCGACGACAGCTGGCGCTCTGACGACAAGTTTTGGGAGTGATCAGAGTGTTTTTAAAGCTGCTTCAATAGCCTGGATTGAAAGTCCTGCTCTTTCGTAAAGCGCCTCGGCTGTGCCGGAGAGTTGATAAGCCGCCACGCCCAATTTTTTAAGTGGTACTTGGATACCCGCCTCATATAAAGCCATTTCCACAAAACTACCAAGCCCGGTGTGCACATTGTGGTCTTGGACGGTAAGTACGCGGCCCGTTTTTTTCGCACTTTCCACAATGGTTTTTGAATCGAAAGGAATGAAGCTGCTAACGACAATTACTTCAATGTTCCCTCCGGAATTCTCAACTGCTTTTAATGCGTAATGCACCATAGGTCCGCTCGCGACTATCGTCGCTCGCTTTCCTTGTCTCACAGTATCCGCTTTTCCGGGTTTAAATATGTAATCCCCGGCAAAAAACGGGGTTCCATCTTCCTTTGTAAGTACCGGAATTTTAGCTCGCCCCATACGCACATAAAAATTGCCATAGGTAGAGGCCACGTAACGAATAATGCGATCGCATTGATTGGGGTCCGCAGGTTCAAAAATCTGCGTGTGAAAAAAGCCGGCAAAAGAACTGATGTCATCAATGGCTTGGTGCGTGGGGCCGTCTTCACCCACGGAAAGTCCGCAGTGCGTGGCCACCATTTTCACGTTGGTTTCGTTGATGTCGTTCACACGCGCTTGGTCTTTGGCGCGACTCGTCATAAAGGCGCCAAACGTGCTGCAAAAAGGGACCATTCCGCGTAGTGAAATTCCTCCGCTCGCACTCACCATATGCTGTTCGGCAATGCCACATTCAATATGCCTTTCGGGAAAATTTTTCTTCACGCCATCGGTCTTCACGCTTTCAGAAAGATCCGCGGTGAGCGCTACAATATGCGGATTTAGTGTCGCCAAATCCAGAAGCGCCGTTCCATAGGCACTACGACAGTCGGTCATTACGCCGGCTTCGTAGGTTTTTGGTGTTCCCGTATTCACCGCAACAACGTCCGGCTGCAAGGGAGTTTTAATATTCACCTTCAAATTCTTTAAACCTTCCGCCAAAATTGTCTTTTCTTCCTCGCTCAATTCTATCCCCGTCAGAGCCATCGTGGCGTCTTCTGCCTTCGGTGCTTTACCATGCCAATCCGCTTTATATTCGCGTCCCGTCTTTGCCATAAACTCGATGCCTTCTCCCATAATGGTGTGGCCAATCAAAATACTGGGGCGGGTTTTTTCAGCCAGCGCCACTTCAAGTGCCGATGCCATTGCCGCAAAATCGTGACCATCCACTTCCTGTACAAACCAGCCCGCCGCGGAATAATGTCCGGCAATATTCATGGGCAGTATGTTCGCCAAAGAATCCGTAAGCTGCACTTGGTTGTAATCCACAAACAAAATCAAATTATTCAACTTGTATTTTGCGGCAAAGTTCATCATTTCATAAGCCTGCCCCTCCTGGTTTTCTCCGTCTCCCATAAGCAAAAACACATGTTCGGTCTTCTTTTGCAAAACGTTGGCGATGGCCATCCCGGCTGCCGCACTGGCTCCAGCCCCCAGAGGTCCCGTTCCATAAAATACTCCCGGAATTTTTCGATTCACATGGCCTTCATAAATGTCGTCAGGTTTTCGAAAAGTTTCAATCACCCGTTGTTTGGAGATCACACCAAGCTCTGCCAGAACGGAATAGAGAGCAGGGGAGATATGACCGTTGGAAACCACAATCGCCTCATTCGTTTCGCAGAGTCGGCTCACATACAAAAGCGACAAATAATCAATGCACGATAACGATCCACCCGGATGTCCGGACTGTGCATTCGTCACCATTTCCAAAATAGACCGCCGACAAGACTTGGAAAAAGCCTTGAGGAATGCGATTTGGTCTTGCGTAAGCGTCATTGGCTTAAAAGTTGTTTGGTGAGCTTCTTGCTGAGTTCAACTCCAGGTTGGTCGAACGCGTTTATCCTATAATACTCGCCCAAAAAAGCAATACTGGCTTCAAAAAACATAAAAAGCTGCCCGAGTTCATAAGGGGTCACTTCCGGAACCGAAATCGTTAAACTGGGTTTTTTATATTCTAATAAAGCCTGCTCGGTGCCTTTTTTTTCGGTGTTCATGAGCTGATGGAAACTGAGTCCGGAAAGATAAGCGAGGGACTTACAACCCACCTTGGGGATGTGCGGGCTGTCTTCTTTTTCCACTTCGATAAACACGATGAGCTTGTCTTTAGGACCTTCGTTATAAAGTTGCAATTGAGAATGTTGATCGGTAACACCCAGAGCGCGCACGGGAGTTAAACCTTTTCCTTGTTTCCCAAGACTTTCTGCCAAAAGCTGTCGGTACCAATCCGCCAAAGCATAAAGCCGTGTGGAATAAGGCATCATTACGGTGATGTGTATGCCGTACTTCCATTCCAACAAGTACTGCGCCGCCGCAAATTGAAAAGCGGGATTTTCATCAAAGTCCGTCTCGTAAAACGATTTAGCCATTTGTTCAGCTCCTCGCAGAAGCTCTTCGATGTCCACCCCCAGCATCGCGGCCGGAAATAATCCCACCGGTGTTAAAACGGAAAATCGTCCGCCGGTATTCTCGGGAATTTCCAGCATCGGGATGCCGTATTCGTTTCCCAACGCGCGCAGTTCACCGCCGGCACCATCGGTGATGAATACAAAATTTTCTTTGGATACTTTTTGCTTAAAATAAAAATATTGTGCCATGGGTTCCGGCGTGGTGCCGGACTTTGAAATCACAATAAACAACGTTTTATCCGGGTCTATTACCTTCTCCAATTCACCGACGGTGTCCAAATTATCAAGTACAAAAAGCCGAGGCTTGCCATGAAAATTCCAATAAGGCCCCATGAGCGCATCCCTTATGCAAATGCTACCGAGCGCACTTCCTCCAATACCAAGCACTACAATGTCTTTGAATTTTCCGTGCAACTTTGTTGCCAATTCTTTGACTGCTAAAACCGGCCCCCGCAGTTTGGGTAGAAAAGGAAATCCTTGACGACGAGCTTCAAAATCCTTTAAAAATCCCGCGATTTTACCGCCTTCCGCTTTTAATTCCGCAAGGCCGAGCCCATCGTCTCCAAGTGCCACCAATGCTTCTAAAGAAAGTTTCATTTTCGTTTTTTCCAGTCTGCCAAGAATTTTTCCAGGCCGACATCGGTTAAAGGATGATAAGTAAGTTTTTTAAACGTTTCATAAGGCAAGGTCGCAATGTGTGCCCCTAGCATCGCCGCTTCCGTGACGTGCCGTGGATGTCTGACACTGGCGACCAAAACTTCCGTTTCGAAGTCATAATTGGCAAAAATTTCCATAATCTCTTGGATCACTCGCATGCCCTCTTCGCCGGCTTCGTCCAGTCTTCCAATAAAAGGACTCACAATGGCTGCTCCGGCCTTTGCGGCCAAAAGAGCCTGATTTGCAGAGAAAATCAAAGTCACATTTGTAGGAATGCCCTCGGCTTTTAGCGCAACCACGGCGCGCAGGCCATCCGGTGTCATAGGCACCTTCACAACAATGTTTTCCGCCCAACTCGCATATTCCCGGCCTTCTTTCATCATTCCGTTAAAATCTGTGGCCAAAACCTCCATACTCACGGGCCCATGCACCACGCGGCAAATCGCCTGAAGGTGCTTTTTAGGGTCCACTTTGCCCTCTCTGGCCAGAAGAGTAGGGTTGGTGGTGATCCCGTCCAAAATACCCCAGGAAGCAATTTCCTTAATTTGTTTCAAATCAGCAGTGTCGAGAAAGAGTTTCATGGCATGTGGATTAACTGGACTCAGGGTAGCATTTCCCCTTAAACTTTGCTATAATAAAAAGGTTAAATATGACTCCAAAAAACTTTGTTATAGCAGACGAGATCAAGAGGCATGAGTTTCGAATTTCCCTTTTTGGTTCGGCCCGCATCAAACCCGAAGACCCCGTTTACCAAGAAGCCTTCAATCTTGCCAAATTCATTGGGGGCGAAGGTATTGATCTCGTCACAGGGGGAGGTCCTGGTCTTATGGAGGCCGCGAGTCTTGGGCACACCTCCGGAGATACTAAGAATCGCGCCCGTAGCATCGGTCTCAATATCGTTCTACCTTTTGAACAAAAACCCAACATAGGAATTGAATATCTTGATAGTCACGAACTTTTTTCAAGCCGTCTCGATGAATTTATGCTGCTTTCCAACGCTGTGGTAGTGATGCCCGGAGGAATTGGGACTTGTTTGGAACTTTTCTATACTTGGCAACTTCTTCAGGTGAAACACGTGCTCAATATGCCGGTGATTTTAGTGGGGAAGATGTGGCGCGAACTCATCAATTGGATTATCGACAATCCTTTGCGTGAAAAACTCATGGCTCCTGAGGACCTGCGTTTTATCGTGGTGGTGGACAACTGGAAACAGGCTGCAAAAGTTATTAAAAAAACCAAACAGCATTTTGACGAAACCGGTGGGAAAGAATATGGCAACTGGCAAGAATACGGGAAGAAATTCCGTAAATTGGCTATTTATCTCGATCCTGAAACGGGGAAATTGAAGGGACTTTAGTTCGTAGCTACGTGAGAAGTGAAACTATCGGGACCAATTTTGACCAGTTCCCAGTCGCCGTCTCTCAAGGTACCTCCCCAGCGTGTACCATTGGGGGCTCTTTCCACTTGTGCGACAGATGGAACCTCTTTGAGTGCAGGGAGTCTGTCTAAGGCCTGAGCTAGGTGAATATTCATACGCAGCTTGTTAGAGGCTTCACTCTAACATAAAGTAGAAGAGATGTCAGGTAAAAAACTATTTTATTTTGGAATTCTTCCCGCACTCCTCTTTCAAATGCTCGGCACGGCATTTTATTTTCTTTGGGATTCAGAGTTTTCTCAGTGGATTTATTCAGCGACTAAATTGACTTTATTGCTTTGGCCCTTGCTTTGGCTGGCCTCTTTTAGAAAAAACATTCCAGGTATAACGTCCGGGAAAGGCGGGAAACTAACGGGCGTCTTGGTGGGTCTGCTTTTTGCAGGGTTAATATTTCTTATTTTTGAACTCGGACTCAACCCCGACCTTGAGGGTATTCAAGAAAAAGCCGCCAGTTTTGGGCTCCTGTCACCCACTCGCTACCTTCTTTTTGCGATTTTTCTCAGCCTGGCCCATGCCCTACTTGAAGAATACTACTGGCGCTGGTTTGTATTTAGAGGTTTGCAACTCAAATTCTCCTGGTCAACGGCGGCCATTATCGGAAGCGCCGCCTTCGCCGGCCACCACTTTTTCATCCTTTCCGCATTTTTCTCGCTCCCGTTAACACTTATTCTTGGGACGGCAGTCGGCATCGGCGGCTTCATTTGGTGCTTTCTCTACCACAAAACTAACTCACTGTGGGCCCCTTACCTCAGCCATGTACTGGTAGACGGTGTCCTGATGTTAATCGGTTACACAATTCTGTTTTAGACTTGTCAAATGAGGTTTCTCCTGTAAAATACCTCCAAAATGGAAATCCGAAATATTGCTATCATCGCTCACGTAGACCATGGGAAAACCACGCTGGTGGACGCCCTGCTTAAGGCTGGGGGAGCATTCCAGGCCCATGAAACGATAGAAGTGCGTGTGATGGACAGCAATGACCAAGAGAAGGAACGCGGAATCACGATTTATGCTAAAAATGCAGCTATCCACTACAAAGGAAATAAGATCAACATTGTGGACACACCCGGTCACGCGGATTTCGGATCTGAAGTGGAGCGTATTCTCCGCACTGTGGATGCAACCGTGCTTGTGGTGGATGCCTATGAAGGACCTATGCCTCAAACCAAATTCGTACTTCGAAAGTCACTCGAGCTCGGCCTCAAAGTATTGGTAGTTATTAACAAAATCGACAAGCCCACTGCTCGTCCCGATCAAGTGCTCAATGAAATTTTTGATCTCTTCGTATCGCTGGGCGCCAACGACAAACAGCTCGACTTCCCTTACATTTACGCAATCGCTCGAGAGGGAATTGCCATTCGTCACCTGACCGACGAACGTAAAGACATCCTACCACTCCTCGATTTCATCGTGGAGCATGTGGAAGCGGCGGCTCACGACACCGAAAAACCTTTTCGCATGCAGCCCGCCACCCTCGCTTATGACAGCTACCTTGGCCGTATTGCCATGGGGCGTGTGTATGAAGGAAAACTCCAAACCGGGAAAATGCTAACCATCACCGATTCGGAGGGGAAAAAACGTCAAGCACGCGCCACCAAACTTTTCACCTACCAAGGAATAGAGCGCGTGGAAGTGCCTGAAGTGGTGGCCGGAGACTTCGTAGCAATTGCCGGAATTTCCGATGTGGACGTGGGGGAAACCATTGCAACCGACGAAAATGCCGAGACCTTGCCCGCCATCAAAATCGATCCGCCGGCTATTTCCGTTGAATTTTTAGTGAACAATTCACCTTTTGCGGGACGGGAGGGGAAGTATGTGACCAGCCGCCACATCCGTGAACGCCTGGAACGCGAACTCGAAACCAACGTGGGGCTTAAGATTGAAGGGGTAAAAGACAGCGACACCCTCATGGTCTACGCCCGTGGGGAGATGCAGATCGCCGTGCTCATTGAAAATATGCGTCGAGAAGGGTACGAACTTCAAATTTCCCAGCCCAAAGTGATTATGCGGGAAATCGACGGACAAAAGATGGAACCTTACGAGCTGGCCGTGATCAACGTACCTGACTCTGATGCCGGGAAGGTGATCGAAGCCATGGGTAAGCGCAAAGGAGAGATGACGAACATGAGGTCCGGAGACGGGAATACTTTGTTGGAATTCGAAATTCCCACACGCGGACTCTTGGGCTTCCGCTCTCAATTCCTTATTATGACCAGCGGGGAAGGAACTATTTACCATTCTTTCGATCATTTTGGCCCTTACAAAGGAACCATCGATAAACGAACAGTAGGTTCCATGATTGCCGGCGAACCGGGAAAGGCTATGGCCTATTCAATCTGGAAACTCCAGGAACGTGGACCTTTCTTCATCGTTCCTCAGGTTGAAGTGTACGAAGGAATGATTATTGGGGAGCACAATCAAGGGACCGACATCGTGGTGAATGTGACCAAGAACAAAAAACTCACCAACGTGCGTGCTTCCGGTACCGATGAAGCGCTCGCCCTCACGCCAATCAGCCCAATGACCCTGGAAAAAGCCATCGAATACATCAAGGACGACGAATACGCGGAAATCACTCCCAAAAGCATCCGCCTTCGCAAAAAATACCTAACGGAAATCGAACGAAAAAGGTTTGGGAATAAAGATCAATAAATATTTCCTCGATATTTAGAACTTTTTTATCAAGTCGTCGATAGGTATTCCCCTACCTTCGTTGTCCCTATGGGCATTGAAAACATTTCCTTCTACCCAAGGTTCATCGTCCAAAAAAGCCTTTACAAGAGTGATTCGTATCAGGGAACTGCTAGGCACGCCATACTTCTTTGCTTTCTCTTGGATGGCTTTCTTGAGCTCATCATCGATCTGTATTTGAAGTAAATTCATTAGAATATAATTAAAAATACATTAAAATTATATGCTTTTCCAAGTCCACAGTCAAGCCCGCACAAATGGGGTGAGACGTTATCCTTTGTTCGAACGGCTTTGATGCATGACAGCTACCAAAAGGTTTGCTACAATGAGCATGTTTTCCAATAAAACAATTATGCCAATCAAAGACATTCTTAATGCGTTCCGAAAATATCAAAAAACTCATTCAAAAAGAAAGTCCTATATGAGCTCTTTTGAGGAGAAAATGATTTATAGAACCACGAAAACTGAAAATCGCGAAACAACCCCTCTCTTGGTGAGACAGGTACTTCGTAAATACAAGTCTGCATGAAAAAGCGCAAAGGAGAAACGAGTTATAAGGAGACTGCATTTGGTATTATTCCAAGATCAAAACTTGTTCCCTTGGAAATTGAGGGCATAAAAAGGGCTTGGGATTTCATTTTACAATCTCAGACGAAAGGCAAAATTCCTCTTACAGTGAGTTTTTTGCAAGAAGTACATAAGGTCGGTTTTGCTTGGATTTTTCCAGACATATGCGGAAAATTCAGAACTTTTGAAGTCACGGTCTCAAAACACAAACCGCCACGCTTTTTCCAAGTTTCACAAATGATGACTGATTTCACAGAAGATTTGAAAGCCAGATTGAAATGCTTGCCTGATTTTGAAGAAGAAAATTTCTTAAAAGAACTCGTAGGCATTTTAGCTTGGGCACATCATCGGTTTTTATGGATTCACCCATTCTTCGACTACAACGGACGCATTGGCCGACTTCTTATCAGTATAATTTTAATGAACTTGAATTTACCTCCCATTGAACTCCATGTGGAGACTAAAACTGGTCGCACAAAATATGTTGACGCTCTCTCCAAAGCTGATGATGGCAACTTTGCCCCACTCGAAAAAATCATCCACTTCGCTCTTGAAGAGGCTGCAAAGCAAGTTCACTAAGTGCATGATGTTCATTATGGTGTATATCAAAATTGGAAAAGAGTAGCACTGGACGATTACAAAAAACATCGATACACTTAGGTCTTATTTTTAATAATTTAAATATGAAATTAAGTGATTATGCTGCTCTTCCATTAGCACTAACTTTGAGTGCCTGCATACCAACTCCAAACACTGTTCTGACCGATGATCTTTTCAACGATATTCACGTGCCGGGATTCTGCCCAGAAGGTAAGCACGGACACCATATTGCTGGTATAAGAAGGTTTGAAGGATTATCAACAGTAGGGGAATGTAAAGACACCAATGGTGATAAAGCTGTCGACTTTGTTAGAGTAACTTGGAGCGAGGAGGTGGAAGGTGTGCTGAAAGAGAAAAGCATCTGTTATACGCCAGCAGGAGAAGAGGAGGGCTGTTAAAATAGTCAGTACTAAGGGATTACTCAAAAAGTTCGAACCACAATTCAGTAGCACTAAATTCCAACCTGTAAAACTAATGGGGTGAGTGATGGGTCTCGAACCCACGACCTCCAGGGCCACAACCTGGCGCTCTAACCAACTGAGCTACACCCACCACAACGGCGCTTTGCTTCTGTAAAGCCCGCCCATTTTAGGTTTTTTGAGTGGAAAGAGCAACCTAAAAGTGCTAGGCTACCCTTATATGGCGCCCTTCAGAAAATATTATCTCAGTTTGGTCTTCATCAATGTAGCTGCAGCTTTAGTGTCGGCCTATTTGATTGTGATGCATTTCAAGCCCGAACTCTCCGATATTTGTTACCTCAGTGCAAAATGGGATTGTGACATCGTCAACAAAAGCATTTATTCAGAGATTTTTGGCATCCCGGTGGCTATTTTAGGCTTCCTGGCTTACTCGGCCTTCCTGGCTTTTGCCCTCCGAGGTCTCAAAACTGATCAAAAAAAACTACTTCCCGCTTTTCTCGCCGTGCTGACTTGCGCGCTGGCCTTTGCCTTTTACCTCACCGGAATCGAAACCTTTGTTTTAAAGACTTATTGTCTCTTTTGCGTGGTTCAACAAATACTTATTTTACTCGAGAGCGGAGTCGCTCTTCGTCTTTACCTCTTAACTAAACGTCATGCGTAAATCTCTCTCCTGTCTGCTCTTGTTGTTCTCACTGCTTCTTCTGACCAGTTGTGCCCGCGACACCACTTACGACAACTTTGCCACCTGCATTGCGGATTCCGGAGCTACTTTTTACGGTGCTTTCTGGTGCCCGCATTGTTCCGACCAAAAGAAACTCTTTGGGGATTCCAAAGACCTGCTGCCTTACGTGGAATGCGATCCCAATGGCAACAATTCCCAGGCTCAATTGTGTAAGGACGAAGGAATAGAGAGCTACCCAATCTGGAAATTCTCTGACGGGACCACTAAAGGTGGTCTTGTTTCCCTGGACGATCTTAGCAGCCAGACAAATTGCCCTCTTCCTGGAGAAGAAAGCATCATGGTGCAAGACATAACCGAAGCGAAGAAATAGATTAGGCGATCGGAACCCCAGGCATATTCGGGAGAGTATGTTGGCTACTCATGATCTCTTGCATTTGATGAGCGATCATTGTTTTATAGCCATCGTAGTCTCGACTTGAAGCAGGGTAGAAGTACCAAGCAAATTTGTTGAAGACTCTTACGCGGATATGAAAGCCCTTATTGTCCGCTTCCACTCGGTTCAGCTTTAGCGGTTCCATAACCTCGTCGCGTTCCAATAGCACCCATTTTTTGAAGTCTTCCACGTCTCTATTGAGGGCAGTGACCGTTGCGTTGGGATCATTAATAATTTGAGCGAAGCGATCCTTAACACTGCCTTCAAAAACTTGAGGCCAGTATTGATCGAGTTCGAATAGAGCGCCACAATCGGCATTCTTTTTGAACCAAGCGGGGAATTCAGCTCTTTGCCGGTTTCGATAAACCTCGATAATAGGCAACATATCCGGAGCCGGAGGACGAAGCTCCGGAGAGGCCGTCCAGGCAACATAGTCCGCAACACCGGATTGCAAGGAGGTGATAGTTCCCTTGAAATTAGTATCGCTTACAGACTGCACGTCTCCATAGAAGTACTCCGAAGAGAAGTCTTGATGACCTCCCATGCGGACCTGCAGTTCAAATATAAAGTATTCGGCATACTGCTTTGCCTCTCCAGCTACTGGTGCAGTTTTCAGGTCTCCCACTTTTTTATACCAAAGATCCATAACCTGGGCCATGTTCTCCGGATTGGGGATGAAGGCATAGCTCTCCCATTTCATATTCTTGCTGATGTAGCTGCCGACCAATTCGGAAGCAGCCATCCAGTCGGCGTGGCCACCCTCTGCAGGTGCCAAAAGCAATCCCTTCACCGCATCTTTATTATTGAGACCGTGGTAACCGAGTGCTTCTGTTTGAGCCGCAGCTCGTTCTGTAGCAATTTCCTTTTCCACATCTTTACGTGTTGGAGTGGTAAGTCCATTAACGGCAAGAGCAAGCGCTCGAACATGTTCTGCAACCTTTCGGTCATACCATTCTGTACGTACCGCATCGTTGGTAAAGGCGTTTTTAAGGCCTTGGTAAGCGGATTGGAAGCGGCTTGGCATGTTCGCAGATATTTCGGACTTCATAGGTTCCAAAGCAGCGCGAATCATACCGGTTCCACCTTCCGGACCCACGCTGTTCACCATTTCCATAGCCTGACCCGGTTTGAGGGTACTGTCGGGTTTCTCGAGAGGCGTCACCCTAACCATAAGCACGCCGGAACCTTCCAGAGAAGTCACTTGCTTATTCATGAAGGCATCCTCGATAGCCTGGAATTCATCATTAGGTTTATTTGTTTTAAATACCTCATCTACATAGAGCTTAGAAAATCCGGCTTCAGGGTCGTAAATGAGGTTTGTCATTTTTCGAATAACCTGATTTTCCCATTCAGAATTGAGAGAATTGGTGAGGCTGTCACCTTTCACCCAGTCATAGCCATCTTTAGTGAGTCCGACGAACTTATCAACTAAGCCGCCGATGAGACCGGGATTGTAGCCTGTGTAGTTGGTCGTTGCTCTAAGCAAAGCCGCCTGCACCCGTGGTTCTCCCAAAAACTGCTTACATTTTCCGTTGGCCGCAGTGGTCCAAGCGGTTTCCAACTGAGCGTCTGAGCCCAATTTGTAAGAGGTGATTTTGTCATCCTCATAAGTCACCGCTCCTTTAGCGGTACCATAAGTAATATCTACCGTGGTGCCAGCACCAATGTTATCGAATCCAGTGACCGTAAAGGGAACCAGCAAAGTTTTATTGATATTCGCTTCCACGCGAGTGTGAAGCAAGGGCTTCTCAAAGTCCTCTCTTGCTTCATCTGTGGAGGTATAAGGTGTGTTGCGATCTCCGGGGAGGGGGTCTACCACTCCATTCTGATCAGCATCCAGGCCTAGGCGAGGTTCTTTCTTTTCAGCATCAAAATAGAAAACCATCTCAACCTTCTTCTCATTCATAAAGTTAGGAAGTCCGGCGAGAAGCACACGATTTTCTTTTGGATCCAGCTCCCAGTATCCCTCGGAAGAATTGGCATTGTATTTGAAGCGGTTGGCTCCATAACGAGTATATTCACTCTCAAAAAAGGCTTTAGCTCGCTTCGCTGCATCCGCGGAAAGACGTCCAAGAGTCGCCTCAAGACCGTCTCCTCTCAAAGCGGCATCTATAAACGCTAAATCTTCCGTGGGGTTGAGTAGGTCGGTAAAGACATGACCCCCTGTGTCCGTGTGATTGTAGCGAACAGGATATCCATTAATAAGGTAAACGTCCGGCGCCGAAGTGGGCAAAAGCACGTGACCGAAGGCCCGCACCTGTTTTTCAAGTCTTGCCAAGTTAGGATCCGTGATTTGTCTTTCAGAAATGCGTGGTCCCTTCTCGGCTGCGCCTTGACCGGCGCCCATTCTAACCAATTCCATGGCTGCGACACAGCTTCCCATTTGGTGCCCTCCATAGTTTTTTGCAAGCCAGTCAGCTCCAAAGTTAGCTTTTGATTTTTCATCCGTAGCGGCAGGACATTCTCCTTTTGCGAAGCCTTGTTCGTAACATTGTAAAAAGTACCAGTTGCATGCGGTAAAAAGGGTAGTTTCATTTATAAATCGACTTTCTTTAGCGCTGATTCCATCTCCATTCAATTGCGTGCTATCCACTTTAGTGGCACCTCTTCCTACAGCTTCTCGAAACATTCTAACCACCTTTTCGGCAGGGGCATTCATTATACTTATAAAGTTATCCGCCGCGTCGGTATCTTCTCCCGACATCCCCGCAAACAATCTGCGAGCACTATCCATCGCTTCGGTACTAAGGGCCTCATCAGCTCTAACTCCAGAGACGCTCTCCATAGCATCTCCAAGACCAATACTTTTTAAACTGAGTGCGCCGGTGGCGACACTTACTCCGGCTACTAAACCAAGAGCTCCCAATATTCCTTTAATCCATGTCTTAGTAGTGTCTTCAGGTCCATGTCCTTTTAATGAGCCATAAAGTAAATAGGCACCCAAGAGTCCAATGGCGGCTGCACCTAGTTTAGCCGGGTTATGAGCCACCTCTTTAATAGCATCCATAGTGCGGCCAACGACCACCCCTCTTTCCTTATCTTCCGCGGCTTTTTTAAGATTAGCTTCAATGTCGTAGGCAGCTTGGATTTGATCGGCAAAAGCACTGAGTTCGGCCGGAGTGGCCTCCGGACGCCCTACAAGATTTGCGGCCTGCCTCATTTGTGGGCCTCCTTTGAGTTCGGAGGGGAGAAGGTTGGCGGTAAGAAGACGTTGTGCGGCCAAAGCCAGAGTATCCGATTTGAGTGCAGCAATCTGTTCCCCTGTTCCTGTGCCATCAACAGCTTCCGCTGCTTCGCTCGTACCACTTGCCTGTTCCACCAAACTTTGGCGACGCGCTCGGCGCATCCGTCCACCGCCTACGATAGCACCTGAGGGGATGAAGAGTTTATCAAGTTGAGCCCGGAGCTCAGCTATACGCAGCTCATTTTGGTCAATAGCCCGCTGTGTAGCATCTGGGATCGTTTCAGTTTCATCAAACTGAGCACGGAGCGCGTCATTCTGTTTTTCAAGAGTCTCTAATTGATCCTCAAGCTTGACGTAAGCCTCTGTCGTAGCTTCACGTCTCTCTTTACGCACTTCTGAACGAGGTTTTTCTGGTTCCGTTGCCATACGGGTTTTTATAAAATCTTATAATTATACCAAAAAAACAAATAAATTGCAATACACCTGGTCTGCAGGTATGCTGCCCGTGAAATTTAACTCATTGCCATGCAAGTTTCCGTTCAAACGCACGAAAAATCTCAAGTCAAACTGACAGTCGAACTCACGCCCGAAGAAATGACGGGCTACCGTGGCAAGGCCGCCACCGAGCTTCAAGACAAAGTAAAAGTTCCCGGTTTCCGTGCCGGCAAAATTCCTGAAGATGTGCTTGTGAAACACGTCGGTGAGGAGGCCTTCTTGGCCCAGGCTTTGGACTTGGCGCTTGCCGATACGTACGAAGCCGCCATTCATCAAGAAAATATCCATCCGGTTGCTTATCCAAAAATTCAAGTTCTCGCACACGACCCGCTTAAGTACGAGGCCATTATTCCCGTGTTGCCCGAAATAAAATTCAAAAAAGAAGCTGAAAAAGTTACCGTGACTCGCAAAAAACCGGAAGTGAAGGAGGAGGAAATTCACGAGGTCCTGCAGAATTTTGTAAAACGAACAGTGGCATGGAAGGACGTGGAGCGTGAAGCCAAAAAAGGAGACCGCGTGGAAGTGGATTTTGATGGTCACGACTTGGAAGGCGTGCCGCTGGAAGGCACTTCCAGTAAAAATCATCCCGTGGTATTGGGGGAAGGGTCCCTTATTCCCGGCTTTGAAGACGAACTTGTGGGCATGAAAAAAGGTGAAGAAAAGGACTTCGAAATCGTGTTCCCCAAAGACTATCACTCCAAAAAATTTCAAAGCAAAAAGGTAAAATTCCACGTAAAGATCGGAAAAGTTGAAGAGGGGAAGGAGGATGAACTGGACGATATTTTTGCTCAGAAAGTTTCCGGCGATGCGGGTAAAACCCTGCCCACGCTAAAGGAAGAAATCCGTAAAGAATTGCATGCTCAGAAGGAATATCAGGAGGACATTCGCCTGGAAAATGAATTCTTGAAGGAACTTTTATCGGTGGTGGAAGCGGAGGTGCCCGATGCCTTAATTGAAAAAGAAATAGACTTTTTGATTGAGCGACTTAAGGAGGATTTGAAACAGCGAAAACAGAGCTGGGAAGACTATGAAAAAGAGCTGCAAGAGGCGGGGAAGGATCTCCGTAAGGAATTGCATAAACCAGCCGTGGAACAAGTCATGATTCGCCTGGGGCTCGAACGACTGTTCGAGTTGGAAAACCCGGAAGTAACAGAGCCGGAGATTGAAGAGGAGATCGAACGTTTATTGGGCCGTTACCCTGAAGAATTCCGTGCAATGTTGAAGGATCGCTACGCCGAAGGTACTAATGAGCGTGAAATGATCCGCAGTGGAGTACGTCTCCGCAAAGTTGTCAAAAAGCACACAAAGTAAAACTTTTGGCTCAAGAAAGATACTTCTAACGAGTACTTTTTTTGTTCATGCCCGTTTTTTGGGGGAGGGAATAGTATAAATTTTTTATTCATAAAATCGCATGGAGGCAAGCCAGAACTACAGGTTAGCTGCCGTTTTTTCTTGCAATTTGAATTAAAAAATTATACAGTTCAGTGGATTCTGCATAAATATTGTGTCCATGTTAAAACATTTATTCACCTCCAAGGCTCGTGTAAAGCTGCTAACCATCTTCCTGCTCCGGCCGGATGATGAGTATTTTGTTCGTGAACTTACTCGTGAACTTGATGAACAAATTAATTCCATTCGTCGCGAGCTGGATAATCTAAAAAAACTCGGTCTACTGCGTAGTCGCGCCAAGAACCGAAAAAAGTTCTTTACGGTGAATAAAAACTTTGTGCTTTACAATGAGCTGCGCAGTATCATCATCAAGGCTACCAATTCAAGCGAGAATCTGGTCAAGAACATTGTAAAGATGGGGGACGTGGATTTCCTCCTTATCTCCGGTTTCTTCCTTCAAAAAGAAGCCCCTGTTGATCTTTTGGTGGTAGGAAACGTGGATAAAGAGAATTTAGGTAAATTTCTCGACACGCTTGAAACAAATGAACCCATCAAGTTCAGCGTACTAAAATCAGAAGATTTTGTATACCGCATTAAGTGCCGTGATCAGTTCATTTTAGACCTGATTCAGGACCCCGGTAACATAATTGCCATCAACAAACTGGGCGTTGAACCCCAGCGAGCCTAGCCCTCGGCGAAGCCGAGTCTTCCTGATTCCTTTAAATCCTCTTGCCAAAGAGTAAAGACGTCCCTATATTATCCTGGCTTAACCTCACGCACGCAGTGCGTATAAATTCATCTCCTTTCGTATGTCTCGAGCCCTTCTGGACTATGTAACCGCTTCCGCCCTTAAAAAAGTACCTGTCATCAAGCCGGGCGCTACCGTTAAGGTGTATCAAAAAATCGCTGAAGGAGGGAAGGAGCGTGTTCAAATGTTTCAAGGTTTGGTGATTCGTGTGAGTGCCGGAGCCGGAGTAGATAAGACTTTCACCGTCCGCAAGGTGGTTGAAGGAGTAGGTGTTGAAAAAATCTTCCCCGTGTACACACCAACCATCGAGAAAATTGTCATAATGAAGCAAGGAAAAGTTCGCCGAGCCAAGCTTTATTACATGCGTGATCTTCAAGGTAAATCCACTCGTCTTCGTGAAACTGAACTGGCAAAAGCCATTATGGAGGAAGTTAAACCTGTTAAAGAAGAAAAGGTGGAGGAAGTGGAAGAAGTTGTGGCCGAAGCACCTGCTGAGGAAACTCCGGCTACAGAACAGAAATAACAAGCCGCAGTGAAGGGTCGAGCGATTTTTGGTTTGAGAAAATTCTACGAATGGTATTTGGCCGGCAGATTGGAATGTTTATTGCCCTCGTGAGGTGAGCATATGCTCACCACGCAACATTCCCCTGTGAGCGCCACTCAAAGTGGGGCTTTTCTAGATTTTTGTCAGGACTTTTGGTGGCGATTTTTGCTAGAATATGGACGTCATTTAACCTGTTATTTTATGGAAAACTCGACCGTGAAAATCTCGGATGAAAAACTGCTCAGGCTTTGCGAAAAGTTCGGTAAACGAGCGCTGTTGTGGCGGAGAAAGTTCACCGGCCTGCTGCCGGAGGTGAATCGTCGGCGCTTGTATGAACGCCGTGGATGCGGAAGTATTTTTGAATTCGCTGCGAAGCTGGCAGGACTTTCAGAAGAACAAGTACGCCTGGTGCTCCGTCTGGAGAGAAAGTTTGAGGACAAACCGTCCCTCTATGAGATTTTAGTGGAAGGGAAGGTCAGCCTTTCTAAGCTTGCGCGGGTTGCCTCCTTGGCGAATGTTCAAAATGAAATGGAATTGGCTGAAAAAGTTAAACTTTTACCGCAAAAAGCATTGGAAACTTTGGTGCGAGATGAACGCATATTGGAATGCGATTCCAGAGGACGAAATGGCCACGCACTTCAGTGCGTACCAAATGGCTTCTCACAGCCATTATTCGAGGTAAAATCCGTGCGTGCGCACGTTTTCAATTTTGAAGTTTCCGAAGAAGTGACGGAAGAACTCAATCGCCTCCACGAGCAAGGACAAGATGTGAACAGGCTTCTTCTGGACCTTCTGAAACAGCGAAACGAAAATATCCGGCAGAAAAAAAGAAAAACTGGTCGAAAAGGCACGGCCCACCGATTCCAGGTATATTTCCGCCCAAGTGAAGGCCATCTTGAGGGAAGAATTCGGCCAAAAGTGCTCCATCTCCACCTGCAAAAAGTCTGCAAAAGAAATTCATCATTCACAAAGGTTCTCACTTGCACATACCCACGACCCCCGTTACTTGGCGCCCCTGTGTAAAGAACATCACCAACTGGCACATCTCGTGGACCAGAGCTATAGGGACATGAAAAAGGCGGTCGTGGGGTGAGGTGTCTGCGCGGAGGTAGAAGGGCGGCCGGCTTTTATTCAAACCAAAAATTGCTTGATCCTCTTTTTTGAAACGCTAAAGTAGGGAAGTGACGATTCCACCCCTTGAAGACATCATCGCCGGTATGGATGAAGCAGGCCGCGGTTCCTGGGCGGGCCCGGTGGTGGCCGCTGCCGTTATTTTGCCAAAAGGACTACGTTTGGGTGGACTCAACGATTCTAAACTCGTCCCGCCCGCCAAACGGGAGAAACTTTTTGAAAAAATTGTTCGTTATTGTGACTATGGTGTTGGACTCGCCAGTCATGAAGAGGTCGATCGATGTGGTCTTCTGCAGGCCACTTATTATGCTTTCAAGCGAGCGTTGGAAAACCTGCCCACTAAACCGGATCACATCCTGATTGATGGCCGCGACAAATTTGCTTTTGTCATTCCGCATACTTCCATCATTCGCGGTGACCAAAAAGTACGCTGCATTTCCGCGGCCTCCATCATTGCCAAAGTGACTCGAGACCGACTCATGGTAGAATATGGTAAGCGATACCCTCAGTACGGATTTCAAATGCACAAAGGTTACGGTACGGAGGCGCACCAGTTAGCCCTTCGGGAACACGGACCTTGTGAACTGCACCGCAAATCCTACGAACCTTTAAAAAAACTCCAATGGCAAGCGAAATGATTCCAAGAAGCATTCTTATAGTCGGAAATTACGGCGCCGGTAATTTGGGGGACGATGCTATTTTGGGTGGAATCGTGGCGGAGCTTCGCAGCGTCGGCTACGAGGGCGAAATTCAAATCACTCATGGGGGAGTGATTGGCAGCACGGAGATCTATAAAGGTCTCAAAAGAGCACCTTTTATACCTGTTGGCCTGCGCAGTCGTTTCAAAAAAAATCGTAAAGCGGCACTGGAAACCATTGCGCGGGCAGATTTGGTTATTTTGGGTGGCGGTGGCCTATTTACAGATGAGGAAACGTGGAGAGCGCCCTTAATTTGGGCCACACAAGCGAAAGCCTGTCGTAAATTGAAGAAGCCCTATCTTTGCTTTGGACAAAGTGTGGGACCCCTCCGCCATTTGTGGAGTCGCCATTGGGCCAAAAAGACTTTTAAAGGTGCGGCCGCAGTTCACGTGCGGGATCAAATTTCCGCCGATCTGCTGAAAGAGTGGGGGCTGGAAGCAACGGTGGGCACGGACCCCGCTTTTTCCTGGCTGCTCGAGCAGAAGCGAACCATTCCTCGCAAGCCGATCCTTCTCGTTTCCCTTCGAGAATGGCCGGATTTTGGTGCGGAAAAATGGAGACCCCTCGTCAAAGAAATCCAGGTTTTTGCCAAAAAGAAAAAACTAAAACCCATTTTGATGAGTATGCAACAAGGGGAAAATCTGAAAGCAGCCGGACTTGAAATCTATGAGCCCAGCTCCGCCTTAGCCGCCTTTGAAGCTATGGAAAAAGCGCAAATGGCCGTCACCATGCGCTTACACGCCGGAATCTTTGCCATCGCGGCAGGCACGCCTGTGGCCGTCTTATCTTATTCGCAAAAAGTGAAAGCCTTGCTGGATGGAACCTGCACAGTACTTTCCAATCCCACCCCGGAAACTTTACGAGAAGCCTTAAAAACCCTTTCAAAAAAACCAATGAACCTCGAGAAACAGCTCATAAAAAATCAGCAATTTTTAAAAAAAGCTTTGAACTAACTCGCCATATTCTCCTGGACAAAGCGGGCCACGCCCATCATGTGGTCGATGGATTCGCCGCAATCCCCCCAAAACCCGGATAAAATCGTGTGGGTAAGCGTGCCGTTTTTAACGTAGTAGTCATTCACATCCGTGATTTCCATTTCGCCACGTGAGGAAGGTTTTACAGATCGAATCACCTCAAAAACCCCGGGAGTAAACAAGTAACAGCCCGAAACCGCATAAGGACTGGGTGGATTCACGGGTTTTTCCAAAATTTCTACAATTTTTCCATTTTCCAGGCGAGGAACCCCATAACTTTGAGGTTGCTCCACCTCTTTCAAAAAAATATGAGCCTCACTGGTTCCTGCTTCAAATTCCCGTGCGGCCTTTTCCAGAGAATCTTGGAAAATATTATCCCCCAGCATGACCACGAACTTTTCATCTCCCACAAAATCCTTAGCCAAACTCAGCGCTTGGGCTATTCCCCTTGCTTCTTCTTGAACTTCGTAAGCAATGTTTACGCCAAACTCAGTTCCGGCGCCCAGAAGCTCCAAGAAATGCCCGGCATGACCCTTGCCGGAGATCAACAGGATGGAATTTACCCCCATCTCCTTCAATTTCAGGAGAGGATAGTAAATCATCGGCTTGTTGTAGATGGGCAGTAAGTGCTTATTGGTGACTTTGGTCAGTGGCGTGAGCCTGGACCCGGTCCCTCCAGCGAGAATAACTCCTTTCATATGCTACGCACGTTAGTGCTAAGAGATAGTATACCAAGCAATCGTTTCGCGCATCCCTTCTTCCATGGAGACCGAAGGACTCCACCCGAGTTCACGTTTCATTTTGGCATAATTCATGGAATAGCGCTCATCATGCCCGGGCCGATCTTCTACAAAACTGATCAAATCTTCCGTTTTCCCCAGAGCTTTGAGAATCATTCGAGCAATCGCCAGATTTTCCTGATCATTGTCGGCCCCGATATTGTAAATTTCTCCAATTTTTCCTTTTTCCAAAATAGTCAAAATTGCTTCACAGTGGTCACGAACGTAGAGCCAATCACGCACATTTTTACCCGTTCCGTAAACCGGCAGTTTTTCGTTTGCAACCGCGCGATTTATCATAAGCGGAATGAAATTTTCCAGACTTTGATAAGGGCCATAATTGTTGGAACAACGGCTGATAGTCACGGGAACGCCAAAAGTTCTTAAATAGGAGAGACACAGGAGGTCGGAAGCCGCTTTGCTGGCAGAATAAGGACTACTGGGTTTTAAGGGACTGTCTTCGGTAAATTGTTCGGTACTTCCAAAACCCAAGTCGCCGTAAACCTCATCCGTGGAAATATGATGGAAGCGCTGCACTTTAAAATCGCATGCGCTGTCCAGCAGAGTTTGCGTTCCTTGTACGTTTGTAGTCACAAAAATGGCCGGATCTTTGATGCTGCGGTCCACGTGCGTTTCGGCCGCAAAATGCACCACCGTGTCGAATTTTTCCGCTTCAAAAAGCGCGCGCACCAGCGCGCGATCTTCAATGCGTCCTTCCACAAACTTCACCCCCCTTGCTTCCGCTTCCGCCAGATTCTCGCGGTGTCCGGAATAGGTGAGGGCGTCCAGCACCACTAAACTATCCTCCGGACGTTTTTCCAGATGACTGTACACATAGTTGCTGCCAATGAAACCGGCTCCGCCAGTAATAAGAAGCTTCATAGTGTCTTCATTTTCTTTTCTTCTTTCCAGGCTTCAAGTACATCGTGTTCTTCCAGCTGAACTTTGCCCTGATAACGGACTCCACATTCATTGCCCTGTTCAAGCTCCTCCATGTCTTCGTTCACCAGCTTAAGGCCCGTAATTTTCCCATCCCCGATTTCTTTCCCGTCACGAAGCACACGTACATTACATTTACTCTTGAGGATTCCTTCCGTGATTTTTCCACCCACCACAAATTCGCCTTTACCGGTGAAAAAGACTTTCATCACCTTAAATTTTCCAAGTTCTACCAAAAGCACTTCAGGCTGAAGCATCCCGGAGAGGATCTTACGGAGATCATCAATGAGTTCGTAAATGATCCTGTAGGTCACCACTTCAATACCCATGCGTTCCGCCAAACGTTTCACCTGTGCGCCTGTATCCGTGTGGAAACCAACCACTAGCGTCCCGGGGCTTGCCGCTGCCATAAGCACGTCCGATTCGGTGATATTTCCCACTCCGCTATGGATGACTTTAATAGCCACATCGTCATTTTTAATTTTGGCGAGCGCTTGCTTAATGGCCTCCAAAGATCCTTGCGTATCCGCCTTCATTACCACTTTGAGCAGTTTGAGCGAACCGTCTTTAATGCGTTGCAAAATCTCCTGCATGCCCATACCGGCGCTGATGAGCTGTTCGCGAGCCATATCATGTACTTGCATGGCTCGTTGACGCGCCATTTTTTCATCCCTAACCGCTTGTAAAATTTGTCCGCTCTCCACGGGATCGTGCAGTCCGGCAATCTGCGCGGTGTCGGAAGGGCCGAGTGCTTTGATCGATTTTCCGGTGTGGTCGCGCATCTTTTTCACACGTCCGAAAGTTTGCCCCACAATGAAGTTATCGCCTATGTTCAGATTTCCCGTATTCACCAAAATAGTTGCCACCGGTCCCAGGTTTGGGTCCAGATGGGATTCCACCACGGTAGCCACCGCCGGACGATTGGGGTTGGCCTTAAGGTCCAGCATTTCAGCGACTAAAAGCACACTCTCCAAGAGTTCATCGATTCCTTGCTTATTTTTTGCGGAGATCGGCACCATAATCGTTTGTCCGCCCCATTCTTCGGATTGGAGACCATATTCTACAAGTTCCGCTTTGATTTTATTGATGTTGGCATCAGGCTTGTCGATTTTATTGATCGCCACAATTACCGGCACATTCGCTTCTTTGGCGTGATTAATGGCCTCTACGGTTTGAGGCATCACACCGTCGTCCGCGGCCACCACCAAAATGGCGATATCTGTGGCGCGAGCACCGCGAGCGCGCATTGCCGTAAACGCTTCATGTCCGGGAGTGTCGAGGAAAGTAATCTTCTGTCCCTTACAAACAACTTGATAAGCCCCGATATGTTGGGTGATTCCTCCCGCTTCGCTGGCCACCACATTCGCATTTCGAATCGCATCCAGCAGGGTCGTCTTCCCATGATCCACATGACCCATCACGCACACCACGGGCGGACGCCTTTTAAGATCCGCCTTTTCTTCTTCTCCGAGCAATTTTTCCAAGTCCCCTTTAAAAATATCTTCCGCATTCACATCGCTGCGCTGTTTTTTAAGCTGAACGCCCAGACCATCGGTGATAATCATTGCCGTGTCGAAATCAATAACCTGATTTAAACTCGCCAAAATCCCGTTCTTCATCAGCGCCCCGATTAGAACCGCGGCGCTAAGTCCTGTTTTTTCAGCTAATTCTTTTACGGAAATCATCTCAGAAATTTCCACGCCCTCGCGTTTGATTTGAGGATTGTCCGTTCGTCGAACCTCTGTTTTTTTAGTCACTTTTCCGGCCTTCTGTTTGCGTTGAGTTTTTACGATCTCTTTTTCCTGTGCTTCCTCCACGATTTTTTCGTAGACTTCGGCTGCGCTCTTGTCACGACGTCCGGCAACCTCGTCCTTCACCAGTTCCACTACGTCATCCTCAATTTTTTCGGAATCTTCAAAGCCCAGCTCCAAAAGCAATTTTCTCATTTCACTTTCTGTGAGTCCCAGTTTAGAAGCCAAATCGGTCAGAGCGATTGCCATCTGCGATACAGGTTACTCGGTGAAACCGAGGGTGTTTAAAAAAAGCCCCCCCACTCTAGGTTAAAACAGGTTTAAAGTAAAGAAATGATTACTCCAATTCTATGGGTTTGTCCTCCAAAAGGGCCATTTCAATCTGTCCACCCACTTTGCCGTCAGTCAGTTTATAAACGTCTTTATCAATTTTTTTGAATTCACGACTTGCCGAATTATAAGTACTGACAGTTGTGCCAATCTGTTTTCCCAGTTTTTGCATGTATTCGTCATAAGCACCTATGTGATGCCCCAAAGTATCAATATTCTTCAAAACCTCTTGGATGGACTCTTCAGCCGCGTCTCGACGCATGCCCTGAAGAACCGTCTGCAAATACGCATAGAGAGAAGTGGGGGAGACGATGGTCACATGTTTACTGCACGCATATTCCATGAGGTCCTGAGAATTCACATCCAGCGTCCCCACGTTATAAATCATCAAATTGTAATAGACCCCTTCCGCCGGGATGAACATGAAGGCAAAATCGGTGGTTCCCTCCGCGGGACGCACATACTTAGCAGTCTCGTCGATGCGTTTTTTAACATCCGTCTTGAAGGCTTTTTCCAGTTCGTCACGTCGGCCCTTATCCGTTTCTTCCATCAACATATTATATTTTTCCAAGGAAAATTTGGCATCAATAGGAATGATCATTTTGTTCTGGAAAACAACCGCGTCCACAATTTCTCCGTTTTTCATTTTGTGCTGCATTTCAAATTGTTTGGGTGGCAGGATATTTCCCAAAAGCTTTTCGAGAAAATATTCACCCAAAATTCCACGTTGTTTCGGATTTTTCAAGATATTCTCCAGACTTTTCATTTGCTGCGCAAAATCCACCACTTGTTTATTGGTTTCTTGAAGGTTCGTGAGATTCTTAGTCACTTCTTGAATAATGGTGGTACTTTGAGCGAACTGCTTCTGCATGGTTTGCGTACTGTCCGTTTGGTGCTTCGTTAGGGATGCTTGAATTTGATTTAACTTAGCCGTCATCTCCTCTCGATTCTTGCCATGCCCACTTTCAACATCTCGTCGGAGCTCCGAAATAACCTGCAGCATCATCTGCATGCCGGCGTCATCCTTGGGATTTTTCAGCCCTTCAAGTTTTTTATTGAGGAAATAAAGCAATCCTCCAAAACCCAAAATGGCTAGCACAAGCGGAAAAAACCAGTTAGACATATTGACAAATTATTTTAAATGTTTTATAATTACCTGATTGATCATTGATAACTCGGTGTTTGGAAAGGAATTGTGGAGGAGTGCCTACATCAACAAAGCCATACGTGGATTGGTCCCTCCTCTGCAATTTCGTCTCAAACACGGTAAGTGTAAGCTCACCCTAACGGGTTGGCAACACGATTTCATAAAAAACCCTATGTCAAAATAGGGTTTTATTGTATTTACGCTAGTGCGATGCCTCTTCTTCTCCATCCTCTTTCTTCGCCTTGGCCTTTTTTGGCTTTCCTGGGCGAAGCCCAGTCTGCTCCTGTTCTTCCACAGCCTCTTCCTTTTCTACTTTTTCCTCCTTTTTGACCTTCACTTTCTCAGCGGGAGCTTCACCCTCGGCAAGCAAAGAAAGACCGATACGTTTTTCATCCTTGTTGATTTCAATTACGCGAGTTTCCACGGCCTGACCAACTTCAAGAACCTTAGCAGGATCTTCCGGATTTCCGGGGATTTCTGAATTGTGGATAAGCCCGGTGATGTCATCGGAGAGCTGAACAAAAGCGCCAAATTGAGCGAGTCGGCTGATCTTGGTCTTAATCTTGGTTCCGATCTTGTATTTCTTTTCAATTTCTTCCCAAGGATCCTTGGTGAGCTGCTTCATAGAGAGGGAAATCTTGTCGCCGTCGATACCGATGATTTTCACTTGAACCTTGTCGCCAAGGCGAGCGAAGTCGTGGGCATCGGAAACGTGCCCCCAAGCGATTTCAGAGATGTGAACCAGGCCTTCCAAACCGTCAAAGGCCACGAAGATACCGAATTTCACAATTCCACTCACGGTACCATTTACAACGTCGCCGGATTTAAGGCCGGAAAGCGCATCGCTGCGTTCACGTTCGTAAGCACTGCGTTCGGAAAGAATGAGTTTTCCATTTTCTTTATCGAGATTGATGATTTTCACGCTGAATTCCACGCCAATAAGTTCCTGAAGGCGAGAAAGAATCTTTGCGCTGTCAGCACCGTTAACTCGAGGGTAGTGCAAAGGAGCAAGTTGAGAAACGGGGATGAATCCCTTGATTCCGTCCACATCGAGTAACAAACCTCCTTTATTCGCTTCTTTAGGGCGAACCTTGAGCGTGGTGTTGTTTTCGTAAGCCTTAACGAAACGATCCCAAGTCTTATCTTGGCTTGCGCGACGCAAAGAAAGCACCACGAGACCATCTTCATTTTCAGGGTCGAGCACGCAAGAAGTTATCTCTTCTCCGACTTTAAGTTCCTCAATGGTTCCCATGGAGTCCTTAATTTCGCGTCCGGAAATCATACCGGTCAGCACTCCGCTGAGGTCGACAATAATGCAGTTCTTTTCAATAGAAACCACCGTTCCCGTGACCATAGCCCCGGGCTCGGGAAGAGTAAGAGCAGGGGATTCCTGCATGAGTTGATCCATAGGGACCACTACAGTTGCTTGATTCATAAATCAATCGGCATAAGGTTGAATTAGAGGTATAGAGCTTTATCGTTCAGCAACCTTATGACTTGATACTGAATCTAATAAAGCCCCGCGATTCTAATTACTTTTCCTCTACCTGTAAAGCAGATTTTGCATTTGTTCCCTTTTTGAGCCCCGCTTTGGTGCGCGGCGCCTTTTTTTTGAGCTCGATTCTATCCTCGACTTTTAAAATTTGTAGAACATCACCTTCTTCAAAATCACCGTCGAGCAGACCTTGAGACAAGGGGTCTTCAATAAGTTCCTGCACTTTGCGACGAACCGGACGAGCTCCATAATCGGGGTCCGTACTCAGAGTTGCAAGTAAGTCGAGAGCCGTGGGCGTAAGGTCCAGCACGATTCCTTTGTCCTTAATACGATCTTGCAGTTCTCGCACATGGATTTCCACAATTTGTTTAATATTTGCGTGAGTGAGCGGCCTGAAGACCACGATGTTATCCACGCGGTTAAGGAATTCAGGTTTGAAATGAGCCTTAAGGTCCTTCAGAACCTCATCCTTTTTGTGTTCGAAACCTTGCAGTGCGGCATCCATTTCACTGGTATTCAATTTGAATCCAATGGGCGCGGCACCCTCCGTGAGCTTGCGAGCTCCAATATTGGAAGTCATCACAATAATCGCATTGGTGAAATCCACTTTGCGACCTTTCCCGTCCGTGAGCACTCCGTCTTCCAAAATTTGAAGGAGAATGTTAAACACATCGGAATGAGCTTTCTCAATCTCATCAAAAAGAATCACACTATAAGGTTTGCGACGCACTTTTTCGGTGAGTTGACCGCCTTCTTCATAACCCACGTAACCCGCAGTAGTTCCCGTGAGACGTGAAGTGTTGTGACGTTCCATGAATTCACTCATATCAATCTTAATCAGCGCCTCTTCATCGTGATAAATTTCGCGGGCAAGGGTTTTTACGAGTTCGGTTTTACCGACTCCGGTAGGTCCAAGGAAAATAAAGGATGCTATAGGGCGCTTTCCGCTGGAAATTCCCGTTCGGCTGCGACGGATGGCCGAGGCCACTTTCTTGAGCGCTTCTTCTTGGCCCACCACATGATTTTTGAGGGTATCTTCAAGACTCTTCAACCTTTCCACATCCTCTTTAACCAGTTTGGTCACGGGGACCCCGGTCATGCGCGAAATCACGCGTGCCACATCTTCCGCATCAATACTTCCACGCATTTCGCGAGGAATTTTGACGTGCTTTTCCTCCTCGATCTTTTCCATGAGGATAAGTTCTTGCTGACGAAGATCGGCGGCTTTTTCATAATCCTGGTCGCCAACGGCCTTCTCCTTCTCTTTGGTGATACGTTTGAGTTGACGTTGATATTCTTTGAGTACATCGCTTTCCTGCCTGCTCGCCATTCCTTTGAGGGCGGCGGCTTCGTCCATTACGTCGATGGCTTTATCGGGGAGAAAACGATCATTGACGTAGCGCTTGGAAAGTCTAACCGCGGCTTCGAGGGCATCATCGTGAATGATGAGATTGTGATGATTTTCAAAGCTTTCTTTAATACCCTTTAAAATTGCAAGAGTGTCTTCTTCACTTGGTTCGTCCACCATCACGGATTGAAAACGGCGTTCAAGAGCGGCGTCCGCTTCCACGTGTTTGCGATACTCATTAGTGGTGGTGGCCCCAATCATCTGAACTTTTCCTCGGGAGAGGGCGGGTTTCAAAATATTGGCGGCATCCAAACTTCCTTCCGCGCTTCCGGCACCAATCACGGTGTGAAGCTCGTCAATAAAAAGTATTACATTTGGTTGACTGGCCGCTTCTTCTAAAATGGTTTTAATGCGTTCCTCAAACTCTCCACGGTACTTGGTTCCGGCAACCACACTGGCCATAGAAAGGCACAAAATACGCTTATCGAGCATGGTGTCAGGCACTTGTTCACGCACAATATGCTGCGCAAGACCCTCCACCACGGCGGTTTTACCGACCCCGGGTTCCCCGATAAGTACCGGATTATTCTTAGTTTTTCGTAGCAAAATGGCGATACAGCGTTCGATTTCCTTGTCGCGGCCAATCACAGGATCCATTTTCTTTTCCGATGCCTCTTGTACGAGGTCTGTGGTGAAGTAATCGAGAGCGGGAGTGCCACTCTTTCCTTCCTTTTTCTTGGCATCGAAGCCGGTTTCCTTGGTTTCCTGTCCCGCAAGCACTCCTTGAAGGCCGTTGAGGAAGAATTCAAGAGGATTCACATTGCCGGGCAGGGTAGGTCCACTCGCGGTACTGGTTGGAGGCAAGGGACTTTGCTTCATACGTTCAAAGGTCTGCAAAATCTCATGACGAACATCTTCCGGAGAAATTTTCATATTTTCCAGAATCACGGTGGCGGCAGTGTTTTCTTGAACCACCAAGGCATAGAGGAGGTGCTCGGTTCCCACAAACATATGAGAGAACTCGTGGGCGCTGCGAATGGCATCTTCGATTACTTTTTTGGCAAAACCGGAAAGGCCGCCGGGATTTTTAGATCCGCGCTGAGACATTTGTGTTCGCCCCACCGTTTTCAAAACCAGGTTTACATTTTCCAGCGTAACGCCAAAATTTTGCAAAACAGTAGATCCGAGGGAATTGCGCTGAGACAAAATTCCAATGAGAATATGTTCGGTTCCCACGTAGCTGGTCCCCGTTTTTTTGGCAACCTCTTGCGCCACAATGAGTGCCTGCTTGGCCTCTTTCGTAAACTTGTTGAATTGATCTGGATTGGACATAATTCTTTTAAGATTAAGTGTTCTTACAATGATAGCAAATCGGCCCTGTTTTTTCATCCATTATCTTTTGCCTAAAATAGGAAAAGCTTTCTGGTATATTTTACTCTTTTGTGGACGCGATGGAGTCCGCCATGGTTTGCATAACGCTCTCATAGTCGGCCGTTCCCGTGAAGGTGTACGTGCGGCCATCCACTTCTACGGTTACTGTAGCGCTTTCTGCGGTGCGGGTAGTACCCACACTTGCACCGGAATTAAAGGTCATAGTGACGATTCCCGTCGTGGCACCGTCTTCAATGGGAGCAATATCAAAAATATAGCCGGTGCTGCTACCACTGTAGTACCAAAGTCCGGGATAAGACATTTTGAACTCAAACGGAACGCTTTCCAGGTCGCGGTAACTACTGAAAGTTGCTTGTTCCGTATCAGGCGCGGACACTTCCGGCTCATCCACCACAGGCTCCTCTACTACAGGTTCCTCCACCACAGGTTCATCCGCAACTTCCTCTGTAACCCCTTCTCCTTCACCGTAGGGCGTGAAGCGGAATCCACTCACCAAAGAGGAGAAAGTATTGCTATTGTCCAAACGCTCACTGTCGCTTGAGGATTCGTGGTAGTAGCTGAGTTCGAACAGCTCGTCAGCGCGAGGAATAAAGTAAAGCGTGTCACCGTCGTCGGTTTTGTAATGAACGCTGAAAAGTCGATCGGGACCCGCGTAAGCGAGCTCACTCTGGATGGTCGCCAGTTCGCTATATTCAGCGACCACATAAGCTCGAATTTCCGTTGCCCGATCTTCCTGAGTGTCTTCGCTGGTTTTAACGAGCGTGGCATCGGTACGAGCAACCACAATACTGTCTACTGGGCTGAGCCCAGTCTGCCCCTCTTCCTCTACTTTTACAGGAGCTTCCAAAATTACAGAAGTAGGGTTACTGGTGAGCGTCCAATTGCTGGGATAGCTCATGGAGAAACCAAAATCGGGATCTTGATAGGAAACCGTGGTGACCTCTACCGCCGTATCGTCTTTTTCAGGAGCGTCCGTGATGCGTTTCACTTCAAAGAGCGGCTTTTCCAAATTGTCATAAGTGGTAACCACACCATAGGCTTCAACTTCAATTCCAAAATATTCCTCACTATCCAAATCGTAGCGGTCGGAATAAGCGTAGAGAATCTCGACATCCTCCGTTTCAAAAAGATGAGTGACGACATCTTGCACTTCTATGCCGCCCAGGGACTTAAATTCACCCACGTACGTTTCATAGTTGCGGGTGAGGGCTTCGTCGAGTTTGTCGGAAGAACAAGCGCTAAACAGGCCCATAGCGAGAAGCGTCAAAACGAGTTTTTTCATACTAAATGGTTAGAGTGATAATCAGAGTGGCGTATACCGAGGTAAGTATAAACTTTTTCGGTGAGAAGTCTACCCCTTGGCGTGCGCTCTAAAAAGCCAAGTTGCATCAAGAAGGGCTCGTAAATTTCTTCAATACTTTCCTCTTCTTCGTTGGTCGCGGCGGAAAGAGTGGAAAGACCCACAGGCCCGCCCTTGAATTTTTCCGCAAGAGCAAGCAGAAGTTTGCGATCCGTAGAGTCGAGGCCGAGCTCGTCGATGCCGAGGAGTTTGAGGGTTTGCAGCACCATATCTTCCGTGACGCGATCTTTATCTTGCACATGAGCAAAGTCACGCACACGGCGCAGTAAACGGTTGGCCACGCGCGGCGTTCGCCGCGCGCTTCTGGCCAATCTTTTCCCGGCTGCCGCTTCTACTTCCACGCCCAAGATTTTTGAGCTGCGTTGCAGAATTTTTTCAATATCGGCTTCCGTGTAAAATTCCAATTTTAAAACGTTTCCAAAACGATCTCGGAGTGGGGAAGACAGGGCTGAAAGTTTTGTGGTTGCGCCAATAAGCGTGAATTTTGGCAAACTGATGCGCATGCTGCGCGCCGAGGGGCCCTTTCCAACCACCAAATCAAGACAAAAATCCTCCATGGCGCTGTACAAAATTTCCTCCACGGCCGGGCGCAGCCGGTGAATCTCGTCAATAAACAGAACGTCGTTTGCCTGCAGGTTTGTGAGCAGAGCCGCCAAATCGCCCGGCCGTTCAATGGCCGGCCCGCTGGTGGTGCGAATTTGAGCACCCATCTCTTTTGCTAAAATAAAGGCCAACGTGGTTTTTCCAAGTCCCGGACAGCCGTGCAGCAAAACATGTTCCATAGCCTCTTTACGTTTCCGTGCCGCCGGTAAAAACACCGCCAAATTTTGTTTAATTTCCTCTTGGCCGATGTAATCTTCCAAGGCTTGCGGACGCAGCACATTTTCCACCTGCTTCTCGTCCGGCGTTTTCTGCAGCTGCACAATGCGCGACTCGTCGTCCTGGAGTGGGGGATTCTTTTTGATCATACGGCTTCCAATCTAACAAAAACTTTCATATAATGCGAGCAAATGCAGCCTCCTTTCCAACTCCGCGACTTTCTTAAGGTTTTTGCACTCAGCATCGCGCTCTTCGCGGGCTTTGCCGCGCTTTTCGCCTACGTCCCTCAGGCCGCAGATATTCTGGGAGGCTTCCATCCCACCGTTGCTTTCCTTATTCAATATCTCATTCAATTCGTGGTACTTTTTTTCCCGCTCTGGCTTTTTGTCGTGGACAAATATTCCCTCACCCTTGCCGACTTCGGCTTCAAAAAAGTTCGACCCTGGCTCCTGATCAAAACCGTTCTGTCCTCTTATTTATTCTACCTCGCGGTTTCTTTTATCTTCGCCACGATTTTGTACTACGCCGGCCTCAGCCTTCCCGGTTACCAGGAGCAAGAATCCTATCTTCCGCTCTTTGGCTATGACGCTTTTGGCCTCACCATCGCTTTTCTCATTGTCTCCATCTTCGCCCCGCTAATCGAAGAACTCTTTTTCCGCGGATTCATTTACCGTACTTTCACCAAAACCTGGCCCCTCTGGCTCGCCAGCATCCTCACCGCGACTCTCTTCGCGCTCATCCATTTTCAACTCCAAACTTTTATTCCGCTCTTCTTCTTGGGGCTTATTTTGAATTACACCTACCAACGGACAGGATCCCTATGGACCTCCGTGGCTTTTCACAGTTTAAATAACACCATTGCTTTAGCCTTCGATATCTATTTATACTTCCACCCTGAATTGCTAGATAAACTCACGTTCTAATATGTCCCGGTAGCTCAGTGGATAGAGCAGCAGCCTTCTAAGCTGACGGTCGCAGGTTCGATTCTTGCCCGGGACACCATTTCCGCTTCTATAAGCCAAAAATCGGCGTTGTTTACTTTACAAACAAGGCGAAATGAAGTACCATGCACGTAGATTTAACATTTCACGATATGACTGGGACACCCTCAACACCTCAACTTTCCTTTAGGGAAGAAGACCTCGCATCTTTTGGTGCCATTGCAAGACGTGCAGTTGAACTAGAGTTGGTCAGACCTGGTAATGGCGAACCTAGCCCGGCTGATATCACAGGGGCACTGGAACAGGCGGGGGACACGGTTCGGGCAAATCTTCTTCGCGTTATTTATGGAGGATTAGCGAATAGTGGCCGAGAAAAACACTTTGAAAATCCATATCATGATTTTGTAGCTCGAGTAGACGGTGACCACATTGTTAACCCTGAAACTTTGAGAACACTCGCTCGCAGAGCTCTAACTGGTCAAGCTCCATTGCCCACACGAGTCGAAATAGTAAGTTCTTATGGTTTTCAGCCGGCTGGTGGCGAAGGAGGAGATCCCATAGGAACCTATACTGCACCAGCGGGCGTGGACATGCAGACCGCTAACGCCGCATCTCAGCTTCTCGCAATTTTATTTTGTCAGAGCGTACAGACAGTTTGGCAGGGTAGTGATGGCCAAATTTTTACCCCCTGAGACTGAAGGAGATGAACTTGGGTCGCTATCATTTGATAAAATCGAGTCTCAAAATAGGGAGCTCTTCAACCTTCATTAGGTTTTTATCGTTGGTGAGGAAGCCATCCACTCTTCCCGAAATGGCGGTAGCAAGATGAATGGCATCCGGAGGTTTTACAGATGGATATTTGGCTCGAAGTTGAGCAAAAATCAGTGCCTCCTGTTTGCCGAAGCCAATGATAGAGAGTTTTTCATAAGTTTCCACAAATGAAAGGAATTTAATTTTTCCCCGTTTATCGCCCGCTTTTTCAAAGCCGGCCAAGACTTCACCCAGTCCAAAACTGGAAAAGTTGATGTGTCGCGCTGATTCCAGAGCTTTTTTTATTGCACCACAAAAGGGTTCCCGCCCTTCAATCAAGTAAATCAAGATCATACTATCGATCGCGATATTTTTACCTTTATTCATGAATTCCATGCTTTACGTTCGCTTTTTAAAAAGGTCTCGCCACCGCCAAGCATTTTGAAACTTTTTTCACCAATCCCGGCGAGTTCATCCAAAGAGGAGACCGCTTTTGTGAGTTTCACTTCACCATTTTGATCCATACTAATAATAACTTGATCGCCCTTTTTTATATTCATGCGTTCACGGATGGGTTGCGAAATGCAAACCGTAAAATTTTGCATGACCTTCGAACTTGTGATTATAGGATTCATTGACTCTATGATTAAAGGCCAATCCTATTATAGCAGACCCTCTTATGTTAGGGCAAGCGTTCAAAAAAAGGTGACCGCACGACATAGCGACTATTGATCAACAAATAGTCGGTCGGCACACCGTAAAACCAGAAGGCCTGCCAATCGATTTCCATTAGTCTCGAGATTTTTGTACCGCCGCTACGCTTTTCGCAAATCCTTTCGCAAAGCGACCAGCTACTCCCATATCGTCTGCATCTTCTTCTCTTACTACAAAAAGCTCTGTGGGACCTCTCACTGCGCCCTCTGGAGTGTGGACAAGGTACCCAAAGCCTAGCCCCGACGTTTTGTCACCTAGACAAGTACCTTCCGGGCCGACATGGACATCTATCAAGCCTTGATTTACTCCGCAAATAGCCACTACCTGTCTACCTTGATCGAGCAATGCCCTGAGCAGCGCAGCCGCAGCTTCTTCGGGAGGAATGGACCTGGGCGACGGATCAAGTACAGGATCAACTGTAGGGCCGATAGTATCTTCTAGAGAAGTAGGCATACTAAAAAAGTATAAAATTATAGATTAGTTCTCGCCCGGGCCATCATTACTCACCGTTCCTTCTAGAACTCTAGAAACTCCTTTTTGGGCAAGTGACTTAACTTTTTTTAAAGCCATTCCTCCGGCCGCTATAGCCAGTACACCAAGGAACCCCAAAACATCGCGTCCGGTGATTGCTTCGTCTTTACGCCATTCATCACCGTAACGAGCATCAAACGCTCGGTCACCCTCGCTCATAGCTCCTCTTCTGCCCATTGTAACGATACGTTAAATAGTATTTTACGTTGGACTACGCCACCTTCTTCTTGGCCTTAGCTTTAGCCTTAATCTTAATAGGCTTGGAGAGGGCAGGGGTTTCTTCAACCTTCTTGAATTCCTTAGCCTTAGGGGCAACCGGAGCCGCGGTACCTGCACCCATCTGGTGTAAAGTCTTCAAAATCATGTCCATCTTGAAGTTCAGCATTTCAAACTGAGCCTTGTTGCTGTCTCCGCTGCCCTGTTCTTTATAAGCAGGTTTTTCAAAGCGAGGTTTTTCAAAACGTGGCTGTTCGAAACGAGGCTTCTCAAAATTGTCACGATCGCGGCCGAAGTCGCGTCGATCGGAACCTCCCTCGTCAAACTCATCCTTCCTGAAACAACTCTTGCAGAAAACAGGCTTACGTCCGTTTGGTTTAAAAGGAACTTCACATTCATTGCCGCATTCGCTGCACACCGTTTGGTGCATTTCAGGCTTTTCACGGTCTCCTCCAAAACCTCTGTCAAAACTTCTCTTGGGTTTCCATCCGCCGCCGGTCCTGTCATCGTTATTATAGTTTCTCATGTTTTGCGTGGGTTAATATTTTGCAAAGAGCCCGATTTTATTGCATAATCATCTAAAAAGCAAGGTGGAATGCTCGTTTGAGCATGATATTCTAGATTTAATGTCCGTTTTATGGTATAATTCCCAGATGCAAACAAAACAAAAAAAGAATCTTCTCATCTTGGGAGCGAGCGGCGCAGTGGCCCATACCACGCTGATATATCTAAAAAATCACCGCCATCTGCTCGATAAACTGATTCTCACGGATCAGCGGAATTTTGAAGGAGATAGTTTTGAATCACTCAAAGGGCTGGATGCCACTTTTATAAGACTGCAGATATCAAAAGAGACCGAAAAAGATCTGTTAAACCTCCTAAAGGAGGAAAAGATCGATGTGGTTTTGGATCTGAGTGATGCCCCCACGGAGCGCGTAGCGAAGGTAATTTTTGAATATGGAAAGGCTTCCTACATTTGCTGCGCTTTCTGCACGGAAAGCTTTGCGCCGCTCGGGGAAGCCCTCAATGAATGGACGGATGAACAGAAAAAGAGGAAAAAGCTCGGCATGCCTCACATTCTCTTTACGGGGATGAACCCGGGAGCTGTGGATGTGTGGGCAGCCATTGGAGCTAAAAAATTTGGAAAGCCGCTGGAAATGACTGAATTTGAGTACGACACCTCGCGTTTTATGAAGATGCACAAGGAAAAAATGGTGACGTGGTGCGTGGCGGAATTTGTGATAGAACTGGTGACCGACCCGGCAGAAATCATCCTGGGAGATCATAAGATCAAGAGTATGTACCCGAATGGGCTTTTTTACACGGAAGACTTGGGGCCGCTTTTTTCGCCGATCCTCAAGCTCGAAAAATATCCACAGGGTTGCGTAGTGACCCACGAAGAATGTGTAACTTTGGGAAACCGTTGGGATATTCCCTGCCGCTTCATTTATACAGTAAATCAGGAAACCATGAATTTCATTCGAAAAACCTATGAGGCCAAGGGCAAATTGGAAGATACAGATTTAGTGCTGGCCAATAATTTGAAAGACGAACTTCTAGGGTCTGACAATATAGCGGTGCGTTTGGACTACAAAGATAAAGCTGTTTACTATTTCAATTCCGCTTCCAACGAGAGTCTTAAAGAATGCAGTGGAACTGACTATCAAGTTACAACGGGAGTTTTTGCGGCTCTTTTCACAATTTTGAATGATGATCTTAAAAAACCGGGCATTTATTACCCGGAAGATTTACTCGATACAACTTTTGCCAAATTCCTCACCGACAACATGATGATTCAGGAATTCGTGTTCGAGAAAAGAAAAAACGGCGAACTCCGTTTACTCTCGCATGAACCTCATATCAGCTACGGAGAAGGTCCATTCGTTAAAATCTAATTTATGCTTTACCTTTACATCTTCCTCATTCTGATTTCCGAGACTATTGCGTTGAGTTTCTTTAAGAGGTTCTCCATGGAATCTAACTATCTTTATTTTGCAATTGGAATGTTCTTTTATCTCTTCGTCTCCATTTTCTTAGTGAAGTCGTTCAAGTATGAAGGCATGGGAATCGTGAATGTGCTCTGGTCCGCCTTCTCAGTGATCTTTGTAGTTTCCGCAGGGATACTCTTCTTTAGAGAAACCTTTACTCATGTTGAAATGTTCGCCATGGTCATGATTATGTGTGGAGTAGTAGTGCTAAGACTCCACACAGCCTAAAGGCTCTCTTTAATGCTTACTACTCCGTCTTCATCAGGCTGTTGTAGGATTCGCCGTCGTTTTGATTCACCGTGATCATGCGATAAATCACTTCAGCTACTTCCACGCGGCTCATGGGGTCGCTGGGATTGAAATACTGTCCGCTCACGGGGAATAGATTTTTCTCCTTGGCGTATTGCACATAAGGCGCGTACCAAGACAAATTATTCACGTCTTCATAGGGATCTTCCGTCACCACGGGGTCAATCGAAACGTCCACCGTACTGAAAATCATCTTAAGGAATTCCACGCGATTAACTCCTTGGGTGGGCTTAAAGCTTCCGTCCGAATATCCTTGCACCACTCCTATGGAAGAAGCAGTCGCCAGGTAGTCGGAATACCACTCTCCGCTTTGCGTATCACTGTAATGGGCGGTGAGCCCCGTGCTCACATTTTGATCGAGTCCGCTGAAAATAAACTTGAGCGCTTCCACGCGAGAAACGGTGTTGTCCGGTTTGAAAGTTCCGTCGGGGTAACCTTGCACGGTTCCTTTTTGCACGAGGTAACTTACGGCCGTGTAGAATTCATGTACTTCGGAAATATCATTGAAAAGACGCGACTCAAGCGTGCTGCTTTCAATCACTTTGGTTCCGTAGGTCACTTGAATAATCACGTCGTCTTCGGAGTCGGCGGTGAATTCAACTTCCGCAATACCCGTACTCAAATCTTCTCTACCCAGACTGTTTTTGGAAAAAGTTCCGGAGCCCTCCACCAAGCTGAGTTCCACAGGCCCATCCCCATAAAAACCCGGGGTGGGGTTCCCGTTAAGATCTTGTGCTTGAATTTGAATGGTTTCAGGTTTGCCGGGAACAAAATAGCCATCGTGAGCTACGCCAAATTTGGCGAAAGGCTCAATCGTGGCGATAACGTAAACCACGGAAGAATAGTACTCGCGGCCCGCAATTTCTGCGGTGACGGTTACGCTGCCTTCACGGTCCGCATAGAGCGAAAGTTCAGCCACACCGTCGTCAAAATCCGCGGTACTAACAGAGCTGCGGTTCAGCCTGGCGCTGTTCTCGTCAGAAACGGTGACACTCATCTCGCCGTCAAAACTCGCATCCTCCTTCACCTCATCGTTTTCATCGAGCAAGGAAATGGAAATAGTTTGATTTTGCCCCGGCATAATAAAGGCGGGTGTTGCAATTTCCAGATCGGTGAAATCAATGCCCACTACCGCAGAAGTCACTTCCTCGGTCACCGCTTCTTCCTCTACAGGTGTGATAGTACTTTCCACGGTCGAAATAATGGGGGTGCTCGTAAAGGTGGCGTCTCCATCCAAATGAGCTTGAACGAATTCTAAAGGATTGCGGGTGTAGCGATACAAATTGTCTTGCCCCACGCCGTGACTTACAGCATCCCAAAAGTCATAACCGGCCGCAGTGGCTTCCGCAGTGGTAAAGGGCCAGTAGGGGTGCCAAGGAGCGTCGGCGGTGTCCAACTGAAAGTGCAAATGGTAGGTGGTTGCGGTTCCCGTGTCTCCAACCTGTCCGATCACTTCTCCTTTGACCACTTCAGCACCTTCCGTAACAAAAAATTCTGAAAGATGGGAGTAGCTGCTATACAGTGTAGTGGTCTGTCCGGGCTGATTAGGGTCCGGCGCTCCGTTGTGTTTTATTACAATATATTTTCCAAAACCACTGGAGGTTCCGGCTTCACTCACTATTCCGTTGGCGATGCTGTACACGGGCGTTCCTTCGGGGACTTTAATGTCCACCGCCGGATGACTTCCGCAGTTTTCGCCGCAATCATTGAGTTCATAACTTCCCGCATAAGGTACGGGGTAGGTGATTTTGGTGTTTCGAATAATGTCGTGCGTGGCATTTCCCCACACAAGTGCGTCGGAATCGAAGGTCAAATAATCGGTACGATATTCGCTGATCGGTTCCAACTTGGACGCAGGCAATTCCTGATAAGACATGCTGTATTCGGCGCTGGTCAAATGAGTCCAATCGGGTGCTTCTTGGATCGGCATCACCGTCCCGTCGAACGCTGCGTGCTCGTCAAGACCCGTGAGCGAAGTAAAGAGTATGTGAGTCTCATAGCGGTAATTCACGCTGAAAACCGAAACCGCCAAGAGAACCATGAGCGAGATCCACTCTCTTACATTGGAGTTTTTAAGATGAGATCTGAATTTCCCCATGTTTCTTTTGTTTTGATTTTGTTTTAATCTAGTAATAATAGCAGATTTCCGACATTTTTTCAAGTAAGCGAACCCGAAGGGTTTGCGAGCCGAGGCGAGTGCCTACGGCCTAAGCAATAAGGTGGCGTAAGCCACATCAATATCATGAAAAAAACCACTCAAAGCGCCGCAGAAACCATGGACTTGGCCAAGCTTCTTTACGAGGAGTATCCCGAGCACAAAATTTGGCTGCTGTACGGAGACTTGGGCACCGGCAAAACTACTCTCATTAAAGGGCTCGGTGAAGCGCTGGGGCTTGGGAGTGATTTAATTAAAAGCCCCACTTATACTTTGGTCAGCGAATACGCGCCTTTGGTGCATTACGACCTTTACCGAATCGAGGAAATGGACGATCTCACGAGAGAATTGTTACACGAACACATGGAGAGTGGGAAGCATATTGTAATCGAATGGCCTGAGAAAATTGAATCTGAAGTTATAACGTCACATCTTAAAATTTACCTTACTCACGGGGGAGGTGATGTGCGAAAAGTTCAGATAATGCAATTTCGATCTCACCGCCGTACTCTCTCTTCTTTGTCTTAAAAGATCCAAAAGAATCTCGTTCACATCTTGTCCTTAGTGAGAGCATGCGCACGCACGGATTTTACCTCAAATAATGGCTTGGCTAAGCCATTCTCACTTCTGGAATTGCGGTAAAAGTCTGACCTCCTCCTGCCAAAAGCTGCACTTTCCATATTTGCAATAGTATTGCAATTACGGAAAGCCGGCCTATCATCACTTTATTAAACAAAGAAGAGGCGGTTGCGATTCTAGTAAACGCTCACCCAAAGTGGAATTTATAGATCCTTCTTAGGCAGGCTCGCCAAGGTTTTATCCGGCAGCAGGAGGGAAAGTCGTCCGGCTTCCAATTCTTCACGTTGGTAAGCCATCATACTTTTGGATTCGTAGCGGCTTTCCAAAATGGAATTCAGCACGCCGCGAGTTTGAGGTCCCAGGTAACCGGCACCACTGTCGGTTTCGGTGGCTACAAGGCCTTGAGACTGTTGGAATTTAAACAAGGCGTGCGCGGTGCTTTCGCCAAAGTAACCCGTAGGAGCAATGCGTAGGAAGCCAAGGGTCTGAAGTTCTTTTTGCAGCATGGTCACGGTATCGCCGCTATCCCCGAGTTCCAGCGCGATTCCAAAAGTTTCCCGTTCTTCATACAAGTGAGGATATTTCACCATCAAGGTTTGACCCTTTTGGAGTTTTGCCATTTCATCTGAGACGCCGCCTTTGATCAAGTCATCGAACTGGCGACGAGTGGCGGGGCCAAAGTGTCCGCTGCCAAGCTCATCCGGGTCCGAAACAATCCCATAATCCATCTGGAATTCAAAGATTGCCTGAGCGGTGTCCGCTCCATAAAAGCCGTTCGCCTCGTTGAGATAACCCCAATCCACTAAATATTGCTGCATCTTGGTGATTTCCTCGCCGGAATTTCCATAATACAAATCACTCGGGAATTCCAAAGAACTGAGGAAAGTCTCCGTATAAATATTCTCCACGGTTAGGTATTGATCGAAGTAAACCGCCTCTTCAATTTCAGGTTGAATTCCATACACACGCACTTCCACGGTTCGTTTTCCCCAACCAAGCGCGCGGCGAAGTCCGTCATCTCCGGCTCCCATCCACACGTCCAGACGATCATAAGAATTTCCTCGATTTCCGGCTGTAACAATGGCGCCCCCTCGATCGTGAATCGAAGTGAGTCCGATGCCGGGAATATACATTTTCATTCCAAAGGCATAGGTTTTGGGCGCCGCAATCATTCCCGGGAAAACCGGCGTGCCGTCGGCCCCATTCGTTCCGTTTCCGTTCAAATAAATGTCCCCTTCATAAGATCCGGTCACGTAATGTTCTTGGCCGAGCAAAGGGGAGTAATAAGCCGTAATAATGAAGGTCTGCAAATAGTATTCGTCGGCTGCTTCGGGGGGAGGCGGAACCTCCTCTTCGGCTAAAGCGAGCAAGCCTCCACTGACTTGCAAAGCCACAAACAGGGAGCTGAACAAGAGGGCAATTAGCCTTTTGACTTTCATTTTTGTTTTTAGTTTTATTTTGAGTTCTCCTAATTATAGCAGAAAAAGGCCCCCGACGGGGAGCAATAGACTTGAAGAGTTTTAGATTTATAGTCTGGTATAAATCACCGTTTTTTGGCTTACATTACCGTTCCCAGGCGCCTAAAGACCTCGCGTTCCACAAATTCTTTGTCGCGGCCGTATTTGAGACGGGAAAGTTGCTTGTAGGCTTCGGCGGCTTCGGGGTCGCCCTTTTCAAGATAGGGGCTGAGCGGAGTGATGCTAAACGGCTGGCTCGGCTGTGTATCAATGGAGAGCTTCATCACGGCCTTAAACTTGTCGATATTGATGAGGTCCTGGTCGCTAAACACGGGCGCCATTTCCTTGGCCATGTACTCGGCATCTTGCGCGCCGATCTTGTAGGCCATAATAGTCCCAACGTTTCCGAACACGGCATCTTTCAGGTTCACGCCCTTGCCTTTTTTGACGTCGCTTTCGAGCTGCGCCAAGTACTGGTGAGCCATCGCGAGCCCCAGACGGTATTTACGAGCCTCGGAGAGAATCACTTCAATGGAATCGGTTACGTAGTTTTGGAACTCATCGATGTAGAGGAAGAAGTCCTTTCGCATTTCTTTGGGGAGCCGCTGTCTACGTAGTGCCGCCACTTGCAGTTTGGATACCACAATCATACCGAGCAGTTTGCTGTTGATGTCTCCGGTTTCTCCCTTTGAAAGGTTCATGAGCAGAATCTTGTTGGTAGCCATCACTTCTCCAAAATCAAAAGCGCTGTGCGTTTGCCCGATGATGTTACGCATCATTCCGTTGGTCACGAACTGACCGAACTTGGCGGCGAAGTACGGAATCATTTCCTGTTTCTCCCGCGCTCCGGTTTTAGCCATCTGCTGATCCCAGAACGATTTCACAATGGGGTTTTTCAGGTCCTTGGTGCGTTCATATTGGAAATCATCATCCGTGAAGAGGCGAACCATGTCGGTGAGACAGCCCCCGTCTTTATAGTCCATGAGCGTAAGACAACCGTTTCGGAAGTAATCCTGAATGCGCGGTCCGAAGATTTCTTCATCGAAAAGTTTGATCATCATGTTCATGGCGTCCATGGCCACGAGGTCACGCTCCTCCGGTGTGTCCGCTTCGAGTAAGTTGAGTCCCATCGGCCTCTCCAAATCAGCCGGGTTGAAGTAAATCACGTCGTCGGCGCGTTCTCGGGGGATGAAGGGCAAAATATCTTCAATGAGCTGTCCGTGCGGGTCCACCACGCAAATACCTTTTCCATTCCGCAAATCTTGACGAATCATAATTTGCAAAATGGTGGATTTACCGGTTCCGGTTTGTCCAATTACGTAGAAGTGACGAAAGCGATCCTCGTTTTTTATGCGAATTTCCGTTTTCACGCCGCGGTAAATATTATGTCCGAGTAAAACTCCTTCGTCGGGAACATTCGCAGGGGGTGGCGCAATTTTATAATTTTGCCAGTTGATGGTGGGCGCGCGGTTGTAGCGAATATTGGGAAGGTGGAAAAGACTCGCAAGCTCCTCCGGACACAGAATCATTTTGTGGAAACGTAGCGGCTGACGCAGGTCGCGCATCAGGAAGTGATGTACTAAATTTCCCAAGTAAAGATCTTTATAGGCAAGCGTGTTGTTGTCGGTGGTTCCATACTGCGCAAAGGCACTCTTCATACTGTGCAGCAGGGTCTCCGCCTTACCACGAGAATTGGAAACCGCTATCAAACGGATCACGCTTTCAAAGCCCACTTGCGTGTTTTTTTCTTCGATGGCTTTCACTTGTTCGTCCACGAGCGGCGTGGTGCGCGAGCCGGCCTCAGTTTCCTTTGCGGCCTCTCCGCGGAACAAAATGCTGAGCATGTCGCCCACCCAAATAAGCGGATTCATAGTATGGAAAAACCCCTCGTGCTTGTCTTCCATCACCCTCTTGGCGAGCCTCCTTCCTTTGTTTTGCCAGTGATTGTGAACCGGTCGCATCATAATTTGAATGGCTGCGCTTTCATAAGGTTCCAGCTTCGACATAACGTTCGAAATATTGTTGAGCGGATCCGCCGTCATGCGTGTGTAAGTGCGGATGGGGTAGGAGTACTTTTTCTCCGGAGTGAAATAGCAATAGGCTGTCTTGGAATCCTTTTGGAAAAGATTGTAATCCGGCTCTTCTTCAATGTAGCAATCGGGGTAGAAGGCCGTGAGCTGTTTCTCAATTAAACTCACCAAGTGGTGCGGAACCACCAGATAGAAATCGATGAGATTATTCTGGATGGCGTACTCGCAGGAAATAAAATCATTCCCAAAAATGTAGCGTCTCCACGTGTGATCTTCCAGCGACGCCAGTGATTCAAAAAATTGTTTCATTATGCCCAGCGTTTCTTTGAAATCCCGCTGCGCGCCCAGCGCGTCTGTATCCTGTTCTTTATCTTCTTTTGACCCCTTTTTTGGCAGCCGTATCTTCATAAACGACATCGACAAACAACGCCTTCGATTGGCTTCATACCGAATGAAAACCAGCACGGCGGTAACAAGTCCGGCGAATCCTAATAAAACGAGAGCGGCGTAGAGATAGGTCATGTTTGAAAAGCGGGCGCACTCACTTTAACACAAGGTGTTTACCATACAAAAGGAATAAGGCGGTAGCGCACTTTTTCGCAATACGCTCGATAACCCGGCAGGTCTCGTTTCAGAAGAGCCTCTTCATTTAAAATGCGAAAAATAATCACGATGCAGGTCGCCCACACAAAGGTCACCGCACAAAACACCCACCCTTGCCAGTACTTGAAGGTCCCCGCCGTCCACGCAAGCACTCCTCCAATAAATAAGAACGCCGCAGGGAACAGGAGGCATGCTTTTATCTTAAGTTTTCTGAGAGAGGTGGCGTCCATGAAATTATAGTATCTCAGGATTATCAAAATCACTATTGTTGATCACAATGTCGGCTATTTCTTGCTGTTTCATGAGAAAAAGGTCAAAGCCATTTTAACACAAGATGTGATGGACTTTATACGCATCATAGGAAAAAATGAATTTATCTTGCGTAAAATAATAGGGTGAGCGTATACTTACCTCACAATTCCTAACGCTAAAATATATGGAAGAAAAGATAGCCATCTTCGGAGGTAAGGAAATCAGAAAAACTCTTTTGAACGGAGAGTGGTGGTTTTCGGTAGTGGACGTTTGCTCTGTCCTTACTGAAAGTCCGGATGGTGGAGCTTATTGGAGAAAGTTAAAGCAAAGACTTATAGAAGAAGACAGCCAGGTCGTGACATTTTGTCACGGACTGAAATTAAAAGCTTCAGATGGAAAGAACTATGAAACTGATTGTGCTCATACTGAAGGACTCTTCCGCATCATCCAATCCATTCCTTCACCCAAGGCCGAGCCGTTCAAACGCTGGCTCGCCAAAGTGGGCTATGAACGAGTAAAAGAAATTGAAGATCCGGAATTGGCAACGAAAAGGACAAGAGCCCTGTACAAGGCAAAAGGATACAGCGAGGCCTGGATAGAGAAACGTATGCGTGGCATTGCCATCCGTGAAGAACTTACCGATGAATGGCAAAAACGTGGAGCGAAGGAGAACGGAGATTACCAGATTTTGACCGCCGAAATTTCCAAAGCCACTTTTGGGCTGACACCAGGTGAATACAAGAAGCTGAAAGGACTCAAGCGTGAGAACCTGCGCGACCACATGAATGACTTTGAGCTGATTTTCAATATGCTTGGGGAGCGTGCAACCACTGAAATTCATAGAAACGAAGACTCCAAAGGAGTTGCCAAGCTAAAAAGTGATGCCAAAGCGGGTGGAGACATCGCCGGCGGTGCCCGCCAAAAACTTGAGGAACGATTAGGCCGCTCGGTGGTAACGGACAAGAATTACTTGAAAGAGGCGGAGGGGAAGAAGAAGCTTGTAAGGGATACTTACAAGTTCAAAAAACAATAGTTCGTATACATCTACGCATTTCGCCAGTACTTTTCTTCCACGCCAGTCTGTTTTATGAAGGTTTTTATCTCACGAGCGGTGAATGAGTCTCTCCCCATATCCACTTCTGCATAAGCACCAGTTTTCTCATTCAGTAAGCACTTGTGGTCCCCCTTGCCTCTGTTATTAGAGAGTTCTGCAAAACCTTTTTTGGAGACTTATTTTTAACAGGAGGAAGTCCCACTCTAACCGTGAAAATAGGCCTATTATTCACTCTTTTCACGATTCTGTTGACTAAAACCGTGAAAAGAGTACTATGTACACATATGGCAAAACCTCTGAAAACCTTCAGTAAGATAAACTCTCTTCGAGAGAGGTATTATAGAGCGTCTACGGGAAAGGATTCACTCCTTGATCTTATTGCTGAGGCTGAAGTTGCCGAACAGGTCTACAACTCGAACGCCATTGAAAATAGCACACTCAGTCTTGAGGAAACGGAAAAAATCCTTCTTCAAATTGATTTGGATCGGTTTATTGGCGAACGAGAACTTTTCGAAGCAAAAAACCTTGCGCGAGTCGTGTCTTATATCAACAAAAAGGCTAAGGAGCAGGAACTTACCCTTCCAGCCATTTTATCGCTTCACGAGATGCTCATTTCTAATATTCGAGATGATATTGCGGGAAGATTCCGTAGCAATAATGAATATGTCCGGGTTGGAACCCACATTGCGCCGGCGCCCAAAGAGGTGGTGGAGAGACTGCAAAATATGCTGATCGAGTACAACTCAACAAGCCATGTGAATATAGTCACGCGTATCGCAAAATTACATCTTACTTTTGAATACACTCATCCATTTGTTGACGGGAACGGCCGTATCGGCCGCGTTATTAACAACTTTTTATTGATACGAGAAGGCTTTGTCCCAATCAACATAAAATTCATCGATAGAAGGAAATACTATGACGCTTTCAAGGAATTTGATGAAAAAGGTGCCACGGCCATTATGGGGGAAATCGTAGGAAGAGCGCTCACCAACAGTTACCATAAACGCTTAGCTTACTTGGAGGGTAAAAAGATCATCACATTGAAAGACTATGCAAAAAAGAACAAGCTCTCTCATTCAAATCTTATAAACAAAGCAAATCGCCAAACCATTGAGGCTTTTCTAGAAAAAGGGATTTGGAAGATTGGGGTGGAGGGGCAACTTGTGTAAAGAATGCGCAGACTGAGCAGACTGGACTAACAAACTCCCTTCACCGCCTCCCTATACGCGCAAAAATCGCACTCCTTTCCCGACGCCGGAACCTTTTTCCCGCGCAAACACTTATACAGACGCTTCACCGTTCCCTCTATCCACCCATCGTCGCCTTTATACGGAATCAACTTAATTGAGAACTCCAGTTTCCCGTCAAACGCCGCCCGGTCCGTGTCGCCATTGCAGTACACAAAGTAGCCGGTAGGCGAAACCGTGAACCCATTTTTCCTAAACAGCCATTGATAGATTTCCATCTGCCGCTTATACCCGTCCTGCCACTCCGCATCCAGCGTCACCTCGGCTTCTTTGGATGTCGCCTTGTAGTCCACAATAATCAGCTCGCCCTTTGGCGTGACCCACACATCATCCACTCCACCCGTCAGCACCAGATTCGTCCCGGGGAAGGCATACGTCACCCCTCTCTTCAGCGAATCCCGCCACTCATCCATCCTCTCATCCCTCATGGGCACGGCATCCAGCCCATACGCCTCCATCAGCGGATGCGCCGTCCCCTTCGCCCTATGCATATCAAACTCTTTCTTGAGCAGCGTATCCACCGCCGAATTCAACGAAAACGGATACCCCGGCGGCTGTCCAATCCCCATCCTCCTATCGAGATAAAAACACCTTGGACACTTTATAAACAGGTCGATTTTTGAGCGTGAGACTCGAAATGGCTCCGCCGATTTCGGATCGTAGAGGTTTCGGGTGCGGTGAGGATTGTAGTATTTGGACATAGCTCAACAATTTTTTAAATATTCCTTAATCCTTTCGCGATCCTCATTCTCTTTGTTCCCCTTGAAGTAGAGCTCTATGTAAACAAAGGTTATTTTATCCTCATGATACGCATATACGATCCTCATAGATCTGTCTCGCAGGCTTTTGCACGCAAGGCGCGTCTTCACAATTTTTACAGTTTCCGAATGATGGATGATGGTAAAATTCTTTCCCATACCGGTCGGGAATTCACGGAGCACAACTTCCAAATCATCTAAATCACTACGAAGGCTTGGATATTTTTTTGAAAGTCTTTTTAGGTCCTTTTCAAATGCCGGTAATAAATTAAAGTGGCTCATATTCTCGTACGGAGGTTTCTTCTGGACGATAGAAAACATGCTCATAATTGATCACAGCTTTTTCTTTAGCTACGAGCCAAGGGGTGTCCTTGTGAGATAGCCCTGAAATTTGGGTGGCGGTGAGGTCTGAGAGGCGATTGAGCTCCCAATCGATATGAGCAATTTCCTGCCCGGACAGGCCGGAAAGGTCAATAGGCTCATTGGGATTCACTAAATATTTAGTCTGTTCATATTGGTAAAATTTACTTTTTATTGTTTCGATTTTCCCCTCTTCCTCTAGGGCAGCAATGATCTTCGCAAAAGCCACCGGAGTAGGACCATGAGTATTTTTTATATACCGGGCTCCTATAATCTGTTCCTCAAATTTCTCGTAGTAATCGAAGTCAATGAAGTAAAGGAGTTTATACAAAACTGTTTGACCAATATTTGGCTTTCCACCGGCTTTAGATAGGATATATAAAAGCACTTTTTTGAACTTCTCCACTTTTTCCTGTGGTATAGAAATACGCTCTTGCGGTGCTTCAGATGATTCGGTTATTTTTCCACCTTTTTCAAGAATAACTTGAGGCATTGAAACTTTACCTGTACTTATCTCCTGCAGCGAGACTTCAAAGATACCACTCAGAATCCCCGCTTCAGCGAGACTAAGCTCTCGTTCACCTTTTTCAAAAGCAACATAAGAGGAGCGAGAAATGCCCAGCTTCTTCGCAATCTCCAATTGTGAAAACCCCCGCTGAACTCGCAAAGATTTTATAAATCCAAAGTATTTATTAGTCATGCCTATAGGCTAATCCACAAATGTCAGGAAGTCAAACTAGGGTATGTAGAAAATATTGACATACGGACGTCTTGTTGCCGGTTTAGGTCGCCAAAACAAACCGCTACTGATATGATCCGCTCAACAAATACTCTATGGAAAATAAGATAGCCATATTTAAAGGGAAAAATATCAGAAAAATCATTCATCGTGGTGAATGGTGGTTTGTCATCAATGATGTGATCGAGGCCGTTACAGATTCAAGCGATCCTTCTCAGTATTTCAAGCGTTTGAAAGAAAGAGATCCTGAATTAGAGAAGCTGACTAATAAAGGGGGGGTACAATTTGTACCACCCCTTATGATCGAAGTCGAAACGAAAGGGGGGCGACAAAAGGCTTACTGCTGGCATACAGAAGGTATTTTCCGTCTTATCCAATCCATCCCATCCCCAAAGGCCGAACCCTTCAAACGCTGGCTGGCAAAAGTCGGTTACGAACGTATACAAGAAATAGAAGACCCTGAACTGGCCACCAAGCGCACGCGAGCACTCTATAAAGCCAAAGGCTACAGCGATGACTGGATCGAAAAACGAATGCGCGGTATTGCCATTCGCGAAGAACTCACCGATGAATGGAAAAATCGTGGGGCCAAAGATCACAAAGATTATGAAATTTTGACTGCGGAAATCTCAAAAGCCACCTTCGGGGTTACCCCAAGTGAATATAAAAAACTGAAAGGACTGAAGCGCGAAAATCTGCGCGATCACATGGACGATTTCGAGCTTATTTTCAATATGCTGGGGGAAAGGTCCACAACCGAAATCCATCGACAAGAAGATTCGAAAGGCGTGCTCAAGCTGAAACAAGACGCCAATAGAGGTGGCAAAGTAGCCGGCATTGCCCGCAAAGAACTTGAAAAAGAACTTGGCCACTCCGTAGTCTCAAAACAGAACTTTTTGAAGGAGCCTGAAGCGAAGAAATCCTTGAAGAACCAAGAGCCTAAATCTCAGTTGTAAAGGATTTCTTTACAGCTCAAAAAGAGGCTCAACCATTCGGGAATTCCTAATAGTTCAAAAGCAGCTATCGAGGATTCCTCGGTAGCTCAAAAACAGTGAATAAGGACATGGGGAGCAACTCGTGCAATTTTTGCACAAGTTGAAGAAAACAAGCTGGGTCAGTTAGTTCCATTTTGGAACCAACTGAATTTGAACCTTCCGGGAAAGCTAAGAAGCAACCTGTAAGGATTTCTTACTAGTTCAGTTATTCGGAAATACCAAACAAGTGTTTTTAATGTTAACGAATCCATCCTCTCATCCCTCATGGGCACGGCATCCAGCCCATACGCCTTCATCAGCGGATGCGCCGTCCCTTTAGCTCTATGCATATCAAACTCTTTTTTGAGCAGCGTATCCACCGCCGAATTGAGCGAAAACGGATACCCCGGCGGCTGCCCAATCCCCAGCCTCCTATCGAGATAAAAACACCTTGGACACTTTATAAACAGGTCGATTTTACTGCGTGAGATCCGAAACAGCTCCGACGATTTAGGATCGTAGAGATTGCGGGTACGGATTTTGTAGTATTGGGACATGGGGGAGTGCTAAATATCAAAATGATCCTTCAAATAAGTGCTTAACTTTAGCATCGTCTCTTGAGGTGCCACGCCTATTTCTTTTAAAAATCGCTTCCGGTCAAAACTATGGATACACCCGACTTTTATTACCGAATCAGCATACAAACCATTTTCTGTAGTCTTTTTCAGTAGCACATCTTCCTTTCGCGCTTGTGTAAGTTGAGAAGTAATGGCCATAACGGTGACCAAACTACTATTTTTGATGGTTTTATTCGATTGAATGATCACTGCTGGACGAATTTTCTTATATTCGTGGCCAACCGACGGATCAAAATCGACTAAAAACACAGCTCCATTTTTATAATCAGCCATTATTTAAAAGCTTAAGATAATAGTCGTACTCATCTGCAGGCATTTCGCCCAATTCTTTCAAGATATCACTGCCGGAAGCTTGTTCCCACATGGCATCATAATCTCTATTTGCAAATTCCCCGCTCCTGAAGAAAACGCTGCTGTAGTCAATCTCCTCGCCATATTCATGAGCCTGCCATGGGTGGTCATGATGAGAATGATCTTCAATTTGTCTGGCACTCATGCCAGATAGCCGCTCGATAACCGAATCCACAACCTTGATCATTTTATCGGTATCGGAACCAAACACCGAAAGATCAGCGGTCGCAAAATTAAGATAGCGCGTTTGGATGGTGTCATTTAAATAAGATCGAGAGACTCTTTCTGCCATGCCTGTCACCTGCATTTCTTTAATGATGGGATTGAACAGGGTTTGATCTGGTATCGGTCCATATTGCATCTTTTTATACTTCATTCCTGTTAACGGTTTCTCATAGATCTCAAAGTAGTTGAAGTCGCAGAAATAAAGCAGCTTGTAGAGCACCGTTTCACCCACATTCGGCTTACCTCCGCATTTTTCAAGGATATAGAGGAATAGTTGTTTGAACTTCTCCGAATCAAATTTAATTTTCTTATTAACGGATTTTCCCTTAACAGGAGTCACCACTTTTGGAGCCTTTCCATAAGAAACAAACTCATCAAACGACACTTCAAAGAGGCCAAGTATTTTCTGGAACTCCACAAAAGACAGCTCACGCCCTCCACTCTCAATTTGTGACACCGAACTCCGTGGAATATCCAAAACCTGAGCCAACTGATCCTGCGAAACACTTTTATGCTTCCTCAGCGCCCTCACAATCTCACCGATTTCAGTGGCATTTAGATCTAAGCTCATAGGGGAAATGTTATTTTTCAACACGAACACCCTTGAATTTTTCGCCGGTAGTTTTATTGTCCAGAAATTGCTTGGTTTCCGTATCTATTTTAACATAAAGTTTAGTCTTAGGGTTTAAGACTTGGATCCTATTTTTTACCGCCCCATGACGGCGGCCATCCCCTGATTTACCATTTGTAGCCATATAAGTTGAGGTTAAAATTGAAGCATCATCAATCTAACTCATGTTAGATTTTCAGTCAATAGGATGTTGGAGAATCAGACGTAGATAAGTGAAATTTCTACCACTCAAACAGATCTACGATATTTTCAATTGCCTCCTTGATACGATCGACCATCCCTTGTCGTTTTCTAAAGTTGGGAGTTTCTGGCATCAGATCGACAATTTCTTGTCCGTTGGGTAGTTTTTGAGTGTAGAGATATTCACCAATCAGATGTTCAAATTTTTCGACGGGAATATTTTCAGATTCAGCAATGTTCTTTAAGGTCTCAGCCCGTGCGCTTGCCCAAAAGTCACTGAAGGCTTTTTCTACGTCATCAGACTGAGCAACCTTTGGCAGATTCTCTTCGACGAACTTCCTGATGAGATCTTTCTTCTTTCGGAGTTGAGCATCTCTATCAAACAAACGCAAAATGTCTTCTGTCTTCTTTTTACGAGCCGCATCGGAAGTGACATTTTTAAGCCCAGCGATGAGTTGGATAATATAATCGAAATTAATGACATCTCGAAGAGTGAGTTCGATTTCAAAATCAATTTGATCCAAGATGGATTCCGTTCCACTGTCATTATTTTTACGATCTTCATAAACATCCAAGTACTTACTTTGATAGTCGTAAAACTCTTGTTCAGACATCGCAAAATCATCAAATGAAAACTCGGCGAATGTTTCGAGTGAGGATTTGAGGCGAAGCAGGTCACGGAAAGTTTTCACGAAGGCGGCTTTCTCTTCTTCACCTTTCAATTCATCGATGGCTTCAAAGCTTGGCACCATTGCTCGTAACTCCGTAAGCTTGTTCTCAAATTCTTTTTTCTGAACTTCATAAGGTTTTTTGAAAACCACTTCTTTGGCATTTTCATCTCCAAAAAGTGCCAGTGCCTTGTCCGTGGCTTCTTTTAAGTTTCTGAAGGAAACAATGTTGCCGTGAGGTTTGTCAGAGTTGAGAAGTCGGTTGGTACGTGAATAGGCTTGGACGAGGCCGTGGTAACGCAGATTTTTGTCTACGTACAAGGTATTGAGCCGTGGGCTGTCAAAACCGGTCAAAAACATATTCACGACGAGCACGAGATCCACCTGTTTTGCCTTGATTCTCTTTTGTAAATCTCGATAGTAATCGTAGAAGCGATCGGTTGAAAAATTCGTGGAATATCGAGCGTTGTACCCCTTGATGCATTCTTCTAAGAAATCCCTAGAATGTTTGTTGATGGGTGCACTTTCGTCACCAAAAATGTCCACATCCAGCATGTCGGAGCTTTCGTCTTCATTCGCTTTGTAGGTGAAAATGGTGGCTATAGAAAAATCTTCCGGTTTTTTCTCTTTCAAGAGTTGATAATACTTTTTGAGCACTTCCACGGAGGACACAGCAAACAGAGCATTGAATTTTCCTTGCTTCGTTTTTCGTTTCCAGTCGGCTAAAACATAGTCCGTAATTTTATTGAGGCGGTCTGGACTTTCGAGCACTTCTTTCGTGTTGATTCCTTCCACTAATGCATCGGCAAAAATATCTGCATCGAGGGTGTCTGGATCTCTATGAGTGTATTTGCCCACATATTCCACCGCAAAACCGAGCACGTTGTTATCGCTGATGGCATTGGTGATGATGTACTTGTGCAAACATTCTTCGAATACATCTATTGTCGTTACTCCGTCCACATTATTTTCTGCAAAAATAGGTGTTCCTGTGAAGCCAAAGAGCTGTGCCTTTTTGAAGAAGGCTTTGATCCTTGCATGCGTCTGCCCAAACTGACTCCGATGACATTCATCAAAAATAATGACCACTTTCTGGTCGGCTAGCTCCTCAAATTGCTTGAGGTATCCGTCTCTTCCAATGGCAATGTCGAGTTTTTGAATGGTGGTAACGATGAGCTTTCGATTGGGATCTTTGAGCTGTTTCACAAGGCTCTGAGTGTTGTCGGTGCCGTCTACCGCTCCTTTGGAAAAGGAGTTGAACTCTTTGGTCGTTTGAATATCCAAGTCTTTTCGATCCACCACAAAGAGCACCTTCTTCACTTCGGGCATCCGTGAAAGGATCTGGCTGGTCTTATAGGAAGTGAGGGTTTTCCCCGACCCCGTAGTGTGCCAGATGTAGCCATTTTTATCAGATTCACGCACTCGATTCTCAATCGCTTTCACGGCATAATATTGATAGGGGCGTAGTACCATAGGAATGCCAGTGGCCTCCGCGAGTACAATGTATCCTGCAATCATCTCTGAGACGCTGCACTTTTCTAAAAACAAATCAGCGAATTCATCCAGTTTGGTGATTTTATTGTTGTCCTTATCTGTCCAATAGAAGGTTTGTTCAAAGCTTTGCTTGGGATTATTTGAAAAGTACTTCGTATTGACCCCATTTGAGATCACAAAAATTTGGATGTATTCAAACAGTGTCCCTGTGTACGAGTGTTTGTGATAACGCTGGATTTGATTGAACGCTTCTTTAAGCTCCATGCCTCTTCGCTTGAGTTCCACCTGTACGAGTGGCAATCCATTCACCAGCAAGGTGACATCATAACGATTCTCGTACTTTCCCACTTGAGTGATTTGTTGCGAGACTTGATATTCATTTTTGCACCACTGATCCATGTTGAAGAACTGCACATAAAAAGTGCTTTCATCATCCCGAGTCAGCACAAAACGATCTCGCAAAGTTTTAGCCTTTTGGAAACGATCCCCTTTATTAAGATGATTCAAGATTCGAGTGAATTCCTCAGCCGAAAAACTGGTTTGATTGAATCGCCCCAGTTGCTCATGCAGATTCATCATCATCGCTGTTGAGTCTTCCAGAACAATCTTTGTAAAACCCAATCGTCCCAGCTGTTCGAGCAGCGTATTCTCAAGTTGTTGTTCAGATTGATGATTCATAGTTTTATACGAATAAATTTTGCATAAGTCCTTTCTTCCATTGTTCGGCTTGAGTGATTTGTTTTTGCTTAGCCTCCATAAGCCTGTCAATTGAAGTCAAAAAGTCCGCGATTTTCTGTTGTTCTTCGGTAATGGGTAGCGAGATAGGCATGTTATTAAACATAGGTAATCTTAAAGACGGCACTGTTGATCCAACAGCCATCTTATTGAAATATTTTCTATTGTAACTAATGTAGTAAAACATAAATTCACTAAGACTGTTTTTAAAATTCATTATTGCGTAAGTCCTTTGATGCAAGTCAAATTTACCGACAAAATATTTAGGGCGAAACTCCTGTCCTTCTCCAGCTACAATAATTGCTTCGGTATCAAATAAATACCGTGAACTAGCTCTAATATCTTCTGATCTATCAAAAAAAGTATAATCACCATCTACCGTGGAGTCTTCTCGGTTAGATGATCCAGTCGTAATATAAGCAATCTCTCCTAATCTCTTTTCTTTCCACTCCGGAAACTCCTTCCCATCGTCATTCTTGAAACGAATCTCTTGAGTAAAGATTTCTTTCGTCATCTCCTTTTTGTAGGCTTCAAGAGTTTCTTTTTGTACTCGTAGTGTTTCAATCCATTGGTCGATGGAGGTTAAAAAGTCCGCGATTTTTTGTTGTTCGGCAGTATTCGGGATAAATACACTACAGCGACCGATGTCACCCAAGTTTATTTTTTTAGGAAACGCCACATGAATAATTCTTTTATGGAGCTCATGTTTGAATCTATTCCCATGAATTAATTGGTTTAGAAAATCAACAGTAACGCCTTCCTTCTTCCTTATCAAAGCCAAACTTACATAATATCCTAACGGATCATTAGTTCTAACTATTGCTGTCGCCCCGATAATGCCGGCTGTAATTCGCGTCATTAAGATATCATCTCTCTGGGGTCTAATTTTAAAGTCCTTTTCGAAGGCTTCCCGAGTGATGAATTTGTCTACTTGTTCAATATTTCCAATATTTTCAACACTAACAAACTTAATGCCCTCATTAACGTATTTAGGGGTTTGATGGGTCCCGTCATAAATCATTGAAATTTCTCTCATCTCCTTCTCCTCCCACTCACCCTCAAACCCTGGAAAGCGGAGCTTTGGGATTTTCTTGCGGTCTGATTGTGAGACTTTGGTCGGCATATTGTCTTAAAACGGTTTATCGATTTTAAGTTCGGTACAGAATTTGGCGAGCTCGGATTGGAGGTCGAGTTCTTTTGAGGCTAGTTCTTTGAGTTGTTTCGCAACGGCTTCAAGATCCACCATTTCTTCTTCCTCAAAGGTATCCACATAGCGAGGGATGTTCAGATTGTAATCGTTCTCAGCGATCTCTTTTAGGCTGGCGCGGTAGGAGTATTTGGCGACTTTTTCACGATCTTTGAAAGTCTCAAAAATCTTCTTTAGGTTTTCATCCGAGAGTTTGTTTTGATTTTTCTCTTTCACGAATTCTTTGGAGGCGTCGATGAATAAAATATCCTCATCGTCTTTACGACATTTTTTAAAAACAAGGACGGTGGCAGGGATGGAGGTTCCATAAAAAAGATTTGGGGGGAGTCCGATCACAGCATCGAGTACATTTTGCTTTTCGATGATGTATTTTCGAATCTGCCCTTCCGCTCCAGAACGGAAGAGTGCTCCGTGGGGAAGTACGATAGCCATCGTACCGTTGTCGGCAAGATGGTGGAGCATGTGAGTCACAAAGGCATAATCTGCAGCGCTCTTGGGTGCTAGTCGGCCGTATTGAGAGAAACGGTCGTCATGGGCAAGGGTGGGATCGCTGTCACCTTTCCACTGTGCGGAGAAGGGGGGATTGGCAACAATAGCTTCCGCCTTGAGCTCTGCGTGCAGGTCTTCTTTGAGTGTGTCTCCTTGTCGGATGGAAAAATGATCGAAGTGCACGCCGTGCAAGATCATGTTCATTCGTGCAAGGTTGTAGGTGGTGGGGTTGAGCTCTTGTCCGTAGTAATTGGCCACATCGGTGAATTCACCCAGACGCAGCAAGAGGGAACCCGACCCACAGGTGGCATCATAAGCAGATTTGACTCGCGCCTTGCCCATAGAGACGATTTGAGCCAGCAAACGTGATACTTGAGCGGGCGTATAGAATTCACCGCCTTTTTTGCCGGCCCCCGCTGCAAATTCACCAATCAAATATTCGTAGGCATCTCCCAAAAGATCACTCTTCGCGTCTTCCAATTTAAAGTCGATACCGTTCAGCAGGTTGAGGACTTCCACTACCACTTCGTTTTTATCACTTTCTCGAGAACCAAGCTTGCTTGAGGTAAGATCCATGTCATCGAACAAGCCTTTGAAGTCGTCTTCACTCGCAGTTCCCGACGAGGTTTTCTCAATGTCGTTGAGGATGTTCTTCAGGTCTTCCAGGATGAAAGTTTTTTCGCCCTTTATTTCACCTTTTCCTTTTTTAACAAGGTAGGAAAAAAGCTCTGTTGGGTTCAGGAAAAATCCAAGATGGTCAATGCAGGCTTTTTTGATGTGTTCCAAGTCTTCCTTTCCTTCTTTGGTGTTCTCATTGATTTCAGCAAAGGTGAAGCTTTCACCCACGAGCACTTTTTCATTCGCATAGCGCTCCAGCTTCTCAGAGAGGTATTTGTAGAAAATAAAGCCAAGAATGTAGTTCTTGTATTCGTCGGCGTTCATCTTTCCTCGGAGTACATTCGCCACACCCCACAATTGCTTTTCAAGTAATCTTTTCTGGTCTTCAGACATAGGCGATTTTTAAAGAAGTTGAGGCTACTTTAACACAAGGCTCTGGGAGGAGTAAGGAAAAGTTTTGAAGATACAAATCTACTTTACTAAAACCAATCCTTTGATGTTTACTGAAAATACCTGTTTGTCATATGAAAACTGGCAAGACACCATTTGAAATATTAAAAGAGAATTTTGATCAGTTCCAAACCTGGAAATCCGATTTCTTCCTAGAAAACAGAGGTAACCTGATCCTTAAAATCAGCACATGTGCCGTTAGACTAATAAACACGGTTTTCGTTGGTATTATTTGCATATACTTTATCGACTTGATATATGACTTTATGAATTTCCATCTGCCAAGTCTACTTAAACTAATACTGTTATACGTGGCACCGGGATCAGTACTAAGTATGTTTCTTATGAAGAAAGTTATTTGGCAATTAGATCTACTTTGGTCCATGATACTATTCGTTTGTCTCGCAGTTTTCGCTATGCTTGGTACTGGCATACAATTAAAAGTTGGCCTTACTTTAAGGAAAAATGATTAGTAAAACTTTTTTAAACATCTTAACTGAATACGTACTCCCTCCGATTTTGGCCGTTTCTGTTAGTATTGTTGGAATACTAATCTTATTTGAAAAAACGAACCTTTTTGATGGAGTAGTTCTGGAAGAGGGTCGGGTTCCTGTAGAAGAAGATGCTACAGATTTTACTGAAGAGGACTTAGAGGGCCCTCACGACAGTTTATTTGAGGAGTACCTGGCTTTTAAAGAAGGTAAAAAACTTCAAGTACTAACTAATTCCATATACACGCCTTCAATTGTTACAAAAGACTTTATAATCAGTAAATCTGTAAAAATTGAGACAAGTGGAAGTTTTAAAGAAGTTTACCTGTACATCGAGGGTAGAGCTGGGCAGCCCTTTAGAAGTTTAAATGAATATGAGTCAATTTACTTTTATATAGACTCAGGGCTTAATGGTGGACACCTATATATGCCAGATTCGCTACCAGTAGATGGGGGTAAATTTACAACCCTACTTTTCAAAAATAAAATTTCTATAATCCAACTTCCATATGATGAGGTCAAAGAACCTCAAGAAATAGATCTAAAAGAGATTCTAATCAACTGACGTAGTTCCCCGGGCGTAAGCCCGAGGGATGTAGTGGATGCCCGCATCTTCGTGGTGGTGTAAAGTGGAGGCATGGAGAAGCTACGAAAAAGTTCACACGCAGTTTTCATTT
>Ga0265296_1000420_pt1 | contig 67409 bp, 63 predicted proteins | sample MunlanPumphouse1_FD_189073 | JGI IMG/M metagenome (GOLD analysis project Ga0265296, IMG submission 189073) | Groundwater microbial communities from a municipal landfill in Southern Ontario, Canada - Pumphouse #1 | ecosystem: Environmental > Aquatic > Deep subsurface > Groundwater | place...
TCTCCATCAGTGCGGCGGCAACCTTGCCGTCAAGATGGGCCTGCCGATCCTCCTCCGTGTCGAACGTATCGAAGATCGCGTACGCACCGGGACCTTCCTCGATCGCATACCAGGTCAGAGTGCCCGGCTCAGCTTGAACGAGCGGCAATGCCGAGGTCAGGAAATCGGCGACATCACGCTCTTTTCCGGGCTTGGCCTTCAGCGGTACATACAGGGCAAGTTTGGGCATAAATCACTCCTCAAGTTGAACGCTCAGCTATTCTTCGGCAACGTAACGGACGAGCGGGCCGGTACGTTCCCCACGAGGCGGAGCAGACGCGGCCCCGCCTCCTCGTCGAAATCAAAACTCCTGTGCAGTCGGCCTGATGACGATCGCGTTGACATCGACGTCATCAGGTTGTTCGACAGCGAACGCGATAGCACGCGCCACCGATGCCGCCGGAATGGCCTGCTTGTAGAAGTCCAGCACCGTCTCGGCAGCCGTGCCAGAGGTCGTGAACTTCAGATCGCTCTCGACAGCTCCAGGCTCGATTGACGTGACCCGGACCTTTTCCCCCACCTCGTGGCGCAAGCCCTCGCTGATCGCGCTGACGGCGAACTTGGTGCCAGAGTAGACCGTGCCGCCCGGTGCGAAGACCTTGATGCCTGCAACCGAGCTCAAGTTGATGATGTGACCGCTGCCCTGCTCGAGAAAACCGGGAAGGGCCGCCGCGATGCCGTAGAGCGTACCCTTCAGATTGACGTCGATCATCTGGTCCCACTCGTCGGTGTTGACCTCGGCCATCGGACGGATCGGCATCAGCCCGGCGTTGTTGATCAGCACGTCGAGGCGGCCGAAGTCGGCAATGATTGCGGCGACGGCGGACTGGACCGCCGATTTGTCGGTCACGTCCAGCGCGTAGCTACGTGCCGTGCCACCGTTTGCGGCGATGTCCGCGACGACCTCGTCGAGCCTGTCCTTGCGCCGCGCGGCGATGGCCACCTTCGCGCCGCGTTCCGCGAGAAGACGCGCGGTTTCCGCGCCGATGCCGGTGCTGCCGCCGGTAATGAGAACGACCTTGCCTTCGATACCCTTGGTCATGACAGTATTCCTTCAAGTCAGTTGTTGATTTTTCGCCGGATCGCGGCCCCGCGCGAGCCCGCCCGGCCTGATGGGGTCACCGCGAGCGCAAGAGGACGGGAGCGGCGCCCACCTTGATGCGGAGCAACTCGTAGGGTTTGCGGCGCAAGTCCCGCCCGCCGTGGAAGCCTGGCTGGCGGTGAAGCTGGTTGGCAGTGAAGTAGAGATAGCCGTCGGTGCCGATCGACAGCGTGTCGGGCCAGCTGATGCGCGGGTCGCTGACCACCGTCGTCCAGCGGCCCTGGTCGAGCATGCGGATTGCGTTGTTCTCGTAATCGCCGGCGAACACGCGGCCCTTGTCGTCCTCGGCTATCCCGTCCGAGGCGCCTTTGCGCCCCAGGCTGCGGACCGCGCGGCCCAACGCCTCCTCGGACACCGCGGGATCGCGCAGCATCGCCGTGGGCACCGCGTGCAGTGTGCGACCCGATAGCGGTCCGTAATACAGCAGGCTGCCGTCGGCGCTGAGCGCAATCGCGTCGCTCGCGATTGCTAGCGGCGTCGCGGGTCCACCAGCGGGACGGTTCATCAGCACCGCACCGTCGACAACCGGGGTGAAGCCGCGTTCCGGATTGGTCGTCGCATGGCCCGAAAGGCGGCGGATCGCACGCCCGCTGGCGATATCGACAACGATGATGCCGCCGATCGCCGCGTTGCTGCTGTCGGTGATGTAGGCGACGCCCTCGGCGCCCTGACGCAGATCGAAGCGCACGTCGTTGAGGTAGGTCGTGGGCAGCACAACGCTGGGGGGCAGGACGATCGTCTTCACCACCCGGTCGGTCGCGAGGTCGATTGCCACCAGCTTTGCACCGCCGGCCTGCGGCTGAGAGAAATTGGGCGCAGCCGTGTCGAGCACCCAGAGGCGGTTGGCGCCGTCGGCCACCACGCTCTGCACCGAGATGAAATGCCCCGCCGGGTCGGCCGGATCGGGCCGGTTGGTTGCGGCGTCGGGATAGGGCACCGCCTTGCCGTCGACCAGCTCGGCTACCGTGAACGGCGCGTTGTCGCCCCATTGCGGGAAGTTGACGAAAATGCGCCCGCTGGGGGCGACGGTCACGCCAGTCGGCATCGCGCCATCGAAGGTCGCGACCTGTTCTATCTGGGGCGCGGATACACCCTCGCGGGTCGTCGCGCAGGCGGCAAGCGAGAGGGCAGCGCCAGCGGCAAGAAGCAGTTGGACGGAGATTTTCATGGGATCATTCCCTTGAGAATGCGGCCCGCTTCGTGGGGCTCGGACCGGAGGTATTGCGGGGGCGCCTTTACCGATGCGCCAAGCGCGGCGGCGGCGTGCCAGGGCCAGCGCGGATCCCACAGCGCAGCGCGGGCAATGGCTATGGTGTCGGCATGCCCGTCTTCGAGGATGCGCTCTGCCTGCTGAGGATCGGTGATCATTCCGACCGCCACGACAGGCATGGCAACCGCGTTCTTGACCGTCCGCGCCAGCGGCACCTGATAGCCGGGACCGACAGGGATCTGCTGGCGCGGGTCGAGGCCGCCGCCGGAGACGTGGATTGCCGAACAACCGCGCCGCTCCAGCTCCTGTGCAAGCAATGCGGTTTCCTCCGCTGTCCAGCCGCCGTCGACCCAGTCGGTCCCGGAAACGCGAATCGTCACCGGGCGGTCGGCCGGAAACGCTTCGCGCACGGCATCGAACACTTCGAGCGGGAACCGCATCCGGTTGTCGAGGCTGCCGCCGTATTCGTCGCCGCGCCGGTTGGAGATCGGCGAAAGAAATTCGTGGAGCAGATAGCCATGCGCGGCGTGGATCTGGACAGCTTCGATGCCGAGCCTGCCGGCACGCCGGGCGGCATCCGCAAACGCCTGCCGGATACGGGCAAGCCCTGACTTGTCCAGTTCGACAGGGGGATGGTCGTCCGGATCGAAGGGAATGGCGCTGGGTGCCACGGTCTGCCAGCCATTCTCCGCGTCGGGGGAAAGCTGCGCGCCGCCGTGCCACGGCTTGGCGCAGCTCGCCTTGCGGCCGGCATGGGCCAGCTGGATGATCAGCGGCACGTCCGACCACCGGCGCACACTTTCGAGCACGCTTCGCATCGCCGCTTCGGTACGGTCATCGTACAGGCCGACGTCACCGTAGGTGATGCGCCCTTCCGGGCTGACCGCGGTCGCCTCGATCGTCAGCGCGCCCGCGCCCGAGAGCGCCAACTGGCCGAGATGCATCTGGTGCCAGTCGGTCATCGCGCCGTCGACTGCCGAATACTGGCACATCGGCGCGATGACGATGCGGTTGGCGAGCCGCAGCCCGCCAACCTCAATCGGTTCGAACAATTTCGCCATCACCATTCGCCCGTGTTGGGCATGGAGGCCCAGGGTTCGGCCGGAGCCTTGTATTCGCCCTTCTGCAGCAGTTCGATCGAAATCCCGTCCGGCGAGCGGACGAACGCCATGTGTCCGTCGCGCGGGGGGCGATTGATCGTCACACCGCCCGCCTGCAGCCGCGCGCACGTCTCGTAGATGTCGTCGACCCCGTAGGCGAGGTGGCCGAAGTTGCGGCCCCCGGTATAAGTCTCGGCAGCGGTGCCGTCCTCGGGCGGCCAGTTGTATGTCAGCTCGACCTCGGCATCGCCCTGCTCGCCGTCGCCGCGGAAATCCTCGTCGGCGGCAAGGTAGATCAGCGTGTAACGCCCGGCCTGGTTCTCCATGCGCCGGGTCTCCTTGAGACCCAGCAGAGTGAAGAACCGGATCGCCGCCTCGGGATCGGCGACGCGCAGCATGGTGTGGAGATAGCGCATGATCAGGCAACCTTGTCCTTGAGGGCTTCCATCACGAGCTCCGCGGTGCGGGTAGCGCTGGCGGGGTTCTGGCCGGTCACCAGATTGCCGTCGCGCAGGGCGAAGGGGGCAAAATCGGGGCCGCCCTCGTGCTTGCCCCCAAGTTCCTTGAGGCGCGTTTCGAGCAGGAACGGCACCGCCTGATCGAGGCCGACCGCGCGTTCCTCGCTGTCGGTGAAGCCCGCGACACGGCGACCGGCGACGAAGGGCGTGCCATCGGCCTTCTTTGCCGAGACCAGCCCTGCCGGTCCATGGCAGACGGCGGCGACGATCTTGCCTTCGCGATCGAAGCGTTCGACCAGGCGGGCCAGTTCGTCACTGACGGGGTAATCGAACATAGTGCCGTGGCCGCCGGGCAGGAACAGCGCGTCGTAGCCGGTGGGATCGATGCTTGTGAATACAGGGGTGCTGGCAACCTCGGCCTTTAGGGCCTCGTCCTTCAGATAGCGCTCGACCGAAGCGTCGTTCTCGCCGTCGGCGTTGACGCTGCGCTGGTCGACGGGGATGGCGCCGCCCTTGATCGAGGCAAGCATCACCTCGGCGCCCGCATCACGGAACGCGTAGTACGGGGTGGTAAGTTCTTCGAGCCAGACACCCGTCGGTTCGGTGCCGGGGGTCATGCGGTCGGCGGAGGTGGCCACCATGAGAATGCGGGTCATCGTCAATTGTCCTTTTCCATTGATGTCGGGGACACGAGCAAACGCAACCGGCGCAGCCGCATCCGCCACAAAGACAGCGGTGAGAGCTTTCAGCAGTTGGCGGCGATTTTGCATTCGATCGTTCCTGTCGGCGGCCTAGATACGCAGGGACCGACATCATGAAATCCAAAGGGAATGGCGGGCGGCCATAAATCTGCTTATGGAACCGGAATGTCCCTCTTGCAGTTGCGCACCTTCGTCGAAGTCTACCGCCGTCGTTCACTGAGCGAGGCGGCCCGGGCAATCGGCATCACCCAACCTGCCGCGTCGCAGCACATCGCATCGCTCGAGGCGCAATTGGGCCGTCCCTTGTTCGATCGCCATTCGCGGGGTGTTCGACCAACAGCGATTGCCGACGATCTCGCGGCTTCGATCGGAAGCAGCCTCGACACGGCGGAATCGGCACTGGCCAGCGCGCGGGCCCGATCGTCGCGCATCTCGGGCACGGTCCACATCGCCGCGCCGTCGGACCTGCTGGGAGAGATGATCACGCCCCGGCTGGCCCCGCTGCTGGAAGCAGGGCTGGACCTGCGCCTGCATATCGGCGGGCGCGAGGCGCTCTATGCCTTGCTGCTCGAAGACAAGGTGCACCTCGCCGTCACCGCCTCGAAACCCGAAGATCCGCGGTTGGCCTTCCATGCGCTGGGCGAAGAGCACCTGCGCGCCGTAGCCTCTCCCGCCGTGGCCATGCGGATTGCCGAATTGCCGCTGGTCGAAGGGCTTAATCAAACAGCCCACCTCGCCTACGATCTTGACCGGCCGCTGCTGCGAACCTGGCTCCATGCAAACCAGATCGAGCTGACTAGCCAGCCCGCCTTGACCGCGCCCGATCTGAGGGTGCTACGGTCGGGATTGTACGCGGACCTCGGCTGGACGGTACTGCCCGGCTATCTCACCCGCAGCGAACGCGCTGCCTGCACGCTGATCGAGATACCCGCGCCGATCATGGTGCCGCTCAACGCTTTCTACCTTGTGTGGGCACGCTCATCGCTGCGACACCCGCGCGTGGCCATGGCTCGGGACGCCCTGATTGCTGCACTCCAAATATAATTGTGGCCACGCCTGCTGGGCCGTCAGCACAATTTCGGTTCTGAACCAGTTGAGCGCTGGCGAACGAACGGCGGCTTTCGGGATCGTCGGCGACAAGGCCGAACGGCCGGATGTGGGAAGGGTTTCGGGCGCGTGAGCGTACGAAAGCCTCTGATGCAGGAACCCGCGTGGGCTCTGGGACTGAGCTATGGGGATTTGTGCTTTGGCCTGGTCGGGATGCCGCCGTGCGCAGTGGAAAGACGACCGAGGCGGCAGCGCGAGACACGACCTCGACCATAGTAATCGAGGTCCGGAACGTCGATCTGTCGTCGTTCGGCGGACGTGTGGCAACGTGCTGAGGCGATCGGCGCAAGGCGACCCGTTGGCCAGCGCTGGCATCGCGCGGTCATTCTTGCGGATGAGCCATGCCGGGTCATGACGCGATCACCCGGATCGGAGCGACGGCACTCGGCGGGGCGCGAGGCTGGCGCCGTCGTGCGAACACCTCGATAACGATCATCTTGCCGCCGCAGGACGGGCATAGCGGCGTTGGATCGACCGGCTCATCGATCGGCGTCTCCCCGGCATCCGGCATGACATCGAGCAGCTCGCGGGCAAGCGCGAGACTGGCCTTGCGGGCGGAACCGGCAAGCAGGCCATAGTGCCGGATGCGGTGAAAGCCGCGCGGCAGGACGTGGAGCAGGAAGCGGCGGATGAACTCGTCGGCGCTGAGTGTCATGACGCGTTGCCGGTCAGCGCCGTCGCGGCGGTAGTCCTTAAAACGCATGGTCACGCCGGCGTCGCCGAACGCGAGCAGGCGCCGGTTTGAGATCGCGACACGGTGGGTGTAGCGCGACAGATAGGCGAGCACCGCCTCGGGCCCGGCGAACGGAGGCTTGGCGTAGACGACCCAGTTCTTCTTCCGGGCCGGTGACAGGTGGCGAAGGAATGTCCGTCGTTCGGCGAGCGGCGCCATCGTGCCGAAGAAGCTAAGACGCCGGGCATCGTATAGCGCCAGCAGCTGGGTCAGGAACAGCCGGCGGAACAGCCGTCCGAGTACGCGCACCGGCAGCAGGAACGCAGGCCGAGACGATATCCAACGCTTCCCACCGGGGGCGACGCCGCCGCCGGGCACGATCATGTGCACATGCGGATGATGCGTCATCGCGGATCCCCATGTGTGCAGCACGGCGGTGATGCCGATCCGGGCGCCAAGATGCCTGGGGTCGGCAGCGATGGTCAGCATCGTCGCAGAAGCCGCCCGGAACAGGAGATCATAGACGGCCGCCTTGTTGTGGAACGCGATGTCGGCGACCTCGGCGGGCAGCGTGAACACGACATGGAAATAGCCGACCGGGAGAAGGTCGGCCTCGCGTGCCTCGAGCCATGTCCGCGCAGCAGCGCCCTGGCACTTGGGGCAGTGACGGTTACGGCAGCTATTATAGGCGATGCGCCAATGGCCGCAGTCCTCGCAGGCCTCGATATGGCCGCCGAGCGCCGCGGTCCGGCATTGCTCGATCGCCGACATGACCTTGAGCTGCTGGAGGCTGAGGTGCCCGGCATGGGCGGCCCGATAGGCGGGACCAGCGGCGCGGAAAATATCGGCGACCTCGAGCGAGGTCTGCACGGCTCAGCCGGGCGGCGCCTTGTCTGCCATGAGGGCCGTCAGCCGCTCGAGCGGGCCGGCGACGGCATGGATCGTTCGCGTCGACACCTTGGTGTAGAGCGCGGTCGTCTCCAGCTTGCTGTGGCCAAGCAGGACCTGGATCACGCGGATATCGACATCCTGCTCGAGCAGGTGGGTCGCGAAGCTGTGGCGCAACGTGTGGGGGCTGACGCGCTTGCGGATGCCGGCGACCTCGGCGGCTTCCTGGACCGCGCGGTGCAGCTGCCGGGCCGAGATCGGATCGGTATAGCTGCGCCCCGGAAACAGCCAGCCATGGGGAAGCATGACGTTGCGACGCTTGCCCTCGCGCCACCACATCCGGAGCAGCTCCAGCAGCTGCGGCGAGAGCATGGCGTTGCGGTCCTTGCGCCCCTTGCCCTGTTCGACGCGGATCAGCATCCGGGTGCTGTCGATATCATCGACCTTGAGGTGCGCGACTTCCGACACACGCAATCCCGCGCCATAAGCAACGCCGAGTGCGGCCTTGTACTTGATCCCCGGCGCCGCCTTGAGCAGCTGCGCCGCTTCCTCGACGCTGAGCACGTCGGGTAGTTTGCGCGGGTTACGGGTTACGACAAGCGAGCGCGCCAGATCCCGCCGCCCGAGGGTCGCGGCGAACAGAAAGCGCAACGCCGAGACCGCTCCATTGATGGTCGAGGCGCTGACGCCGCGCTCGTGCTGGGATAACTGAAAGCGCCGAATGTCCTCCGCCGTTGCCGTATCGGGCGGGCGTTCAAGGAATGCGGCGAAGCGCCGCACGTGGCGAATATAATCCTGCTGGGTGTGCCGACCCAGCCCGCGCATCATCATATCATGCTGCATGCGCTCGCGAAGCGGGGTGATCGGCGCGTCGGTCGTTACAGTAGTCATGGCGTGCTCCTCTTCGTTGAAGGAGCTCCATGATCTGCTTACTGTCGGTCTAGCTCAACGCCCCTGCGTCCGCCGCCGCCTCAGTCCAGGCGCCCATCCCGCGAAGCGGGTTAGTGCTTCAGGCGCAAAGCGGCCTTTACAGATCTATCCAATAGCGGCTATCGCGAAATGCGTGCTCACAATCGTGAGTACACCCACTGAGTACACATGTGTGGTTTCAACCCGCATAAAATGGCAGAAAACCGTGGGCTTCTAGCCCCTCCGACCCCTCCCGTAGGGATCACCACGCTAGAGCGCGCGGTCGGCGCGACATTATCCGCACTTTGGCGTTTGAGACTGCACGGTTCTGCCTGACTGCTAAGAGCCTTAGCCGATGTCGGTCCACTTAACGCGCGGCCGCGACAGATACCGATCGGTGATCGCCGCGTCCAAGCGGCCCGCTCAAATCATAACTTGCAATCGCCCGTGTGTGGATTCATCGTAGTTTCACAGGGGCCACGGCTAGGTGCCACGGGGTGTGGCCTCCGTAATTGATACGCAGAGATTCGTTCTTGTTTTCAGATAGTTGAAAAGCTGCACCGGCTGGCTGGGGCGGCAGGATTCGAACCTGCGAATGGCGGCATCAAAAGCCGCTGCCTTACCACTTGGCGACGCCCCAACGGGCCGGTGCGAGCGCGTCTATAGCGTCTTGATAGGCGTTGGCAAGGCGACGCCTTAGAGGCGCGTCACCCAACCATGCGGATCGGCGGCGCGGCCGCGCTGGATGTCGACGAGCTTGTCCTTGAGCTTCGTTGTCACTTGTCCCGGGCCGCCGGCGCCGATGGTGAAGCTGCTCTGCCCGCGCGTTACCTTGCCCACCGGGGTCACCACTGCGGCGGTGCCGCAGGCGAAGCTTTCGGTCAGCTTGCCGCTTTCCGCATCGGCCTGCCACTGGTCGATCGCATAGGGTTCCTCACGCACCGTCAGCCCGGCGCCCTGCGCCAGCGTGATGATCGTGTCGCGCGTGATGCCGGGCAGGATCGTGCCGGTCAGCGGCGGGGTGACGATGCTGCCGTCGCCCATGACGAAGAACATGTTCATGCCGCCCAATTCCTCGATCCAGCGACGCTCGGCGGCGTCGAGGAAGACGACCTGGTCATGCCCCTTGGCGATCGCCTCGCGCTGCGCGACGAGGCTGGAGGCATAGTTGCCGCCGCATTTGGCGGCGCCGGTGCCGCCCGGCGCGGCGCGGGTATAATCCTCCGACACCCAGAGCGAGATCGCGGGGGCGCCCGACTTGAAATAATTGCCGACAGGCGAGGTGATGACGAGGAACTGATATTCGGCCGCGGGTTTCACGCCAAGGAACACTTCGCTCGCGAACATGAAGGGGCGCAGGTACAGCGCGCCGCCGTCGACCGGCGGGAACCAGTGCGCATCGGCGGCGACGGCTTCCTTCACCGCGGCGATGAACAATTCATCGGGCAGTTCGGCCATCGCCATGCGGCGCGCGCTGGCGTTGAAGCGCGCGGCATTCGCTTCGACGCGGAACAGCGCCATCGATCCGTCGTCGAGGCGGTACGCCTTCAGCCCTTCGAAGATTTCCTGCGCATAATGGAGCACCGCGGTCGCGGGATCGAGCGACAGCGGCCCGCGCGGCATCACCTGCGCATCGTGCCAGCCCTGCCCCTCGGTATAACGGATCGACACCATATGATCGGTGAAGACGCGCCCGAACGCCGGGTCGGCGATCGCCGCCGCCCGTACATCGTCCGCGATCAGATTGGGGTGCGGCAGATGGGTGAAGGCGGGAGCGGACATCAAAAAATCCCTTTAGCTTGCGGGTCTATGGTGCGCGCCTCTTGCCAAATACGGGCGCCGCGCGCAACGGTAGCGACTATGCCGGATGAGAATTTTCTTTCACAAGTACCCGCTGCCTCTGCTCTTTTCTTGCGCGAAGACGAAGTGCGCCGCGGCATCGAATTCCTCTTTTTCGCGCACGCCTCGCTGTGGCGCGCGATCGATGCGCGGCTCGCCGAAAAGGAACTGGGCCGCGCGCATTACCGCGCGCTCTATTTCATCGCGCGGCAGCCGGGGCTGACGATTTCGGACCTGCTCGCCTTGCTCGGTATCACCAAACAGTCGCTCGGCCGGGTGGTGAAGGAACTGGAGGCACGCGAATATCTGACGACGCGCCCGGGCAATCGCGACCGGCGGCAAAAGGAGCTGCGCCTGACCGATACCGGCCGCGCGGCCGAGACGGTGATCTTCGGCCTGCTGCGCGACACGATGAGCCGCGCCTATACGCATGCGGGGCAGCAGGCGGTGACGGGGTTCTGGCAGGTCAGCGAGGCGCTAGTGCCGCCGCGCGAGCGGCGGCGGATCGCGATGCTGGGGAAGGATACGGTTTAGCTAAACCCAATTCCGTTCGCATCGAGCGAAGTCGAGATGCCCATCGGCTTGGCCCCACACTAAGGGGGGTCTCGACTTCGCTCGACACGAGCGGGTTATGAAGGGTCAGCCTTCGCCCCGCGCAATATCCGCCAGCTCGCGCCCGCGGTCGCGCGCCGCGCGCAGCACGTTGGTGAGCAATGCGGCAAGCTGGCCGTCGCTGTCGAGCACGTCGAGCCCCGCCTGCGTCGTGCCGCCCTTGCTCGCGACCTGCGCGATCAGCACGCCCGGCTTTTCGCCGCTGTCGGCAAGCAGCGCGGTCGCGCCGCCAAACGTCGCGGTCGCGAGCGCCAGCGCGTCCTCGGAGGACAGGCCGAGGCGTTCGCCCGCGGCCGCATAGGATTCGATCAGGCGAAAGACGAAAGCGGGGCCGCTGCCGGTGAACGCGGTGACAAGGTCCATCGTCGAATCGTCGGCGAGCGTCACCGTTTGGCCCAGCGGATCGAGCAGAGCATGGATTGCCGCTTCGTCGGCCCTGCCCAGCGTCGCCACGGCGGACACGCCCGCGCCGATGCGCGCAGCGAGGTTGGGCAGAATGCGAACCTGCGCCCTGGCATCAGGAAAACGCGTTGAAAGATCGGCAATCGACACGCCCGCGAGGATCGACAGCAAATGAACGTCAGCCGTCGCGAGCGGCGCCAGCACGTCGGCAACGTCGCCCAGTTGCTGCGGCTTCATGCCGAGCATGATCCAGTCGGTGTTGCCGCCCGCGGCCTGCCATTCACCCAGCGACGCGTACTGAACAATGCCCGCGCGCGGCGCCGCATAGGGATCGACGATCGCGACCAGCGCCGGGTCGAGACCCGCCGCCAGCCAGCGATCGAGCATTGCGCCCGCCATATTGCCGCAGCCGACCAACAGGAACCGGCCGGAGAAATTCCGCAATGCTTTGGTCATAGGTCCTTCTTTTCTTATCCCTAGCGACAGCTGCTCAGCGACAACTGTTTTCTGGCCCCGACAACAGGTCGAGGCAGCGGCCATCAATCTTGTTCGCATCGACGGGCACACCGATAACCGACGCCAGCGTCGGCATGATGTCGACCGTCATCACCGCATTCGGCTGTTCGAAACCGGCGAGCCCCTTGCGCCAGAAGAGGATCGGCACGCGGCGGTCATAATCCCACACCGATCCGTGCGTCGCGACATAGCCGATGCCCGATTCGGGGATCGGGGTGACCCGAGCTTTCAAAGCGACGATGACATCGCCCGAACGCTGGGGGTGATAGGACGCGCGCAGCCTGTCCATCACGCTCCACATATCGGGCGCGCGTTTAGAGATCGGATACGCGTCGAGTTCTTCGCGCGTCGCCACCGCCTCAACCTGCGGATGCGCGCGGAGGCGCGGAAGCAGTTCGGCAAGCGCCGCCTTGCGCTGCGCCGCGGTCAGCGCCTTTGACAGATACATGTCGCCGAACGGACCGTCGCCATAGAGCAACGGCTGCGGCAGGCCGAGCTTTTCGGCAACCGCCTTACCGATCGCTCCGGGGTCGAGCGCCATGTCGACGCGCTGTGCGTCGGGCCAGGCGTTCTGGCGGTTGCGTTCGGGCAGATCGTGGCCGCCATGGTCGGCGGTCAGCGCAACGACATAGTCGATCCCCGTCGCATCGAGCCGCGCAAAGAAATCGCCGAGCTCGCGGTCGAGCCCCGCCATCTGGAGGCACATTTCGCTGCCTTCGGTGCCGGCGCCGTGACCGACATAGTCGGTCGCCGACAGGCCGACGATGAGCAGGTCGGTGCTGCTGCCCTCACCCATCTTGCGCACCTGGCGCAGCGCGGCCGCGGTCGCGAGCACTGCGCCATCGGCTTCGGGCGATGCTATGAAGCGGCGGAAATCGCCGGCGTCGCGCGCCATCCGGCCGGTGCCGACCGAACCGCCCTTGTCGAGCGGAATCGCGATGTCATGCGTGGTGCAATCGGCGGGCAGTACCAGCGCGGGACGCGGCTGGTTGATCGCCGCGGCGATCGCGGCGCTCGCCTGCTGCGCCGCCGGCGACAAGGCGGTGCCGCGATAGCTGGTGAGCCCGGTGGGCGCGAGCCACATGAGTTCGTCGGCCTGCCGCCCGCCCATCATGATCGCGGCGCGGTCCTTGCCCGATACCGAGACGACCTGCGCTTTCGGGTCGCGCGCCTTCATCAGGTCGCCGAGGGTGGGGACGAGCAGATGGGCCACCGACGGCGCATATTGGCCGCTTTTCGATGTCGTGCCCGCAACCGCCTCGTCCTCGGCGCAATAGACGCGCTTGTCTTCGCGGGCGACCGACAGGTCGAAATAATTATTGGCGACAATCCCGGTGTGCGCCGGGTGGTTGCCGGTCAGGATCGTCGAATGGCCGGGGCAGGTTTCGGTCGCGCCATGCGCCTGATAGCCCGACGGGAAGACGATGCCCGACGCGAGCCGCGCGAGGCCGCCAGTGAAACGCCCGCGATATTCGGTGAAGAGGTCGGCTGAAAACTGGTCGACCGCGATCATCACGACGAGCTTCGGCGCTGGGGTCGTGGCGGCAATTTTCTGTACCGGTGGCGCCGAATTCTGCGCGAGACCGGTTCCGGCAGCGGCAACACAAAGCACGGCGGCAAGGGCAGTGGACAGATATTTCAGCTTCACGGACGGCTTCTCCAACCTAAGGGTGTCAGCGCGGGCTGTCCTCTCGTCGAAAGCCGCCTATATGGCAAGCCTTCGAACGACGAACGGGCGCGGGCTTAGCATGAATTTGACAAGTGAGGCTTTTGTGACACGCGCATGGCGGACCGTACTGGCTTTGCTGGCGCTGACCCTTGTCGCCATGAGCTCGGCGCACGCGCAATCGACGCATATCCAGCCAAAACTGGTCGCCGAGTCGGCGGTGCCCGCACCCGGCAGCAGCACGACGCTCGCGCTGACGATGGCGCCTGCGCCGACCTGGCACGGCTATTGGGTCAATGGCGGCGACGCGGGGTTCGGCCTGTCGGTCGAATGGAACGCCCCCGAGGGCGTGACGATCTCGCCCTTTCGCTATCCGGTGCCCGATGCGATGATCCTCTTTGGCATGATGAACCATGTCTATGAGCATCCCTATGCGCTGCTCGCCGAGGTGCAGGTCGACAAGAGCGTCGCGCCGGGGACCGACCTGACCTTGTCGGGGATCGCGAACTGGCTCGCCTGCACCGACAAGGTGTGCGTTCCCGAAAAAGCGGTGATTTCGGTCGCGCTGAAGGCGGGCGACGGCACGATCGCGCCTGCGGAGCGCACGCGCTTCGACGGCTGGCGCGCGCTGCTGCCGCAGCCGCTCGACCGCCACGGGACATGGGAGCGCAAAGGCGAGATGGTGCGCTTTGCTATCCCTCTCCCCGCCAGCACTACGATCGACGCGCCGCACCTGTTCGTCGAGACGCAGGATGTCGTCGACTATGCCGCGCCGCAAAGCTTCAGCCGCAACGGCGACCACATCATCGTCGAAACGCGCGTGAAGGGCGACAAGGCGGGGCCGGTTTCGGCGCTGCTCAAGCTCGGCGGCGGGCGCGGGTTGTCGTTGACGCTCGACCCCGGCGCGGTCCCCGCCGCCGGCGAGGCGATCGCCGGTAAAGCCGGCGGCATCGATATGGGGCTGTTCTGGACCGCGCTCGGCGGGGCTATCTTGGGCGGGCTGATCCTCAACCTGATGCCGTGCGTCTTCCCGATATTGAGCCTCAAGGCATTGAGCCTCGCGCGCTCGGGTGGCGACGCGCGAAGCGCGAAGGTCGAGGCGCTTGCTTACACCGCGGGCGCCATCGTCACCGCGCTGTTGCTCGGCGGGGCGTTGCTCGCACTGCGTGCAGTGGGCGAACAGGTCGGCTGGGCGTTCCAGCTGCAGCATCCGGTGAGCGTGCTCGCGCTACTGATCCTTTCGCTGGCGATCACATTGAACCTGCTCGGCGCTTACGAATTGCCATCTTTCGGCAGCGGACAGGCGCTCGTCGACAAGGGCGGTGCGGCGGGCGGCTTCTGGACCGGTGCGCTCGCGGCCTTTGTCGCGACGCCGTGCAGCGGCCCGCTCCTCGGCGCTGCGCTCGGCGCTACGCTGGTGCTTCCGGCGTGGGCGGCGCTGCCGATCTTTGGCGGGCTCGGCTTGGGCCTCGCCCTGCCCTTCCTCGCGATCGGCTTTGTGCCCGCGCTGCGCAATCGGCTGCCGAAGCCGGGGCCGTGGATGGACCGCTTCCGCAAGTGGATGGCGCTGCCGATGGGGCTCACCACGCTCGCGCTGGCATGGCTGCTGTGGCGGCAACTCGGCAGCGGCGAGCAGTTCATATGGCCGGTCCTCGCGGTCGCCATGGCGCTTGTCCTGCTCACGCACTACGGTTCGATCCAGCGCGGCGACCGGCGGTCGTGGCTGCTCTACGCCTCGGGCCTGCTCCTGCTTGTCAGCCTCGCGGGCACGGTGACCGAAGTCGCCGAGGCCGAACGCACCGCCGACGGCGCCGGATCGACCTTCTCCCCCGACGCGCTCGCCAAGGCGCGCGCGTCGGGCAAGCCCGTCTTCGTCTATTTCACCGCCGACTGGTGCCTGTCGTGCAAGGCGAACGAGGCGGGGGCGATCGACCGCGAGGCGGTGCAGAAGGCGTTCGAGGAGGCGGGCGTCGTGACTCTCGTCGGCGACTGGACCAACGGCGATCCGGTCATCACGCGCACGCTCGCCGAGCATGGCCGCAACAGCGTACCGCTATACCTCTGGTACGCGCCGGGTGCCGCGAAGGCAGAAATCCTGCCGCAGATTTTGACACCGGGGATGCTGACAGAAAAGGTGGGCCGATGACCGAAGCACCAATAAATAGGGACAGTCCCTATTTAATTGCGATAGCGTGATGGCCAAGCAACGCGCCGACCAGCTGCTCGTCGATCGCGGCCTTGCCGAAAGCCGGACGCGGGCGCAGGCGCTGATCCTTGCGGGGCTCGCCTTTGTCGGCGACCGCAAGATCGACAAGGCGGGGCAGCAGGTCGCGGCTGATGCCGAGATCAGCGTCAAGGGCCGCGACCATCCGTGGGTGTCGCGCGGCGGGATCAAGCTCGACCATGCGCTCACGCATCTCGGCTGGGATGTCACCGGCGCGGTCGCGATCGACGTCGGATCATCGACCGGCGGGTTCACCGACGTGCTGCTCAGCCGCGGCGCGGCGCGCGTCTATGCGGTCGATTCGGGCACGAACCAGCTCGCGTGGAAACTGCGGCAGGACGAACGCGTCATCGTCCACGAACAGACGAGCGCGCGCATATTGACGCCCGTGCACATTCCCGAACCGATCGACCTGATCGTCTGCGACGCGAGCTTTATCGCGCTGTCGAAGGTGCTTCCCGTGCCGATGTCTTTCGCAAAAGACGGCGCGCGCATGGTCGCACTGATCAAGCCGCAGTTCGAGGCCGAACGCCACGAGGTCGGCAAGAAGGGCGTCGTCCGCGACGCCGCGGTGCATGCGCGCATTTGCGCCGAAGTGCAGGACTGGCTGACCAGAGAGAACTGGGACGTTATCGACCTTGTCGAGAGCCCGATCACCGGCCCCGAAGGCAATGTCGAATTTCTGATCGCCGCGGTGAATCGTCCCGCTTGACGCTGCGCCGCACAATCGCGACACCAATGCAACGGATTCGCGTGTGGGGGATAATGCGGACATGACCGAAATCGCAACGCCGGGGCAGCTTCGCATGTCCTATCTGCGCTGGGCACTCGTCACCGTGCCGGCGATCGTGCTTGCGGGCAGCCTGTCGGGACTGCTCTCGAACAGCGGTTATGGCAATCGCTGGTTCGCTTCGCTCGACCTGCCGCCGATCACCCCGCCGGGCTGGGTGTTCGGCACCGTCTGGCCGCTCCTCTACATCTGCCTCGGCCTGTCGCTCGCGATGATCCTCCATGCGCGCGGCGCGAAAGGGCGCGGTTTCGCGCTGCTGCTCTTCTTCGTCCAGCTTTTCGCCAATTTCGCCTGGTCGCCTTTGTTCTTCGGGCAGCATCAGGTGACGACGGCGCTTTATGTGATCATCTTCATCCTGATGGTGACGGTCGCGACCGCCTTCGCCTTTGCGGCGATCCGCAAGGCGGCGGCGTGGCTGCTCGTGCCTTACATGATCTGGCTGAGTTTTGCCGCGATCCTCAATTTCCAGATCGATCAGCGCAATCCCGACGCCGAAACCCTTGTCCCCGCCGCCGCCAGCACCCAAATAAGCTGACGGCGCAAGGGACAACTGGGGGATAGCCCCGACGAAGGAATATGAGACATGCAAAGCGAAAACCGCTTTTTCGACGATCTGGCCAAGATGGTGAACGGCATTGCCGGAACCGTGGCCGGTGCCGGACGCGAAGCCGAGTCCGCGATGCGCGACCGTGCCAAGGAATGGGTTGGCCGCATGGATTTCGTCAGCCGCGAGGAATTCGAGGCTGTGAAGAAAATGGCAGCGACCGCGCGCGCCGAAGCCGAAGCGCTGAAAGCGCGGCTCGACAAGCTCGAAGGCGTAACGGAGCCCGCGGTTGCTTCGAAGGCGGCTGCGGCGCCGAAGGCTGCGGCGAAACCTGCTGCTGCGAAGCAGGCAGCGAAATCCGCTGCGAAGCCGAAGGCAAAATGATGCGTCGCCCCTGCGAAGGCAGGGGTCGCTATCGGCATTGCGCAAGGTTGCCAGCGGCCCCTGCCTTCGCAGGGGCGACGAATATTCGCGGACTCGCCACGATGCGCGAGAGCCGCTAAAGGCGCGCGCATGAGTGACGATATTTACGACGACGAAGACGGCCAGGACGCGGCACCGATGGAGATGCTGGCGTCCTATTTCGCCGCGCACGACTGGCCGCACGAGATGGTCGGCGAGGACGAGATCGTCGCGACCGCGCAGGGCAGCTGGACGACCTATGAGCTGCGCGCGGTGTGGCGCGCCGACGACGGCGTCATCCAGCTCCTCGCCTTTCCCGACATCCGCGTTGTGGAAGACAAGCGCGCCGCCGCACACGAAGCGCTGGCGCTGATCAACGAACAATTGTGGCTCGGCCATTTCGAGCTGTGGTCGAACAGCGGCACGATCCTGTTCCGGCACGGCATGCTGCTCGGCGCCGACGCATCGCTGCCCCTCGACCTCACCGAAACGCTGATCGAAAGCGCGATCGACGAGTGCGAGCGCTTTTACCCGGTGTTCCAGTTCGTGCTTTGGGGCGGCAAATCGCCCGCCGAGGCGCTCGCGGCGTCGCTCATCGAAACGCGCGGCGAAGCCTGATCTTCACCTGAAATTCCGTTCGTGTCGAGAAATTGCTTAAATCTTCTCGAAGCGGGTCAGCCCCGGCCCCAGTTCGTTCGGCCCGATCGCCAGCGCCTCGCCGCTCCAGTCGGCGACGAAGATCGTCTTGCGGCCGGTGCCTTGCGGAACGCTCGCACGATTGCCTTCGATGACCAGCCCGCGCGAGGGATTGTCGCGCGCCTCGGCTGCGATCGCGATCAACGCCCCGTAATTTTCCTTGTCGCGGCCCTGGATCATCAGGTTGTTCGCGATCCGCCCGGTCGATCCCGCCGGCAGGTCGATCAGGTAATTGGTCGCGGTGCCCTGCGTATCGTCGAAGCTGTTGTCGCGGATTTCGACGCGCGGCGAACGGGTCTTGAGATAATGGCCGCCGCTGCCCTTTTCAAAGCGCGTGCGGGTGACGACGACGCGGCCATAGACGCCGGTATAAACGCTGTGTGCGCAGCTGAGGCCACGGTCGCAGCGGCCGAGGCGCGAGAAGGTCGAACGGTCGATCGTCAGCGTCGCCGCCGGATCGTCGGCGGTCAAAATCCCTTCCTCGCTGTTGCGGAACAGGCTGTTGACGACGTCGAGGTTGCTTTGTTCGAGGCGGATGCCCGCGCCATTGCCGTCGGGGACGCGCATATTCTGGAACACGATCCCGTCGATGCGCGCGCCGGCGCCGCGCAGCACCAGCGCCGCCTTGCCCTCGCACGTCACGCCGTCGAAGATCGCCCGGCCGGGTTCGACCGCGATGAAGGCGATACGGCCCGCGGTCTGTACCGCGCAGTCGCGATGATAGCCGGGAGCGACGCGGATCGTGCCCTCGCCTTCGCCGATCGCATCGACGGCGTCCTGCAGGCGCCCGAAGCTGCGGCCATCGACGCTATAGGGCGCGGCGCCGGTCTGCGCGGGCAACGGCACCGGCGCGAGAAGCAGCGGGAGGGCGAGCAGCGGCAGCAGGGGCCGACAGAGAAGTGCCTTGAACATGCGCCGTCCATAGCGGCTTTCGCGGGCCCAGTCGTTGGCGAAGCTGGTTAATCGGAAAGCCGTCCCCTTTTTGGACGTCACCACGGCAAGATATTAAACCATCGTCACCCCGGACTTGATCAGTCTTTATAGCTTTTGAGCAATTATCTGTACCCCGGCGAAAGCCGGGGCCCAGGGCGTCGTCGGGCGACGCTTGCTTTTGGACGCTCTGGGCCCCGGCTTTCGCCGGGGTACACCAGCTTACTGGTCCTAAGGGCATAAACGCCGACTTGATCCGGGGTGACGAGATTTGGCTCAATCCAGATTCGGACGCAGCCAGCGCGTCGCGGTTTCGATATCGACCCCGCGCCGCGCTGCATAATCTTCGAGCTGGTCGCTCCCGATCCGCGCGACGCCGAAATACTGGCTTTCGGGATGCCCGAAATAAAAGCCGCTGACCGCCGCCGTCGGCAACATCGCAAAGCTTTCGGTCAGCACCAGCCCGGCATTATCGCCCGCCGCGAGCAGGTCAAACAGGATCGGCTTCAGGCTGTGATCGGGACAGGCCGGATAGCCGGGGGCCGGACGGATACCGCGATATTCTTCCTTGATCAGCGCCTCGTTGGTCAGCTGCTCGCCGGGCGCATAGCCCCACAGTTCGGTGCGGACATGCTGGTGCAGCCGCTCGGCGAAGGCTTCGGCGAAGCGGTCGGCCAGCGCCTTCAGCAAGATGTCCGAATAATCATCCTTGTCGGCGCGGAAGCGTTCCGAATGCGGCTCGATGCCATGGATGCCGACCGCGAAGCCGCCCATCCAGTCGCCCGCCGGGTCGATGAAATCGGCGAGGCACATATTGGCGCGGTCGCGACTCTTCTTGATCTGCTGGCGCAGGAAAGGAAGCGTCACATGGCGCTCCTCTTCGGCGAGGTGGATCGTGACGCTGTCGCCGTCGCGCGCGCAGGGCCAGAGGGCGCAGACACCGCGCGCGGTCAGCCATTTTTCGGCGATCAGCTTGTCGAGCATCGCGTCGGCATCGGCCTTCAGCGCCTGCGCCGTCTCGCCAACGACCTCGTCGTCCATGATCGACGGCCAGGTGCCATGCAATTCCCACGCGCGGAAAAAGGGCGTCCAGTCGATACATTCGCGCAAATCGTCGAGCGACCAGTCGTCGAAGCGGTGCAGCCCGGGTTGCAGCGGCGGCGGCGGCTTGTCGCTGAGATAGGCGTCGTAATAATTGGCACGCGCTTCTTCGAGGGTGTGCAGCACGCTCTGCCCCTTGCCCGCGCGCACGTCGCGGATATGGGCATAATCGTCCTTATAGCCTTTCACATAGGCATCGCGCCCGGTGTCGCTGACCAATGCGGTCGCAACGCCGACCGCGCGGCTCGCGTCGAGGACGTGGAGCACGGGCCCCTTATACGCCACATCGATGCGCAGCGCGGTGTGGACCTTCGACGTCGTCGCGCCGCCGATCAGCAGCGGCATCGTCATCCCCGCGCGCTGCATTTCCTCGGCGACCGTCACCATTTCGTCGAGCGACGGGGTGATCAGGCCGCTGAGGCCGATCATGTCGGCGTCATTCTCGTTCGCCGCCTCGAGGATCTTCGACCAGGGGACCATCACGCCGAGGTCGACGATCTCGAACCCGTTACATTGCAGCACCACGCCGACGATATTCTTGCCGATGTCGTGGACGTCGCCCTTCACGGTCGCCATCACGACCTTGCCCTTGCCCTTCGAACCCGGCTCCTTGGATGCCTCGATAAAGGGCAGCAAATGCGCGACCGCCTTTTTCATCACGCGCGCCGATTTCACCACCTGCGGCAGGAACATCTTGCCTGAACCGAACAGGTCGCCGACGACATTCATCCCGTCCATCAGCGGCCCTTCGATCACCTCGATCGGGCGCGGCATCAACAGGCGCATTTCCTCGGTATCGCCTACGACATAGGCGTCGATGCCCTTGACCAGCGCATGTTCGAGCCGCTTGGCGACCGGCCAGCCGCGCCATTCCTCGGCCGCCTTTTCCTGCGCGGGGTTGCTGCCCTTGTAGCGTTCGGCGAGCGCGATCAGCCGTTCGGTCGGGCTTTCGGCCTCTCCCTCGACCTTGCGGTTGAGCACGACATCCTCGACCGCCTGACGCAGTTCGGGATCGATCGTGTCATAGACGTCGAGCTGCCCCGCGTTGACGATCGCCATGTCGAGCCCGGCGGGGATCGCATAATAAAGAAAGACGCTGTGCATCGCGCGGCGCACGACCTCGTTGCCGCGGAAGCCGAAGGACAGGTTCGACAGCCCGCCCGAAAAATGGACGTGCGGACAGCGGACGCGGATGATCTTCACCGCCTCGATGAAATCGACCGCATAATTGTCATGTTCTTCCAGACCCGTCGCGACCGCGAACACATTGGGATCGAAGATGATGTCCTCGGGCGGGAAGCCGATCGTCATCAGCAGCTTGTAGGCGCGCTCGCAGATCTCGATCTTGCGTTCCATCGTGTCGGCCTGTCCGACCTCGTCGAACGCCATCACGACGACCGCGGCGCCATAAGCCATGCACTTGCGCGCATGCGCGAGGAAGGGTTCCTCGCCTTCCTTCATGCTGATCGAATTGACGATCGGCTTGCCGGGGACGCATTTCAGCCCCGCCTCGATGACGCTCCATTTCGAGCTGTCGATCATCACCGGCACGCGCGCGATGTCGGGTTCGGCGGCGATGAGCTTCAGGAAGGTCGTCATCGCATATTCGGCGTCGAGCAGACCTTCGTCCATATTGACGTCGATGACCTGCGCGCCATTTTCGACCTGCTGGCGCGCGACCTCGACCGCCGCGGCATAGTCGTCGGCGAGGATCAGCTTCTTGAACGCCGCCGATCCGGTGACGTTCGTGCGCTCGCCGATATTGACGAAGCTGGAAGAGGCGGCGGTGGTCATGTTTTCTTTTTCCGTTCGGGCTGAGCTTGTCGAAGCCCCGTCCTTTTTATTCTGCGCTCGCCCGAAGAAAGGACGGCCCTTCGACAAGCTCAGGGCGAGCGGTTTGAAAGGTCGCGCTTACGTCACGCCGCCATCGTGAAGGGTTCAAGCCCCGCCAATCGCGTCCGCACCGGAACCTCCGGGATATGCCGCGGCGCGAGCCCCTGAACCGCCTTCGCCATCGCCGCGATATGCGCGGGCGTCGACCCGCAGCAGCCGCCGAGAATATTGACCTGGCCATGCTCGGCCCATTCGCGGACAAGGCCCGCGGTCGTGTCGGGCATTTCGTCATATTCGCCCAGCTCGTTGGGCAGGCCCGCATTCGGGTACACCATCACCAGCGCATCGGCGATGTCCGACAGCACGCGCACATGCGGGCGCAGCTGCGACGCGCCGAACGAGCAGTTGAGCCCGATCGTCAGCGGCCTGGCATGACGCACCGCGTACCAGAAGGCTTCGACCGTGTGTCCCGACAAGTTGCGCCCCGACAGGTCGGTGAGCGTCATCGAAATCATCAAAGGCAGCTCGCGCCCGACCTTCGCCTCAGCCTCGAGCGTCGCAGCGATCCCCGCCTTGGCGTTGAGTGTGTCGAAAATCGTCTCGATCAGGATGAAGTCGGCGCCGCCTTCGGCCAGCGCGATGACCTGACCCAGATAAACGTCTTTCAACTCGTCGAAATCGATCTCGCGATAGCCGGGGTTGTTGACGTCGGGCGACAGCGACAGCGTCTTGTTCGTCGGCCCAACCGCGCCCGCGATAAAGCGGCGGCGGCCGTCCCGCTCCTGATAGCGATCGGCCGCTTCGCGGCCCAGCCGTGCGCTTTCATGATTAATGTCGGCAACCAGATGTTCGGCGCCATAATCGGCCTGGCTGATCGTGTTGGCGCTGAACGTATTGGTCGACACGATGTCCGACCCCGCCGCCAGATAGGCTTCGCCGATCGCGGTGACGACATCGGGGCGCGTCAGCGCGAGAATGTCGTTATTGCCCTTCTGGTCGTGCGACAGGCCGAGGTTGCCGGCATAGTCGGCCTCGACCAGCTTACGATCCTGGATCTGGGTGCCCCAGCCGCCGTCGGTGAGCAGGATGCGTTCCTTTGCCGCTGCCTGCAGGGCTTCGCGTGCGCTGATCATTGGCGTGACTCCCAATAAATAGGGACTGTCCCTATTTTTTTCGGGCCAAGTTTTGCAGCTAGGCCCCGCAGAGTAGAAAAATAGGGACTGTCCCTATTTATTAAAGCGCTGATCATGCGGCTTTCTCCGTCGCGGGGGCCGCCGCCGGGCGCAGCCCCAGGAGGTGGCAGATGGCATAGCTCAGTTCGGCGCGGTTGAGCGTGTAGAAGTGGAAGTCGCGCACCCCGCCCGCATAGAGTCGGCGGCACATTTCGGCGGCGATCGTCGCGGCGACGAGCTGGCGCGCGGCGGGCAGGTCGTCGAGCCCCTCGAACAGCGAGATCATCCAGCCGGGGATGGCGGTGCCGCACATATCGGCCATGCGCCGCGTCTGCGACACGTTCGACACCGGCAGGATGCCGGGAATGATCGGCGCGGCGATGCCCGCCGCCGCCGCCGCGTCGCGAAAGCGCAGGAAGCTGTCGGGCGAGAAGAAGAATTGCGTGATCGCGCGCGTCGCGCCGGCATCGAGCTTGCGCTTCAGATTGTCGAGGTCGGACTCGGCGCAGTCGGCGTCGGGGTGAACCTCGGGATAAGCGGCGACCGAAATGTCGAAGGGCGCGATCGCCTTCAGCCCCGCGACGAGTTCGATCGCATTGGCATAACCGTCCGGGTGCGGACGATAGGCCGCACCGCCCGGAACGTCACCGCGCAACGCGACGATATGCCGCACCCCGGCATCCCAATAGGCGTGCGCGACCTCGTCGATCTCGGCGCGCGACGCCTCGACGCAGGTGAGGTGGGCGGCGGGCGGGACGGCGCTTTCGGCGGCGATACGCGCGACGGTCGCGTGCGTGCGCTCGCGCGTCGATCCGCCCGCCCCATAAGTGACCGACACAAAACTCGGCCCCAGCGGCTCAAGCGTGCGGAACGTATCCCACAGCTGCGCTTCCATCTTCTCGGTCTTGGGCGGGAAGAATTCGAAGCTGACGCCGATGTCGCCTTCGAGATTGGCGAACAGCGGCGAGGCCGCGGCGCGGCGCGCCTCCGCCAGCGAGTTCAAATTCGACGTCATGCCGCGAGCCTTTTACTTTGTCCGCCTTCAGTGACGGGGGGTTGATCTTCATCGCTGCGGCGGCGGCCGAGCCATAGCTTCACGGCCAGCGCCCCGCCTTCGAGCGTCTGCGTATTTTCCAGCAGCAGCCCCGCCGAGGCGAACCAGCCGCGGATCTGCGCGTCCGAAAAGCCCAGGCGCGCGTGCGCCGCAAAGTTGCGCAACTCTTCGTCGTCATGCGGCGCGAAATCGACGACGAGCAAATGGCCGCCGCCGCGCAGCACGCGGCTTGCCTCGGCGATCACGCGGTCGGGCTCGTGCGCGAAATGCAGCGCCTGGTGAATGACGATGCTGTCGATGCTCGCGTCGGCGACCGGCAGGTTCAGGAAGTCGCCCTGGAGCAGGTCGACGGGAACCGGTTGCCCCGCCAGCTTGGTGCGCGCGATGCGCAGCATTTCGGGGCTGCGGTCGAGCGCGGTGATGCGGCGCGCGGTCGGGGCGAAAATTTCGGCCATCCGGCCCGTGCCCGTGCCGATGTCGAGCAAATGTCCCAACCGGCGGTTGTGCATCATTGCCAGCATCGCGGCCTCGACCTCGCTTTCGGCGACGTGGCGCGAGCGGATCGCGTCCCATTCGGCGGCATGTTCAGCGAAATAGCGTTCGGCGGACGCGGCGCGTTCGTCGCGCACCGCCGCCAGCCGCCGCGCATCATGCGCGATGACGCGCGTCTCGCGCGCGGAGAAGGGCCATTTTTCGGCTTGCCCGATAATGCCGGCGACCGGCCCGCCCGCCGCAATGCGCAGGAAAACCCAGCTTCCTTCGCGCCGCCGCTCGACAATCCCGGCCTCGACAAGGATCCGGACATGGCGCGACACGCGCGGCTGGCTCTGGTCGAGCACGACCGCCAATTCGCCGATCGCGAGTTCCATCTCGCGCAAAAGCGCGACGACTCGCAATCGCGTCGGGTCCGCGAGGGCACGGAAAATGTCGATCAGCTCGCTCATGGGGCAACATATAAAGCTTTCTTTATATCCGGTCAACTAAGCGCCGCTCCACTATTTCCGCCACACGCCTCCGCGCCGGGACAGAATTACGACGAAACACCGGGGCTCTCGCAAAAAGGGCGTTGCGCGCCATTTAGCGAGGGGGTAATTCTGCGCGCGATTGGCAAATTTCGGGATCGATCCGTCCTGTGCCGATCGGTCAGTTCAAACCGAGAGGGGTATTCCCAAATGAAGAAATCGATCACTCTGTCGCTCGTCCTCGCCGCCTCGATGGGCCTCGCTGCTTGCGCCGAAAAGGCTGCCGACGACACGGCTGCCGCAACCGAAGACGCAGCTGCGACCGTCGAAGGCGCTGCTGATGGCGCGATGGAAGCGGCCGAAGGCGCTGCCGACGCGACCGCCGCCGCTGCTGGCGAAGCTGGTGCTGCCGCTAACGCCGCTGGCGACGCCGCCGCTGCCGGCGATGCCGCTGTCGCCGCCGACAAGGCGACCGAAGCCGCCGACGCTGCCAAGGAAGCTGCCGACGCCGCCAAGGGCGCGATGGAAGAAGCCAAGAAGTAAGCGTCTTTTCGGCTTTTCGGGCCGGAAAAATGCCACAGACAAAGGGGGGTCGCCGGTTCGCCGGTGGCCCCTTTTTCATTCGGGACAGGTATCAAGCAGCGCAGTTGCCAAGCCCCTGATCCGCCGTTAACTCTCAGTCCCTATGGCCGTCGCCCGGTCATTGCATTCGAAAGGAATATCATGCGCAAAATCATCATCGCCTCGATGGCCGCCGCGGCCTTCAGCCTCGCCGCCTGCTCGGAAAAGACCCAGGACGCCGCTTCGGAAACCGCCACTTCGGCCGCCGATGACGCCGCCGCCGCTGGCGACGCCGCTGCCGATGCCGCCGCTGGCGCTGCCGACGCAACGGCTGCCGCCGCCGACGAAGCCGCCGATGCGACCGCCGCCGCCGCCGACAAGGCCGGCAACGCCGTCGAAGGCACCGTGAATGCCGCTGGCGAGGCTGTCGACAAGGCCGGCGCCAATATCGCCGAAGAAACCAAGAAGGCCGAAGCCAACGACAAGAAGTAAGTCGTCGGCACGCCTTCGGGCTGATAACGGGGCTCCGTCCACCTTGGATGGAGCCCTTTTTCATGGGAGCGCATGCGATGATCGACCTTCGGATGACGAGCGCCGCGCTTGCGATGCTGATCCTGACGACGGGGTGCAGCCGCACCGACAATGAGCCCGGCCCCGGCGGCGTGACCGTCAGCGAAGCGAAGGCGCTCGACGATGCCGCCGAAATGCTCGAAAGCCGCGACAGCCCGCCTGCAGCGAAACCGGCGGACGGTGCAGCGGATGCAGCGCGGGCCGGCAAATAGCGCCTTCCCCTCGTCGCGCCGAGGGGTTAGGTTGAGCGCGCCCCGCGACTGGCGCTGAAGATGGGATCCCATCGGGAAACGGGGCTGGCCGGCAGGCCATCCAACAGCCGCGCGCCTGGGTGATCCACTGTCAGCGAGGGGACATCCGCATGACCGATACGCCCGCCACCAATATCGTCTTCCTGCTCTTTCCCGGCATCACCCAGCTCGACTTCACCGCGCCCGCACAGGCGCTTTCGCGCATGCCCGGCGCGACGCTCGCGGGTGCAGCCGCGACCCTCGATCCGATCATGACCGACAGCGGCTTCGCGATCGTGCCGACGCATGATTTCGCGGGCGCGCCGCAGGCCGACATTCTCTGCATCCCCGGCGGGCATGGGGTGGCGGATGCGCTGGGCGATGCCGCGACGATCGATTTCATCACGCGGCAGGCGGCGGGCGCGCAATGGGTGACGAGCGTCTGCACCGGCGCTTTCCTGCTCGGCCGTGCCGGGCTGCTCGCGGGCAAGCGCGCGACGACGCACTGGGCCTATACCCACCTGCTGCCGCTCGTCGGCGCCGAGCCGGTGAAGGCGCGCGTCGTCGAGGACGGCCATGTCGTCACCAGCGGCGGGGTCACCTCGGGGCTCGATTTCGCGCTGACCCTGATCGCCCGGCTGCGCGGCGACGCGGTGGCGCAGGCGATCCAGCTCGCGATCGAATATGATCCCGCGCCGCCCTTCCCCGGCGGCCATCCCGACCGCGCGCCCAAAGCGATCACCGCGGGATTGAAGGAGCATGTCTATGACGCCGCCGCGGCGCGAATGGAGGCGGCGCTGACGCGCGGCTAGGGTCCGGACCCTAGCGGCAGCCCGCGAGCGCGATTTCGTAAAGCTTCGGCCAATATTTTCCGGTCACGAACAGGCGCTTCTTTTTCGCGTCCCATGCGATGCCGTTGAGCACGCTGTCGGTCCCGCTCACACCCGCATCGGCCTTGAGCCCCGTCAGGTCGACGAGCGAGACCACATTGCCGGTGGCGGGATCGATGCGGACGATGAAATCGGTCATCCAGATATTCGCCCAGATCTGGCCGTCGATCGTCTCCAGCTCGTTGATCATCGAGATCGGCCGGCCGCCGAAGCGCACCGTGACGCGCTTTCGCTCCTTCATCGTCGCCGGGTCGAAAAAGCGGAGCTCGGTCGTGCCGTCGCTCAGCACCAGGCTGCCTTCGACCATCGTGAGGCCCCAGCCCTCGCCCTCATATTTGAAGGTGCCAGTCGGCTTCAAATCCTTGATCGACCAGCGATTGCCGACGCCGCCCTGCCAGGTCACGCCGATGATCTGTTCGCCCCAGCGCGTGATGCCCTCGCCGAACTGATCCGCCGGTAGCTTGGTTTGCGCCAGCGCCTTGCCGGTCTTGAGGTCGAGCCGCGCCACGCGTGACTGACCATATTGGCCGGTGGCCTCGTAAAGATGCCCCTCGTCCCAGAAGAGGCCCTGGGTGAAGCTGGTCGCGTCGTGCGGGAAGGTTTCGACGATGCGGTATCCACACCGCTCGATCGGCGGCGGCGCCGGGGGCGTGGCGGCGGCGGGGTCGGCGAGCAGCGCGAAGGCGAGGACGAACATCATCAGCGCTCCTAGCTATGCGCGTCCACCTACGCTGGCAATGGCCCCTCCCCATTTCGTCACCCCAGACTTGATCCGGGGTCCCGCTTTTGACGTCGCTGAGCGTCACCCCGGATCAAGTCCGGGGTGACGATGAAGATAAGTTGCGCAAAGAAAAAGGGCCGGAGGATTGCTCCCCCGGCCCTCTTTTCGTTGGCTGAGCGCCGAACGGTTTGGACTTAGAAGTCCATGCCGCCCATGCCGCCCATGCCGCCGCCGCCCATGGGCATGGCGGGCTTGTCGTCGGGCGATTCGGCGATGCCGGCTTCGGTGGTGATCAAGAGACCAGCAACCGAGGCAGCATCCTGAAGCGCGATGCGGACGACCTTGGTCGGGTCGATGACACCGGCCTTGACCAGGTCTTCATAGACGTCGGTCGAGGCGTTGAAGCCGAAGTTGCTGTCCTTCTGGTCGAACAGCTTGCCCGCGACGACGCCGCCGTCGAAGCCCGCGTTTTCGGCGATCTGGCGAACCGGAGCCTGCAGCGCGCGACGGATGATGTCGATGCCGCGGGTCTGGTCTTCGTTGATGCCCGACAGACCTTCGAGAGCCTTGGTCGCGTACAGAAGCGCCGTACCGCCGCCGGGGACGATGCCTTCTTCAACCGCAGCGCGGGTTGCGTGGAGGGCGTCATCGACGCGATCCTTGCGCTCCTTCACTTCGACTTCCGAAGCGCCGCCGACCTTGATCACGGCAACGCCGCCGGCGAGCTTCGCCAGACGTTCCTGCAGCTTTTCCTTGTCATAGTCGCTGGTCGTCGTTTCGATCTGCGCACGGATCTGTTCGACGCGGCCCTTGATCGTGTCATGGTCACCCGCACCATCGACGATGGTGGTGTTGTCCTTGTCGATCGTGACACGCTTGGCCTGGCCGAGCATGGCGAGCGTGACGCTCTCCAGCTTGATGCCCAGGTCTTCGCTGATCATTTCACCGGCGGTGAGGATCGCGATATCCTGCAGCATCGCCTTGCGACGATCGCCGAAGCCCGGTGCCTTGACGGCCGCGACCTTCAGACCGCCGCGCAGGCGGTTGACCACCAGCGTGGCGAGCGCTTCGCCTTCGATGTCTTCGGCGATGATCAGCAGCGGGCGACCCGACTGGACCACGGCTTCGAGGATCGGCAGCATCGCCTGCAGGTTCGAGAGCTTCTTTTCGAAGATCAGGATGTAGGGATCCGACAGCTCGACGAGCATCTTTTCCGGGTTGGTGATGAAGTAGGGCGACAGATAACCGCGGTCGAACTGCATGCCTTCGACGACGTCGAGTTCGAAATCGAGGCCCTTGGCTTCCTCGACGGTGATCACGCCTTCCTTGCCGACCTTTTCCATCGCTTCGGCAATCTTCTCGCCGACTTCGGTGTCGCCATTGGCCGAGATGATGCCGACCTGCGCGATTTCAGCGGTGCCCGAAACGGGCTTCGACTGTGCCTTGATCGTTTCGACGACCTTGGTGACCGCGAGGTCGATACCACGCTTCAGGTCCATCGGGTTCATGCCGGCGGCAACCGACTTCATGCCTTCGCGAACGATCGCCTGGGCGAGAACGGTCGCGGTGGTGGTGCCGTCGCCGGCCTTGTCGTTCGCCTTCGATGCGACTTCGCGCAGCATCTGGGCGCCCATATTCTCGAACTTGTCCTTGAGTTCGATTTCCTTGGCGACGGTGACGCCGTCCTTGGTGATGCGGGGCGCGCCGAAGCTCTTGTCGATCACGACGTTGCGGCCCTTGGGACCGAGGGTGACCTTCACCGCGTCGGCGAGGGTGTCGACGCCGCGCAGAATGCGCTCACGCGCGTCGCGGCTGAATTTTACGTCTTTAGCAGCCATGTGCTTGTTCCTTCAAAAAAGGCGCAGAAAACTGCGCAACTTTACTCGTGATTCGATGAAATCGCTCAGGCGATGACGCCGAGAATGTCCGATTCCTTCATGATCAGCAGCTCTTCGCCGTCGACCTTGACTTCGGTGCCCGACCATTTGCCGAACAGGATGCGGTCGCCCGCCTTGACGTCGAGCGGGGTCACCTTGCCGTCATCGGCGCGAGTGCCGGTGCCGACCGAGACGACTTCGCCTTCCTGCGGCTTTTCCTTGGCGGTGTCGGGGATGATGATGCCGCCAGCCGTCTTTTCTTCGGCTTCGATACGGCGAACAAGCACGCGGTCGTGCAGCGGACGAAATTGCATGAAAATCCCTCCAGAGATGGAAATGATGTCGTTTAGCACTCACAGGACGCGAGTGCTAACAGTCGGCCATATGGGTGGGAGTCAGATAGGCGTCAAGCGCCGCGCTACAAGAATCTTGTGAAGTTTTTCCGACAGGCCGGCACTGCCATAAATAGGGACAGTCCCTATTTATGGCAGCAACGCTAGTCGTGCCCGCATCCGCCAGCGCAGCAGCAGCACCGCCGAGACGACAATCAGTCCCACCGCGAGACCGATCCACACCCCGACTCCGGCGAGCGGGGTCCAGAAGCCGAGATAGATGGCGGTGCCGTAACCCGCGATCCAGTAACCACAGATCGCGATGATCATCGGGGTGCGCGTATCCTGCAATCCGCGCAGCACGCCCGCAGCCACCGCCTGCGCCCCGTCGAAAAGCTGAAAGGCGGCCGCGACGACGAGGAACTGCATCGCGAAGCCGACGAGCGCGGCGTTGCGCGCGGCATCGACGTCGACATAGATCGACAGCACGAGCGACGGGAAAAGCCACATCAGCAGCGCGGTAAACGCCATGAAGCCGATGCCGAGTACCAGCGACGCCTGTCCCGCGTGCGCGATACCGTTATGGTCGCGCGCGCCATAGGCAAGCCCGACACGGATCGTCGCCGCCTGCGCGACACCGAAGGGGATCTGGAAGGCGAGCGCCGCGACCTGGAGCGCGATCGTGTGCCCGGCGAGTTCGGTCTCGCCGATGCGGCCCATCAGGAAGGCGGCGCCGGTGAACAGCCCGGCTTCGGCCAGAATGGTCAGGCTGATCGGCGTGCCGATGCGCAGCATCTCGAAAAAGCGCGTCCATTCGGACCGCCACCAGTTGCCGAACAGATGATAGCGCCGCAGCCGCCGGTCGCTCTGAATGACGACGACATAGGCGATCAGCATCAGGAAACTGGTCATCACGCTCGAGATCGCCGAGCCGTGAAGGCCGAGCGCGGGCATGCCGAGGTGGCCGAAGACGAGCACCCAGTTGCCGAGCGCATTGACGAACAGCGCGCCGAAGGTGATCGCGGTCGCGATCGTCGGCCGTCCGAGCGCCGAGACGAAGATGCGCAGCACCGCCGCGGCGATCATCGGGAACATACCCCACATCAGGATCAGCAGGAAGCCGGCAGCGCGCGCCGAGGTTTCGGCCGGCTGTCCTGTGGCGAGCATGATCGGCCCGCCCGCAGCGCAGATGCCCATGAAGACGAGCGAAACCAGCGCGCTGAGCCACAGCGCCATGCGCACGGTGCGCCGCACCTCGCGCACCGCATGCTTGCGGCGTCCGAGTTCGGCGGCGATCAGCGGCGCCGATGCGCCGACGAGACCCGATCCGGTCCACAGCAGGAGCCCGAAGATCGCGACGCCGAGCGACGAAGCGGCGAGCGCCGCGTCGCCGAGCCGCGCCACGAAAATGACGTCGATCGCGTGGACGAGCATTTGCAACAGGTTCGCCGCCGCCAGCGGCACGGCAAGCGCCAGCGTCGCGCGGAATTCCTTGCGAAGACTCTGCGGCGTTTCCGCGGTCAAAGGGGCGGCTTGCTGCAGCATAGCCGGCCCGGATAGGCGCACGAATGTTACGGTTCAAGTGCGGCGCGGCGGCGGTGGGTCATTTGTCGGCGGGGGTGGCAGAAAGGCAACAGCGATGCAGAGATTGATCCTCCCCATCGCTTCGCGACAGGGAGGATCAATCGGCTACCCGCCCCACATCCCGGCCATCTCGACCGCGAACGCGATGAAGGTCAGCGTCAACCCGACGACGAACAGCCGGTACGCATAGGCAAGATAGCGGTATTTGCGCCGCGCGAGCACGACGCCATTCTGGTATGTATCGCGCAGCATCGTCTCATAAAGATCTTCCTCGGTGCGCAGCCGCGCCTTTACCGCATCGATGAACTCATCCTCATCCATCTGGGCAAAGCGGCCGAAGAACAGGATGTTGCTGTGATCCTTGCCGTCCTTGTAAACCACGGGCGGCGCCTCGCCCACGCGCGGCAACACCGCCGACACCGCGAGCAGCGCCGAGAGGAAGGAAAAGGTCGCGAGGATCGCGAGCGGCATTGCGAGCGCGCCGCCGCCCGAGCGCGCCTGTCCGATCGCGAGCGTGAAGACGACAAAGGTCGCGCCCATCAGGATCGACGCCTTCTGGTCGGCCATCTGCGACAATTGCATCGTGATCTGCTGGTTGGTGCGCACGAGATGCACCGCGTTCGGCGGGAAGGAAATCGCCGGCCGTTCTGGCGATGTCGTCGATTCTGCGCTGTCCATGCCAAGCTGCCCCTGCTGGCGACCCGCCACAGGGATGCCATGAAGTCCCGCCAGCGGCAAGATGCTGCCCTGTTCCCGCCGCATTCGCTTGCCAATCGGGAGCCTTCGCGGCATGCCGCACGCAACTTTTTTCCTCTATGGGACGCACCACATGAGCACCGCCCTGCGCGACCAGATTTTCGGGCTGATTGCCCCGTTCAACAAGAAGGGCGTCGAACTGACCGATGCCACGACCTTTGCCGGCGACCTCGAATGGGACAGCCTGACGGTGATGGATTTCGTCGCCGAGGTCGAAGACACATTCGACATCATCATCAGCATGAACCTGCAGGCCGAAATCGAAAATGTCGGCCAGTTGGTCGCCGCGGTCGAGAAACTGCAGGGCTGACAGGGCGATGACCGATCTCTTTTCGAAATTCGACCCGCTGATCCAGCAGCGCGAGGACCTGCTCGCGACCGGGGTCACCGATCCGTATAATCTGGTGATGGAAAAGGTGATTTCGCCGACCGTCGCGATCTGCAACGGGCGCGAGACGATCCTGCTCGGCACCTATAATTATATGGGCATGACGTTCGACGAGGATGTCATCGCCGCGGGCAAGGACGCGCTCGACAAGTTCGGCAGCGGCACCACCGGCAGCCGCGTCCTCAACGGCACCTATCAGGGGCACAAGGAGTGCGAAGAGGCGCTCAAGCTATTTTACGCCATGGACCATGCCATGGTGTTTTCGACCGGTTACCAGGCGAACCTCGGCATCATTTCGACGATCGCGGGCAAGGGCGATTATGTCATCCTCGACATCGACAGCCACGCGTCGATTTATGACGGCTGCGCGATGGGCAATGCCGAAATCGTCGCTTTCCGGCATAACGATGTCGAAGCGCTCGAAAAGCGCCTGAAGCGCCTGCCCCCCGAAGCGGGCAAGCTCGTCGTGCTCGAGGGCGTCTATTCGATGCTCGGCGACGTCGCGCCGCTGAAGGAAATGATCCGCGTCTCGAAAGAAGCCGGCGCGATGGTGCTCGTCGACGAGGCGCATTCGATGGGCTTCATCGGCGAGAATGGCCGCGGCGTCGCCGAGGCGCAGGGCGTATTGGACGATGTCGATTTCGTCATCGGCACGTTCAGCAAGAGCGTCGGCACCGTCGGCGGCTTCTGCGTGTCGAACCATCCGAAGTTCGAAATCCTGCGGCTCGTCTGCCGCCCGTACGTCTTCACCGCCTCGCTGCCGCCGAGCGTCGTCGCGACCGCGGCGACGAGCATCCGCAAGCTGATGCACGGGTCGAACAAGCGCGCGCACCTGTGGGAAAATTCGAAGGTACTGCACAAGGGGCTGCGCGACCTCGGATTCCAACTCGGCACCGAAGAGCCGCAGTCGGCGATCATCGCGGTGATCATGCCCGACCTCGAAAAGGGCGCGATGATGTGGGAAGCGCTGCTCGAAGAGGGCCTCTACGTCAACCTCGCGCGACCGCCGGCGACCCCCGCGGGCATGACGCTGTTGCGCTGTTCGCTGTGCGCCGAACATTCGATCGAACAGGTCGGCGAAATCCTCGGCCGGTTCGAACGCGCGGGCCAGCGCGTCGGCATTATCGGCTGAACCGAGCCCGCGCGCCGACCAGCGGATTCCTTTTCGGGGCGAGTTGAAGCGGTGTTAAGGCAGCGGCGGCTTCGGCGCTTTGCGGCGCCGCGCTTGTCCGGTAAGAGAAACGCGTGTTCGAGCGGGATGGCGATAGCGAAAACGACGGCCGGCGGGAGCGTGTACGCTTCTGGCTGACGATCGTCCTCGGCGCGATCCTGACCGGTGTGGTCGGGGCGCTCGTGCTGCTGCTTGCGCGCGCCAACGACAATTACGACCGCTCGCTCGGCTGGCAAACGCAGAGCATGGAAGTCATTTCGCAAACGCGGTCGGTCGACGCCGCGATCGCGCGCGCCGAGGCGTCGCTCGGCCGCTTTGCGGTCGGACTGCAAAAAGAGGACGGGCGCGTCTATGAATATCAGTGGGGCCGCGCGCGGCAGTTCCTCGCGCAATTGCAGCGCAACGTCCGCGACAACCCGAAACAGATGGCGCTGGTCGAACAGCTGACGCGCGAAATGGACAGCCGCGGGGCGCAGCTCGGCGACGCCGCGCTCAGCGCCAACTACAACCAGACCGTCGCGGCCATTTCGAAATATTACGCGGCCGGCAAAGGTCAGGGCGTCAGCCAGATCGACAAGCTGCTGTCGAATATCATCGCCAACGAACGCACCTTGCTGCGCGAGCGGAACCGGGTCGCGATCGCCGATCGCGCCAGCCTCAACCAGGCGATCCTGCTCTTTTCGTTACTCGGCGCGGGCGCGGCGGTCATCGCGATCGGCACGACCTTCTCGCTGATCCGCGCCGAAGGCGAGCGGCGGCTCGCGCGGAACGAGCAGCTTTTCGAAAGCGACCGTGCGATGCAGCTCGAAGCGGCAGTCAAGGAGCGAACCGCGGAACTCGCGCACGCGAACGACGCGCTGCGCGGCGAGATGATCGAGCGCGAAGCCGCCGAGGCGCAGCTGCGCCAGGCGCAAAAGATGGAGGCGGTCGGCCAGCTGACGGGCGGCATCGCGCATGATTTCAACAATATGCTGGCCGTCGTCGTCGGCGGGCTCGAACTGGCGCAACGGTCCCCGGCAAAAGCGTCGCGCCACCTCGCCAACGCGCTGGACGGCGCCAATCGCGCCGCTGACCTGACCCGCCGGCTGCTGACCTTTGCCCGGTCGGAACCCGCGCGGCCCGAGATGGTCGCAGTCGACGAGTGCATCACGAGCTTTGCCGAGCTGATCGAACGCACGATCGGCGACCGGATCGCGCTGACGCTCGACCTGCAGGCGCCGGGCCGGGCCTGCTGGGTCGACCGGCAGCAATTCGAAAACGCCCTGCTCAACCTCGCGGTCAATGCGCGCGACGCGATGAACAGCCATGGTTCACTGACGATCCAGACGCTCGACGATGGCGAAGGCAAAGCGCTGGCGGTGCAGGTGATCGACACCGGCTGCGGCATGTCGCCCGAAGTGCTCGAACGCGTGTTCGACCCCTTTTACACGACCAAGCCCGCGGGCCAGGGCACCGGGCTCGGCATGAGCCAGGTCTTCGCCTTCTGCCGCCAGTCGGGCGGCGAAGTGCAGCTTTCATCGACCGAGGGCGAAGGCACGAGCGTCGCGATGCTGCTGCCGATCGCCAAGCCGCAGGCCGATGCGGCCACCGAAACTTTGCCCGGCGATGCCGACGACCCCGCGTCGCCCGCCGACGCCCTCAGCATCCTCGTCGTCGAGGACGACGAACGCGTCCTCGCGGCGACGGTCGATGCGGTCAGCGAGCTGGGCCATAGCGTGGTCGCCTGCGGCAACCCGCTCGACGCCGAAGCCTTGGTCGAGCGGCGGCTGGCGGACGGAGGTGGCGGCTTCGACCTGATCCTCTCCGACGTGCTGATGCCCCAGCTGACCGGCCCCGAAATGGTCGCGCAGCTGAAACAGCGCTGGCCCGACCTGTCGGTGCTTTTCGTGACCGGCTATGCCGGCGACGCGAGCGAGGTCGAAAGCTTCGGCGACCATGATGTGCTGCGCAAACCCTTCACGCTCACCGCGCTCGACCAGGCTATCCGCCGGCGCGGCGAAGCGCGGTCGACCGAAGGGCAAAGGTTGGCGAGCTAAATCTCCAGACACAAACGGAATTTCTGGTTCCTAGAGCGGCGAGCCGTTGATCTGCAACGCCCACCCCAATCCGTTTGTGCTGAGCTTGTCGAAGCACCGTCCTTCTTCGACGCCGCAAGGGAAGAACGGCCCTCCGACAAGCTCAGGGCGAACGGTTCATATTTGATGCACGACGCTCTAACGAATAGCCCCGCTTTTCATCAGCCGCGGCACCAATGTCAGCGCGGCGACGAGCGGCCAGCGGCGCTGCCACGGCTTGATCTCGATCTTGGTCCCCGCGTGGCGATTGATCTTCCACGCCAGATAATCGATCCCGCCCGCATAGGTCAGGCTGGCCTTGGCGAGCCGCGCGATGCTGAGCGCCTTGCCCTCCAGCCGCCGCCGCGCCCAGCCGCCAGCGCGCGCCTCGGCCGGGATCGCGGCGATCGCGGGCAGGCTGAACCGCTCATAGCGTCCGGCGTCGGCGTCGACCACCGACTGCGCGCGGCTCGTGCGCTCGGCGCGCAGTTCGACCGAGTAAGTGAGCGAAAAGGCGCGCCGCCACCAATCGAGCGGCGCTTCACCATCGATACGGCCCGCCGCGGCGAGCAGCGTCGGCGCCGCGCGCGCCACCGCCGCGACCGCCCGGTCGCGCGCCGTATCGTCGACCGCCCAGACGAGGCGCGACGGCTGCGCAAAGCGCGCCCACACCGACACGTTGCGCGTCTCCGTGCCGTTCAGGCGGTGAAAGTCGCCTTCGCTGAGCACCGCATATTTGGCGATCAGCCCGCCCGATTGAAACGGGAAGACGTTGGGTGGGATCAAGCCGTTGGCGACCGCCATCCAGCGTTTGCGATAGGCGTCGCTATAATCGGACACGATCAGGTAGAAATCGAGCATCAGCCCGTCGAGCTCGCTCTCGCGCAGACAGCTGCCATAGAAGAGCACGGCGCGCGCGCTGCCCGGATATTGGGCGGCGATCGCCGCTGCCATCGCAGCGGCGCGCGGGTCGACGGGGGTCGCCAGTTCGGCGCGGACCAGATCGATCAGGTCGGGCACGGACAGGTCGGACATGGGCGTGCTCAGGCGGCGAGGCGCAGGAACGGAACCGGCTGCGTCGAGGTCAGGATGATCGGCATGCCGTGCTTCGCTTGAAAGATTTCGCCGTCGAGGATGACGTTCGACCGCTCGCCCTCGATGCGGATTTCGTCGCCCTGCTGGAAATGCACGCCGTCGAGCGGCTTTTGCCCCAAGGTCCCGCGCCAGGTCGCGCCGAGCATGCGGAACATCGCGCCGACATTGCTGTCGGTCGCGAGCAATTTCATATGCCCGTTGGTGCCGCCGCCGTCGCTCGTGCGGATACTGAGCAGCAATTTTTCCAGCGTGGTGACGATCAGCAGCGAGAATTTGCCTTTGAACTCGCCCTGACGGATCAGCGACACGGTCATATTTTCGGGCTTGGGCGGCAGGCGGCCGCCGCCGATCCCGAAGATGATCGCGAACAGCCCGAGGATCGCCGCAAGGAAATGCGAAATCCCGTTCGGCAGGCCGAGCGGATAGATGCGGTTGCGGCAATAGAGCATCACGTCGGCCAGATAGGCACCGCCGAGGAACATGCCGAGCACCGGCCGCGCTTCGCCGCCGCTGTCGAGCGAGATCAGCTGGCGTTCGATCACATGATCCTCAAGCCGGCCGCTCGCGACGAGTTCGAGCACGCGCTCCAGCGCCTTGATCGGATCGCCCTCGGCGCCAAGATCGAGCGCGATGAGGTTGGTCTTGCCGTTGGGAAGCACCGCGACCGGCGGCGGCGAGCCGCCGAAATGGTCGCCCGAATAAATTTCGGTCAGCGCGGCCTGGACGGTGCCGTCGCCGCCGTTGATCACGACGACGCGCGGGCCGACCATCGCCATGGTGCGAATGGCCTTTTCGATCTGATCGACGTCCTCGACCTCATAATGAAAGATGTCGGGGTGCGCCGCGCAATATTCGCGAACCCGCGGCAGCAGCGAGCGGTTGCCCGTGGAGCGTGGATTCGAAAGGAGCGCGACGCTTGCCATATATCCCTAAAGTCTCTCTATTCGACGGGGTCGAAGGACAGGCCGTTGACATAGTTCAGCACGACGGGGACGCGCTTGGTGGCGCCGCCGACCGCAAAACTGACAATTGCCAATTTGGGCTTCCGCTTGAAGATGAAGTCGCTGACCTTCATGTCGGGATTGCCCGACAGGCCCGCGCCGTCGCTACGGTCCGACTTGCCATTGCCGTTCATGTCGTGCCGCACCGAAATGACGTAGCTGCCCTGCTGCTTCACGGGTACGCAGACCGACATGGTGCCGGCGCGCGACACGGGCACATCGACGCGTTCGAGCCATTTGCGCTTTTCGAGATAGCTGCTGTTCGCGCTGTAAATCTGCACGCGCACGGTTCCCGTGCGCTGTTTGAACCCGCGCACGTCGACCTGGACGGCGGTGGCGTTGCTGTTGCACAGCGCGGCGCTCGGGCCCAATGCCGCACCCTGCGCCGCGACGGGCGCGATCAGCGCTCCGGCAGCGCCGGCGGCCAGCAGTCCGGCGAGAAACATTTTCGACATGACCTCAAAACCTCCAGAGGCTATAGCCATCTCAGCAAGCGCAAAAGCGCACGCTGACATGGGTCCCTGTCGCCCTTGAATCGGCATATCGGAAACAACTGCGGCCAAATCATGGTGATGGGGCGACCAAAGATTGAATAAGCTTCCTGCCATCGACCGCTACATCGCGCGGCTCATCTTCTTCCCGATGCTCGGCACGCTCGTCCTGTCGGCGATGCTGCTCGTGCTCGAAAAGATGCTGCGCCTGTTCGATTTCGTCGCGACCGAGGGCGGCCCGGTCAGCGTCGTGTGGCGCATGCTTGCGAACCTGATCCCCGAATATCTCTCGCTCGGCATCCCGATCGGGCTGATGCTCGGGATTCTCCTTGCTTTCCGGCGCCTTGCGACATCGAGCGAGCTCGATGTGCTGAAGGGCGTGGGGATGAGTTTCGGGCGGCTGATGCGCGTGCCCTTCGCCTATGCGATCGCGCTCGCGGCGCTCAATCTGGCGATCGTCGGCTTCATTCAGCCCGTCGCGCGCTACGCCTATGAAGGGCTGCAGTTCGAACTGCGCTCGGGCGCGCTCGGCGCGTCGATCAAGGTCGGCGAATTCAACAAATTGGGCGACCGCATGACGCTGCGGATCGAGGAAAGCTACAACGACGGACGCAGTTTGCGCGGCATTTTCGTGCGCGGCGAGCAAAAGGACGGGCAGCGCGTGTCGGCGACCGCGGCGCGCGGGCAGTTCCTGGCGACCGACGATCCGAACACGATCATCCTGCGCCTGTCGCAAGGCGTGCTGATCCATGAATCGCCCAAATTCGCGGTGCCGCGCGTGCTGACCTTCGACAATCACGACCTGCCGATCCCGCTGCCCAAGATCGAAGCGTTCCGCCTGCGCGGCGGCGCCGACCGCGAAATGACGATCCCCGAATTGTTCGTCGCGGGCAAGGATCGAAGCCAGTCGGTGCAGACACGGCTCGAATCGCGCGCCAATTTCCACTTCCGCATCGTCGAAGTGATGTCGATGTTCCTGATCCCGCTGATCGCGATCGCGCTCGCCATCCCGCCCAAGAGATCGACCTCGTCGCTCGGCGTCTTCCTGTCGATCGTGCTGCTGGTCACCCAGCACAAGATCAACCAATATGCCGAGGACATGGGCGCGCGCGGGGTGGTCGACCCGCTGATCGCGCTTTGGGTGCCCTACCTGCTGTTCGCGGCGCTCGCGATCTGGATGTATTATGTCGTCGCGCATGTCCCGGGCGGCCAGCCGATCGGTGCGCTCGAGCGCGTCGCGGCGAAGGCGGCGCAGAAAATCCGCAAAATGCTGACGATGTTTCAGCGCAAGCCGCAGACTGTGGAGAGCTTGACCTAATATGCATCAGCTCCACTTTTTCCCGTCGCGGACGATGGCGCTCTATGTCGGCCGTCTCTTCCTCGTCCGTTCCTTCTCGATCCTCTTCGCGCTGGTGCTGATCCTCCAGACGCTCGACCTCTTGGGCGAGAGCGGCAAGATCCTCGCGGTCGCGGGCAACAGCGATTCGGACGTGTGGCGCTATGTCGGCATGCGGATGCCGCAGATTATCGAGACCTTCCTGCCCTTTTCGGTGCTGCTCGGCACCATATTGACGATGGTGACGCTCAACCAGAACAGCGAGGTCATCGCGATGAAGGCGTCGGGCATGTCGGCGCATCAGGTTCTCGCGCCGCTGTTCCTCGCGGCCTTGCTCGTCGCGGGGATCAGCTTTGCGTTCAACGAACGCATCGTCACGCGCTCGACCGCCGCGCTCAGCGCCTGGCAGAAGGTCGAATATAAGCGAGTCCCCAAGGACAGCGGCATACGCACCAACATCTGGGTCCGCGACGGCGACGACCTGATCAACGCCGCGACCGTCGATACCAGCGGCCCGGTAATCGTCCTCGGCTATGTGACGATCTATGAGCGCACCGGCGGCGTGCTGTCGTCGATGCTGTCGGCCGACAGCGCCCGCGCGCTTCCGGCCGGCGGCTGGGAATTGACCAACGCGCGGCGTTTCATGCGCCGCTCGGGCACGCTCGAACCGCTCGGCACGATCGTCGCGGCCAAGGATGTCCGCCCCGACCAGTTCACGCTGGCGCAGATCGATGGCGACGAACTGCCCTTCCTGAAGCTCCAGTCGGCGATCGCCGACCTCGAGGCCGCGGGACGCCCGGTCGACGCGCTGAAGGGCGTGCTCTGGCACAAGATTTCGGGGCCGCTGTCGGCGATATTGATGCCGCTGCTCGGCGCGGTCGCGGCGTTCGGGCTCGCGCGCTCGGGCAAGCTGTTCATCCGCGCGATCATCGGCATGGGGCTCGGCTTCGCCTATTTCGTCGCCGACAATTTCGCGCTCGCGATGGGCGATTTGGGCGCCTACTCGCCCTTCCTCGCCGCGTGGGGGCCGTTCATATTATTTGCGCTGATCGGCGAGATGATCTTGATCCGGACCGAGGAATAGGACGGCTGACGACCTTTTCCCGTCATCCCCGCGAAAAGGCGGGGATGACGAAATTAGGATAGAACGGCAGATCCCGCCCCAAAGCGGACATATCGCTGGCAAGGCAAAATCAGGCGGCCCCGCCCTTCGCCGACCCCGCAACCAGGTTCATCACCAGCTTCGGCAGGCTGTCATAATTCGCGCCATGATATTGCGAATCGGCGGGCAGCGCGTCCTTCAGGCGGCGGTGCGCCTCGGCGAGCGAATGATAGGGCACGCCGGGCAGCAGATGGTGCAGCGCGTGATAGCGCAGGCCCACCGGCGCCCACAGTTCGGGAAGCAGCCCCGGCGGCGGCACATTGACGCTGTCGAGGAACTGGCCGGTCACGGTCAGCACCGCGCCGTCATTTTCCCACAGATGCGCGACGAGCGTGCGGATCTGGTTGAGCACCAGCGTCGCCGCAGCAATCGCGCCGAAGATAGCGAGCGCACGCAGCGGCACCCAGCCGAAGACGCCGACGGCGATCAGCAGGCTCGACCACGCCCATGCGCCGCCTTCCTGCCACGCCCATTGGCGGCGGAACTCGCCTTCGGGCGGCTTGCGGCGGAACATCGGGTTGATGATCATCCCCGAATAGCGCTCGACGACGATCTTGCGCAGCGGCGGGATCAGGAAGGACAGCGGGGTGAGCACCGCATAGCGGAAGACGAGTGCCACCGGCGCGAACGCCGCGGCGACGACGAACAGCGGCACCGTCCACGGCTTCATCAGCGCGAGCGGCAGATATTCGGGGTCCTCGACCGTGCCATATTTGGTGCGGTTGTGGTGCAGGCTGTGGATGCCCTCGTACATGAAGGACGGGATCAGCATCGGCACACCGACGAGGATGTTCCAGCCAAGGCGGAAACCCGGCAGCGCATTTTTGCGGATATGCGTGAGTTCGTGGATGAAGCTGCCCGCGCGATAGAGCGCGATCACCGAAATCACCGCCGCGACCAGCATCCACGCCGTCGACGGCGCGAGGATCGCCGCCGCGATGCCCGCATAGCCGACGAAGGCCGAGGCCAGCATATCGGTCCAATAGATACGCGCCGAAGGCTGCACGAGATCGCGCGTCAGCTCCGAAGCCGTGCGGATCATCGCCATATCGTCGGCAATCGCCGACTTTGGGGCTTTCGTGGCCGACGGCGCGAAAGGAGTCGCGACCCGATCGGCAGGGGGATTGATCGTCGTCATACGGGTGTCTTCACCATGATTTCGTGGCAGTAAAATGGCCGAATGCGGGTCGCCAGCGCCATTTCTATGCCCTAATGCGTCGCCATAAATATAGGACGCCCCTTTCAGGAAACCAGTATGAGCGGACATTCGGACGGCCCGATCACCATCCACCCGGTCAAGGACAAGGCCGATTTGCGCGAGTTCGTCGAGCTCGCCTTTCGGCTCAATCGCGGCGATCCGTCGTGGGTGCCGCCGCTGAAGGGCGAGGTGTACGGCCTGCTGACCCCCGGCAAGAATCCGTGGTTCGAACATGGCAAGGCGCAGTTCTTCCTCGCGCGCCAAGGCGGCCGCACGATCGGGCGCATTTCGGCGCATATCGACGAACTTGCGCTCGCGCAGCCCCCCGAACAGGGCATGGGTCCGGGCACCGGCAATTGGGGGCTGCTCGAAGCCGAGGATGAGGACTGCGCACAGGCGCTGCTCGCCGCCGCCGAGGATTGGCTGCGCACCCAGGGCATGCGCCGCGCACTCGGGCCGCTGTCGATTTCGGTCTGGGACGAACCCGGGCTTCTGATCGAGGGGTTCGACGAGCGGCCGACGGTGATGATGGGGCACAATAGTCCGCTCTATCGCGGCTGGGTCGAGGGCGCCGGCTATCGGCCGGTGAAGCAGCTGCTGAATTACGACGTCGTGATCGACGAGGGATTTCCGCCGATCGTCAACCGCATCGTCGCGGCGGGCGAGAAGAATGCACGCATCCGCATCCGCAAGGTCAACAAGCGCCGCTTCGCCGCCGAGGCGGCGCTGATCATGGGGCTGCTCAACGATGCCTGGTCGGACAATTGGGGCTTTGTCCCGCTGACCGACAGCGAGATCGCCTATGTCGGCAAGAAGCTGAAGGACATCGTCTTCGAGGATCTGATCCGCGTTGCCGAAGTCGATGGCGAGCCGGTCGCGTTCATGATCGTGCTGCCGAACATCAACCAGCTGTTGATCGACATGGACGGGTCCTTGCTTCCCTTCAACTGGGCGCGGCTGCTGTGGTGGCTGCGCAAGCCCCAGAGCTATATCCTGCGCGTGCCGTTGATGGGGGTCGCGAAGAAACTGCAGAACAGCCGCATGGCGAGCACCCTCGCCTTCATGATGATCGAATATATCCGCCGCGACGCGGTCGCCGATTATGGCACCAAGCGCGGCGACATCGGCTGGGTGCTCGACGACAATCAGGGGATGAACGCCGTCGCGGACGCACTCGAGGCCAAGGTCAACCGCGTGTACCAGATTTACGACAAATCGCTCTGACACCGGGACAGCTTTGCGACAAATGCCGGCCATCGTGCGTTGGATCCACGGAAAGGCTTTGTCATGGCAGCCCAATATCTTGCCGCCAATCGCTTCGGGCTAGGCCGCCGGTTCGACGATCCGGCGATCGACGAGCCGAAAGCCTGGCTGACGCGCCAGATCGGCGACTATGACCCCGCCCCCGCCGCGCTGGCGGTACTGGCCGGACGCGACGCGATCGCTGCCGCCTATGCCGAATATCGCAACGAACGGCAGGCGATGCGCCGCGAAGCCGCCGCCATGCCGATGAACGCGGAGGAAAAGGGCATGGACCCCGAACTCCGCCGCCTGTTGCGTTCGACGATCCGCCGCCATTATGTCGATGCAAGCGCCGCGCGCCTGTCCGCCGCAGTCGCGACGCCGACCCCCTTCCCCGAACGGCTTGTCCATTTCTGGGCGAATCATTTCGCGGTGTCGGCGGACAAGCAGACCGTCGTCGGCTTCGCGGGCCACTACGAGAATGCGGCGATCCGCCCGCATATCATGGGCAAATTTTCCGACCTTCTCATCAACGCGGTCCATCACCCCGCGATGCTGCTCTTTCTCGATCAGGCGCAGAGCTTCGGTCCCGACAGCCCGTTCGCGACGCGCGTGCGAAATCGCGGGAATCGGCAAGCGCCCGGCCTCAACGAGAATCTCGCGCGCGAGATATTGGAGCTGCACACGCTCGGTGTGCGCACGGGCTATACGCAAACCGACGTGACGGCGTTTGCGAAAGCGCTCACCGGCTTGACCGTCGCGGGCCTGGGACGCGGCGCGGGGCAGCGGTTGATGCCCGCCGATGCGCGGCCCGGCGAGACGGTGTTTATCGACCGCCTCCACCAACCTGGCGCGCAAACGATCCTGGGCAAGCGGTACGACGATGCGGGTGCCCGGCAGGCCGAAGCCGTGCTGCGCGACCTCGCCGTTCATCCCGCGACCGCGAAACATATCGCCGCCAAGCTGGCGCGCCATTTCACCGGGGACGCGCCCCCGGCGGCGCTGGTCGACCGGCTGTCGGCCGACTTCCTCAAGACCGGCGGCGACCTTCCGTCGCTCTACCGCACGCTGGTCGCCTCGCCCGAGCCGTGGGTGGCGGCACCCGCGATGTTCAAATCGCCGTGGGACTGGACGGTATCGATGCTCCGCGCGCTGAAGGTCCCCGCGTTTGGCGAGCGGCAGAATGTCGCCGCGATGTTCACCCAGCTCGGCCAGCCGGTGTGGCGCCCCGGGTCGCCCGCGGGTTATGACGACAAGGTCGCGACCTGGGCGGGATCGGCGGCGCTGATGCAGCGCGTCGAACTCGCGAGCCGGATCGCGGGGCGGATCGGCGACCGCGCCGATGCCCGCGTGCTCGCGCCGCTTGTCCTCGCCGACGCGCTCACCCCCGACATCGCGCAGGCGATCGCACGCGCCGACAGCCCGGGTCAGGGCATCGCGATGCTGTTCGCCAGCCCGGCCTTTTTGCGGAGATAGACGATGATCCTCTCACGCCGTTCGATCATATTGTCGGGGATCACCGTCGCCGCAGCGGGCGCGCTGCCCGGCTTTGCCTATGCCGCCGCGGGTACGCCGAAGCGGCTCGTCTTCATCATCCAGCGCGGCGCCGCCGACGGGCTCGGGGTCGTCGCGCCGACCGGCGACCCCGCCTTCGCCGCCGCACGGCGCGCGATGGCCGACGAGACGGCGGGCGGCGCGAAGCTCGACGGCATGTTCACGCTCCACCCGGCGCTCGCGGCAACCGCCGGCCTCTACATCGGCAAGCAGGCGCATTTCGCGCACGCCGTCGCCACCGGCTATCGCGACCGGTCGCATTTCGACGGGCAGAATATGCTCGAGGGCGGCGGGGCGCGGCCCTATGGGCGCGACACCGGCTGGGTCGGGCGATTGCTCACTCTGCTTCCCGCCGCCGAGCGCGATGCGATTGCGATCGCCCCCGCCGTGCCGCTCGCGCTGCGCGGGACGGTCCAGGTCGGAACCTATGCGCCGAGCCGCCTGCCGCAGGCCGACGCCGACCTGATTGCGCGGCTGACCGCGCTCTACGCCGACGATCCGCTGCTCCACCCGCTGTGGGACAGCGCGGTGAAGACGCAGGAGCTGGCGAGCGACATCGGCGGCAACAATGGCCGCAACGGCGCCGACCTCGGCAAGCTCGCGGCGTCGCTGATGCTGCCCGCCGATGGCGCGCGGGTGATGATGGTCGAAACCGGCGGCTGGGACACGCATAGCGGCCAGCGCGGCCGGCTGGCGGCGCAATTGCGCGGGCTCGACCAGCTTGTCGGCGCGCTTCAGACGGGGCTTGGTCCCGCGTGGAGCGACACGCTGGTGATCGTCGCCACCGAATTCGGCCGCACGGTCGAGGTCAATGGCACCGGCGGCACCGACCATGGCACCGCATCGACCGCGATGCTGCTCGGCGGCGGGCTGGCGGCGGGCGGCAAGGTGTCGGCCGACTGGCCGGGGCTCGGTGCGGCGGCGCGTTACGAAGGCCGCGACCTCAAACCGACGCGCAGCCTCGAAAGCGTGATCGCCGCTGCGGTCGCGCATCATTATGCGCTCGACCCGAAGCGGGTGATGACGACGCTTTACCCCGACGCTTAGTCGAGGATCGCCCAGGTCGGCGCATGGTCGCTCGCCTTCTCGCGGCCGCGATGATCCTTGTCGACGCCGGCATCGACCAGCCGGTCGGCGAGCGCAGGGCTGAGCAACAGATGGTCGATGCGGAACCCATGGTCGCGTTGCCAGCCGCCCGCCTGATAATCCCAGAAGGTCCAGACGCCGCCCGCCGGATGGCGGCTGCGGATCGCATCGGTCCAGCCGTCGCCGAGCAGGCGGAACCAGGCATCACGCGATTCGGGCTGCATCAGCGCATCGGTCGCCATGACGCGCGGGTCCCACACATCGTCGTCGTGCGGGATGACGTTGTAGTCACCCGTGAGGATCGTCGGGATTTCGGAGGCGAGGAGGAATTTCGCGCGCTCGCGCAGCCGCGCCATCCAGCGGAGCTTATAGTCGAATTTCGGTCCCGGCTGCGGGTTGCCGTTGGGAAGATAGATCGACGCGACGCGCAGACCATGGACGTCGGCCTCCAGATAGCGTGACTGCTCGTCCTCGGCCTCGCCCGCGAGACCGCGCTGCGTTTCGACCGGCTGCGTGCCCTTGGCGAGGATCGCGACGCCGTTGAAGCCTTTTTGGCCGTGATAAAGGAAACCGTAACCCGCCGCCTCGATCTCCTTGGTCGGCATGGTTTCGTCGCTCGATTTCAGTTCCTGCAGGCAGGCGACATCGGGCTGCGTTTCCTCAAGCCATTCGACGAGGCGCGGCAAACGGGCCTTGATCCCGTTGATATTGAAGGTCGCGATTTTCATGGCCGCTTCTATGGCAGCAAGCCGGGGCCGATCCCAGCCCCCTTCGTCAGCATGACGAGAAGGGCATCTACTTAGATCGAGAAGCTCGATCCGCAACCGCAGCCCGAGGCGGCGTTGGGATTTTCGACCTTGAACGAAGAGCCGCCAAGCGAATCGACGAAATCGACGATGCAACCGCGCACCAGGTCGATGCTGACCGGATCGACGACCAGCTTCACCCCGTCGGTTTCGGTGACGATGTCATCGGCGTCGATGCCTTCGGCGAGACCGAAGCGATAGGTGAAGCCTGAACAGCCGCCGCCATCGACCGCGAGGCGGAGTGCCGCCTCGGTTCCGCCCTTGCGTTCGGCGATCCAGCGGACGCGCGCCGCAGCGGCGGGCGACAGGGTGATTTCGGAAAGCTGCGTGGCCATGATCGCTAGATAGGGACCTTATGCATAAATAAAAAGGGCGCCTCGACGGTTGACCCGCCTGGCGCCCCTCCTCTCCGACCCAGGAAAGCTCGTTATTCGGGACCGCCCATCGCGACATTCTTGCCGGTGATGGCGGCGATCGCCATCTGGTCCGAGCGAACGAACGGCATCGGATTGACCGGTGCGCCTTCGATGCGGACTTCATAATGGAGGTGGTTGCCGGTCGACCGGCCGGTCGAACCGACGAAACCGACGACGTCGCCCTTTTTAACCGACTGGCCGGGGGTGACGACATAGGAAGACATGTGGCCGTAGCGCGTCTGGATGGCGTTGCCATGTTCGACTTCGACGTAATTGCCGTAGCCGCCGAGGCGCTGGGCGCGGCCGACGATGCCGTCGGCGGTTGCGTAAATCGGGGTGCCGTGCGGCGCCGGAATGTCGATGCCGTTGTGGCGGGCGACCTTGCCGGTGACGGGATGGACGCGCATGCCGTACGACGACGACAGCGACATCTGGTCGATCGGGCGGCGCGAGGGCACTGCAACGCCGATCGAAGCGGTCAGGCCGGTGTCGAGGCGCTTCCATGCCTGGAAAATCGCGCGGGCTTCGCTGTCCTCGCCGGTCGACGGAACGCCAGCGGTGAAGCTGTCGTCATCGGGCTCGTCGGGAGCGACAATACCAGCGTCGGCGCTGGTTTCGGCAGCGTGGGCGGCCGGTGTGGCCAGTCCGAAACATGCTGCCGCGCAGAATATTGCGACTTGGTGCAACTTCTGCGCCAGAAGAGTGTTTATCAAAACTACGACCCCGCGTTTGCCATGTCGCCAAAGTCCGTAAAATGGGCCTTGGCGCCGGTGTTTCTTGGTTTGGATGATTGCTCATCCCCCGCGGAAGCCTGTGTGCTGCCCCAATCCTTACTAAGCAATAACGGCGTAGAATTCTTGCGTTAAACCGGCGTGCTCTCGCGCCGAGTCGTTGAACGGCGGCTTCAAACTGCCCCGAAAGCGCGATTTTACTAGGGCGTGCCACGTTTCAACGACGTTGAATCCCCTTTCGTCGCACTTTTGCCGGAACCAGACTGTGCCCGCGCTCACATGGCGGATTTCATCGTTGTAAATACGCGATAAAATCTTTGCCGATGTCTCGTCGCCGACCGCGCGGAAGCGCTCGACCGTTGACGGCGTGACGTCAAGTCCGCGCGCTTCGAGCACCATCGGCACGATCGCGAGCCGCGCGAGCACGTCATCCGCCGTATCCTGCGCCGATTCCCACAATCCGGCGTGCGCCGGAAGCGCGCCATAATGGCTGCCGAGTGCACGCAAACGGCGGTCGAGCAGGGCGAAATGCATCGCCTCGTCAGCGGCGACGCCGATCCAGTCATCGACAAAAGCGCGCGGGAATTCACCGCCGAAACGGCCGATCAGGTCGACCGCGAGGTCGATCGCGACGAATTCGATATGCGCGAGCGCGTGGAGCAGCGCGACACGCCCGCGCTCCGAGCCGCCCTTGCCGCGCCGCGGCATCCGGTTGGGCGCGAGCAATTCGGGTTCGGATGGCCACGCCGGCTGGTCGGGCATCGCCGTGTCGCAGCGGTGCGCAAGCTTTCCCTGCCGCCACGCACGCGCCATGCTGCGCGCCGCGCGGCGCTTGTCATGCGGGTCCGGCGTCAGCAGGACCGCGCGCGCGGCTTCGCCCAAACTCGTCAAGACATCGACTCTATCCGTTCGCGTCGAGCGAAGTCGAGACGCCCCTCGGTCCGGCACGGCGTCTCGACTTCGCTCGACGCGAACGGGATAGAAATGAACGCCATCATTCAGAGCGCCTTCGCCACCTCCAGCACCGCATCGGCATGGCCCTTCACGCGCACCTTGCGCCACTCTTTGACCAGCTTGCCGTCGGCGCCAAACAGAAAGGTAGACCGCTCGATCCCCATATAGCTGCGGCCGTAATTCTGCTTTTCGACCCAGGTGCCGAACGCCGCACACACCGCGCCATCCTCGTCCGATGCGAGGCGGACGGTCAGCCCATATTTGTCGCGGAACTTACAGAGTTTTGCCGGCGCATCGCGCGAGACCGCGAGGATCTGCGCATCCAGCTTCGCAAATTCGGGCGCGAGCCGCGTGAAGTCCTGCGCTTCGGTCGTGCAGCCGGGCGTGTCGGCTTTGGGATAGAAATACACCACCAGCGGCGCGCCCTTCAGCGCGGCAAGGTCGATCGCCGCGTCGTCGGCATCGGCCAACGTCACTGGCGGAATGCTGTCCCCGATCGCCACGATGCTCATGTCTCCGTCTCCCATCATAAATAGGGACAGTCCCTATTTAATCTCATCGATAAATAGGGACTGTCCCTATTTATTGCTCTGCCGGGCGAATCGATGCCCACCAGTTCGCGATCTCCTGCCGCGCCGCATCGTGCGCGGCAAGCAGTTGCGGCCAGCCGGGCTCGCCGCACTGGCTTGCCACCAGCTGCCGCGCCGCCGCGGTCGGCGGCTCGCCCTCGGGCGCGGTGAGGCGCAACATCACGAGCATCCGCGCGAGCAGGCCGTGCGCCTCGACCACCTCGGGCGGGACAAGCCCCGCCGCCTTCAAACACGCGAGCGCCGCCGAGATATTGGGATCGTGGCATTGGCCGCTGACCAGCTGGGTCACCTGCATCGCGAATTCGAGGTCGACGAGCCCGCCCGGTCCGCCCTTGATGTCGAGCGCGCCGTTGGCGGGCTTGTGCGCCGCGATCTTGCCGCGCATCTCCGCCGCGTCGGCCGCGAGCTTCGCCGGGTCGCGCGGGACGCTGAGCAGTTCGTCGATGATGCGCTGGACCTCCGCCTTCGCCGAATCCGAGCCATAGACCGGCCGCGCGCGGAGCAGCGCCATATGCTCCCACGTCCACGCTTCCTCGCGCTGGTAGCGTTCGAAGCTGTCGACCGTCACCACGAGCGGCCCCTGCGCACCCTGCGGCTTCAGCCGCGTGTCGACGTCGTAGAGCTTGCCCGCCGCGGTGGGCACCGACATCGCCCCCGTCACGCGCTGCGCGAGGCGGTTGTAATAGGTCGTTGCGCCGAGCGGGCGCGGCCCGTCGGATTCGGCGAGATGATCGCCGGTGAAAAGATAGATGAGGTCGAGGTCCGACGCATGCGTCAGCGCCCTGCCCCCGAGCCGCCCGAGCGCGAGCACGACCAGCTCGCTGTCGGGCACGCGCCCGTGCGCCGCGACGAATTCGGCCACCGTCGCATCGGCGAGCACGCCGAGCGCGGCCTCGGCCAGTTCCGAATAACCGCATGCGATCACCAGCGGATCGGTCGCGCCCGCCACCAGCTGCGCACCATAGGCAAAGCGCCGCTCGCCGACATGGTCGCGCACCCGGTCGAGCAATCGCTCATAGTCGAGCGCCGCGAGCCCCGGCCCCCATTCGGCCGCCAGCTGCTCCTTGTTCGCGGGCGCATCGAAGGCGCGGCTGTCGATCAGCCCTTCGATCAGCTCGACGCGCGCGCCAAGTGCGTCGGCGAGCGTCGGCGCGAGCGACAATATCCGGGTCGCGATGCGCGCCAAGGCCGGCTGCGCGCCGAGCAGATGGAAGAAATTGATCGCACTCGGCAGCCCCGCGACGAGCTTGTCGAAGCGCGTCAGCGTCGCTTGCGGATCGGGCGCCGCGCCTAGCGCCTTGACCAGTTCGGGCAGCATCGTCTCGAGCGCGTCGAGCGCCGCGGGGCTGCGCAGCGCGCGCAGCTTGCCGCCGCGCCATTCGGCGATCGTGCGCAGCGCCGCACCCGGCGGGTCGAACCCCGCCGCGATCAATTGCGCCGCGAGGCCGTCCGCGTCGCGCGGCAGGCCCGTCGTCACCGCGCGCTCGGCGACGAGCCGGTCGTAACAGCCGCCGACGTCGGTCACGACGGGCTCGAGCATCGTGAGCAACGCCGCACCGTCGTCCTCGCCATCGAGCCGCGCGACGGAATCGAGCGCCGCCTCCTGCGTCGGCAGGCAATGCGTCTGCTGATCCTCGATCATCTGAAGCCGATGCTCGATCCGCCGCAGTGTCGCATAATGGCCTGACAGACGGCTGGCGTCATCCGACTCGATCCGTCCCGCCGCGGCAAGCGCCGCGAGCGCATCCACCGTCGCGGGTACGCGCAGCGACGGATCGCGACCGCCATAGATGAGCTGATGGACCTGCGCGAAAAATTCGATCTCGCGGATCCCGCCGCGCCCGCGCTTCAGATCGAAACCCGGGCCGAATGCCTGTCCCTGCGCGAAATGGTCGCGGATACGGTCGCTCATCGCGCCGATTTCCTTGAGCTGGCGGAAATCGAGGCTGCGGCGCCAGATGAAAGGCTGGATCGCCGACAGGAATTGCTCGCCAAGCATCCGGTCGCCCGCCGACGCGCGGCTGCGGATGAACGCCGCCTGCTCCCACGCGAGCGCCTCGGATTCATAATAGGAAATCGCCGCATCCACCGGCAGCACGATCGGTGTCACCTCGGGATGCGGCCGCAGGCGCAGGTCGACGCGCAGGACATGGCCGTCGCCGGTGCGCGCCGACAATATCTCGGTCATCCGCCGCGCGATTCGCACCGCCGCCTCGCCCGGATCGTCGCGCTGACGGCGCGGCAGCGTGTCGGGGTCAAAGATCAGGATCGGGTCGATGTCCGACGAGTAATTGAGTTCGTAACTGCCGAGCTTGCCGAGCGCGATCACCGCGAGGCCGCGTGGTTCCTCGCCGGGCACACGTTCGGCAAAAGCCGCGGCGAGCGCCGCGTCGCACGCCTGGTCGGCGAAATCGGAGAGCAGCCGCGTCGTCGTCGCCACACCATGCTCGCCCGACAAATCGCCGAGCGCGAGCAGCAGCGCCATCCTCCCGCGCCATTGGCGCAGCGTCCGCATGATTTCGTCATCGACCGGGGGCGGCGCGACCGCCGCCAGCGCGGCATCGGTGCCGTCGCCAAGGTATCGCGCAACGTCGTCGGGGTATAGTTCGGCGAGCCGCGCGAGGAAGGGCGCGTGCGCGCCAAGCCGGTCGAGCGCCGACTGGCGGCGGGAAGCGTCCAATAGTGCCATCGCCCCGCCCTATCACCCGCCCGGCAGCGCGTGACAAGGCAACAGAGCGACAATAAATAGGGACAGTCCCTATTTAATTTGCGAAGCGATGCCGTCGCGCGCGTTGCGAGCCGTTAAATAGGGACTGTCCCTATTTATGGCGTCAGGCCGGAATCGTCGATTCGTCGAAGAACAGCACCTGCGAGATCGCCGCGCGCAGCGTCGCGGGCTGGTACGGCTTGGTGAGCAGGAAGGCGGGCTCGGGCCGGTCGCCGGTCAGCAGCCGTTCGGGAAAGGCGGTGATGAAGATGACGGGCACCTTGAGGTCGGTCAGGATTTCCTGCACCGCCTCGATCCCCGAGCTGTTGTCGGCGAGCTGGATGTCGGCGAGCACGAGGCCCGGCTGATGCTTCTGCGCCTCGTCGACCGCCTCGCGGTGCGTCGTCGCGACGCCGACGACGTCATGACCGAGTTCGCGAACGATCATTTCGATGTCCATCGCGATGATCGGCTCATCCTCAATGATCAGGATGCGCGCGCGCGTCTGGCGGTCGATCTCTTCGGTCGCGTCGGAAATCAGCGCGCGCACCGCCTCGGCGTCGCGGCCGATGATGCGGCCCGTGTCTTCGAAGCTGAACCCCTCGACTGCGGTGAGTAGCAGCGCCTGCCGCGCGAGCGACGGAATGCGACGCAGACGGGCATCGGCAATCGCGATGTCACTCAGCGCGCCGTCGTCGGCCACGGCCGCCTGTTCGGTCATCAGGCCGAAGTTGTCATGAACCATCCGGTAAAGCTGGATGCGCAGATCGCTGCCGGTATCGACCGCGCCGGGATTCACAACGAGCGTTTCGAGCAGGCGCGCGACCAACGCATCGCCGCTTTGCTGGCTCCCGGAAATGGACCGGCCATAGCGCCGCAGATAGGGAAGATGCGGCCCAACCGACTGACCCAATGACATATTTTACCTCCTGAATTGCCGCACGAATTTTTTCGGACGCGTCCGGAAAAGGGACATACGCCCGTGCCTCCCCGCCATCATCCGATATATTTCAACCTTTGGGAACGATTTAGCTGCAAAATAGTTTCATCACGACGGAACAAACGCGCCATTGCGCTTTGGTGTACGCGCGGTTAGCAAAAGGCCCCATGTCCAGCGGATGCTTCAATAATGTCGTCTAAAACCGGTTCGCCACGCAGCGAGACCTCCGGAAAGGACGCGGATAAAAAACCTTCCGCCAACGGGCAGGACGTCAACGGCGCCCTGCGCCGCGCCTATGAATCCACCGTTGACGAGGATATTCCGCAGTCGTTGCTCGACCTGCTCGGCAAACTCGACTGATTTTCAGCGCCGGTAGCGCGCGTCGAAATCTTGTCGGAACGACGTAAAACCACCCGCGACGATCGCGTCGCGCATCCCCTGCATCAAATCCTGATAGAAATGCAGATTATGCTGCGTCATCAGCATCGCGCCGAGCATTTCGTTCGAGCGGACGAGATGGTGCAGATAGGCGCGTGACCAGGTCGCGCACACCGGGCAGCGGCAATCCGCATCGAGCGGCGCCGGGTCCTCGGCGAATTTCGCGTTGCGGATGTTGATCGGGCCATCCCAGGTGAAGGCTTGCCCGTTGCGCCCCGACCGCGTCGGCAGCACGCAATCGAACATGTCGACCCCGCGCGCAACCGCGCCGACGAGGTCGTCGGGCTTGCCGACCCCCATCAGATAGCGCGGCTTGTCGGCGGGTAGCTGGCCCGGCGCATAATCGAGCACGCCGAACATCGCCTCCTGCCCCTCGCCGACGGCCAACCCGCCGATCGCATAGCCATCGAAACCGATGTCGGTCAGCGCCGCCGCCGACCGCGCGCGCAGTTTCTCGTCGAGCGAGCCCTGCTGGATGCCGAACAGCGCCGACCGCGCCGCATGCTCCTCGCCCGCGTCGAAGCCCGCGCGGCTGCGCGCCGCCCAGCGCATCGATCGCTCCATACTCGCCTCGGCGCGCTTGCCATCGACGCCGTTCGGCGGGCATTCGTCGAACGCCATTACGATGTCGCTGCCGAGCAGACGCTGGATTTCCATCGACCGTTCGGGGGTCAGCATGTGGCGCGAGCCGTCGAGGTGGCTCTTGAACGCGACGCCCTCCTCGCTCTGCTTGGTCAGCGCCGACAGGCTCATCACCTGATAGCCGCCGCTGTCGGTCAGGATCGGCCGGTCCCAGCCCATGAAACTATGGAGCCCGCCCAGCCGCGCCATCCGCTCGGCGGTCGGGCGCAGCATCAGGTGATAGGTATTGCCAAGGATGATGTCGGCGCCGGTCGCGCGCACCTCGGCGGGGCGCATCGCCTTCACCGTCGCGGCGGTGCCGACGGGCATGAACGCCGGGGTCCGAATCTCGCCGCGCTGCATGCGGATCACGCCCGCACGCGCGGCGCCGTCGGTCGCGGCGATCGAAAAGGCGAATCTGTCGGTCATGGCGCGCGCCTATGGCGGGGGGAGCGCGAAAAGTCGAGGCCGCGAGAATCCTCCCTGTGGCGAAGCCATGGGGAGGTGGCAGCGCGAAGCGCTGACGGAGGGGCTAATGGCGCAACGTTGCTGCCCCTCCACCACCGCCTGCGGCGGCGGTCCCCCTCCCCACGGCTTCGCCGCAGGGAGGATGAAGCGGTCAGGCTTTCGCGTCCTCGCTCGACGGTTCTTCCTCGGCCGCCTTTGCCTTTTCCTTCGGCTTTTCTTTCTCGAATATCTTGATGAGCTCGCGTTTCTTCGCGTCCGACAGCCCCTTTTCGGCCTGCGGGAACATCTCTTCCTCCTCCTCGTCGATATGGTGGAGGTAACGCTCCTTCATCGACCGGAAGCGCGTGAGCCAGCCCGTCGAGGAAAAGTCCATCTCGTACAGCTCGGTCAGATAATCCTCGATTTCCTTATGTTCGGCGACGCTGTGCTGCGCCTCGTCGCGGAGGTCGGGGTTCGCGAGCATCGTCGCATAGAGCGACATTTCCTCCGACGCGGCGTGCGCGGTCACTTCGACGCGGAAGGCTTCGAACAGATAGCGGCGTTCGTCGCTGTCGCCCTGCGTTTCGTCGATGCGGCCCAGCAGTTCGCGATGCCGGTCATGATCGGCTTTCAGTCGCGCGAAGATTTTGGTCTCGGTCATGTTCGTCTCCGTCCATTGGCGATCGGAGAGAGAACGGGTCAACGCCGCGAGGGTTCCGGCCTCAGGCCGCCTTCCAGTCGCTCGTCGTCGTGAAGGATGGCAGCGCCAGCGCCGATGTCGATTGGGTCGCGGCGGCGATCAGATAAGGCGAAACGCGGTGACGCGTACAGAGCCCGCCATTGCCGTCGCTGACCATCGTCTTTTCGAATTCGACGCCCTGCTGATGCTTCATCGAACGGCGGACGGTCGCGGTGACCGGCTGTCCTTCGCCGAAATCGATGACGAAGCGCGTGCCGACGGGCACATCCAGCAGGCCCTCGATAAAGGCGCCGGTCGCCGACAGCTTGCGGATAAGGTCGAGCTGATCGAGCGATTCAATGCCTTCGGCGGTCGTTTCCATTTCGAGCGCCTCGGCAAGCGCGACGATCGCGGCGATGATCGCGCCGTTGCGCGACCCCGGGATCGTCGCGTCGCGGACAAAGCTCTGATCGATCTTGATCTTGTCGAACGGCGCGGATTGCAGATAGGCGAGCGACGAATAGCCGGTGCCGAAATCGTCGAGTGCCAGGCGAACGCCCAGCTCCTTCAGCGCCTTGAACATGTGCGCGGTCTCGGCCGTATCGCCCAGAAACACGCTTTCGGTGATTTCCAGTTCGAGCCGGCCCGGCGCAAGGCCGGTCGCGCCAAGCGCCTTGGCGACAATTTTCGGCAGGTCCGCATTCGCGAACTGGATCGGCGAGACGTTGACGGCAACCCGCATGTCGCCCGGCCAGCACGCCGCATCTTCGCACGCCGTGCGCAGCACCCACTCGCCAAGTTTCCAGATCAGGCCGGCTTCCTCGGCGATCGGAATGAACATCGAAGGAGAAATGACGCCGCGTTCGGGGTGGGTCCAGCGGATCAGCGCCTCGACCCCGCTCACCAGGTTCGATTTGGAATTGACGACGGGCTGATAAATCAGTGTCATCTCGCCGCGCACCAGCGCGTCGCGCAGATCGTCCTCGATCGCGCGGCGATCCTCGGCCGCGGTATGGAGGTCGCTCGAATAGAAGGCGAACCGCCCGCGGCCGTTCCCCTTCGCCGCATAGAGCGCAAGATCGGCGTTGCGGACCAGATCGTCGCTGCTCAGCCCGTCGAAGGGCGCGATCGCGACGCGCACCGACGCGCCGATAATGCAGCGGCTGCCCTCGACCGAATAGGGCTGCGACAGGCTGGCGATGATGTCGGCGGCCATGTCGCCCAGCTTGCCGCGATCCTCGATGTCGGGAAGGATGATCTGGAATTCGTCGCCGCCGAGACGGCTGACCATCTCCTTGTCGCCGACGATCTTCAGCAAGCGTTCGGCGACCTGTTTGAGCAGCGCGTCGCCCGCCGGATGGCCGAGCGTGTCGTTGACCTGCTTGAAGCGATCGAGGTCGAGCAGCATGATTGCGCACGACCGCTGCTGCTGCGCGAAGGCCGCGAGCGTCGCGTCGAGCTTTTTCGAAATGGCGAAGCGGTTGGCGAGCCCGGTCAGCGAGTCATAGAGCGCAAGCCGCGAGGCGTCCTCGGCCGAGCGGCGCTGCGCGGTCACGTCGGTCCCGCTGCCGCGATAGCCGGTAAACTTGCCGCCGCCGTCGAACTGCGGCCGGCCCGAAATCGCCCACCAGCGGCCGTCGCCCTCGAACGCGCTGCGCAGCGGCAGCTTGTCGAATTTCGATTGTTTGGTGAACAGGAAAGGCAGTGTGCGTTGGCGTTCGCCATGGCTGTCGATGGGCAGGAACAGGTCGGTGAGGGCGGTGCCGAGCAGCGTGCCGGCCGTTCGCCCCATCAATCGCGCCACCGAATCGGTAATATAGGTCAGCCGGCCCTTGGCGTCGGTCGACCAGAACCAGCCTTGGCCGCTTTCCTCGTAATTCTGGAGCAGCAGCAGCGCTTCGTGGGTGTGCAGGTTCGCCGCGGTATCGCTGCGCTGTTTGCCGATGCGCGAGCCGAGCAAGCCGAAGAAGCCACGCTGGCCTTCGTCGGCTTCGTCATCCCCCCGCTCGCCGGAATCCATCCGCGATGGCACGTCCATCAAACAAACTCTTCACCTGATCCCCACACTCGGGCCCCTATGCGGACAAGGAATTGCGATAGTGTAAATATCTAAGGGTTTTCCGGAAACCGTCCCATTTGACGACGTTGCCGGCGTCGCTCGCCCGCGGCGCAGGGGCGCCCTCGTGACTTTCGGGCGCCCCTGCGCTATTAATCTTTCGGCGAAGCCAAATGTTAATATCGGGCTCGCGATGGATGCGCGCATGGCGATGACGGTCTATCTCAACAGCACGCCGCGATCGGCCGGAAATGGCCGGGCATCGCGCCGCCAATTGCGGCTTCCGCTCCACGGGTCGAAGGCGACGGGCGCCGAAATCGAGGCGCTGGTCCACAATATTTCCGCCACGGGCATGCTCGTCGAAAGCAAAGTGCCGCTCGCGATCGGCGAGATCGTCGAGGTCAATCTGCCGCACAGCGGCAAAACCGCCACCCGCGTGATCTGGACCAGCGACGGCATCGCCGGATGCCAGTTCGAAATGCCGATCTCGCCCGCAACGCTCAGCGCCGCGCAGCTGCGAAGCGTGGTGGGCCCGGATACGCCCGCACCCGACGACCGGCCCGCCGCCGCGGAAAGCTTCGGCGTCCGCCTGCAGCGGCTGCGAACGGCAAGGGAACTGACCCAGGGGCAGCTCGCCGTCCAATTGGGGGTCAGCGAGCCGTCGATTTCCGCCTGGGAACTCGACAAGGCGCGGCCCAAAGCCGGACGCATGGAGGCTTTGTCGGTCGCGCTCGGGGTCGAAATCACCGAACTTCTCGGCTTTGACGACGCCGAAAATCTGAGCGGGCTGGTCGAGAGGGCCAAGGCGCAAATTGCCAAGGCCGCCGGCGTCAGCCCGAGCAACATCAAGTTCACGATCGAGATCTGATCCGCCGGTCGCAGAGCACAAAACCCTCCGACGTCGCCGGAGGGTTTTGTGTTGCGCCGTATTTTGGCTGGCGTCAGGTGGGAATGATCGTCAGTTCGAAACGGTCGGTATCGAAGCCCTGCTCACCGGGAACCGCCGCGATGGGCCGTTCCCTGACCCGCGGGCCGGTCGCGCGGCTGAGAACCGCACGGCCCGAGCCGTTGAGGATGATCTCGTCATTTCCGGCGATGATCCGGGTGCCTTCCAGCGAACCCGGCGCATAGTTGATCACCAGATTATAGCCCGTCGGCGCGTTGCAATATTCGCGGAAGCTGCCGAGCGACACGGCATTGCCGCTGACTGCGCCAAATCCCGTCGCCTGATGCTGCACCGTGCAATGCACGGGAACCGTCAGGCTGAGGTTGAAGCCGAACGTGGCCGCCGTGGCGGTCGTCGGCGCCGCAGCGAGCACGAAGCTCGCAACGCCGAGCGAGAATTTCTGAATCATCCGCCAAACCTTTCCGCCTGTAGGCCGAAGCTGTTGGATGATTGTTTAGGCTCGCAAATCTAACATTCAGTTAAGGCGCGCCGCCGGGAGGGCGGCCGAAGCGGGTGCGTCAGCGTGCGGTCACCGCGATCGAGATCACATCGCTGTAAACGCCCGCGCGGCGATCGGACGTATTGCCGATCAGGAACTGGATCGGCAGCGCGTCGCGGCGGAGGTTGCCCTTCGTCGAGCCGGAAATGGTGCGCATGCCCGTCAGATTGACTGAATTTCCGCCGATCGCGAGGCTGTAGGGCACATACCATTCGCTCGAACCGAGACGCAGGCGGCCCGAGTTGGCCGACGTGACGCTGAGGTCATAGGAACCCGTGCTGGCGACGCGAAGCTGGAGCGGCACCGGCGCAACGCCGGGCCGCAATTCGCCGAGGTCGACGACCGCATGCCCGTCGCTCATCGTGTAGGCACCGGCGAGGCCGATCCGCGCCGAAGGCAGGACATCGATGCCGAGCACGATGCGCGTGCCGCCGAGCGAACGGAAATTGCCGTCCTGCGCTTCCAGCGTCACATCCTGGGTAAAGGTGCCCGACTCCTTCACATCGTCGGGATCGGCAACCAGCTTGAAGAGCAATGTCCGCGATGCATTGGCGCCGAGGGTCAGCATCCGCTGCGACGGGCTCCGCTGCGTCCGTCCGACGCGCGGTGTCACATCCTGCGTGTCGGTCAGGTTCAGCAAGGCATAACCGATCGGCTTCCCCGTGCCCTTCGACAGGCCAAAGGGCGGCTGGCTTAGTTCGAACGTCGGGGTGAAACGGCATTCCGCCGTGCCTTCGTTGACGAAGGTGACCCCGAAGGTTCCTTCGGGAATCGCGCTGTCGAACGGGTCATAGCCCTGGATCAGCCAGCTTGTCGGCGTCGCGTTGGCGCGGATGAGGCAATCGGCGCCGCGGATGTTGGCGCCCGGCGCCGGCGCCTGCGCGTGAAGCGGCACAGCGAGGAAGGCCGCGGCGAGGAACAGGGTATGGCGCAGCATAATGCCTCCTAATTTTTCGTACCGGGGCGAACGGTGCCAAGGTTCAATAGACCATCGGTGTCCGCAGGTACTGTGAATTCGAAACTCCGGTCGATCGTGCCATTCGGGCCATAGGTTTCCACCAGATAGCGGCGGCCCGGCAGCAGATTGGTGATCGCGAAGCGTCCGACCGAATTGGTGAAGAACGGAATCGGCTTGGGGGTTTCGGCGTCCTTGACATCGAGCAGCGTCACGCGGCCGCCGATCAGCGACACGGGCATTTCGGGCGCGAGGATCAACGTGCCCATCACGCTGGCAAAGGCATCGGTGCCGATGCGCGCCGCATAGCCGCTCTTGTAGGGCGGATGGACGCGGAACACGCCGGGGCCGGTGTCGTAGCCCGTCGGCGGATCCTCGACATCATATTGCACCGACTGGGTGGCGTAGGAGCCGAGGAAATTGTTGACCGCCGCCCCCAAGGGGCCGCTCTTGCTGATATAATTATTCTCGGCGAGCGACTGTCCGGCAACGACGCTGCGCTTGCCCAGATTCTTGTGCGGCGACAATAACATGAAGCTGTCGTTGATGCGCCGCCCGATGCCGAAGCTGCCGTCGGCGAAGGCGAGCGACGTCCCGACGCGGACGGTCGTCGCATTGAGCTGCGCGACGTCGGACAGGCTGGGCCCGAAGGTCGCATGGCTGACCGACGCGTCGAAACGGTTGGCGGCGTAAGTCGCATAACCGAGCGCGCGCGCGCTGTTGTCGTCGCGGGTGACGACGCCACCGAAACCGAGGCTGTTGAGCTGGTTGAGCCCGCTCTGGTTGTAGGAAAGCTCGCCCAGATTGTCGCGGCTTTCATAACGCGCCTCGGCGCGGCGGCGATAATCGGGCTGGAAGACGAGGCCGACATTGAAGCTGAACCCGCTGCCGCGCGAAAAGGCCGACGGAAATTTGGCATAATCCGCACCGGCGCGGATCGTCCAGCGCCGGTCGACACGGTAAAAGCCGGTGACCCCGGCGCGATAACTGTCGCCGAGCGCGCCGCGGCCCTTGAGGTAGGACGCCGAGGCCGTCGCGGTCAGGCGCATCGTGAACTGCCGCGAATATTGCCCCGTCACCGTCGCCGACGTGGTGTTGATCCCGTCGACATTGCCGAGCGTCGCGAATTTGGGCGACAGATAGTCGGCGCGCAGCGTGAAACTGTCCGACAGCCCCTCGCGGTCGATGAAATGTTCATAGCTGACGCCGCCGGCGAAGCCCTCGCCCGCCGTTTTCGAGCGGCTTCCACCGGCATCGAGCAGCAGACGGCCGCCGTTGGGGAGGACGAACTGGGTCTGCCCGGTCAGCAGCTGGACATCCTTGCTGGCCTGGAAGCCGACACCGATCGCGGGGCGATTGAAAAACGCCTTGCGAAAGAAGCCGGTGAAGGCGACCGGACCGCGATAATCGGGCGCACCGCCGAAGGTGCGGCTAGTCGGGCCGAAAAAGGCGCCATATTCATAATCGCCCGGATCGAGGTCGATCGGGTCGAGATATTGCTGATAGGACAGGTTCTGGACCGCGCCGCTGTTGTCGGTGACCTGGATGTCGACGTCATTGCTGCCCGCGATCAGCGGCAGCGAGCTGAAGTCGTAGCGGCCGGGCTGGAGGCGGACTTCGCGATAGAGCGAGCCGTTGCGCAGGAAACGAACGGTCGATTCGCGTTGCAGGACCAGCTGGCGATTCGACTGGAGGATCGCCGAACGGAAACTGTTGAAGCGCCGCCGCTGGCGCAGCACGCCGACGCCGCCCATTTCGACGAAGGATTGCTGGCCGCGAATTTCGGGGTCGAGATCGCCCAGGAACCAGCGCCGATAAACCTCCGGCTCGTCATAGACGAGGCGCGCATAGTTGCGCGTGAACTTGTACGAATCCCCGGCCAGCCCGAACCGTTGCCCAACCTGCGCATCGCCTTCGAATACGAATTTGCCGAGCCGCACCGCACCGTCGAAGTTGATCGTCGGCGGATCGGCCTGATTGCCCTCCCAGATATAACTCTGGACGGCGCTGAGGTTCAAAAAAGCCGAAAACCCCGCCGGCTGCATCGTCACGTCGTTGGCGTCTTCGCGCGGCGGCGCGAAAATATCCTTGATCGCCCGCTGGGCGGCCGACACCTCGACGACGACGACCGCCAGCGTGCTGGGGTCGTAAGTGAGCTGAACGCCCGTCTTTTCGAGATCGTCGGGACCGAAATTGGGTAGCGACGCCAAACGCGACGCCAGCGCGGCATGCGCTTCCTCGTTCAGCACCGGCTGCATCAGCCGCACGAAGGTCGCCGATTCGAGCAGGAAGCGGTCGTCCGCGGTGAGCAGCATCGGAATATCGCCGAGGCTGCTGCTCTGGAAGGTCAGCGGCACCGTCATTTCGATGTCGCGATCGTAGGGATTGATGTCCGGGCGGCCGTGCGCGCCGATCGGAAGCTGCGGCATAACCGGCGTCGGCGTCGGAATCGGCGGGATCTGCGTGCCCGGCAACGGAATGACTGTCGGCCCGCCCGGGTCTTGAGCCGACGGCGACGGCCGCGGGTTTTGCGGCAGCGGAATCGACACCTGCGCCGCCGCTGTGCTCGCGCACAGCGCCGACAGCGCCACCGTGCTCAGAGCGAAGCCGATCCTCACTGCTTGAACGACAGCTTGATCGGTCCGGGGCCAAAGCCGGGAACGGGCACGCGGAAAACGCGCTCGCCTTGGGCGGGCACATAGCCGGTGCCGACCGCGCGATTGAGTTCCTCGGGCGAGATGTCGACGCGTAGCCATTTGCCGTCGGTGCCGGTGCCCTCGAGCTGCCAGCCGAAATTGGACATCATCGCGTGGCGGCGGCCATCGTTGCGCAGGGTGATTTCGACCCCGTCCTGCATCGGCGGCAATTCTTTCGATCCCGGCAACGCGGGGGGTTGATACATGAGCTGCTTGACCGTCGTCGCCTTGACGTCGGGCTTCGCGCCGGGAGGCGCCACCACGACCAGCGCGCGCATATTGTAAAGCACCTGCACCTGCGCGCCGAGCGCTTCGGCGGAGCCGGGCTCAAAGGCGACGGGCAATTGCTCGACCGAGACATAATAGGCTTGCGATGCGGCCAATTCGCCGCCGCCCACCCATTGCAGACGGACGACCTGCCGTCCGCTGGCGGGCAAAACGCCCTGCGGCGGGAAAATCAGGAAATCCTGGTCGGCGGGGGTTTCGACAATATTCCCCTCCTTGTCGATCTCCATCCGGAAAACGCGGGTCTGGAACGCCAGATTGCCGGGATTGATATTCTGGACCTCGATCCGCGCCACCGCACCGGTGCCGCGCGATTCCATTTCGACGACCATCGGCGAGACGCGCATCGCCAGCGCCGGGGTGACCACTAGCACGAGAGCGGCGAGCGCAGCCAAAAGCGCGCGCGCATGACGCTTCACCGTCGCCAAAGCTGTCATATTCCCATCCCCCTGTCCTCGCCGGACATACTTGCACTTATTTATAAAGAAAGGGGAAAGATCGCTCTTTCCCCTCTCCCTATTCGTTAACGCGCGTGCCTTAGAGGGCGCGCAGCGTCAGCGTGGTCTTGCCGGTGTACGAACCAGCGACCAGGCCCTTGTTGGTGACGGCCGGAGCAACGATGTCGATGTCCATGCGCGAACGCCATGCACCCTGCTGCTTCAGGCCGGCGTTGCCGTTCGTCGGGACGACGAGCGACTGCGACGAACCCGTGGTCTGCGCGTTCAGCGCAACGCCGGTCCACGAAGCGGTCACCGAGTAGGGGATGTTCGCCTGGAACTCGTCGGTGTCATAGCCACCCGGGTTCGCATTCACGAGACCGCGGATATCGTCCTTGCTGATTTCGACCGAGTTGTTGGTGTTGCAGCCCGCGGTCAGCGTGTCGATGTTGGCTTCGGCCGGACCGACCATTTCGAACGCCGAGTTGACGTTCTCGTTGTTGCCGGTGCGAACGCCGATCACGCCGAAGTCGATGTTGCGGGCATTCGAGTTGTTGCCGGCGTAGAACGAGCAGTCGCGGTTGACGGTGCCGCGCAGCGAGAATTCGACGTTGACGGTCGGGGTCGCGGTTTCGCTATCGCTGGGCGCATCAGCCTGTGCACGATAGCGCGTGCCGACGCCGCCAGCGATGGCGAGTTCAGCCAGGCCCTGTGCGATTGCGCCGCCGAAGCCGGTCGGGTTCGTCAGTTCGATACCCGCGACGTTGTAGTGGACCTGGTTGGTCTGGGCAACGGCCGGGGTCGCGATGAGTGCGATGACGGCAACGGTGCCGCTAAGGATCTTCTTCATAATCTTCTTCCCTCTATTATTACGCCCTGCCCAAAAGCCGGGCGACGGCGTGATTTTTGCACCGTCTGGTCGGAGAACCGGGAGGGCATCGGTGCCTACCCTTCCGGCTTAATTCCGCCCGCGACCTGGCCGCAGGCGAATTTCTAGATCGGAGAGACCGTGATCGTGATCGTTTCCGAATAGTCGCCGGCCAGCAGCCCGGCCTCGCCCGAAGGCTGGCCAAGCTCGACCGCCAGGACCATTCCGTCCGTCGCGATACCGCCGTTGCTGGAGATGACGCCGCCGGCCAAAAGCTGACGGCTGTTGAAGGATTGGCTCACCGTCTGCCGCGACGGGTATCGCACGGGCATTTCGACGGCGAGATTATACGGCAGGACGCCGCTGTACGGGCCTTGACCGTTCGGCATCGTCGTGTGGGTCAGGCCGCCGCGGGCGCCCTTGATCGTCATCGTGAAGGGGACGTTGCAATCGAGCGCAACGCGCGTTTCGATGCCCAGGCCGCGGCGTTCCAGATTGCCGAAATCCATATTGGCGATGCTGCCCATCGCACAATGCTGCCGGATCGCGCCGCTGACCGCGATGTCGAGCGATTTGACGTTCCGGATTTCTTCTGCGTTCGCGGGCACAGCAAAGGCCGCCGCGGCAAGCGCAAAAATCATGAACCTCATGACACGAACCCCCAAAAATCCTGACGGTTTCAGGCTTCGCTTTGCGAATGGCCCTCGGCACCCCCGTGCCCGACAAGTCGCGACCCGACTCATCAATCCGTCTGTTAATAAAAACTTAGTACATAAATTAAGATAGCTTCGCACCCCCAAATTGGGCCCGGCTAAAATTGGACGCGCGCGATGTCATTCAAGTTTAACGGCAATCGGCACTTTCCCGGGCCTGTCGAGGGTTAATTGGGCAAGCACTATGCGACCAGCCGAGGCGCCGGCGTTCAGAATCGGGACAGCCGCCGTTAAAATCTTAACAAAAAAATTAGCTATAAGTTGATTGAGAGTGTGGAAATCGGGAGAAATCCGTGGCGGATTGCCGATTCACCCGCCGCAAGCAGCGCACCGTTCGCCCCAAGGACGGCGAACGGACCTTGTTGCCGGGCATCCGGCGGAGCATGTGCCCGCGATGCGGCGCCACCCATTAACCACTCGACAACCGATCGCCGCGCATAGGGCTGAACCATGCCCATTCATGCGATGATCGAAAAGCAACAGACCGCCGGAGCCAAGCGCGGTGCGCCGCGCATGCACATGCGATTTGAAGCGTCCGGATCGCTCGAAGGCAGCGAGGGCACGACGGTGGCGATCCACAACCTGTCGGCGACCGGCATGCTGATCGAAACCGCGTCCGATCTGGCCATCGGCCAGCGGCTGGCGGTGGCCTTGCCCGAGGCGCCCGATTGCACCGCCACCATCGTGTGGCGCAGCGAGGCGCTCGCGGGTTGCCGTTTCGACCGGCCGCTGTCGCGCGCGGCGCTCAGCGCGGCGCAGCTGCGCAATCCGCTTCCGGGTGACGTCGATCCGGCGCGCGCGCCCGACGGCGACGAAATGCTGGCGCAACGCCTGCTCCGGCTCCGGAAGGAACGCGGCCTCAGCCGCGCGGCGCTTTCGGATCGGACGGGGTTCAGCCGGCCGAGCATCTGGGCGTGGGAAAGCGGCAAGACGGTGCCGCGGCGCAGCAACCTGCCCGCGCTGGCCGAGGCTTTAGGCATTTCGGAGCACGAACTGATCGCCGGCGCCCCTTCGGCGGCGCATGCCGATCCCGCGGCGAGCGCGCAGCAAATGCATGCGCTGGTCCGGGCGAGCCGCGACGAGATCGCCACGCTCGCGGGCGTCGATCCGGCCAAGGTCAAGATCACGATCGAATATTAAAGACGCCGCGGCTTTTCCTATAATATGGCCGGATTTGCGCAGGCGCTTCGGATATTTTTCCGGTAGGCGAACCGCATGGAAAATTATCTCGACCAGCTCGACCAGCTTCTGCTTCATCAATTTGAAGACGGCATGCTGCTGTCGGAACTTGACGGCTATCTGGCCGGCCTCATCGTCAGCCCCGATCTTGTGCCGCAATCAAAATGGCTCAAGCCGGTCTGGGGCGAAGCGCCGCCTCCGTTTGAGATTGTCGCAGACTTGCAGCATTTCCTCGATCTGCTCATGCATCACTACAACGGCATTCTGGACGATCTTGGGAATCCGGGAACATATGCACCGATCCTGGACACCGACATGCGGACCGATGAAACGCTGTGGGAGCTGTGGATGGAAGGCTTCGCGCAAGCGATGAAACTTGCTCCGACCGGCTGGAATCGCATCCGCGCAAGCGACGATGAAGGTCCAAAGGCCGCGCTGGCCGGGATTACCGAACTGGTCGCCTTCGCGAACGGCAGAACATCCCTGACTGACGCCGAAGAAGCACGATGGCATAGAGAAGCGCCCGCATTGATTCCCATTTGGGTACAAATGCTGCATGAATGGCGGCTGGAGAATGACAAGCACCGGCCGGCATCGACAAAGCATCAAAAGGTTGGACGGAATGATCCGTGCCCGTGCGGATCGGGCAAAAAGTACAAGAAGTGCTGCGGGCTTAACTAGCGACCTCGCCGCGTCGCCGTGCCGTTCGTTGGCAGATGTACTCGATCAACCTGAAACATGCACAGCGTCGATCATCCCATCCTCCTTCCCAAAGTATCTTTCAGCTCATCGATCCGGCAGCAACAGACTTGCATCCCCATAGCTATAGAAGCGGTAGCCTTCCTCGATTGCATGCCTGTAGGCCGCCTGCATCGTCTCCAATCCCATCAGCGCACTAACCAACATGAACAGCTCAGCGATCCAGGAGCGTTTTTCGCATATATTCCATTGGTTAGGTAGCACCAAAGGGGTGGGCTTCCACCCTGCCCCATCACTCTCCTATCCGCAGCCGCAGCCGTGAATCTGGACTCTGTAAGGCGAAAAGATTTTGGTCGGACAGGCTCATTGAAACCTGCCCCATCGCCGCCCTATCGTAACCGTGTCCTGAAGGCCGCCTTGCGGGAAGCTGCTTTGCGGTGCTGATAGCCGCTCTTTGCGAGGAGCGGTGATGAGCGAGGATATCGTAGCGGCGGGAGCGAGTGTTCTCGTGAGTGGTC
>Ga0265296_1000422_pt1 | contig 67262 bp, 51 predicted proteins | sample MunlanPumphouse1_FD_189073 | JGI IMG/M metagenome (GOLD analysis project Ga0265296, IMG submission 189073) | Groundwater microbial communities from a municipal landfill in Southern Ontario, Canada - Pumphouse #1 | ecosystem: Environmental > Aquatic > Deep subsurface > Groundwater | place...
CCAGGGTAAGGGCGTCCGCCCCTACAAAAGGGACGCCGGCCATCTCAAGCAGGATAGGTACCTGGGATTCGCGGTTTCTCCCGGTAAGCCCCTCGGAGATATTAAAAACAATGTCTACGCCGAGATGATCGATTTTTTCCAATAGATTGGCGGCATTGCCGATTTTTTTCACTTTGAAGCCGTTTGCGGCAATGGCCTTGGCGATCACATCGATGGTGGAAGGATGGTCAAATTCCGCGTTGGCATCAAGCGGGTCACCTTCTTTGAATTTATAATCAGTTTTTAAATCGTATGTTAGGCCGACAGTTTTCATTTAATCCTGCTTTTATCCCTCGCCTAACCGCTTTGTAATTTCTTCGAAATTACATGCGCAGGCTTCGGGATTAATTCGCGCATATAACTTACGTCGCTGTATCTTAAATCATGCTCCGTAAGTTATGCGCTCATTAAAAAAATAAGGGCTCGGATCTGCCACTGTGCCTCGAGCCCTTAAGAATCTATCCAATTTTTTCCAACTTAGTTTATCCAACCTCCCGAATTTTATGCAAAATATTACACCTACACTATTTTTTTACCACAATATGTTGGTATTGTCAAGTATTTTTTGATTAAAAACAAATAAAGCGTTTTTGTAATTACCGTCGGGAAAAGATGGCTTTTAGGAGCCACAGAATTATTTCTCCCTGCCGGAAGCTTTCTTTAATTTATTAATTAGCTTTGTAAAATTTTGATCAGCCTTGATTCCCAATGCTTCCGCTTTATGTATATCCCGCCAGCTTTTATCATAGTCATTTTTATAAAAATAGGCGATTGCCCTATTATAATAGGAACCTGCATAACCAGGCTTGTTTTTTATCGCCTCACTGAATATAGAAATAATATTATCTAATTCCTTTTGGTCAAGAGCAATATATTGCGTATTACCGGAGGTTTTTGTTGCCGAAATTCTATTCTCTTTTGAAACTGTGGCGCATCCTATTAGCCCTAGACAAAACAGAACAATAATTATTTTCATAATTCCTCCCTTTTTATTTATTATACCACTTCTGCCTCAAAATGGTACAATTTTGTAATCTCAAAGCGCAGAGCACGGGCGGATGTTTCTCCGGAAAAATTTCATAATGACTCCCGGAAAGCATTTTGCATTACCCAGGAATATCTTTATGACTTTCCTCCGGAAGAATAGAACATAGGCCCAGGCGCATAAATCATACAATATTATCGGGACAAGATGCATAAACAAACCAAGAAAACTTTCGTTCTTCAGTATGGTAAGATAACGGTTTTTAATTAAATCGCCGTGCAACTGGTCACTCAGGTATTTGCGGGCAATTGGCCGGCCTAAACCGGAATCCGGGCGCAATGATCCTCCGCGCACATGAAAGGCCTTTGCGTGCGGGATATAATAGGCCTGCCAAGCGCGGTTGTTAGCCCTCCAGGAAATATCCAGGTCTTCGTAAAACATGCAGAAATCAGGATCAAAATAATCCCGGCCCTGCCGAATCTCCTCCAGCATCTTCTTACGGTAAAAAGCTGCCGCGCCGCTTACGCCGAAGATGAAACCGGCTTTTTCAAACTGTCCCGTATCCGGCCGGCCGTATCCTCTTTCCCTGGCTGTGCGCCAAAGGCTTAAAAACAATCCTGTGCTATCCAAAGTCAAACCATCCGCACGTAAAATTTTACCGCTTACCATGCCTATTGAATCCTGTATCAAGAAACCTTTGAGCGCTTCGCTAACGAACTCTTTGTCCAAGAATACGTCATCATTTAGGCAAAGGATAAACTCACCCCGGCTTAGCTGTATACCCTTGTTCAATGAGGAGCCGTAGTATAAATTCTGCGGGCTGGAGTATAATCTTATGAAAGTAAAAGATTCCCGGATCCTGGCGGAAAAATCCGGATTGAGTGAATTATCAATTACGACTACTTCCAGATCAGGATAACTCTGCGCTTTTACAGAATCAAGGCAGCGCCACAAATAATCCTTCGAGCCGCTTGTTACAATGACAATACTGACTAATGCATTTGAATCGCTTTTCACGGTCCTTATTTAAAGTTTAGATTATCGCAGAGATCGCGCCTGAGCCTTTCTAAATCCAGGCTGGTTAATTCTTCCGTGCCGGTGACATATTTGTTATTACCATCATAATCCTGCCAGTTTTCAGATGGTAAGTTACCGTTTTTCTCCAAATACCTGAAATATTCCGTGCCCGGGAAAGGAGTAGCCAGGGAAAACTGCAAAGAGTCGGGATTTGTCTGGCTGATAAAATCAATGCTATCCTGAATTGACTGCCTTGTTTCTCCGGGCAATCCCAAACAAAATGTCAAATGCACCTTTATACCTGACCTCTTTGTATATTCGATCATCTTTTTAGCATTAGCCAGGTTCATATCCTTTTTGCAGAGTTTTAAAACCTCGTCATTCGCTGATTCAATCCCATATTTAACCGCGTATAAACCGGCACCGGCCATGGAGCGCAATAATTCTTCATCCATAAGGTCAACCCTTGCCATCGCTGCCCAGGGAACTTTTATCTTTCTCTTCTTTATTTCTTCGCAAATGCCTAAAACATGGGTTTTGTCAATATTAAATGTATCGTCATCAAAATATACGGCTTTAAAATTGAATTTCTCAATGAGCCAAGCCATCTCTTCAACGACATTTGCCGGATTTCTTTTCCTGTATTTATGCTCCCCATATATTACCTGCGGCCAAAGACAAAATGTGCATTGGAAGGGACAACCGCGGCTTGACCACATTTGAACATTAGGGACAGGCAAGCCGGAAAAACCGTCATTATATCTGTAAATATCCGGAGCCTCCCTTTGCGGATAAGGTAGGTCATCCAGGTTGCCTATTGCCGGCCTTGGTTTATTAACCACGATATTTTTATTATTTCTGTAGGCCAGGCCTAAAACGGATTTTAGGTCTCTGGAGTTCTCCAACTCCTCTACTAAGCTTAATAAAGTATATTCGTACTCCCCCATCAAAATGTACTCTATATAATCATATTTACTCAAAATATCTTTTGCGTAGGTCGTGGCATGCGGGCCGCATAGAACTATTTGGGAATTTGGCCTTTTCTGCCTTATTCTATAAGCAAGCCTCATATCGTTGTAAAAAGAAGGGGTTGAGATTTCTATAACTATGAGACCGGGCTTAGCCGCGTCAATTTCATCCATAACTCTTTGTTCATCCAGACCCCTGGCTATGGCATCAATTAATTTTACATCTTTATTCTTACTTTTTAAAAGAGAGGCGGCGTAGGCGAGAAAAAAGGGGAAGGGAATGTATTTAATATAATTGTTTTCTTCGGCTTCAGATGTAAAAGGCCAGCGCGAACCGGCTCTTACTCCCCAGCGATTATTTTTGCGCCAGGGAAGATTTAACAGTATTATGCGCATTATTTCTTAAGATCCAGGTGCCTTTCAATTTGCTCAAAGAAAACCCTGATCTGTTGAATATTCTGATTCATATCTCTCGAATCACAATTCATCTGATCAAAATTATCTTTTATGGCTCCGAGCTTCTGAGCTATGGACTGAAGATTTTGAATAAGAGCTTCATCCTGGGCCTCCCCTGATTCTTTAGCCTGCCTGAATGAATTCTGGATATCCGCTTTTATATCAAATGTCATCTGCCCGATATTAGCAAACATTTTTATTAAAGCTGCCAAGAGCAAGCTGCCCATTAAAATCAAAAAACCATAAATAAATGCATTAATATCCTTGAATTTGAATATCATCCATAAACTTCCGGCAGCAACACCGCAAATTGCGATGAAATAAGAAAAAAACAGCAAGATTATCGTAATCGGCATCTTGTTGGCAATCTTTATCATCTAGTCCTCCTTAAGTTACAGTCATTGCCTGATCGGTTTCCCTGGCTGAGTTTTCGATTAATTTGCTTATACCGGAGAAGCGGCTTGCCAGGCTTTCTATACAAGATTTAAAATTGAGCAATAAAACCTCCAAGAACCCGCTATTGAGATTAACCTGCTGTTTTTTGATTAGCCCGCTCCAATCCTGGTGCAGTTGGGAGAGATTAAAGAATCTGTCCAATAGCCGGTCATCCCGTATTTTATAAACGGAGAAAAGTAAATGCCTGTGCAACGTTTTATTAAACTCCCTATCACTGAATTTCATCCTCATAAAAATAGATAGGATCAGCCCCAAAGCCAAAAAATTCTGCGGAAAGGTATCTTCCTTTTGAATCAGGCTGGAAAGGTTTCTTTTTGAGCAATCAAAATGATAAAAAAAGGTTAAGTCCAGCAAAGAAAGCCAAAACGAGACCTTGGAATGCATAGCTATATTAAACTGACCCTGGCTACCGGGAAAATTAAAATAATCAAAATCCCTTAAAGAATGATGCAGGGCTATCAAAAAATCCAAATAAATTAATTTATATCTTTCATTATTCAGGTCTTCTTCTAAAAAACGGTTAGCCAATCCAATATTATCCTTGATCTTGAAAGCAAATCTTTCCGGATTTTTATAAAACCCTTCTTCCACATAAAAAGCAAAATGCCATCTCCAGAAATTATTCAACAGTGAGAATAAATCATCTTCCCTTAAATGCCCTACGGCTGCTTGCGGCTCATAAACTAAATTATATCCGGTTTTCCTAAGACGCCTGGAAATATCCACATCTTCAAAGTTATTTCTATAGTTATCGTCGTAAAATCCTGCTGAGATCAGCGCCGCTTTGCGGAATAAAGTATTCGAACCGAACAAAAAAGGAGGGTTGGTTTTCCGGCGCTCTCCCCAATGTTGCTGCATATGGACAGAGCGCCAAATGTCAAAGATACTAGAGGCCCCGGTTTCCACAACTCTTCCCCCTGCTCCCGCCACATTTGACAGATTAATTCTTCCAACCAAATACTTAAGCCAATCTTTATCCGGCTTGCAATCGCTGTCTAAGGAAGCGATAAATTCGGCATCGGTATTTTTAATAGCGGTATTTCTTGCCGCTGCTAACCCCATGTTTTTAGCATGCTTAATGATCTTTACCGGATATTTCCCGGCAATTGCAGCAGTCATATCGGTTGAGCCGTCATCAATAACCAGTATCTCATCCGCGGGCATACTCTGGTGCAACGCCCCCTCCAAACAAGCCCCCAGAGTCTTTTCTGAATTGAAGCAAGGAATACAGAGGGAGATTTTCATAGCGAATGGATCTCTTCCCTTAATTTTCTTTTTAGCCGGCTGATCTCCGAAAGGATGATCTCTTTGTCTTCCCCGCCGCTTTCCCTTATGCGCCGGAATTTGTTAAAAATACCGGGTAGCCTCCTTTTGAGGAGGTTCGTTACCGAACCCTTGTAAGAAGAATAGAACCTGTACCTTAATTTCATTTTTATTACCTGGCTCTTTAAAAACTGCAAGGCCTTATTAGTCAGCTTTCGGTAACTGGCGATCCTTTTTACCTTTTTAGCCTTATCCAATATGTACGCTTTTGAGAATCGGCTGCCGAAAACTTCATCATAACAGCTCATCAGGCACCCGCTGCATCCGTTATTGATAATAGAATTGATCAACTTCCTTCTTTTTTCAGACAACCATAATTCATACAGGCTTTCTTCCCTTATATTTCCAATCAGCTTATTATGCGAAGCTTCGATCCAACAAGGAAATATATCTCCGTTTGAATTAATGGGGCATGAATACCGAAGCGCGCCGCAATTATCCGGATGGAATTTCTTACCGGTTAAATATGCGGGTATTTTAAATAAATAGTTTGCTGGATTAGTAGAAATTTTGCGTTCTTGAGAAATATCGATAAATCTGTGGATTATGTCCTCTATCTTCGGAATCTCCCGCTTATCTATTAAGAATTCACCCGCGCGTGCAGAATCCTTTAAAAAGATTGCATTAAAAGGCTGTAATCTTACGGTGGTAGCTCCGTACTCTCCAGCTATCTCTAAAACGTAAAGCAAGTCTTCATAATTATACCTTGATACAGTTGAAGCAACAGTAGTCTCTATTTTATATTTCCTGAGGTTGGCCAGGGCAGAGGCCGCTTTATCAAAACTGCCGGGGCCCCTTAAGTAATCGTGCGTCCCCTTGGTTCCTTCTATAGAAATATTCACCACATTGGCCCCGGACGCGCTAAGCCTGGAGGCAACCTGCTCATCGATTAAACACCCGTTCGAAGTAACGCATGCGTTTAAATTATTCTTCTTTGCAAAGAAAATAAGTTCAAAAATATCCTCTCTTAATAGCGGCTCTCCTCCGCTAAAAACTACAGTCTGCGCTCCTAATCTAGAGGAGTCATTAATGACTTTTTTCCATTGATCAGTAGATAATTCCTCAATTTTTCCGCAAGGAATATCGCACATCCTGCATCGCAAATTACATCTATTGGTGATAGAAAATATGACTTCCTTTAGGTTAAGCATTCTTTCAGCAATTCTTCGTAATCTGTTAATTTGAATAATGCGGTAGATAATGATTCCTTTTTGCTTTTTCCATCAATATTATCTTTTTTCAGATCATAAATAAACGTATCAATAATGTTTGTCAATGAATCTGCCTTGGGATTGGCCCAGCAAGTTTGCAGGCAGGGTTTTTGACAATTCTTCATTGTTCTTCTGGCCTGATCAGCCTCCCTGGTTTTTAAACATTCCCCTAAACTCAAACCTTGGATATTTCCAAAGGCCGAGCCACAACTACGAACATTGCCGTCAGGGCCAACATTTACAAAAACAAACGGATTACATTTCCACTCTCTTTTGGTCAGTTCGCCCTTAAAATGCTTAACCCACATATACGGATCGTGAAGAAAAGCTACCAAACCATGATGTTTTTTATAATTAACTATTTTGTCAATTTGCTGCTTTAATAACTCAATATCATTATCTTTAAGCCAAAAACGGGCTTTGGGCGAGGTATTCTGCATATCATCCTGATTAACAATAACCGGATGATAAACTAAACACTCTGCGCCGGCTTCTTTAACAAGAAGTATGATATCAAAAAGTTCACCGACATTCTCCCTCATGATTGTAGCCCAAACTGATATTTGGGGGCCGGTCCCCAACTTACTCTTACTTTCGGCTAAATTATTAATAGCGGCTATGGCCTTATTAAAAGCCCCTTTTTGTCTTATGGCATCATGGGTCGCTTCTTCAGCTCCATCAAGTGAGATGGCGATATTCTTTAAACCGGATGATATAATCCTATCGGCTAAATCTTTAGTGATTAAAGCCCCGTTAGAAACAGCTTCTATTTTTAATCCTTTAGCGAATCCATATTCTACGATCTCAAATATATCGTTTCTTAAAAAAGCTTCTCCTCCGGTTATAACAACGGTCAAATCCCATCCCCAGGCAGCAATTTCATCAAATAGATTTTTCACTGCATCCTTATGCAATTCATAACCCTGCAAAATGTTGACTACCCCGCACATTTGGCAACGATAAGTACATTTATGGCTAAGGCTTAAATAAATCCAAAGAGGCTTTGCCAAAGGCCTTTCCAATAACTCCGAGAAATAATACGCTAAGTCCTGCTCGAATCTTTTAATATAACTCATAAGATAACTTTTTAAAATTATGCCGCCAGTTTATAGTTTTTTAATACTTCTTTTTTAAGTATATTCAATTTATAAACCTCTAATCTTTTCTGATTAAAATTACCCAAGAAATTGGGCTTTACGCGCTTTAACAACTCATTGATACAATAATCTATCCTGGATATTATTCGTTCACGGGCATTAGCATTATCCAAGCATCCTTCTATTCCGGTAAGAAAATGTTTCACCTGCCCTGAAATATCCATGGGAAAATATACACAATCTTGAAGGCAATGAGCTTTGCATTTATTCACAGTATCTCTAATCTTTTGTGCTTGCAGCGAAAACCAAATCTGTCTTAAATTTTCTTTTTTAAAATCGCCATAGAGCCCCTTACAACTCCATAATTTACCATCGCACGTTATAACTATCCGCTTAATCCCCTCATAACATTTAAAACGCCTCCCAGGCTTTTTGCCCCTGAAATAACCAGGGATGGACTTCAATATGGCAGGGTCTGTGTATATGAGAATGTCCTTGGTTTCTTCTTTAATGTTGACTAGCTTACATATATTTTCCTCTAAAAGTGGCATCTCTTCCACCGATGGCCATAATGAATTTTTCTTACGTTCATACATGCTAACATTGCTCATCAAAACAGGCTGAAACACAACGGTATTGCATTTTTTGCTTTTGGCAAATTCAACGATCTTCAGCATATCGTTAATATTTTTATTCATGATGGTAAAATTTATGCCGATGGACGGACTGGTTACCTTCATTTTTTCTTTGTAATAATTCAATTTATCGATTGCATCAACGGACTTAGCGAAAGAGCCTTCACCCCTTATCGCGTCATTTACTCCGGAAATACCGTCTAATGAAATAGTAACGTGGTTTAACCCCGAACCGATTAAACTTTGCGCCGCTTCATCATTGCATAATGCTCCGTTTGTAATAATATCCACCCAGGGAATACCGCTCTCCCTGGAAAATCTTATAAGCTCCGTAAGATCTCCGCGCAGCAGCGGCTCGCCTCCAGAGAAAATAAGATGTTTCACGCCTAAATCTTTTATTTGTAATATAATTTTCTTTATCTCGTCAGTATTCAACTCATCTTCCTGCCTACCCGGAGATTTAGGTATATCGCACATAACACAGCGTAAACAACATCTATTGGTTAACGAGAAATAAACATGTTCAGGTGGCACCAGAGGATAAGAAACTATCCGGCTGGCATAGAATCCTATCATATCCTCGACTTTTATCAGTTCTCTTTCTAAGTACTTATCCATTACTGCCCTTGCCGGTAGATATCCCAAATACATTCCTTAAGCTGGAAGATGATTCCCTGGAGTAACAGGATTGTAGACATAACTTTTCGCATTTTTTTGAATGCCTCCTCAATTCATGGGCCTCTTTTGATCTCCAGGCCCCTTTTAACGACATCATGTTCAAATTTCCGCATATCCCGTGGCAGGTATAAACAAGCGGTTCGTTCTTAGAAAAACATATGAATACAGTCTTAAGCCCTCCGAAACAAACCCAATCCGGTTTCTTAAGTGTGCCCTGATAATATTTAATTAATAATTCCGGGCGTGGTTCTTTTAACACAACAATATGTTTCCATGCGGTTTTTTCTATTTTTTCAATTTGATCTCTTAATAACGGTATCTTCTCTGCGGCCACCCAGTTTTGCGGAATCTTTCTTTCCACGAAATTGGCATTATCGCTGATCAGCGGCTGAAAGTTAATCACATCGACGTTTAGGTCATCGGCTAATTGCGCGATATCATGAAGCTGGGAAACATTTTCATCCATAACCGTGACAGCGATACCCAATGAGAAATTCCTGCCTGCGGCCTTCTTCTTGCCAAGCAATTTAATGCCTTCAACGGTTTTAGCGAAAGTATGCTTTCCTCTGTAATAATCATTCGTATTTTCCAGGCCATCGAGCGAGAAATGGATATGGTCTAAGTTTGATCCAGCTATCCGCTCTGACATATCAGCGTCTATAAGCACGCCGTTAGTAGTAATAATATTTCTCAATCCCTTGGCATGAGAATAATCGCATATACTAAACAGGTCTTTCCTTAAAAAAGGCTCCCCCCCTGTTAAAAGCAGCTCTTTTACCCCATAAGAAGCGGTTTCATCAACTACCCTGTATATCTGTTCGGTAGACAATTCTTCATCCGGCGGCAACAAATCAACTATACTGCACATGCGGCACCTTAAGTTACACCTGTAACTAAGGGAGATTTGTACCACCTCCGGATGGATTAAAGGATAATTCATCTTCCGGGATAACCAATAAAACAGGTTATTCATCATTTCTCTCCGCAAAAACTACCCCTAACTATTTCGTAGCCCAAAGAGTAATGGCCGGGCCATGTTCATGCTTCTCTTTCCCGATTATCTCAATTGAATTAAAGCCCGCATCTCTGATTGCTGCAAGCAAATCTTCTTCAAATAACCAAAACACCCTTTTCTCCAAACCACACACAATATCATTGATATTCTCATCAAAATATTTTCCGCGGTAAATGCGATTATTCCACCTGGTTCCTTCAGCCGGAGCGATAGGATAACTATCATTGGCGTAATGCGACCAGACAAAAAGGCTGTTGCAGAGCTGGCCAATTCGATAAAGCAGCGCAACTGGGTTATTTAGATGATATAGAACTCCTGATGCCAGGCATAAATCAAAATGACCGGAAAAAGAGCTTAACACTTCATTCGCGTCACCAAATAAAAATTCGCATTTATCTAATTTGAACGCATTCTTAACGATCAGCGCTTTCAGAAAGTTTTCTTTTCTGCCTTCGATAGAGATAACCTTTTTAGCTCCGTTCCCCTGCAGTAGAGATGAATGCATCCCTTCCAAACAACCCATATCCAGAATAGTTAACCCTTTCAGGTTTATTCTTTTTCTTATCTCATTGATCTTTGATTCAAAAGGAACGCCTGGTTTAGGCTGTCCCGAAACAGAAATCTCTTCAAACGAAAAATTACCCACCCAATTTTGAAAAATCCCAAACCCATATAATTGGGATATTGTTAACGACCCCCTAAAAGAGTTGAGTATATTCTCTAATTTCTTTAACGTATTTACAATATCGCTATCCGGCTCTTCAGTCTTTGAATTAAGGACCCCTCTCATTGATTGCAAAAAAAAGTATTCTTCTTTGCGAATGGTAATTTGGGCGTCCCGAGGCAAGTTTCTTATTTCTATCTCTAATTGTTCATGAATTAAACTAATGTCGTCCGATTGTGAGCGTTCTGAACAAAATTGGGTGCAGCTTTTTTTACAATTCTTGATCATTTCCCTGATTTTACCGGTATCCTCTGCATACCATAATTGTTTCAGGCTGTCTTTTTTGATATTCCCGAATGACTGTAAGCATACAAAACTCATATCTCCCTGCGGATTTACAAAAATCCTGTTGAATCCCGCAAAACAGGTATTCTCAAATCCCTCTCCCCGGAAATGTTTGATGGTTTTCTCCGGCATGATATCTATATGCATGAAACCTGAAAATTGTCTCTTTTTGGCAATCAAAATATCGAAAATTTGCTGCAGCCTGGGGATATCCTTTTCTTCAATCCAGAGTTCATTATTTTCTAAAGGTGCGGGTAAATCCCCGTTATTCACCAAGGGCTGGAAGGCTATATAACAACAACCTATTTTTCTTGCCAAATCAGCCAAGGCAGGCAGTTCCTCCATATTCTTCTTCATGATCACGCTTACCATTGCAATATCCAAAACCCTATCTTCGCTATTACGGCCGCGGCCATATTTTTTTTTATAGTAATTAAGATACTCAATGGAACGCATCGCTTTCTCAAATATTCCTTCACCCCGGAAAAAATTATGCGTTTTGGGGCTTGCCCCGTCGATAGAAAAACTTATATTCCTTAATCTTGACCTTACTATTTTTTCAGCAGTCTCTTCGTTGATAAAACCACCATTAGTATTAATTGTAGTGACGATCCCAGGGCGAGCAGCGTAATCGATTAACTCAAATATGTCTTTTCGCAGGAGCGCTTCGCCTCCGGTAAAATAAATCGTCTTTATACCCATAGATAGGGCTTCATCAATAAACCTTTTAATGTCTTCTGCACCTGCTTCTTCCTGAAACCGCTGCTTCCATACATTACACATCTTACACTGAAGCTGACAACGGGACGTAACCATAAGCTGCAGCATATCAGGCTCAACCATTGCTTTATTTAATAAGCGGGAAAAATTAAACAAATAATCCCTTTTGTGCTTATTAAAAATTTCTTCCATCCTATCCACGACCATGATACTCCCCCATTCTGGAAATAACAATATTTCACATTAGCTTATAGGAAAAGAATATTAAGAAATACCGCCCTTATAAACTCCTAAGATTTTAGCCAACCCGAATAACATTCCTCTTCTTATTTCCCGGATCCTTGGGCTGTTCTTCCCCCTGATATACCATTCTGAGTTATTATTATAGCGGATATTCAAAGAACCCTGCTCTCTCCATAACCGCGATTTATGCGGGATATAACAGCTGCTGACACTTACGAACTCATCAATATATTCCCGGTTATTAAATAAAAAGATCATAGTCTCTATAACGTCGCTCCATCTTTCCGCAGGATAGCCTACCATCCATAATGTATTAACCCTGATTCCGGAATCGTGAGTTCTCCGTAAAGCTTGAGAAATATGTTTTTTTAGCGGCTTGCCCATATGCGCCAGGACTCTGGCGGCCCCGCTTTCAATGCCATATGTAAAATAAATCCCGCCTGCTTTCTTTATTTTGCACAGAAATTCCTGCGACATTTCTATCCGCGCCCGGGCCATACCTCCCCATTCAAAATTATTCTTACTGGCGATTATTTTATCCGTTAATTGCCCCAATTTCTCTAAATCTCCGTTAATCATTAAATCGTTGCACTTAAAACGCCTGCGGCCAAAGAGCTCGCCATGCTTTATCATTTCTTCAAGGATGTTATCGGCGCTCCTCATGCGATACCTTCCCCACATAGGCGCGTCCGTACAGAATGCGCAGCTATAATTACATCCCCGGCTGAAAATAATCGGGATTTCTAATTTATTAGTATAGCGCTCGAGATCAAATAGTTTTAGTGCAGGAGACAGGATGCTATCAACATCCAAAGGATTCGCATCCCAACCATTATCTTTGAAACCGGTGCCCGTATTAACCAATGTGCCTTCTAAGGCTAAATCCATTATGGATTCGCCACGCTCAATTATTTTCGCTATTCTACTAATGATCTTCTCGCCTTCCCCCCGGACATAAACATCAACATTGTTATTCAACTCTCCGGATTCTATAATCTCCGTGCACAAGGGACCGCCAAATACAATACAGGCATCCTTCGCTTTCTTCTTTAATACATCCGCCAATAAATTAGCCAATATTCTGGAATGGCTGTTAACGCTTAAACCTATAATTTTTGGATCACACTCCAAAACGGTTTCTGTCCATTTTTCTACCAAATCCGAAACATTAAAATTTCTATTTATTTTTTCTAAAGAAGCCCAGTGATCGGAATTTTCCCAGTCCCACAAAAATTGTTTATCTTTACTCTCTACGTATAGTTGAGAATTGAAACAAAAAACAGAAACTTTATATCCGTCATTCATTAACTGGCTGGCTATATATGCTATGCCCAAAGGTGGCATATCAACTCCGTAGAGAGGAGGAAAGACCAAGGCTACATTCATTTTTGCTTTCTAAAGTTATTTTTTAAGATATCCCTTAAGCTGGCTGATTCCTGCCGGGCGTGACAATCCTGAAGGCAGTAATTACGGCATTTTTTGATTTTAACCCTTCTTTTCTTAGCCTTAAGAGAAAACCAATTATTTTTTACCGAAGGCTCTCTTCTTATATTCCCGATTTCTTCGCCGCACATTTGGATTGAGCCGCCGGGGACTACTACAAACCTGCGATAACCTGCAAAACAAACCCAATCACCCTCACACAGATCCCTCCTGAAATATTTCTTTATTAAATAAAAACTGGGATAGTTCAGGCCGTATCCTTTCTGTTGAAGAAGATCGATTTTATCTATCATCTCATCCAGCTTTTTTAAACGGTCACCAGTAATCCACAAATTTCCTTCACTGCTCCCAGAGTCCTGCTTATACAACTTAACATTGTTCAGGACAACAGAAGTTATATACAAGGCGTCAACCGACAAACCTTTGGCAAGATGGAAATATTCCTCTAATTCATCAAGGTTATAATTAGATAGGGTCAATATCAATACCTTGATTAATTTCTTTTCCTCCGGGGAATTATTTAAATGCCTTATTCCCTGCATTATTTTATCGTAAGCGCCGGGTTGGGCTCTAATTTTATCATGCGTTTTGCCTCTGGCGCCATCAAGGGATATCGTAATTACATCAAGCTTAGACTGAATTAACCTTCTTGCCACCTCTTCAGTTATCAGCGTGCCATTCGTGGTTAGAATAACGGTTAAGCCCAGCGATTTTGCATATTCTATAACATCAAAACATATCTCGCACAAAAGAGGCTCTCCTCCGCATAGATTGACTTCCTTAACCCCCCATTCGCGGCACTGATTCAGAATATCCTTAATTTCTTTAAGGGTTAATTCCTCGCTTATGTTTGCAGCCTTCCATACGCTACACATCTCGCATCTAAGATTGCATCTACTGGTAAGGGATATCTGCAGGGTATCGGGTGGAACAAGAGGGAAATTAATCTTTCGCGACAGCCAAAATCCGAAATCCCTTTTTATTTTATCAATTTTATTCATAATCCAGCGGTAATGTTATTTTCAATCGCAAAAACAAGGCAAAAGACAGGGATTTTTGCACTCCCTGACCCTTTTTCTTGCCTGCACACTCTTTTCAGATTCGAAAATCTTTCTTAAGGAGTCTTTCCGGATATTACCATAACTTTCAAAACAAGTAGCTACATCGCCGTTGTTAGCAACCAGAACCGTCTTAGCTGCATAAAGGCACTTTACATCGCCTTGGGATAAATACCCCCGGAAATATTTTTTTACAAGCCTGAGGTTATTCTCTGAATTACGCACAAGGAGATAATTATCTTTTTTAAATTCAAGCAATTTATCTATTACCGCATCTAATACTGCCAGCCTCTCCTGAGGTATCCAGTATTTAGTTCCCCCCCTCCTCTCTTTCATTATTAGATTATTGGGAAGCAGGGGTTGAAACTGGATAGAATTAACATTGAGTGATTTTAAAAAAACAGCTAAGTCCAAAAGCTCTTCCAGATTCTCATTAAGAATTATAGAGATAGTGTTAAAATTTATACCTCGACCCCTTTTCTTTAATCGGGAAAGTTTTTCCAGGGCAGCGGATGTCTTCTGGAAAGCTCCTTCGACCCCACGTATTTCATCATGAATTCCAGGGTTCAACGCGTCAAGTGAAATACTCAAAGAGAGGCTCCCCGAATTAAAATATGGCAGTAACTTATTAATAAAATATTCATTCAATATAATGCCATTAGTCAGCACGCCTATATGGTAATTTTTTTCTTTTACAAAATCTAATATTTCAAAAATGTCCTCTCTTATAAAGGGTTCTCCGCCGGATAAAACAAATTCCCTGACTCCCCAGCCAATAGCTTCATTTATAAGATTTTTTATTTCATCCGAGGTGTACTCCCCGATTGGCTTATCTTTTCTTATTTCACAGATATTACATTTAAGATTACACCTGTGCGTAATATCCAAAATAATAACTTCCGGCTTGGGAGGATTGCTGACGGTGTTATTTTGGCCATTATTTAAGTCATTCTCCGGTATTTTTGCTGCTCTTATATGCTCTACCGTATTACCGATTAAATAATTCACTTTATGCAACGCAAAATAAAGGAAAATTTGGAACTTTTCATATAAAGTAATGTGGGTAAGCGACCGGATTAAACGCCTGCCCAAAAGATAAGAAAAGCGCGGGATCTTGAAAAAATTTATGATTGACCCAAAAATAAAATAAGTGTTATTTTGAGTCTTTATTTCCTTTAATAGGGGGTGGTCTTTATGCACATGTTGCACCAAGTAATTCCCCCGGCCGTACATATACGCCTGTTTTAAAAATGAAATGATGTTTGTATGACAATCGTGGAATATTTTTATATCTTGCTTATAGCTAAGCCTGCCGCCATTTTTAAAAATCCTCCAGAATAAATCTAGATCTTCACCTGCGGGAAAAGGGAACAGTTCATTGAAACCATTGACAAGATAATCTCGCTTAAAAGACACATTGCAAGTCGGGAAAAATATAGTTTCGGGCTTTCCCTTTATCTCGGTTGCTATTGCTCCGTCACTTAAAAATTGGCTAACCTTCGCCTTAATATTATGGCTGGCGACCTCAGTAGTACCCCCAATTGCTGCGATATGTTTCTCTAATCTATGCGCCTGAACCATCTGCCTGACCCAATCTTTATTCAAGATACAATCGCTATCCGTAAAACCGATTATTTCTGCAGATGCATATTTTATGCCTAAATTTCGCGCAACAGCAGGGCCTTTGTGCTGTTGAATAAAATACCTCAAGTTAGGATTTATTTTAGAAAGCGCCTCAAGCATATCTTTAGTTCCATCATTAGAACCATCATCTATTACAATTATCTCAAAGGCATCTTTTGGATAAATCTGCGCGAATAAGGAATCGAGGCATTGTCTGAGTTTGAGCTTTCGATTATAAGTAGGAACTACTATAGTAAAATCCATTTATTTATCTTGTATAGTTAGAAGACCGGAAAAATAATGATATTTGCCGGGGGAAAAATTTGTTTGCGCGGAAGAAGAGTATTGTAAAATCCTGCCGCGATGATATCTATCGGAATTTATTATTTTAAGATGCCATTGTGGATTTGATTTTTTGAGAGACAAAGAAACCCGCGGTAAATTATATATAGGATTCTCTCTTAAGCTAATAATTCGATCGTCTTTTTTACCACTCCATAAACAATCCCAGTTATCATCAACATCATCTGCGAATTCGGGAAAGAAACCCTCTTCCTTGTCAACCAGCCATTGAGAAAATCTCTCAGAAAACATAATATTGGACTGAAGACAATCTACCTCAATTTCTTTTTCTACTTCCAGCCTGACCATCCATTCAAATAACCCATCATCTTTAATCGCTATCTCCCATTCCTGAGACAAGGGCAGCTGGAGCCATTTGCCAACAGCTTTAATTTGCTGGCTATCTTTATAGATAATTTTCCAAGAAGCAGAAGAAAAAGAGTCATGCCAACGCCCCTTTGAACGCATTGAGGTATAGAGGGCGATATTCTTGGTAAGCTCCTCACCGTTTTTATAAAACCTCCCGCTTCCTTTATTAAATACAAATCTGATATTTTTATCTTCGATGATATTATTAAGCTTATCAATGTCCGTTGTTTTGTTTCTATCCAAAACAAACCGCGTCCTAAAGCATTCATATTTACCCGGGGAAAACATAACGTTTATTTCCGGCTCAACCTTTTCCAAATGTAAGAGCCTTGCTTTACTATAATGATCGGAGTTAAAAACTTTTATAAAATTGCCTAATTTTTCGGAGAAAAACAAAGAGACCTGGGGGAGACTTCCCGTAGGATCCCTTAATCCCACTTCTCCCGTAGAAACACACCTTTGCAATAAATCTACCTCCGTATCATTAAATGTGTCGCTGAATTTCTCAGAAACAAACTTACTAAAGAAAAGCTTAAAATCTGCGGGGAAAAAACACCTTAGGCGCTGATGTTCAATAGCGATATCCCGTTTGGCTTCAATATCAACATCCCAGGTAAAAGAAAGACCATTGCATATATTGATGCGCCATGTTTGAGAAATTCCAAGATCATCCCAGTTACCTCGGGCAATCAATATATTATCTGACTCTTTTTCTAGCGTCCAGCGAGCCAAATCTGAAGTAAACCATCTCTGCTTTGTAAAAAATGCGGAATACATATGGCCGGCCTTAGTTAAAGGGATGTTATCAAAGAATACACTTAGCCTGCCATTATCAAATATCAATTTTAACTTTTTGTTTGAAATAATAAACTCGTTTTGTATCTTAGAGACATAATCATGAATATCGGCAATATTAACCTTTATCGCGCCTGAAAAACAGATAAACCTACTGGGCTGGTTAATTGGGTTGCTGGAGATAGGTATCGTTTTATACTGCAGTATACGTCCGGGATTCAAATAATCAGAATTTAATACGGTCCCCTGACCAAGATATCTTAAGCGGGATTGTTCAAAAAACAAAGCTGGAAGCTTACCGGAAGCAGATTCCTGCGGATATACGCCAATGCAGACACTGGGTCCATTCTTGAAAAATATGGATTTCCAGTTCTTATCCTCTTCTTTTATAACAGGAAATTCTCCTTGTTCCGAGTCAACAAACCACTGCTTATAGCCGTCAACGAGCATAACGTTAGCGTATATCTGGTGTAATTGTATATCTGTCTCCGTTTCAATTTCTATGTCCCACTTAATCTCATAATTATCAGATACCTCTATCCTCCAAATCTGAGACAGTGCAAGATGATAAAACTTACCCGTTGCTACCAACTTACCATTTGATTCCTCAACATCCCATTCTGCCTGAGTAGAACTATACCATACGCCGGATATTCCAAATGTCGTATAAACTCCGGGAAAAGACGTGATTAATTTACCTTCCCAATTCAACAATAGGCGGCCGTTATTGAATACAAGGCTAAGCTGTTTTCTCGCAACAATGGCTATTCCCTTCGGGCTGCCGACTGCCTGCGAATAAAAAGACGCTACCTTGGCCGTTTCTCCATCTTTAATCATCATTCCATTTTTCAAAAATATCGTTCTTTTGCACAGTTTCTGCAGCATTGCCATATCGTGGGTAACGATGATAACTGTTTTGCCGCTTTCTCCCACTTTAAATATTTCTTTAATACATTTTTTTTGGAAATACTCATCTCCCACGGCAAGCGTATCATCTATCAGGAAAATTTCCGGCTCCATATGAATGGCTATGGCAAAAGCCAACCGCACAAACATGCCTTGCGAATAACACTTTACCGGGGCGTCTATAAACTTGCCGATCTCGGCAAAGTCGATAATCTGCTGATACCTTTTATTAATTTCATCGCGGCTTAAGCCAAATAATTCAGACTGTAAAAAAATATTCTCTCTTCCCGTAAGCTCCGCTTGAAAGCCCGCGCCCAATTCCAGGAGCCCCGATACGCTGCCGGAGATATTTGCCTGGCCGCGGTCAGGATTTAACATTCCGGCAATTAATTTTAAAATGGTCGACTTACCCGAACCATTCTCGCCGATAATCCCCAGCGACTCACCCCTCTCCATAGAAAAACTGATTCCCCGCAAGGCCCAGAAATTTTGCCATGAGGCCTTACCCTCAATAATAAACTTGATGCGATACATCTCCCATACATCATTAAATTTAATTATAGGCATATTAAATACGTTTTAAGGCGCTGGATTCAAGACAAACCGACACCGACAGCCCGATAAATAAACTGAAAAAAGCCCAACCGATAACCCCCAAGAACGTCCCGACATCCGGTATCCTGCCGTAAAGAATTATCTCCCGGTAACAGATAATAAACGGAGACATCGGATTAAAATTAAAAGCCCACCGGAATTCAGGCGGAATCATCTCTATAGAGTAAAAAACAGGGGTGACCCAAAACCAAAACATAAGCAGGATTCCAAGCAAATGTTCCAGGTCACGGAAAAGAATGTTAATTACGCTAAATAACAAACTAATCCCGCAGGTAAAAAAATAAGTCAACAAAAATATAACCGGCAACAAAGGGGTCAGGGGGATAATCTTGGGATTGTGGAAAGAAAATACCGGATAGACAATGCACCAACTCATAAGAAAACTCATAAAATAAGACAAGACAGAACTCAAGGGCAGTATCTCTTTCGGTAAACTGAATTGATGGAGGACGCTTTTCTGGACTAAAAGAGAGGGAGTGGCTTCGGATAGAGCCCCGGAAAAAAACATCCACGGTAAAATACCCGAAAGCACAAACAAAGCGAAATCTTTTACTCCGGTTTTAAAAACAGCGGTAAATACAAAGGTTATTACCAGCATCATGAGCAAAGGGTTTATTATCACCCAGAAAAAACCTAAAACAGAACCGGCGTATTTAGCCTTAAATTGCTTTAATGACATGCTCCATAAAGAGCGCCGGTAAGAATATATTTTCTGAATTCTTTTTATAATTAATTTTACGGGCATTCCGCTCCCTACAGCTTAGGGCCTTTGTTCAACCTGGATATTTCATTGTCTATAAAACTTTTGCCTGAGGAAAGCTGCTTTGCTTTTTCTAAACTATTTAATGCTAAATCATGTTTATCCATTTTTTCGTATATCTTAGATATAGTAAGACGCGCCTGCCTGTAGCGGGGATACGTAGAAACCAAACCTTCTGCTATTTCCCGCGCCCTGCTTGATTCGCCGGCGCCATTTAACGCGTAGGCATAATTATTCAATAGAGCAGGATCTGCAGGTGAGTTTTTGAGTTTTTCCCGGCAATACTTTGCTTCTTGCCGGTATTCCGCAAGCGCCTGTTCACCTCTGCCCAAGTTAACATAAATATCAGCCAAGTCATTATGTAAATTGGGATAATCATTTTTTAACACCCTCACCTTATTATACTCCAATATTGCCTGATTAAACATTTTGTCATCGCGATATACACTCCCCAGGCTATAAATATAATCCACATTATCCGGAGCCAGGCTGACTGCCTTCTGTAAATAAGGCAGCGCTTCTCTGTAACGTTCAAGGCGCATCAATAATAATCCCAGCTCATTGTAACTGGATGCGTCGTCGCTATCCAAAGATATTGTCTTTTGCGCGTAGAAAACTGCCTTCTCAATATCTCTTTTTCTAAAATAGATGTCAGAAAGCAATCTGTAAGCATGGCGAAACTGCGGATCTATTGTGATAGATTTATTCAGGTTTATTTCGGCATTATTGTAATCCTGCCCGGAGAGATAATAATAGCCCAAGGTATAATACGCCAAGACGTTCCCCGGGCAGAAGAGAAGAACATTCTCCAGTATAGAGATCGCCTCTTTATTCTTCTGCGCCAGGTGCAACCCTGCGCTCGTGCCTAAGGCGCCGGCAAAATAGGTATCGCAGCAGTTTTTGAATGACTCCTTTATTCTTTCATCTGACGGATTTTCCTTCTGCCCCTGGAGTAAAATCCTCAGCGCTTCCGCGTAATTTCCCTCCTCATGATAGATGCGGGCTAAAGAATCATACGCCCTGGCGCAAAGAGGATTAATACCCAGCGCTTTTTTGTATTCCCGGGCTGAAGTCTGGTAATCCTTACTTTCCAAATAAAGATCTGCCAACCCTAAATGCGCCATCCAGGCTTTGGGATTAATCCTCAGAGAGTTTCTGTAAGCGGCCTCTGCTTTTTTGTAATCCCGGTGTTCAAAATAATAATTTCCCTGGTTACAAAAGAATGCCCCCAGCTTACCCCAGGCCGAGTATGCGAAGATCGCTAACAAAACCAAAAACAGTGAATATTCAATTGCCTTCTTCATAATTTGATTTCCCCGGCTGCCCTCCTGCCGTCAAGTATCGCATCCTCCATAGACATATACTCCCAGCTTCCGTAACGGCCGCAGGCAATTATATTGTTGCGCGACAAGAATTCTTTTATTCCCGCGGTTGCCCGGGAATAATATTGATCATAAATGGGATACCCGTATTTTATATCGTTTGTATCCAGAACCGCTATCCTGTTTTTTTTACTTAAGATCCCGGTTCTATGGAGGTCATTTAAAACCCGTTTAACAATATTTTCCCTGTTGATAGGTTTGCTTTTTGAATATGAAACCTCCGCATATAAAGAGCTTGTACCGCCAGGAGCATTATTATGAGAAAAATTATGGAAGAATCCAACCCTGAAAAAAATGGTTTCTTTGCGCGGGAAGTACACCCAGTGCTTATTATCCTGGCAGCTTCCTTCTACGCCAAGATTCAAATTAAAAATCGAATTCCAGCGCAGCTTTTTAAGGCTGTTAATAATTTTATCAGGCAGCGGCTTAATTATCTTTATCAATTCGGGTAGAGGTATCGTCAAAATCAGGGTATCAAATCTTTCCGAACCAGCGCCTTTGATGGTTATCTCCTTTTTCTTAAGATCAATCCCGCTAACGCAACAATTCTTGGAGACATAGCCTATTTGTTTTTCAAATGCACCAGCAAGCTGAGCGATCCCCCCTTTTCCGGGATACCAAAAAGTGGCGTTATAACCAAAACGGTCTCTGTTTTCCGCAAAGAACCCGTTAACCATATCGGCTAGGCTGGGCTGGGGAATAAATCTTTCTGACCACGGACAAGCCATCCGGCTTAAAGGAACTGTCCAGAATTTACTGTTATAAGGGATCATAAAATGCCTGGCTATGCCTTTGCCAAAGGTAGCATTTATCCATTTTAAGAAATCTGCCTGGCTATTACCTCTCCTGGGGAACTTGCCGGCCCAGATAAATTCCCATAAGCATTCCCAGGCTATTGGCCCAGGTAAGGCGCAGAGATTAGCCTGAAAGGGGTAGCGGCTAAAAATCCCGAAATTATTGACCCAGGCGCTCCTTTCATGGCGCGCCAGATTACCTTTCAATAGCCTTCTGGCCAATTGCAGCGTATAATTGTTTCTAAAATGCAGGAGGTGGCCGTCATAATCAAAAATAAAACCCTTGATCTGCTTGGAACGGCACAGTCCGCCGACGGTGTCTTCTCTTTCAAATACGGCAGATTCTATCCCTCTTTTCTTAAGATGCCAGGCAGCGCTTAGGCCTGCCAGGCCCGCTCCTAAAATAATAATCTTCTTCTTAGCCATTTACTTCTATCTTAATCAGTCTCTGAAATATGCCTATGCTAAATAAAAAAACCGCCATAATGATGCCTGCTGCGGACAGATTGGTTACCCTTGTCAAAACAACACCGCAGACGGCAAAAATAGAACATAATAAATACATAATCAAAATTGTTTTGGTCCGCGAAAGCCCCAGGGCATCGATCTTTAATGCCATATGGTCATTACTTTTCTTAAAAGGCGGCCTTCTTTTGATTACCCTGAAGATAATAAGCAATATTGTATCCATAATAGGCAGGCCGAGAATCATTACCGGGCTAAGCAGGGCAAAAACATTGTCTCTGGATGCATAATGCGTAATTAAGGCAATGCAAGAAATGAGCATACCCAAGAAATGGCTGCCGGAATTACCCAGATAGGCCTTGGCGGGAGGAAGGTTAAAGATTAAAAATCCGGTGCTTGAGGCGCATAAAATAAGGCTAAGGATCTGCACATTTAAATCTGCGCTTAATAAACCTATGAGCAGGAATGCGCTACTTACAATCAAAGCCGTACCCGCGGCTAGCCCATCCATAATATCAAGCAGATTAAAGGCATTGGTCATGCCTAAAATCCAGAAAAAAGTAATTACGGCATTGCCCCAAAAACCAAAATAAATGATGTCGGTTCTTATACCAAATGAAACTAATAAAACTGCGCAAAATGATTGGGCCAGAAATTTCTGCGTTACCGACAATTCCCTCAAATCATCTATTACGCCTAAAAATAGCACCAAGAGAGAAACGCCTGCTACCGCTAATATCTTAGTTAAAGAAAGCCCAAATACAAAAATACCTAAACACGAAGAGAAAATAAAAGACAGCCCTATTCCCGGACCCCCTGCCAAAGGAATATTCCCTACTTTAAGTATTTTATATCTTAAAGAAACTCTTGCTATTAAGAAAGTGCAAAGCAGACAGGAGATTAGGGCCGCGGTAAAGATAATCAGGTATTTAAGCATTTTGTCCGTTTTTCCATAAATTAAAATATATTTCTTCGGTATTTTTAAGCATGTTACTTAATAAAAACTCCTCAGAATCGATGGCTATCCTGGATAGCCTTGCGAATTCATCTCTCTGCCGAGCGTCTTCTAATAGTTCCCTCACCCGGTTCCGCATGGATTGTATGTCCCCTGCCTTAATCAAATAACCTGTTTTCCCGTTTACAACAACCTCGCCAATACCTCCGGTATCAGTAGCCACCAGCGGAACCCCCGCGGCCATTGCTTCCAAAGCAGCTATCGGCAGGCCCTCCCATCGTGAGGTAAGCACAAAAACATCCAGGCAGGATAAAATTAAAGGTATATCATTGCGCCAACCGGTTAAGATAACCGCCTCTTCCAAATTAAGTTTCTTGATCAGGGCGCAAACCTTCCTGCGCAACGCCCCATCGCCTGCGAGGATAAATCTAGTATCCGGGAAATCTTTTTTAACAGCACTGGCTAATTTTATAAAATCCAAAGGGGATTTCTGTTTTTTAAGACAAGCAACCGTGCCTACGACTAAACCTGCCCCGGACAACCCCAGCTTTTCCCTGGCGGCAGAAGATACAGCGCCACCCTTGAACTCCCGGGCATTTATGGCATATTTTACCAGCGCATATTTATCCCGGCTGCCGACTGCATGAGCTAATCCTTTATTTTTATCAGATTGGGAAACCACGATTATTTTGCTGGTAAAAACCGCGCATGCCTTTTCTAAAAACAGATACAAATGATACGCGACCTTATGCTGATAATCATGAAAACTCCAACCGTGGACAGTATGGATAATAATCTTGATACCGGCCGCCTTGGCAGCCCACCTGCCCAAAATACCGGCTTTTGAGCTATGTGTATGTATAATATCTATATTGTTATTTTTTATATAAAAATAAAGGGAAAATAAAGCCAGGGTGTCTTTAACCGGATGGATCGGGCGCTCAAGAAATCTGCAGCAGGTTAACTTTAGATTAGGAATCTTTGCCGCTGCGTCAAGCAGTAAGCCATCTTTTGCGGTAACAAGATGGGGGTTGAATCTTTCTTTGTTTAACCCTTGAATAAGGCTTAAAAGCTGCTTTTGGGCCCCGCCTAATTCCAGCTTGGTAATTACATAAAGGATATTGACTTTCCGCTCAAAGCCCATTTTATTATTATATTACCTTGGGAGTTAAACCGCAATGATATTAAGGCCGGCCAGGTCTTTGGTCAGCCCTAAGGTATCCCTAAAAATAAAGCTTTTAATTCCCAGGCTGGCGGCGCTTTCAACCAATTCCGGCCGGTCGTCGGTGTAGAATATCTCTTCAGCTGATACACCAAGGCTTGAAATTACTTTCTGGTAAATCAGTTTGTCCGGCTTGGCCAAACCTAACTCGTAAGAAAAAAACAGCTTATGGAAGACATCAAAGACCGGAAAGTTCTTCTTCAAATATTCATAATGCAGAATGTTGATATTTGAAAGAAGCGCAGTCTGATAATCCGCTTTCAACAGGTTAAGCAGCGCATAAACCTTGCGGTTCCTTGCGCTTAAGAAGAATATATCATTCCATATGGGGACAAACGAATCATAGCTGAGTTTTAAATCAAGCATCTCTTTAACTTTAGAATAAAATTCCTGCGGGGCAATCTTTCCTTCTTCAAAGACTGCGGTTACCTGCGAATCAAAAAAGAGGTTATATATTTCAAGAGGGCTCCTCGCGCAGAAACCCGAGATCCTTTCTGCTGAGCGCTTATGGTTAAAATCCACCAGGACATTCCCCAGGTCAAACAAAACAACTTTTATCTGATCTGCCATTTTCTAATTTCCCTGCTCCTTATTCTTCCTAAATAGGTCCAGAAACCTGTCTTCATACTCCTTATAAACATTCCATTTATCCAGTTCCGCTTTCAATACATTGGCCTTGGCTATCTCCAGCCTGCTTTCCTCAAAAAGTTTTTCGATCTTTTCTTTAACCGAACCCGGCAGTTTGGTAAGCTGGCTTAATGTTTTCTTGATCAACTCCACCTCCTCCTCACCGATAGGAGAAGATTGGCCGGGAGTGCCCAGCTTAAGAAAATCTAAAAGCTTGTTAATCTCATTCTCCATGACAAGCGCCTGCTCTTTTAACGGCTGCACATCTATCTGCATATTTAATATTTTTCCCAGGCCTTCGAGCACCGCGGCTGAAGCCTTGGGATTTTCAATCTGGATGGTATAAAGAGGAATATCCCCGAGCAGGCAGAACCCTTTTAATCCCGCTTTCTTGGCCAGGGTTAAGAATAGCCCGTTCATCCCGCTGATCTGGCCATCCTCTAAAACGCTAAAATTATATTTCTTCAGATTTTCTTTTGTTTTCTGGTCCGTAGCCGCAAACCATACGCGCGAATCCTGCATGTGGTCGGTTGCCTGCGGCATAGAGGCAAAACTCACCACCGTCTCTACCTGGAATTTCTTAGCCAAGGTTAAAATCTCCCGGGAATACTCCTCCGCTTTGGAGAGATCAGGCTGGGCATTGCTTAAGAATATAATCAAGTCATTCTTTCCTGCCTTATTCCTCCAAAAATAGAATTTGCTCTCCGGCAATTGCGGCTTTTCCAAGATGCCGGACGCGATTACGCTGCCGGTAAGATAAAAAAATCCTTCAGCCTCTATACTGGCCAACTCCTCGGCTTTTAAATGTTCCACCAGGTAGTTGGCCGCCTTAAAAGCCACATCCCCCATCCCCGGCCAGGCCACAACCAGGTAAGGCTTCTTGAGGTGCACCCGGCGCTTGATCTTCAATGTTTCCATTTTGTCTCCTTGTGATTTTTAAGAATTATTAAAATTTGTAATTCTTAAGGAACCCGCTTAAAACCTCTGCCCCTTTATATAAATTGCTGATCCTGGCATATTCATCCGCAACATGCGCGCAACCCTCGCTTCCAAAACCAGTAGCAACAGCCGGGATATTTCTGGCTTTAAAGAATGTAATTACGGTTGCTCCCTCCGAGCCGCTGATGCGCCCTTTAACCTTAGCCTTGCGCATCGCCGAAACCAAATGCGTAACCAACGGATGTTCAGGGTTAATATAATACGGCTCCTGGACACCCTGGATCTCAACCTTAAAATTACGGCTGTAGCGGGAGATGGTTTCTTTTAAGTTCCGCAAAATCCGCATCTGGCTTGTTCCGGGAAGGAAACGAAAATCCAGCTCAAATTCACACCAGTCGCTAACCACATTTACTTTATCCCCGCCTTTTATGGTGCCGACATTAACCGTAGGTTCCCGCAAATATTTGTTCTTTTGATAACTTATTTTTTGATTTTTAAGGTCGGTAATTATCCTGGCTGCCATCTCTATGGCATTAACCCCCAGCCAAGGATAGGCCCCGTGCGCTTTTTTACCTTTAATGGATACTTTTAGATGCATCAACCCTTTCTGCGTGACCACGATCTCGAAATCATCAGCATCCAGAACTACTGCCGCATCTACTTTTAAGATCAAGCGCTCCAGCAAAGGTATCAGCCCCAGGAATGAGCCACTTTCCTCATCGGCAGTAGCAGCAAAAACCAGATTATAATTAAGTTTAGCGCCCTCTTCAACCAGACTATGGATAGCCTCCATAGCGCAGGCGACATTTCCCTTGCAATCCGTTGCCCCTAAGCCGTATATTTTATCCCCGCAAATTTTCCCCAGGAAAGGGTTGGTTTTCCAGCTTTTCCCGGCCGGGACAGTATCAAGATGCGGGGTAAGCAAAAGTGATTTAGCGGATTTACCATTAAGGACCGCAATTACATTGGCCCTTTTACTTTTAAAGCTATATGTTCTAACATCCAGGCCAAGCTTGCGCAAATACCGGGCTACAAAACCGGCTATCTTAGATTCATCGCCAGGAGGATTCTGGGAATCCAGGCTGATTAATTTCCGGATGGTTCTTATCAGGCGTTTTTTATTGACCATGGAGCGGGCAAATTACGCATTTAGGATCCTGCTTGCGGCAGTAATCCTTGCCCAACCTTACTAAAAGGGCATGGTATTCATTAAACATCTTCACGCTATTTTTAAGATTGCGCATAAAAATATCCTGCACCTGGGCGTAATCAGCTTCCTCTTTAATTAATCCGTGCCGGGAAAATATTCTTTTGGTGTAAGCATCCACCACGAATACCGGCTTATTCAAAGCATAGAGAAGGATCGAATCCGCTGTTTCCGGGCCTATTCCGTTTACCGAAAGCAAAAGCTTACGCAGTTGGCGGGGGTTAGCTTGCGACATTTTCTTAAGATCCCCCTTGTAAACCTCAAAAAAGAACTTCAGGAACTCTTTAATCCGCCTGGCCTTAATATTATGGTAACCTGCGCTTTTAATCAGCGCGGAAATTTTAGCCGGGCTCATCCGGTAAAGTTTCTCCGGGCGCAACACTTTTTTAGCCTTAAGCCTGGCTATGGCTTTTTCCACATTCAACCAATTAGTACCCTGGGTAAGGATTGCTCCGATGATAACCTCAAAACTATTCTCCGCAGGCCACCAGTGCTGCGGCCCAAATTTAGAATAAAGCCTGCGAAAAATAACCTTTAATTTCCGCTGCATCAATCAAGTTCCAGAGGGTTATAACCGTAATAGGCAAAAATGGCATAAGCAGTCCCGGATACCGAACCGGTATACTTGCCTTTAGGGGTTCTCCAGCCATGCCCGGTATCCACAAAATCCTGCGTTGCGTACGGCAGGCAGCCTTCCCCCTGGCCCGAAGGAGAAGGGCTGGAAATAATCATATTCCCTAATTGTGCCAGGTAATTATCTGCTTTATCCCGATAAGCAGCGGATTTAGCTGTTTGTCCTCCTTTAGAATAATAATCAGCCATAATTTTAAATGATACAGCCATCTGGGCTGTCCATTCGCTTGAGACCACCCCTCCCCGGGCAACATTGCGCTGCGGCGCAAAATCAAAACCCCGGATCTTAACTGTCTGGCCTCCCGGCCGGATAAAATCGACCTGGGCTTCGCAATTCTCCTCGACAAACTCCATTATTTTATCCGGGTCCATACCCAAGGTTTTAAGCCTTGCCGGGCCGATAGCGGCAATAGACCAGGCATAGGTATCTGTGGCAATCGTGGAATCACCTTTACCGCGCTTAACCGGCAGATCCTCCCGGCCATAAGTATTGCGCATCAGCCACCCTAATGTTTTTTCCGCGGCCCGGACATACTTTTCCTTATTGGTAACTTTAGCGAGCATCTCAAAAAAAGCATAAGCATCCAGATTATGCTCTGTGGAATACCAGCTCATCTGCGGGCCTCCGCGGATACCGCCATCAACATCAGAATCCTGCAGCTTGATTATATTCCGGGCAATCTCTTCGGCTATCTCCAGGTAATTCCTGTCTTGGGTTTTCCGGGTATACTGGAGAATGGCAATACCCAGCCAGATATTCGGTCCGCAGTGCATGACATATTCCGCAGGGGAGCCGGTATCGGCATAATAAACATTAAAAAACCAACCGTTCTCCCTTTTGGCCTGATCGCTAAAAAAATCCAGCAGCTTCTTTGCCCGGTCATAATCACCGAAGTTATTAAAAATCTGGATCATCAGCGCCTGGTCATAAGTAAACGCCCAGCTGGCGATATCCTTGTCTCCTTCAAAACTCATTACTAAGCCCGTGCGTGGATTCTGGTGAATTTTAAGCCACTGGTACATCTTGTCCAGGTTTGCCTTTGTCAGGATTACCTTTTTACTATCCAAGCGCAGGGATTCTTCTTGAGCTGCCTTCTCGTTAATTTGCAACGCAGCCAGTTCCGCTTGAAAAAGATCCCTTTCCCTAACCAGCCTTAAAATTAAACCATTTAATTCCTTTGTCTTGTCAACGGCAGCAGGCGCCTGAACGCTCTTTGTCTGGGAGGCAGATTTAATTTGTGAAACCAGCGATTTGATCTTCTGCTGCAAAGCGCCTCTCTGCTGGGCTATCTGGTTTATCTTCTGCCTGGCAAGATCAGACTCATGCAATACGCCGACCAGCTCCTCAACGAGCATCTTATTCTTTTGGGTCAACTGTATATTTAAATAGGCGCCAAAAGCCAAAAAGAGGGTTAAGCAGGCGATAAACAAGGTTATTACCGGTATAAACAGCTTCTTTGCCCGGGCATAACGCATAAGCATGTTATTCTCGGAGGGATTAATCTGTTCGTAGGATAAGCCGATAAGGTAGCGGTTGGGTGAGCCTGGAATTTCTTTTGTCCAGGCCACGCAGGTAAAAGCGACTATCGGGTTCCTAAATAAAGGCGCCTCTGTCTCTATGGATAATTTAACTTTTTTTTCTTTGATCAGGTTGAATAAATCGGGAGCAAGGCCGTTTACCGAAAGGCATATGCCACCGCGGCTGATACTGTTGGTAAATCCCTGCAGCCATGGCGAAAAAAACTGCGACCTATCCGGGCTTTCTAAACGGAACTGCACGGGAAAAACAGTATCCAGGCGGATATACTTTCTGCGCTCAAGGTCAAAATCAATTTTAGTTTTAAACCACATTTTTTCTACGGCTTAAGGGTGAATGTTACGGATTATATTTTATAACAAATGAAGTTTAATACAATGTGAATATTCCTTAGACAATCTCAAGGCTCAAAATATTATCTATGCGAAAGGTGCGCTCCTCTTTTTTTAAACAACAATATCCTGCAAGATACTTATGCCCCTTATCCTGTTTTATCTCTTTAGGGATAACCTGGCGCTCGGTTACTTCAGCGCTATGGGTAGAGAGGTAACGTATCTTTAATGTTGCCTTTAAATCGATGCATTCCCGGATTTTAGAGGCCTTCTGCTCGTTGAAACTTTCCAGCAAGCCGGGATTAAAAGCAAAAAGGTTGGAGAAGCCGGCAAAATCAGTTATCCCCTTGGCCTGGCAGATAGCTTTGAGTTTACCAAAAACATCCCAGGTCATCTCCACGTCGGAGAAAGCGCGGTGCTCCTGTTTTGATTTAACCCCCAGCTTATCCGCTACAAACCAAAGCGCGTAACGGCTCAAGCCCGGTATAAGCCTTTTAGCCATAGTGAGCAGGTCAAAAACAACCATATTGTTAACCGCAGGAAGAGAGATGAGCTTAAGCTCATTATTCAAAAAACCTAAATCAAACTCCGCGTTATATGAACAAAGGCAGCTGCCCCGGATAAATTCCAAGAATTGCAGGATAACCTCTTTAGGTTCCCTGGCGCTTTGCAGCATCTGGAGAGTTATTCTATTTACCGCAAAGGCAGCTTCAGAAACAGGTTGTCCAGGATTAACCAAAGAGGAGAACGTGGCGATTCTCTCCTTGCCTTTAAACCTTAAGCCCGCTATCTCAACTATGCGGTCTCCGGTTTGCCAATTAAGCCCAGTAGTCTCAGTGTCAAATATAGTAAACTCTACATCATCAATATCTTTATGCATTCCTGGTCACTATATAAGCGGGAATTAACCGCTCCGGGTGATATGAGAGTTTTGTTTTACGTAAATTCTCCAAGCCCGAATCATCCATAATATTAATGTATTTATAACTCTTTAACCCTTCGCAGAACCTGCGGAAGATAAATTGCGCCAGGCCCTTGACAGAAAGGTCGGTTATCTCATAAAGCACGCAGAATGTATCATAGCTCAACCTATAGCCAAAAGTAAACCCCTTGATTTGTTTATTAACCTTAACGACAATCCCCTCAAAACCCAGCTGCCTGTAATTAGCCAGGGCGACTTTGATTACCTTACGGTTATCCTCAAGCATCCCGCAATAAATATCGTCACCGCCCTGCCCCTTACGCGCCTGTGCCCAGGAACTAAATAAGCCTAAACAATCCGCCGCGTCCGCCGGAAGCAACGCCCTTGAATCAAAATCATAATGCTTGATAAAATAATTATAAGAGGCGCGCTGGGATTTAAATTTATTTCCCCTTAATAGCGCCAAATCGCGACACACACAAAGATAATCCGGATATTTATCTTGAGCCAGATAACCTAAGGCGCGGTAATATCCCAAATCCTGCTGCCGGACATTTTCAATACGGGAGATATCTTTATTTTTATTAATACCGTCCATAATTTCAAAAGCCTGTTTTATAATTAAAGGGTTTGGCTCTTTTCCCAGCACAGGAAGATACATGAAGCAGCCGATCTTATCGCGGAAGAATACGCAAAGGCTGTTTTGGATCAAAACCCATTGGATATCAAAGAGGGCTTTCCAGATGTAGATATCGGGAAAAGAAAACGCTGCCAGTTCGTGCCTGCCTTGGGCAAGGTATCGATTAAACAGCTTTTGGTCTTTTAAGGTTAGCTTATTCAGTTTCATGGGGTGAGCTTTAATTCAGCGACCTCTCTTACTTCTTCATAAGCCTGGATGATCTGCGGGTTATCTTTAAGAATTTTCAGCTGTTTTGGCGAGTTAAGGTAGGTGGAAAGATAGGTAATATAATCCTGCATCTTTGGGCTGTCTATTGTCTCGACGACATAAGGGCAGTTTAAATCAACGGTCAGAAGCACTTTGCCTTTGCGCAGATTGATCAGAAAAGGGTAGAGCTGGCATTCAAAGGGCCGCAGATTGTAAATGCGGCATTGGTTATTCGCGTTGTTAAAAAAGGGGCAAATAAATCCATCGCCGCCAGGATCAGCCACAGCTTGGATACGCCGGTCTATAGATATAGAGGCTGCGGGTATGCCTTCCCTGTCCACCAACTCCTGCATCTCCTCATCCAATAAGCATGGGCTCCACACTGAATTTGCTTCTTTAAAGCGACAGCAAGAGCGGCATTTAAGGCAAAACTCCTGCGGCACAAATTGTTTGATCATTTAACAATGCTCCCTCGGCCACCTAAATCCACGGTTAAAATCAATAATTTATCCGCGTTCGGATGGTCATTCACCTCTTTTATCTCCCCAATCCTTAACTCTAACTTCCTGAAATCTTCAACAGTAACCATCTTAAATCCTCCTTAGAATTTTAATTCCGCATAAAATTCAATCTGGTAAGCGTTATTCGCCCGGCCATCCCCGCGCACAAAAGGGCTAAACAGGCTTCCCTCTGCATCATCGCGGCTTTCTTTATAAAACCTGCCCGGGAAAAAACAACCACCCAGAAAACCAACCGTCATATGCCTGTTTATCTTATAATCAATATAAAGATCCGCTTCATATCCCAGGTCGCGGGAGAGGTATTTCCCCTGGCCGTCTAAAGTTCCCACCGGACGGTTAAATGCCCTTAGATAATAGCCGTACAAACTTACGCAAAGCTTATCCGTAAAATTATAATCAAAGCCTATTGAAGGCATGATTAGGTTTTCAAAATCACCTGAGAAAAATGTTTTTGGCCGCGGTACTCCGTAATTCAGACCATAACCTCCACCCATCGCTACAATAGGAAGCATATCTGCATTACTGCTGCTTATTGTATCCCCCAGGTTCATGTTGGTGGGGGAAAAATAACTAAAAGCGCGGTTTTTCCCCGAAACATACAGTGCCGTCGGGTCCCCCGCCATATCCGGCGTTACTTTATTGCCCGAGCAAAGCAAGAACTGCAATTCCGGGACGAATTTTCCCAGCACATAATCCAATCCGGAATAAAACATGTATCCGGTGTGCGCGATATCTTTATAAGCGCTATCCTGGCTCTGGGCGTATCCGAAATTATGCGCTGCCTCTAACTTTAAAGAGAAATCCTCTCCCTTAAACTTCCAGGCAGTGCCAAATGTCCCCAACAGGTCTCTTTTTATGGGCGCCGCAAAAAGATTATCCCGCTTGCCATTAGAGGTATAATCCGCCAACATGCCTACATACGGCCAAAAAGTCTGCTTACCCGCGGTGATCTTAACGTCCGTAGAGAAGAAATTAGCCGCGTTAGGTTCGTATTTCTGGCCCTGCTCATTTTCCTGTTTAATATACGGGCCTAATTGATTTTTGTAAACCAGGTCCGAGCGGCAATAATAAAGGCGCCAGAGTAAATCTTGCGTTTCTTTATACAGGGTAATCCCGTAATTTTCATAATTGCCGTTAAGACTGAAACCATTGCCTACTTCGTAGATATACAGCCCGGCTTTAAGGCCAAAGTTACCAAATATCCGGGAATCAAACCAGAATTCTTCAATCTGCGGAAGCAGTTCTGCGTTACGGTATTTCTCAATCCTGCCCCCGGAATTAATCAGCGTGTTGTGGATAAAAATAGGCGCGCTGTAATCATAAGGGCCGTTGCGCTCAAGCTTGATAAAAAACTTGTTTCCTGAATCTTTAAAATCCGCGCTAAAAGCAAAACTGTAATCTATCCCCAGATAGGTGGTATGGTCATCTTTATTGTGGCTATCCAGATCCGCTACGTTCTTAAAACTTACCAGGTCGGTGCGCAAATAGGTATCTAATCCCAACGCCAGATGCTCAGTATTCAGCAGTTCGTAGCTGTGTGCGCAAGGAATAAAACTCAGGGCTAAAATTAAAACAAGCCAGGATTTTCTTAACATCTTCCGGATTTTGGGATACCTTCGCTTAAAGACTTAGGTTTATGCTAACACTTGCGGCGGGAAAACTCAAGGAAAACAAAATTAAGCGGGGCCGACGAGATTCGGACTCGCGATCTCCTCCGTGACAGGGAGGCGCTTTAAACCAGGCTAAGCTACGACCCCCGCATTAACTAAAATTTTAGAAATTTATTATACTTTCTTTTGAATCAAAGTCCACTATTTATTTTGCAATTTAATGGTGGGCGATAGAGGACTTGAACCCCTGACCCTTTGCGTGTAAAGCAAATGCTCTAACCAACTGAGCTAATCGCCCAAAATTTATAATCCGGATAGCTTCCCCAGGATAATCAGAGTAAAAACCATTACAAAAAGCGCAACCGTTTCAGTAATACCCAAAACTGCCAGGTAATTTCCGAAACCCTTGCCAGTCTCACCCATAGCATCGCAGGCACAGGCAGCGCATTTACCTTGGAAATAAGCGGAAAGGCCTATTGCCATGCCGGCAAAAGCACCTACTCCCCAAAGATATTGCCCTTTATTGGCCAGTTCGATCATCTTGGTCATTACGATATTGCCATAAATTGTCTGCGTTAGAGGCGCACCGACCAAAGCAACCAGCAAGAATGAAGCGCTTTTATTCTGGTTGAAGTTTTTCTTCCATGCCCCTATTGCAGCCATTCCTGCTACACCTGCCCCTGCGGCAGAGCCCAAAGCTGAAAGACCAAGCACTAGCCCTAACCCCAAATCCTTAAACTGTATTAAAGCCCCTGTTTCCATCTTAATTCTCCTTTAAATGAGCACTAAACTTACGGGGTACGAAGTCACGAAGTGAGGCGTAAGTTTATGTGCGGGAACATACTTTATTCTTCCTTACAAAACGGTTTATAGGCAAAACCATCCCAGACAACATTGGCGTGGCTGCAAAACTCCAGCACATTAAGCCTTACCCCATGGACTAAAACCGACATCGGCCCCAAGATAATATTAAGTGCATGCCCACAGGCAATAATTAAAGCGGCTATAATTATAGTTAAAAAGTCGCCTTTTTTAATTATTCCGGCAGCCATGGCGTTAAAAGCATCTGCGATAGCTACGCCTGCCAAACCCACCGCAAAAAGACGGATATAGGAAACTACGTCGGTAAAGTTATTTACCAGGGTTAAAGCTATTGTACCTAAGCCTGCGCCGATTGTCTTAAATATGTTTTTTTGCGGGTTGGTAAAAAATAAAATCAAAATTAAGCCGGCTATAATCAACCAGTTTCCGAATAATGGGAAAGCATTGCTCAAAAGCAAGCTTTTGGCTAAGAAAAATACTGCCCAGATAATAAAAATCCAGCCTATATCCGCCAGGGCTGATAATGTCGGAGCCTTTAGTATTGCCCTCCAGCCATGAGCCAGAGATAGGTGTAGCGCACCAATAAAAAAACATAACGCCTGGACAAAGGCCGCATTATGCAGCGCCGGAACCAGAGGTTTTACCCCTATATCGAACAACCATTCCTGGCCAAAAAATGTTCCAGTCAATAACCCCCATATAATAGCGCAAAAACTCAGGTTATAAAAGAGAAAAAATACGCTTTTATCTTTAACTTTATATCCAATTTTCTTCTGTAGCCAAAAGTTAAGCAGCAAATAAACCGCTCCGTATCCAGCATCACCAATAAGCATGCCAAAAAAAATACTAAAAAATATAATAAAAAGCGGGCTGATATCAAGTTCACGGTACCCCGGAATAAGCTCCAGCAGTTTTAGTACCGGTTTTATAAGTGAAATCCAGGCGGGATTACGGACCAAGGTTGGTACGGCATCTTCCTCATTGGGCTCAAGGGTTAAGATTCCCCAGCCGTTTTGTTTTGCCTGCTTAACCAACATATCTTCTACATCAATTGGTATATAGCCTTTCAAATATACAATCTCATTTGCCTGCCCCATACCTTTTAAGACAGAATAAAAATCTTTTTGATTTAAAAAGGCTTCTTCGACGGCAATAAAATCACGATTATAAACCAAATGCGCGGATAGCTCTTCTCTTATGTTTTGCATAACCTTAGTATCTTCACTAAACTTGTTTCTCATGCCAGATAGTGATAATTTAGGTAATTCTAATTCCTTAAAACCAATCTCTATATTTTCTGTTGCCACAACTAGACAATTTATTAATGCGCCCTGTACAGAAATCTTCTTTAATAGTATACCTGGCGGCAAACTTTTGATCTTATCCTTGGGAATCTGGTAAAATTTAATCAGAACATTCTTTTGTTGCAGAGCCTTTATCTGGGCAGGGTCAAAATCACCCCAAGACTCCCATAAATCTATCCAGTTATTCAAGGTTACCGAATACTCCCTTAATTGATCATACCTTTTCTGTAAATCAATGACGTGGCGACAGACGGCATCCAAATCTTCTGATTTACGGATTATATGTTTTCCCGGATGTTTCTGGTTAGCCGCCGATAAAACAGACCTGGCTTGTTCAATCAGATTTAGCTTCTCGCTGATTTCATTAAGCTCAGAGCCACAAGGAATATTCTCGTGCTCAACATGAACTACCCCCAAGACACGTAAATCATCCAAAGCGCCTTGGGCATGGTTCTGCTGGATAAGCAGAAATACTTTTTTCATTTTAACAATCATGCTATCGCCTCTTCTAAAGCCAGCTCCTCAATCTTTCTTTTAGCAATTTTACAGCGGCCCACGGCATTAGCCATCTGGTCACCTATATAAATCTTAATCAACCGAATATCCTCTTCTGCCTGCGGAATTTTAACCTTTTCAAAAAGATTAACCCGTTGAGTCGTAATGCGCAGTTCATGCCGCAATATGGCAATACCTTCCTGACGCATCAAGATCTCTTTTTTTAAAATAATAGTTTCCCTAAGCGCCTCGATTGCTGCGTCAATCCATAAAGGGGTAGAGAACAAATCATATTCGCCTGTGTCAAATTCCAACGCATCAAATACAGGGATATCCACACCGGCGATATTCTTAAAATGGGTATTTGTTTTGCTTGGCAATAAAAATGGTTTCAGGTCAACTTCCGGCTGATTGAGCAAACCAATCCAGTGGTCAATCGCCTGTCTTTTTTTAATCAGAGATTGTTTTCTTTCTTCGAGGATTAAATTCTGCTGCAGGATTTCCAGCTGCAACTGCTGTTTTTTCAATTGCAAAGTAGGTAGATAGCGCTGGAATTGTTTTAATGCATCGCGCTGCCTCTTTAATTCACCCTTAGTAAGCCTTATCTTTGCCATTATTTCTTCAGCCAGCCCCATTAGAAACAGGTTACCAGAGGCAACCGTGAGGTATCTCTGATGTATTGTTTCTAACGGGGCCAGTACTGCTCAACAATTGAACGCTTGATCCCGGTTTCCTCCGGGCTGAAAGAATCCGCTAAGATTTGCCAACCCAGATCTAAGGCTTTTTCCAAAGGGATATTTACTTTAAGCGACATCATGTTCTTTTCAAAAAGCTCCCCGTATTTAAGCAGTTTCTTATCCCAGGCGCTCATCTGAAAACCCATGGATTGTTTTTCAACAGTCTGGCGATAGCTGGCAAAAAGCTGGATCATCGTATCCATAATAGCGCGGTGGTCTGGCCGGGTCTTACCGTTTACCTGCTGCTTGAGCCGGCTTAATGAACCAAACGGTTCAATAACCCCATCTTTAAGATAAAACTGGCCCTCCGTAATATAACCTGTATTATCCGGGACAGGGTGTGTTACATCATCGCCCGGCATGGTAGTTGCCGCAAGAATCGTGATCGAACCTGCCCCTTCAAAATCAACTGCCTTTTCATAACGGCTGGCCAACTGACTGTAAAGATCCCCGGGATAACCGCGGTTAGAGGGGACCTGTTCCATGGTTATGGAGATTTCTTTTAAGGCGTCGGCAAAATTGGTCATATCGCTTAACAGGACTAATACGCGTTGGCCTTTTAAAGCAAAATCCTCGGCTACTGCCAGGGCCATATCCGGCACTAAAAGGCATTCCACCACCGGATCAGAAGCGGTATGCATAAAAAATATGGAACGGCTTAAAGCCCCGTGCTGCTTTAATGTCTCCTTAAAAAATAAATAATCATCATATTTTAGGCCCATGCCGCCTAGAATAATAATGTCGATCTCGGCCTGAATAGCGATCCTGGCTAATAGTTCATTGTAAGGCTGGCCGGCAATGGAGAAAATAGGCAGCTTCTGCGATTCCACCAAAGAATTAAATACATCGATCATGGGGATGCCGGTGCGGATCATCTTATTAGGCACGATTCTTTTTACCGGGTTAACCGGCGGGCCGCCTATATCAATCATATTCTCGGAAAGTTCCGGGCCACGGTCTAAAGGCATACCGCTGCCGTTAAATATGCGGCCTAATAGATTCTCTCCCGTGCCTACGCGCATAGGGCGGCCTAAGAAACGCACCTTATCCCCCGTAGAAATACCCCGGCTTCCGGCAAAGACTTGCAAAGACACTTTCCTGCCGTCAATACGGATGACCTGGGCAAAGCTTGAGCCCTGGCGCACCGAGACCTGGGCGACATCATTATAACCTACCCCTTCAGCCTCAACGGTGATCACGTCTCCGGCAATCTGAATAATATTGGTATATACCTTTTGCATTTTATTTTTCTTCCGGGATTCTCTTCTCTTCCAGTAATATAGAGATCTCTTCTTCGGTCTGCCTAAACTCTGCGCTCATCCAGGCGCTTGAATTCCAGGTACGCAACAGCTGCCTTAATCTCTGAAAAAAGCGCAAAGCCTTTTCTTTGTCCTCTAATTTAAAGTCGCTAAGCAGTATATTATGGATAAAATCAAATATATAAACCTGCCTTTCTTGAGATGTGGCCTCATCCACCGCATCAAAAGCATTCTGCTGCAGATAAACAAAATCAAAAAACTCACCCTTAAGATACCCTATGTAATCTTTAAGTGAGATCCCTTCCTCTCCGATAACCTTCATCATCTGGGAGATCTCATAGCTTCTGCGCAAGGCCTCATGCCCGTAATTTTCTTTTTTCTCGTCGATAAATCCCTTATATTTGCTCCAGCTGATCAGCGGGTCGATCGCCGGATACCTGCGCGCATCGGAACGTTCGCGGGAAAGGCCGTGAAATGCCCCCACTACTTTAAGCGTGGCCTGGGTAACCGGCTCTTCGAAGTTTCCTCCGGCAGGGCTGACTGCCCCTCCGATAGTAACCGAACCGAAAGAGCCGTCATGCAACCTGACTAACCCGGCCCTTTCATAAAAAGAGGCGATGCGCGATTCAAGATAGGCAGGAAATGCCTCTTCTCCCGGAATCTCTTCTAATCTTCCGGACATCTCGCGCATGGCCTGGGCCCAGCGCGAAGTTGAATCCGCAAGCAGCAAAACATTTAAACCCATCTGGCGGTAATACTCCGCCAGTGTCACCGCGGTATAAACGCTGGATTCCCTGGCAGCAACAGGCATAGAGCTTGTATTGCAGATGATCACTGTGCGGTCAATAAGCGGTGAGTTTGTGCGCGGATCAATTATCTCAGGGAAGCTCTTAAGTGTCTCAACTACCTCTCCGGCGCGCTCGCCGCAGGCGGCAATAATCACAATATCCACCTCTGCGTGGCGGCTGGTTAGTTGCTGTAAAACGGTTTTTCCCGCGCCAAACGGCCCGGGTATGCAATAAGTGCCTCCGCGGGCCACCGGAAACAAGGAATCAATAAGGCGCATCTTGGTTATCAGCGGCTCGCCGGGCTTTAGTTTCTCGGCATATGCCTGGATAGGAATCTTAACCGGCCAAATCTGTTGTAAAAAAACATCATGTATTCTCCCCGCGGCATTTCTAACTTGAGCAATCGATTGCTTTAAATTATACTTTCCTGGCGCAGCGACATTTGTTACCTCTAGACTACCAGAAAGCGCGAAAGGAACCATAATATAATGCTTAAAGATTTTCTCTGGGACAAAACCCAACCAACTGCCGGCTAAAACTTTATCCCCTAGTTTTACCAAAGGAGTAAAATCCCATTGCGCTTCATCAGAAAGAGCTTCGAGATATACGCCACGTTTAAGAAAAAAACCACATTTTTCCGCCAATGCCGGAAGAGGATTTTGCAAACCGTCAAAAATCTGACCCAACAATCCCGGGCCCAACTCAACAGAAAGCAATTCATCACTAAATTCAACTTCTTGGCCAACCCTTAAACCCGCGGTATTTTCATAAACCTGCATCTCGGCGCGATTTTCTCTTACGCGGATTACCTCTGCCTTTAAACGCTCAGCGCCATGCAAAATATAGGCAACCTCATTCTGAATAATATGGCCATCGACTTCTGCGACAACCATATTGGCATTAACTTTTACGACGCGCCCGGTTCTTTTCTTTTCCATATTAGTTTGCAACTACTTGATTAAATAAACGTTCTTTATCCGTCTTTTGTGCTTTATCCCAACGCTCTAAAATCTTCAGTTTTAAAAGATAAGTCAGAAGAAAATCAAAATCAAAATAATGGCCAAGGCTTAAAGATTCTAGAAAATTCCACCTGGCTTGATCCAGGATCTTTTCCGCTCCCAATATAGAGGTGCTTCTATAAGCAGTCATAGCTACATGGATAATATACGCCTCGGGATCATCGGGAAGACGGGTAAATTTTAAAGCATCTACCTTCTTACGCCTGGCCCGCGCGCGGGCCAATTCATTTCTTAAGCCTATCTCAAAGTTAGCCCATTTCCCCAGAATGCCTGTTGCTGCGGCGTTTAAAAAAGATGCCTCTTTATAACAGGCATTACGCAAAAGCTCAATCTCTGTTTCCGGGATTAACCCCTTACACTTAGCAAAGAAGTCCTCTAAGCTAAAAGGCGGCCGGGAAGCAAAACTAAGCATTGGCAGGCTAGAGATCAGATATGTATAATAAGCTCCCATTTATTCGGATTTTAAGACCCTGTTTAGCTCAGGCCTTAAGGAGCCGGATATATACTCTGTTAAAGCCTGGGTGCTAAAATCAAAGGTGGACTTACCGGAATCAAAGCTGATCATAAACCCGCTATCAATTTCATCCGCGGACTTTAAGATTATCTGTTTTTTTGTTTCCTCCGCCAACTGCTTTAAAAATCCCTTTTCTAATTTATCCTTATCTTGCCGAGCAAGGGAAATAACAATCTGGCTGCCTAAAGAAAGCGGCGCGTTCTTAATCAAGTCCCTAATAATTCTGGTTAATTCTTCTACGGTCAAAGCCTGACGTATATTTAACTTAACCAACCTGTCCAGCATAGAATTGATTTCTTTTCTTAAACTAATCAGTAAATCTCGGCCTGCCTGTTTTAGAGAGGCGTTGGTGGAATTATCCAGTTTTTTCGCCTCAAAGTTAGCCTGCTCAATAATTTTCTCAGCCTGCATTTTTGCCTCAGCAATTATTCTTTGAGCCCTGGAATCTGCTTCAGCTTTTATTTGCGCAGCCTGCTTTTCAGCCGCCACTATCCCTTCCTGTTGTATCTTGGCAATCAAATCCTTAATCTCTTCTGCCATATAAATCTCCTAAAAGTTCTTCTGTTTTCGCCAGTGGGTTATCCGCCTTTAATATCGGCCTGCCAATTACCAAAAAATCGCTTCCTGCTTTTACTGCCTGCTTAACGGTGGCGGTTCTTTTTTGATCATCCGCGGCAGATTTATCCGGCCGTATCCCGGGCGTAATGATAAAAAAATCTTTTTTTATTTTCTTACGCAAAAGACCGGCCTCTTTAACTGAACAGACTATGCCGTCTAAACCGCTCTCTATGCCTTTTCTTGCTAAAACCAGCACCTCTTTGGGTTTTGCATGGCTGCTGGTTAAAACCGTGACCCCGATCAATAATGGCCTGGTTGCGTTTGTTGCCTTTGCCTCTGCTTCTGCGGAAACAACAGCAGCCTCTAGCATTTCTTTGCCTCCGGAAATATGCAAGGTAAGCATCCTGACTTTATGGCGGACTGCCGCAGCCACTGCCTGGGCTACGGTATTGGGAATATCAAAATACTTCAGGTCTAGGAAAACCTCGGCGCCTTTTTTATGGATCAATTCAATGATCTGGGGGCCGTAAGCAGTAAAAAGATGGCTGCCTACCTTATAAATCTTTATCTTTGGATAAAGCTTGTCCACAAAACCTGCGGCGCTCTCTATAGTATCTACGTCCAAAGCAAGGATAATCTCAGGCTTTCTTAGCTCTCGCATGCCTTTAAACTTCCGATAAGATTGTTTAAATTATGGATATTGTTATCCGCCATATATTCCTTTAACCCGGAAATAATCTCCAGACTTGCCCGGGGATTAATGAAGTTTGCTGTCCCTACGCTTATAGCAGTAGCGCCGGCAATAAAAAATTCCAAAGCACTTTGAATATCTATTATACCACCTGAGCCGATAATGGGAATCTTAATTTTATTATACGCCTCCCAGACCATCTTCACTGCCACCGGCCTGATTGCCGGGCCGCTTAAGCCGCCTGACCATGAGCCTATTTTAGGGGTGCGCTTATCTACATCAATGCTCATACCGCCAAGCGTATTAATCAAAGCCACGGCATCACTACCAGCTCTTTCGGCAGCTAAAGCGATCTCTGAAGCTGAAGTAACATTAGGAGACAGCTTGGTGATCAGGCATTTTTCCGTAAGTTTGCGCACTGCACTGACCAATGCAAAGGTATCTTTAGCATCCTGAGAGATTAGCCTCTCTTTGTGTAGGTTGGGGCATGAAATATTCAATTCAATAGCGGAAACTTCTTTTATTCTATCCAGCTGTTTAACCAGGATAGTAAATTCTCCCGGGTCGTCAACGCTGGCGATACTTACAATAACCGGGATACCCAGCTTCTTTAAGAAGGGCATTTTCTCTTTGATAAATTTATCTATTCCGGGGTTTTCCAGGCCGATAGAATTAAGCATACCGGAGGGAGTTTCGCAGGTTCGGGGAGGAAGGTTGCCTAGCCGCGGCTTAATAGTAATAGTTTTAGTAACAATAGCGCCGAGTTTTTTTAAGTCGATAAAATCCCCGAACTCTTCGGCATAACCAAAGGTTCCGGAGGCAACCATCACCGGATTCTTTAAGTCAAGCTTTCCTATTCTTACGCTTAAATCTGGCTTCATCTGTTTTACCAGGTTAACTCCTTGCCTGAAAAAACCGGGCCATCCTTACAGACTCTTTTGTAGCCGGATTTAGTAGATACAACGCAGCCTAAACAAGCCCCGATCCCGCAGGCCATATGCTCTTCCAAGGAAAGCTGGCTATCAATATTGTTTTCGCAGGCCATCCGGGAAACAGCCTTTAACATGGCTCCCGGGCCGCAGGCGTATATAGCTAATTGCCTGGCGCCTTGAGCCTGGCGCAGAACCTGGCCTAATAACTCTGTAACCCTGCCTTTAAATCCGGCTGAGCCGTCATCAGTGGCTATTTTTACCGCGCAACCTAAAGCTTTGAATTCTTGCAAACAAAGAATTTGCTTCTTTGTCTTAGCACCGATTAAAACCAGCGGTTTCTTTAACTTTATGCTCTCGGCCAGAAAAACCAGCGGCGCAACCCCCATGCCTCCGGCAACTAATATGGTCGCTTGTCGCTTGTCGCTTGTCGCTTGTAAATCAAAGCCGTTACCCAGCGGCCCGATAACATCTAAAAGCTCGCCCGGCTTTCTGCTTGATAAAATCTGCGTGCCTTTGCCTATAACTTCGTAAAAAAGCTTAACCTTCGGGCCTTTTGTCCCGTGGATACTGATCGGTCTTCTTAATAGCGGATCAATACTACTATTTACTTTTATATTTACAAACTGGCCGGGCAGGGCATGCATGGCAATTAAGCCGGACTCAAACTCTAAATGCCAGTAATTATCTTTAAATCTTTTATTGGAAATTATCTTAGCTTTTATTTGTGCCTGGTTCATCCCTTTTATCCGTCAATTTGCTAAGCAGGGTTACGAAAATAATAAATAAAGCAAATGTAAAAAACAGCCAGAGAGACTGCCTAAGATAAGCCGCGATGCCTTCCTGGTAGATGTCCTCCCAGGATTCCGCTAATAAAGTAAGGAAAAGAAGCGCAGAAATCGAGCCGATCTCTTTTTTAAACCAGGACAATTTTATTGGCAGATACTCACTTATATCCAGATCGATTATACTGGATAATTTCGGAAAAATGCAGGGTATCCTTCCGCGGTATTCCCGGTATGCGTCTGGGAATGCCGCCAAAAGTTTCTTTTCCTCCTTGCGGATAAGAAGTATATAGCGCATCGCAAAAACCGCGAGAAAGATAATCGCTACCCACAATTTAAAAACTGCCAATACTACGCCTAAGCCGATGAAAAGTATACCTAGATACATGGGGTTGCGCACAACCTGATAAGGCCCGCCCTGGATTAATGCCTGGCTTTCCCGGGAATGCTCTGCCTTATATCCCCGCGCGGAAACGCGGATGATTTGTCCCAGGAAAATAAGGGAAAAACCCAGAATCTCTATATATTCCTGTATCGTGCCGCTAGCATTGTTACGAAAGAAAACACGGGGGAAAAACGCGACTATAATTGCGGCGCAGACCATAATTATCCCGTTTATTTTAAGGCGTTGTTTCATTTTTGACACTTAGGGCAGAAATAAGTTCCTCTGCCTCCCTGGGCAATCCTTTTAACCGGGTTTCCACATACAAAACAGGGTTTACCGTCCCGGCCATAAACCTGATGAAACCGCGCATAATCCCCGGGTTTCCCTGAAACCCGCACGTAATTATCTACCGAAGAGCCCCCATGCTTAATCGCGCTGCTTAATACCTGTTTTGTTTCCTTATACAGGGTCTCTTTTTCTTTCCCGGTTAAGCTTTGGCTGGATCTTTCCGGATTAATCTTTGCCCGGAATAAAATCTCGGCAGCATAGAGATTACCAATGCCTGAGATAAAACCCTGCTCCATAAGCAAAGGCTTGATCTTAGTTTTCTTCTTAGAAAGCATATCCTTAAAATCTGCGGAAGTCAAATCAAAAGGTTCCGGGCCCAGGCCTTGCACAAATTTCAGCTTTTTCCAGTCGCGAACTACGCGCAGCTCGCCGAATAAACGCTGGTCATTAAAATCTAAAACTTTTCCTCCGGAAAGATGAAAAGCCACGCGGCTGTTCTTGGCTTTTCCCGGATAAACCAATTGTCCGGTCATTTTTAAATGTATTGTCAGGGCCTGGCCGTTGGATAATTCCAAAATTAACAGTTTCGCCCGGCGCAGGATATTCTTTATAGTTGCGCCTTCAAGAGACTTTTTAAATGCCGCGGGCGAAGGCTCGCGGATAACCATAGGATTATTCACGCAAACCTCGGTTATTTTTTTGCCCAGGATTACCTTTTCTAAGTCCCTTTTTATGGTTTCAACCTCTGGAAGTTCAGGCATAATCTTTCCCTATATTCTGGCTACTACCTGTTATCTGCCCTTCTTATTCTTTGTCTTATAATACTCCTGCAAAGATTTGACTCTGAGTTTTTTCTTCAGCAGCACCTCTATACCGCCGACCGTGGCAAACGCCCCGAATATGGTCGTGGTATAAGGTATGCCATACAAAATAACCTGCGAGCGGATTTTTACCTCATCAAGCCGGGGGATCCTGCCTGAGGGTGTATTGATCACCAGCTGGATCTTACCCTCCTTCATCAGGTCCAATATGTTTGTTTTCCCCTCGGAGATCTTAGGCAAAACCTTTGCAGAAATACTGCTCTTTACTAATGCCGCGGCTGTCCCGGCTGAGGCATAGATCTTAAAACCCATATCTTTTAGCTTCTTAGCCACCAGGATAACATCCCTCTTGTCCCGGTCATGCACGGAGATAAAGACATTGCCTTTTTTGGGCAGCTTCTGGCCTGCGGCTAACTGGCTCTTTATATACGCCTGGCCAAAATCCGCGTCAATACCCATAACCTCGCCGGTAGATTTCATCTCCGGGCCAAGAATTATATCAACCCCCGGGAAACGGTTAAAAGGGAACACCGATTCTTTGATCGACACGTGTTTAGGAATAATTTCTTTGGTAAAGCCGAGCCTTTTTAATTTTCTGCCCAGCATAACCTTGGTAGCCAGCTTTGCCAAAGGCACCCCGATCGCTTTTGAAACAAAAGGCACGGTGCGGCTGGCCCGCGGATTGACCTCTAAGACATAAACCAGGTTATCCTTTACCGCATACTGCACATTCATTAACCCCACCACATTCAATTCTTTAGCCATAGCCACGGTTGCCTGGCGGATATTCTTTAATACTTCGGAGGATAGAGTGTAGGTGGGAATGGACATGGCTGCGTCGCCGGAATGAACCCCGGCCTGCTCAATATGCTCCATTATCCCGCCGATTATAAAATCCTGGCCGTCTCCAATTAAATCAACGTCAACCTCAATAGCATCTTCCAGGAATTTATCAACCAGGATAGGATGCTCCCCGGAAACCTCCGCTGCCTCTTTGATAAATCTTTCCAGCACGCTCTGGTCATAAACAATCTCCATGGCCCGGCCGCCTAATACATATGAAGGCCGCACCAACACCGGATATCCAATCCTGCTGGCTATCTCCTTTGCTTCGCTAAATGTAAATGCCGTGCCGTTAACCGGCTGCAAAAGGCCAAGTTTATCCAGCATCTGCTTAAAGCGCTTGCGGTCCTCGGCAATATCAATGCTATCAGCGCTTGTCCCAAGAAGATTGACCCCGGCCTGGCGCAAAGGAACAGCCAGGTTAAGCGGGGTCTGGCCGCCAAACTGCACGATCACGCCAAACGGCTTCTCCAACTCAATAATATTCATGATATCTTCAAAGGTAAGCGGCTCAAAATAAAGCCGGTCCGAGGTATCATAATCAGTGGAAACTGTTTCCGGATTACAGTTGACCATAATGCTAACAGCGCCTTCCTCTTTAAGCGCGTATGCCGCATGGCAACAGCAGTAATCAAACTCAATGCCCTGGCCAATCCTGTTCGGCCCGCCTCCTAAAATAACCACCTTTTTCTTCATTATCAATTATCTCCTAAGATTTTTTTGGACTGCGCAAGGGCTTCTTCGACCGTAGAAACTTTAATAACCCCCTTAATATCCCAGGAGCCTAAACTAATCACCGGGATCCCAAACTGCAAACAATAGGCGATCTCAGAAAGCGTGCCGGCCTCACCCGGAAGGGCTATTACCAGGTCCGCAGCCTTTACCACCAGCACATTCCTGGCTAGCCCCATGCCTGTGGGGATAACTATATCTACAAATGCATTGGCGTCTTTCTTGTTATAACCAGGTATAATACCAATAGTTAGGCCGCCTCCAGCTTTAAATCCCTGGCAAACCGCCTTCATTGTTCCCCCTAAACCGCCAGATACAAGGATATCAACCACTTTAGCCAATTTTATGCCTAAATTATGGGCTAATTGCTCCACTTCTGCATTACAAATGCGTCCACCGATCACTGAGACTATCTTTTTTTGCATATTTTTTTGCGCCTGGCAGGAATTGAACCTGCACCACCAGCTTCGGAGGCTGGTGCGCTATCCGTTGCGCTACAGGCGCATATTTAGAATAAACTTAACTGCTGCTCGCCTCTCCCCTCTTTTTTATCATCCTCAAATATGGAGATCGTGCCATATTCGCCGTCAAAACCGGCTTTAATATTAACCTTACCTTGGCGCACCCGCAAAACTCCCTCTGCAACCTTTTTCGGCAGGCTCTTAAGTAGTTCTTCTTTTGATGCCCTAAGCAAAACCTCAAACTCTGTTCCGAACTTGGCCAGATAGCCGTGATAATCCCTTGCCACGCTTACCGAGGCCTTACCCACACCTTTTGCCTCGGCAATTATTTCCTCAAAGGGGATCAAATTCTTAAAGGGTATGGCGTTCTCCGGCTTAAAACCTTCCGGGCGGTCAGCAAGTTTTTCTACGCGATTGGCCACGCCTACTGTGACGGGTTTTCCGCATTTAGGACACCTGCCGTTATTTTGCCTGGTTTCCTCCGGCGAGAAGCGCACCCCGCAGAGGCGGTGGCCGTCAAAATGGTATTTACCTTCTTCGGGAAAGAATTCAATAGTATATAAAAATCTCTTCCTGTCCTTGGTTTTTAAAACCTCGCGGATAGTTTGGTAATCTAATTCGCAATTAAAGACATTGGCCTCGCGGCCGATTTTAGACGGGGAATGCGAATCGCTGTTTGAGATCAAGGTGAATTTATCTAAAGCGGAAAGCCGCCAATTCATACCAGGATCCGAGCTTAATCCCGTCTCCAGCGCAAAGATTTTCGGCGTCTGTTCCTCAAAACAATCCTGGATTCTATCAAATCCTGACATAGACCCAAATAGAGAAAACCAGGGGGTCCAGATATGGCCCGGGACGATCATGCAGTTTTCGTCAATATCAAAGACAATACGCGCTAACTCCGCCGCGTCTAAACCCAATATCGGACGGCCGTCGCTGGCCAGGTTCCCTATCCTGCTTAAACGCTCATTTATCTTGTCTACGCTTTTAAATGAAGGGCTAAAAATCAAATTATGGATACGGTATGTGCGCCCCCCCTTGGAATAAATACTGCTTACCTCGGCGGTAAGCATAAAATATATTCCTGCGTGCTTAAACAGGCCGTTTCCGCAATCCTCTAATGTATGCTTTAACTCTTCCAGCCAGAGATGATGCGTAAAATCTCCGGTGCCCATCAAAGTTATGCCTTTTAATCTCGCCCACTCTGCCAAATGCTTAATATCCATATCCCGGCTGGTTGCCCGGGAGTATTTTGAGTGGATATGAAAATCAGCGATAAATTCCATGTTTACTTTTTATATACTATTTTTCCGTTACAGATCGTGTAATCCACCACGCCTTTTAAAATGCGGCCAAGAAATGCGCAGTTTTTGGATTTAGAAATCAGCTCGCTTTTTCTAACCTCCCATTCTTCTTCGCTAGAGATAACCACTATATCCGCGGCCTTACCTTCACTTAAGGTGCCTTTATCTATGCCTAAAATCCTGGCGGGATTAAGAGAGAACTTTTCAAACAGTTTCCCCCAGTCCAATACCTTAAGATGAACCAGCTCGGTTACACCCACGGCTAATTCGGTTTCTAAACCAACCACCCCGAACTCCGCGCGCTCAAACTCAATATCCTTTTCATTCTCCGTATGCGGGGCATGATCGGAAGCAATCGCGTCAATGGTCCCGTCTTTTAATCCCTGTTTTATCGCCGCGAGGTCCTCTTTGCTTCTTAAAGGTGGATTCATCTTCATATTTGTATCATACCCTAAAAGAGCATCCTCAGTAAGAGAAAAATAATGCGGGGTAGTTTCGCAGGTTACCTTAATGCCTTTTTTCTTGGCCTTAGAGATTATCTCTACTGATTCCCGGCAGCTTACATGAGCAATGTGCACTGCTGCACCGGCTTTTTCTGCCAACTCAATATCCCGCTCTATTCTTTTATACTCTGATGCATTTGATATCCCGCGCAGGCCCAAGCGCGTAGAATTAAAACCCAGGTTAATTACCCCCTTGCCGGAAAGTTTTTTATCCTCAGAATGGCAGATAGTTAAAATTCCGGCCTGGCTTGCTTTCTTAAATGCCTCCAGCATCAGCTCATCGCTATCCACTGAGCAACCATCGTCAGATATGGCATAAACCCCGCTTTTCTTTAACGCAGGGATCTCGCATAATTCTTTGCCCAGGCGTGCCTTGGTAATCGCCCCGCAGATAAGCACATTGACTTTCGCGTCTTTTCTGATTATTCCTTTTAACAATTCAATACTCTCCGCGCAATCCATAGCCGGATTAGTATTCGGCATGGCTAAAACAGTAGTCACCCCGCCTTTGGCAGCGGCAGCTGTGGCAGTAGCCACTGTCTCTTTATCTTCTCTTCCGGGCTGGCGCAGATGCACGTGCATATCAATGATCCCCGGGGCAACAATTTTACCTGCCGCATCAATTACGCTATCTGCCTGCGCTTTAATATTTTTGGCAACCTTGGATATTTTTTTATCCTCAATTAAAATATCCAGCAGGGCGTCAATTTTTTTCGCCGGGTCAATTACCCTTCCGCCTTTAACCAGTATACTCATGTTTTTGCTTCCCTTGCCTGGGCTACCAGGAATAAAACCGCCATTCTTACGGCAATACCATTGGTTACCTGCTCTAAAATCACCGAATTTGCCCCATCCGCTACTTCGCTGGACATCTCAATCCCCCGGTTAATCGGGCCGGGGTGCATAACAACTATATCTTTTTTGGCCTTGGCTAATCTTTCTCCGGTAATCCCGAACCTCTTAAAATAATCCAGCTGCTCGGGGAATGCCGCGCCTTCATCGCGCTCAAACTGCATCCTTAAGACATTTACCGCGTCAGCGTTTTTTAAAGCCTCATCAATACTGCTGGAAGCCCTCACCCCGGTTTTTTCTATTCCAACCGGAAGCAGCATCTCAGGTGCGCATACCGTAACATTGGCGCCTAACTTAGTCAACCCCCAGATATTAGAGCGGGCAACCCGCGAATGCGCGATATCACCTACGATAGTTACATTCAAGCCTTTTATTTTCCCCAGTTTTTCTTTGAGCGTAAAAATGTCCAGCAGTGCCTGGGTGGGATGCTCATGCCAGCCATCCCCGGCATTTACCACGCTGATATCCAGCGCGCGGGCAAGCATGTTCGCCGCCCCTGAGCAGTTATGCCGCATAATAATTATATCGGCTTTTAGCGCCTGGATATTCTTCCCTGTATCAATCAAGGTCTCCCCTTTACGCACGCTGGAGGTTTCTGTTGCAATATTAATTACGTCCGCGGATAATCTTTTTGCCGCTACTTCAAAAGAAACCCTTGTCCTGGTAGACGGCTCGTAGAAAAGATTTACCGCGGTCTTGCCGCGCAAGGCCGGGACCTTCTTGATCTCTCTTGTAGAAACCTCTTTGAAGGAATCCGCGGTATCTAAAATTAACTCAATCTCTTCTTGTGTTAAATACTCCAATCCTAAGAGATCCTTCTTTGTCCAAAACATTATTCCTTCTCCGCAATTAATACTTCATCACTACCATCGGATTCTTGCAAATGCACTTCCACAGATTCTTTTTTTGAAGTAGGAATATTCTTGCCTACAAAATCCGCGCGAATGGGTAACTCGCGGTGGCCGCGATCAACTAAAACTGCCAGCTGTATGGACTTAGGCCGGCCAAAATCAATTAAAGCATCTAAAGCAGCCCTGATTGTACGGCCCGTATAAAGTACATCATCAACCAACACCAGGTTTTTATTATTAATATCAAAATCTATCTCCGTCTTACGCACCAAAGGCTGGCCGCTGGCTAAAGCCAGGTCGTCACGATAAAGCGTGATATCTAACGCCCCAGTTGCAATCTCCTTGCCTTCAATCTTTTTAATGCATTCTGCCAGGCGCAAAGCGATATAAACCCCGCGGTTCCTAATGCCTATAACGCATAACTCTGTAGTTCCCTTATTTTTCTCAATAATTTCATGCGCAATGCGCATGATCGCGCGATTAATACCTTCCTGATCTAGTATTTTAGCTTTTTCTTTCATGGACTTAGGAGCAAAAAAAATCCGCCACATTATTTTGGCGGATGCTTTTACAATGATACAATTTTATTTTCATTTTATTTACCTTGCCAGCTTCACGGAGCCGGACTTAAAGGTTTATTTATTTACATAAATATAGCATCTAAAAAATAGCTTGTCAAGCCATTAATTCACAGGCTCGTAGGTAACAGGCATGCCTGTTACCTACGAATTTCGCAAATAAAAGGGACGCTTAATTGGAGACCTTCTTATTGGCTGATAAACCTTTGGGAAGGTTAGCGTCCCTTTTATTGAGCTATCAATTGTGGCTCTTTAGCGAGAACCTGCACCTTTGCTAATGCCAGTCTTAATTCATTTACCGGTTTATCCGATTCAAGTAGAACCAGGATTTCTCTTAAAGATGATTCCGTGTAACAGGCCTTTTCTTCCTCCTGCCTTAGGATATCCGCAATGCAGGCAAGAACCTTATCTACCTGGCTATTTGGATCTTGCAAAGACAAAAGATATTCTCTTAAGCGTTCGCAGGAGGGAGCTATGCCTGAATTTGCCATCCTCTCTATCTCCTGCCATTCTTTATCAGAAACAGGGACAGGCCCCTTCGGGGACAGTCCCTGTTTTAAAGCTTTTGATGCCGCCATCGGCTGGATAACCGTATTCTTGGACAATGACCGCATATCAATTCCGCCGACATTTTCTTCAAGTGGGCTAGCGGTCTTAGTTTTATCATATACTGCATCATATTGCTCCAGGGTGGCACCGTTGATTCTCCGCCAATGCCAACGCTCTCCTCCATCAATAATTTCCTTTGTTGGATCCTCGTAGCCATCGAAATGTGGCGCAAATCTTCCTCCAGCTCCGGTAACAACAGGCGAGGTATAAATATCACTGAACGGTTTACCTCGTTCTTCAATCTCTTTTTTTACAACTGCTTGAATAAAATTAGCAGGTATATTGTTAATACCGGATTCGCGTAAGCTTCTTACTTCTTTTTTCTTTCTCTCAATATATTCCAACTTCAAAATTTCTCCTTCTTGTCGAATATGCGTATAGACAGCTACACTATTATTAACAACTCCAAAATATAGTTTTCCGCCTGTTGATGGCCTAATTAAAGCCAATGCCTGGTCATATTGTTTGCCCGACAATTCTCCAAGTAGACTGATTTCAATTTCATTGTCATTTGCGGCGATAGCAACATCTTGCCCAAGCTGTTGCTCTAGGCTAGCAGATCGATCTTGCGTGGCAACCGGCGAGCCGGCTGACTCACCGTATATGCGTTTCTCAGTATAATTATACTTCTGGCCATCATTTAGGCTGCCAACTTTTTCTTTTAACCTCCAGAAATCGCCATTTACCGGATTTATGATATTTTCGTAGAGATCCTTTATTTGTTCGTCATTTTGACAGGAAAAAAATGCTCTGCGATTTTTCACATATCTTGCATCGTTCCCCCAATAATACTCTAATGACAAATATAACTTAATCAGACGGCTATAATATGCTCCTTCGGGATTTTTGGTAACATCAATGAGGCTGTTTAAGTCGGTTTTTAGTATGGCTATTTGGTTCAGGATTACTTGCTCGCGTTGCCCCGAAGAATGAAGCCAGTTTACGACCTGGATATTTATGTCCATGTTGTCAGCCAATCCCGATATCCCCATGGAACTAACTGATTGTTTAATTTTATCGGATAATTCGCGCTTGAACCCAAATTCCTCGCCTCGTTTTGCCCAGGGCACAGCAATATCTATATCTCTGATAGAATCTAGGGGCACCAACCCCGATTCATCCGCCAAATATCTGGCGCTGCCTACCAAGACAGCATCGCTACCTGCAGCTTCCTTCAACATAGATTCAAATAATCTTATGTTCAACCAAATGCTCCCGTCTTCTTTAGCTATAGTTAATCCGCTAACAGGAGAACTGGCGGGCTTGCCTGCAACCGGCGAGCCGGCGGATTGCTGCTGCATCCGACCAGCTATTACTTCTCCATAATTATTTTTAATCCAGGACAATATGTAATCCCTTCGATGTTTCAAGGTGTCTTGCAAATAAGTCCGGTCAACTCTGCTCATGCGTATACTATCCACTAAGGTGTTAATAGCGTCATCAGTTAGCCGTGTTTTTAAAACCGCTCCTTGTTCAATAATATCTTTTGGGGTTAGTCCATATGCTTCATAGGCCTGGCGCATACCATAGCCTAATCTCTCAAAATTATCACCTCTTTCGAGTTCTCGAACGGGAGCCTGTGGCCCAAACAAATCTTTGTCCTTTCTTTGTCCGCGTGCACGGAAAAGTAGTGCGCCTCCATTATCTATCCTATAGAGCAACCCTCCGGAAATCAATGTATTGCGATCTATAGCGTAAGGAATATCCCAGTTAGCCATTAAGGTATCTGCCAAAAATCCATGGATAACCAGCTGCTTATGTGCCTCGAGAGTAGCTGTCATGTCAAGGGGCAATATCCTAGAGGCATGCCCATAGTTTCCGGCGACTTTAACGATTTTTGTTTCAGGAACAGGGATTCCGAGAACTCTGTACAACTTATTTGCCAAATCCTCTACCCAAATATGTGACTCCTCTTCATGCTGGGCAAACTTCACATAATATGGTGAAGGACCGCTATCTGTAGGAACGGTGAATTCTGCTCCGGGATTGCTTCCTTTTTGTTCGCCTGTCTTTAGAGAATAATCCCATACTTCAACTGGAACTGAATAGTTGAAGTTTGAACGGATAGAATCATATTCATCAGCGCTGAATAATAACGTTCCTTGCAAATTATAAAGAGGAATATAAAAGCCATTTTCTACAATTGCTCTCTTGACCTTTTCCAATGTCTTATCGGGACTACGCAAGACGATTGATGCTATCTCAGTTGCTGGCATTCCTCCTAAAAGTAGCGAGTGATGAGAAGAAGGCCCATACTCTTTCCCTTCCTCCCAACATCCCTTTCCGCGATGATATACATACCATAACTGACCATCTGACCCTAATAAACCTCTACCCCCATAACCGTTTGAAAGTGATGCGGTGATAATACGCTCCGTCTCCTGGTGCAGCCCTATAAAATCCCGCGTAAGACGGGTGAAATCTACATGGAATGGATATGAATCGGTTGTCGCTCCTTCACCCAATGCCTCTCTAGGAAGATTGCCGTTTCTAAGCACAGATTCAAGGACATCAACTGTCGAACCATGCAAATAATCTCCGTCTTGCAAACTTAATTTCTTAATGACGACTTGCCGGTTTCGTGCATCTGCTTCGGCTTTACTTTTCTCGTCCTGACTTGTTTCTATTGTTTGTTTTAAATAGTGCCGAAAAATCCACGGCTTATAGTCAGTTTCCAGTTCCGAAAATGGAATAGAATGAATTTGTCCAGACTCTAGCTGGGTAATCAAGGACTGATTAACAACTATGCCCTCTAATCGCGTCTTTGTGTTCGGATTGTTCTGTTTAGCCGCTATATGTTCTGCGACAATATCAGTCAAAGGAACAACTGTCCCATCTTCAAATGCTATCTCAGTTAACGGATACTCAGACGCAGCAGATCTTAATTGCGAACCAAGCCGCGTCTCAGCAAAAAGAAACAATTGCTGCCAATACGCTGTGGGCTTCGTAAATATTGATTCAATTACCTGGGCTCTAGCTACCGCATTATCATTGGAGAAAATATCCTGCATGATAAGCATGCGGTTTTCATGTAAAGGGCCACCAACTTGCAAAAGACTAAAAAGATTTGGTGCGTATTCCGATAGAGATACGATTTCATTAATCTTGTCTGGCCTGCGCGCCAGATATGCCAACACAGCTTTATCTAAATAAAAATCTTGATGTACGTATAACTTCCCGTTCGGCTCAAAAAGATTCATAAGCAACATCTGTACGGCTTTATTAAATAAAACATGGTGCTTCTCGTCCGCTGTCCTGTAATCCCACCTTGCTTTCAATTGATAATCAGTAGAGCCTAACCACTTCAAGATTCCATTAGTTAACGCCTGCGATAGAAAACCCTGCGCTTGCTGGATTGTATAGAGATGATAAAAGAACGGCCGTAGGCCTTCATTCCTATTAGCGTAAAATCGCATCAAATTCTCATACGGATCTATAATAAAAATCCTATCGTAGCCTCTCGGGCTATCCTTATTGTTTTCTATTTCATAAAATAAGTGGTACTGAAAATCGGGGGATATCTTTTTAATTTCGTAAAGCGCACTGATTATGTCGGCTTTTTGTTCATATATCCCTGGCAAAATCTTATAATGCTCAATAGAGAACAAGTATCCAAGGGGTCTCAAATCTTCTATGCATTGTACAATTTCATCTCGGTTAGCTAACATAATATACTGTTTAAGATATTCAGGATCATAGAAGCCCCCATATCCGGTTTCATAGATATCGCGGACTCTTTTAAGAAATGAAATTGTTTTTTTCAAGGCCTGAATCTTTTGTCTAGTGGAAGCGTGAGGAGGAAAATAATCATCCCCTAAAGCGGGGATGAATAAACTAATCTCGGAGTCTGCAATACCCTCCTTTTCTATAGTAGCCAAAAACATCTGGGGTGCAAGAGCACGGATTTTCTCCTGCAGGTAATCTGGCACATGTGTGAAACTACGCAGGACGACCTCCACAGCGGCAAAGTTATTCGGATCATCGAAGTATCGTGATTTAAAGACGACCATGTCTAAAAGCTCTGCCTGCAACCGATGATTACGCGAAGTCCGTAAAATATCTTCCATAATTGCGTATCCTAGGCTCAAATTTACATCCTTGAGGCGCTCGAGAAGCGCCATAACAAAAAACTGTTTAGCTTCATTATATCCTCCTCTCCCATCTCTCTCCCGGAGGAAAGTTATACACATCTCTGCTAAATTTTGCTTAATTTGCTTATAAATAGGATTGTCTACAAGAGATGCGGACATTGTTCTATCCTTAACAATACCTGGCTGCATACCGATATCTTTACAGGCGCTCTCAATCGCTTCCCGCAAAGATAAAACTGTGTCTCTTCTTCCTATTTCCCAAATTGTCTCCTCTCTGCCTTCTTGATAAGCAAACATTAACTCATCAAATTTGTCTATGTTAGGAGAAAAATACCTTTTCTCAAACGCTTCTTTTAATCGTTTCCATTCAGGATTGTCAATCATCAACGCGCTATAAGTATTAGGGTGAGTGCGTACTGTCTCAATGATTTCTATTAAACCCGGGATATTTTTCTGCTTTAAGGTAATTCGTTCGCTTTCAGTCAGAGACAATATGAAATAGGTCACCCGCCCTGGGAGAAAAGGATACTCTCCTGAATAGCCCGGCTCTCTCCAAGAATTCATAATAATTAAAGGTGCCAATTCTACTTTTAATCCCGGGCTTTCTTCTGCTAACCAGAATAATCGATATCCTAAGTCGATTGATTCATTTGTATGTTCTTTTTCCTCAAGCAGATCATTAACCGTTCGCTTAGCAAGTGTTCGCTCAAGCGCATCGAACGTATAGTCGCCAAACATACTTTTGATTTTAGGGTTAGCCTTGAATGTACTCCAGCGTTGCTTGAAGCTTTCATTTATAAAATGATCTTTAAGAATTGCTTTAGGCATCAATGAGATATCCAACGGCAAATTCTCTCGGTGTTCGCTAATATGCCGTTCAACATTGGCCGTGATATTTCCTGATCCTATCCGGATAAATTCTTTTCTCATTGTATTTTGTTTAGCTTCGCTTTGGCCTAATGTGTCTCTGATTATTTCTTTTACTTGGTTCACCAAAGATATGGGTAAATTTTCCGCTTCAAGAGCATTGATAAAACTCAAGAGCAATTCATGCGCATGTTGTCTTATCAATAAATCGGTTATTCTCCCATATGCTTTATCTTGGTCGCCCCGTTGTAGACCGATCTGTCCGCCTAATTCACTTAGTTTAAAACTACACTCTCGATTTAATTCATCGAGCCTGTTATTCCGCTGGCGAACGCGATCGCTCTCTTCCTGGCTTCCCCCCCATCCACTATATATTGCGGCAATTCCTTCTCTTAGCTGTTCTCTTGCAAGCGCCAAGTACTCCTTGGCCTGCTCAGGAGTTATATTTCCTTTTCGCTCTAACTCACGAAGCCCCGGCATTATTTTCTTATCTATCAATTCTTCATTTAATTCTGCGTATAAGCTATCATTATTTACTAAAGACTCTTCCGCCCGAGTATATTTTGCCAAAACCCCAGTTATAATGCTCTTTATTTTATCAAGATATTCCACACATTTATCGTCCATTTCGTTTTGCAACGACTCTGTTCTTGAGTTGAGCTGATTAATCTCATTGGCGATTTCTTGTTTCTTATTTTCTAACTGCAACTGGAGAGTATCAATTTCTGACTGCATTCGTGTTATATTTTGCTTTGTGTCTTTTCGCATCCCCCAACTCTTGAACCAAATCAACCAGGGCTTATTTTTTTCATCACGCAAAATCTGTTTTTCCTTTTCTATATTACCTTGGATTTCTTCTATTTTTGTTTTAGATATAAAATCTGCCTGTTCTCTTTGTTTTATCAAGATAGCTATTCTCTGTTCACGTGCTTTCTTCTCTTGTTCTAATCCTTTAATTCTTTCTTTAAGCCCAGCAATGTTTATTAGATCATTTTTAAAAACCGCTTCTATCTCTATGCCGATAGTACCTAAGGGAAAACTGGTCGACTTGGACTGTAAAGTCGCCGACGAGCTGGCGGCGGGCGGCTGCTCAACCGCAGATGAAGCTAGCTCTGTTTCCCCATCAAAAGGATTGCTTACAATACCACCTTTAAATTTAAAGCCTAATCCATATGGCCGAATTAACGCCTTAGCATCTCTCCGCAGTACAAGTCCTTGCGTAATCGCTGAAGATACTGATGCCAAAGCAATGCCACCACTCATATAGCTCCTGATAGTCTGACCATAGGGAGTGTAGCGCGGCTCTTTAATGTTATATTCTCCTTGCTGGAAAGAAGCTTTGTAGGCATTAAAGTAAGTTGTTTTAGACCAAGAGGTTTTGGAGGTTAAACCAGTCAGGTTGTGTCTGTCTATGAGGTAGGGATATACGCCTGATTTACCGTAGAATTTCTGTTTAAACCACTGCGCCAGGATAAGTGAATAGTAAACCTGCCTTAAGGGAGCGTATCTTTTGGAGGAATTAATTTCTTTGGTTAACTTAGGAATAATGGTTTCTCTGATGAGTTGTGAGGAGTATTCGTTCAGAGCTTTGGAGCGCTCATCCTTGAAATTATAGGTAGATGAATCCTTAAGATAGTCTTGCTCAAGCATGACCTTCAGCGTGGCTTTGTAGATGTAAGCATTGTCAGAGCTCTCTCTGATGATGATTTCATCCGGGACTATCCATGGACGAGTGAGCGTAGGAATGGTTATATTTTCAGAACCGTAGAGCTCTTCTGCTTTCTTGTAAAGCTTGTCCCAATAGTCTTTTCCTTCTAGAGTTTGGGGGGAGGTAAAATTAGCGGTATCTTTCTTTAGCTGGAGGTCTGCCTCAAGCAGAATCTTTCCTACGTCAGTTTCGCCCAGTTCGCTATCTATAATGTTGTCTTCTGCATCTGGCCTTAAATTTACCCAAAAGGCTTCATTGGGCAAGGATATGCCGATGAAAAAATAATTGAGCAGGGTTTTGGTTTCTTGTTGCAAACTCTCCTTAGGGTCAGTTCCCTTCGGGGACAGACCCTTCACAAAATCTCCTTTGTCTAGAAGCAGATTAAAGTTGTTGACGCTTGGGTCATAAGAGAGGTACCTTAAATGAAGAGGCCGGAATCTGTCCTGAATGAAGCTATTTCGCAGGGCAAGAAAATGGCTTGAGAGATCCAACTCTCCGGCAATTTGGGCAAAGCCGGATTGCTCAAATACCATGAAAAAACATATGGCAATAGCAATGATTTTAAATAATTTACTAGATTTAATCTTCATTTTTTATAAAGGTCTATCAGCCTTGGTTATATTATAAGTTTATATTATAGGTAAGCGATTACAAGGACAAAAAGGTGGTTTTGGGAAAGCGCTTGCTAAATGACTATTACAAATTCACCGCGGGGTTTTTGTTGCCGGAATTCTTCTAACAGAAGCTGGGGGTTAGCGCGTCTTATTTCTTCAAATTTTTTAGTCAATTCCCTGGCGCAGACTATCTCTTGTTCGCCAAAGACTTCCTTGATATCCTGGAGGGTTTTTAGAATACGGTGGCAGGATTCATAAAAAACTAAGGTGCAGCCAATCTTTTTTAGCCTTTCCAGCTGGTTTTTGCGCGCCTGAGAGCGATTCGGAAGAAACCCGGCAAAGAAAAATTCATGAGCTGGCTTCCCGGAAAGCACGAGGGCATTTATAAAAGCCGCGGCTCCCGGGATAAAAGTCATTTCCAGATTATTTTTTATCGCCAGATTAATCAGGTTATAGCCAGGATCAAGTATGCCAGGCGTGCCGGCATCAGAAACCAAGGCAACATTTTTGCCTGCTTGCAACAGGCCGATAATATATGCGCCTTTGCTGAATCTGTTATGCTGATAAAAGCTTGTAGTAGGGGTTTTGATGCCGTAATGTTGGAGCAGGATTTTGGTATGCCGGGTATCTTCACAGGCAATTAAATCTACATTTTTTAAAACCTCGATTGCCCGCAAAGTTATATCTTTTAAATTCCCTACCGGCGTGGCGACAATATAAAACATTATTCCACGGTTACTGATTTAGCGAGGTTGCGCGGTTGGTCCACGTCGCATCCGCGTTTTACTGCGATATGGTATGCTAATAACTGCAGCGGCAATACTACCAGGAGAGGAGAAAACAGCTCCTCGCATTTAGGGATATAAATTACCTCTGCGGTCAGCTCCTTGATATTAGAATCTCCATCAGTGGCAATAGCAATGATTTTGCCGCGCCGGGAGCGGATCTCCTGGATGTTGGAAGCCATCTTTTCATATACCTTGGACTCCGGGGTAATGCAGACCACGGCGCGGTATTCATCAATTAAAGCGATGGGGCCATGCTTCATCTCTCCGGCGGCATAACCTTCTGCCGGGATATACGAAATTTCTTTTAATTTCAGCGCCCCCTCCAAAGCTGACGGATAATTTATATTTCTACCTAAATACAAAAATGAACCAAAATGCGAATGCCTGCGGGATAAACGGGCAATGTCATCCTGTTCTTTAAGGATCGCCGCCTGCTTCTTAGGTATACCTCTTAACTCTTCGAGTAATTTATTTATTTTATTCTGTGGGATTATATCGCGCACCTCTGCCAGATACAAGGCAAATAAATAAATCGCGGCCAGCTGCGCAGTATAGGCCTTAGTAGATGCAACCCCGATTTCCGGGCCGGCGTGGGTATACATCACCCCGTCTGATTCGCGGGTTAAGGTTGAGCCCAGGACATTACATATAGAAATTACCGAAGCGCCCAGCTTTTTCGCCTCCCTGATTCCTGCCAGAGTATCCGCGGTCTCGCCGGACTGGCTGATCGCCAATACCAGGGTATCCTTATCAATAAGCAGGTCCCGATAACGGAATTCGCTTGAAACATCTATATGCGTGGGTATTTTACAGAGGGATTCTAAGGCATATTTGCCTACCAGGCCCGCATGATAAGCTGTGCCGCAGGCAACGATAAAAATACTCTTTATGCTTTTCAACTTTTCAAGCGGGATATCCTGCTCCTGGAAAAGAATGCCGTTGTCGTTTTGTATCCTCAGGCCGAGCAGGTCCTCGATGATCTTAGGCTGCTCATTAATTTCTTTGAGCATAAAATACTTATACCCCTGCTTCTGCGCCTGCTCAATATCCCAGTTGAGCCGCACTGCCTCCCTGATTACTGTCTTGCCGTTAAGATCCGTTATTTTGCAGCTGTTTTTGCTTAACACCACCACCTCGTTCTCATCCAGGAAAATTATATCTTTGGTGTGTTCAAGGATTGCCGGAGCATCCGAGGCAAGAAAATTCTCATTTTCCCCTATTCCTATTATCAAAGGGCTTCCTGAGCGAGCGCCGACCAATTTTCCTGGCTCACGCTTAGCGATAACCGCAATGGCAAAAGAACCGGTGACTAATTTCAGGGCTTTGCGCACCGCGTCTTCTAATGGAATATTTTTATAAAACTTCTCGATAAGATGCACGATGACTTCGGTATCAGTCTGGCTGCGAAAGACATGCCCCTCCTTAAGCAGCTGCGCTTTAAGGGGCTCGTAGTTTTCGATTATTCCGTTATGCACAAGCGCTATTTCATTTTCACAGTCAGTATGCGGATGGGCATTATTTTGGGTAGGCGCGCCATGGGTAGCCCAGCGGGTATGCGCAATGCCTACTGTTCCTGCAAGGGGTTTTGATTTAAGCAATTTATCCAGGGCGCTGATCTTACCGGGAGACTTTCTGACAGAAGGAGTGTTTTTAGCGGGGAGAATAACGGCTATACCGCTGGAATCATAACCGCGGTACTCCAGGCGCTTAAGGCCAGTCAAGAGTATTTCTTGCGCTGGCCTTTCACCGATATATCCGACTATTCCGCACATTTGAGCACACTCCTGGGCTTGCCTAACGGCAAGCCCATTTAGCGAAATCCCGACGAATGCTGCAAAATTTTGGAACAAAATTTTGCGCATCTTATGAGTCGGGAGTGGCTACCTGTAATCCCTAAAACGCCGGCAAATTTAATGACCCTGACGGGATTTGAACCCGTGTCGAGAGCTTGAAAAGCTCTTGTCCTAGACCAGGCTAGACGACAGGGTCGGAATTTACTCTTCCTCCTCGGCGATTACCGGGGCAACGCAGGAAACCCGGTCTTTATCCTGCAGCTTAATCAACCGAACACCTTGCGCTGAACGACCGGTTTCACGGATATCCTTTATGGCGCAGCGCAAGAATATGCCATTTTGAGTAATTACCATAAGCTCATCATTGTCATTTACGGTCTTTAAATTTACTGCCTGGCCGTTCTTATCCGTAACCTTAATATTGATCACCCCTTTGCCGCCGCGGCTGGTTAAGCGATACTCATCAATGGTGGTGCGTTTTGCAAAACCCAATGCCGTAACCGTCAATATTGTAGAATCCTTTTGCGGGACAACCATATCGATAACTTCGTCCTTTTTAGCCAGAGATATCGCGCGCACGCCATGCGCCCCCCTGCCCATATCGCGCACATTTTCCTCAGAAAATCTTATGGCCTTACCTTGCCTGGTCCCGATAAGCAGTTCCTGTTTTCCGTCGGTCATCTCCACGCCGATCAACGCGTCATCCTTATCTAAGGTAATCCCGATAATCCCGCCTTTGCGCGGATTACCATAAGCCTCTAGCTTAGTTTTCTTAATTTGCCCCAGCTTAGTCACCATGACCAAATATTTATCCGGTGAAAAATCCTTAACCGGAATAGTAGAGCTAATTTTCGCTACCTGCTCCATCTGCACCAAATTCACAATAGCCTTGCCCTTAGAGACACGGCTAGCTTGGGGTATCTCATAAACCTTTAGCCAGTGCACCTGTCCTTTATCTGTAAAAATCAAAAGGTAGTCTTTGGTAGAAGCCACAAAAAGATGTTCACTAAAATCTTCCTCTTTTAAATCCGCTCCGGTTGCCCCTGTGCCCCCGCGTTTTTGCTTACGGTATGCGCTTACCGGCAGGCGCTTAATATAGCCACCATGACTAATTGTCACCACTACATCCTCATCGGCAATTAAATCCTCAACCTCCAACTCTTCTGCTTCACCCACTATATCTGTACGCCTTTGGTCACCATATTTTTTCTTTAAATTATCCAGCTCTTCCTTAATAATCCCTTCAATTTTTTTATCCGAACCTAAGATCGCCCGGCAGATTTCAATTTTCTTTAAAAGCTCGGCATACTCCGCGTCAATTTTATCGCGCTCAAGAGCAGTTAAGCGCTGCAACTGCATTTCAAGAATTGCCTGCGACTGCAACTCCGAAAGCTCAAACTCCTTCATTAAGTTTACCTTGGCCGCCTCAACACTCTTAGAGGTCTTAATGACTTTGATAATCCGGTCAATAAACTTAAGCGCTATCTTTAAACCTTCTAAAATATGCGCGCGCCTTAAAGCCTTGTCTAATTCAAACTGGGTGCGTCGGCGGATAACAATCTTGCGATGCTCAATATAACAATCTAATACCTGGCGTAAATTTAATACCCTGGGCCGATTATCCACCAGAGCCAGCATAATAATGCCAAATGTGGTTTCCAGTTGAGTATGTTTAAAAAGTTGATTCAAAACAATCTGGGATTCGATATCACGCTTAAGTTCAACCACAATGCGCATGCCATCCTTATCAGATTCATCGCGGATATCAGATATGCCTTCAATTTTTTTATCATCAACCAAAGCCGCAATAGCTTCAATAAGCCCCGATTTCTGCACCTGATAAGGAATTTCAGTAATAATAATTAAATCTTTGCCATTCTTTTGATGCTCTACAGTTGCCCGGGAACGTATGAGTAATTTACCTCTTCCGGTAGTATACGCATCTTTAATCCCCGCCTTGCCGCAGATTAATCCTCCAGTAGGAAAATCCGGCCCTTTTACATAACGCATCAGGTCCTTAATCTCTGCCTCGGGGTGATCAAGTAGATAAATAATGGCATCACAAACTTCATTTAAATTATGCGGCGGTATATTGGTGGCCATGCCCACGGCAATACCGCTTGAGCCGTTGACTAAAAGATTGGGAAGGCTCGCCGGTAAAAGTAAAGGCTCCTTTAAAGAAGAATCAAAGTTCGGACCAAAATTAACGGTTTCTTTTTCAATATCACCAAGCATCTCTTCAGAAACCGCAGCCAGGCGGGCCTCGGTATTATGACTTATGAATCCATTGGATACAAATGAGTGACATGGACTATCCACTTTAATTGAATAGACTCTTTTCTTACCGGCATCTTCTATCGAAACAATTTTATCAAAGATATATCTATTTTTTATCAAACCCTCAAACAAACTAACATCGTCTTTATCAAGAGCCCTTCTTAGCCTAGGCCAGTATTTTTCTATTTTTGGGTACCTATCGATGTTGTGTTTTTTTAGCCATTCTATGTTCCCCCAATATTTTCTCCTGCACCGTGTGCTTTTTTTACGAATATAGTCGGCGATGTAGGGAATAAAATCTGTCTTGGACATAGCCCAATCAGTTTTATTGCGATTACAAATATCTATCAGCCTTTCACGACTTTTCTTGGTAGCAAAATTTATTTGATTTTTAAATAAATCGAGATTATTGCGGCCTCTAATAAACAACCTAAAATAGTTTTTTTGCTTATGAAATCTATGCGAAGAATCGATGCCAAACATTAGCAGAAAAACTTGTAAACCTTGAATCAATTTTCCGCTGGTTGATATCAAGCTAACATCGGGGTTTCTCTTGCCAACACAAATACTACCATCTCCCTCCGCATAACCTTTTATAAATGCAGCAACCGATTTTTTCGAGGAAGAAAAAATTATATCTGGAATGGTTTTATCATAAGCTCGCAACTGGCGTAACCCTAGATTTTTCAAAAAATCTATAACATGCATTGAATGAATTTCTAAATAAGTACACTTCTTTTTCCCATAACCCAATGGTTTTCTTACAAATTCATGCAGCCTGCAATCGGGGAATACTCGCTGGAAGCACGATTTAAATTCCCGTAGAAACTCTTTATCCCCATTACAGAATCCAATTTGTTCTTTGCTAATAGAACCTTCTGAAATTAGCGCTCCCAAAATAAAGGCCAGATCTGCATTCATAGCGCGAGGGAGTTTATGACCCTGCCTTCTGTTTCGAAGTTCTGGATAAAATTTCTTTAATAAAGGTTCCCTTGAAGGGAATAACAAACCGCTCCTGCTGACTACGACAAAATCGCCATTTTCTACATTATTCAATAGTGTCCAAACTAATTTTGGCTTTGTTCCATTGCGTTGCCACGTTAAAATAGGATGATTCAGGCTCCCGCATAAGCTAAAACCTCTAAAGGTAGTAATTTTTTTAGTTAAATGCTCTCCGGAATCAAACCATTTTGAAACATGATTTATCTTATTATTGCATGAAAGTACTCGAAAATCTGTTTTGGAATGATGGGGCAGCTCGTCTATTCTTTGCAGTCCTTTATCTGTAACAATCAGGGCGTCGCCGGTGACGCAGTATCTCATCGCCGCAGCTGCGTCCCCGTCGACCGATCCGAAATTTCCTTGACCATCCACGAGCGGATAGCGCAGGGAAAAATCTTGTGCCATGCGCACCAGGGTATCATAAATAGCCACATCACCATGTGGATGATACTTACCCATGGTTTCACCGACAATACGCGCACATTTCTTATAAGGCTTAGAGTGTTCGAGATTAAGCTCCTGCATTGCGTAAAGAATTCTGCGATGCACCGGCTTTAACCCGTCGCGCACATCAGGCAGGGCTCGACCGACAATTACGCTCATTGCATAATTCAAATAGGAGTCTTTAACCTCGTCCTCAATATAAACCGGAATTATTTTTTCGTTGCGTGTATACATATTAAATATCCAAATTCTTTACTTGATGCGCGTAATCTTCTATAAATTGACGGCGCGGCTCAACCTGGTCACCCATTAAAACCGTAAACATCTTATCCGCCGCAACCGCATCCTCTAAGATCACCTGTAAAATCGTTCTTTTTTCCGGATCCATAGTAGTATCCCAAAGCTGACGTGGATTCATTTCACCCAGGCCTTTGTATCTTTGGATGTGCATGCCTTTTGTCGCCACTTCTTTAATATACACCAGAACCTCTTTTAAACTAAAAACCTCTTTTGCGTCCTCTTCATTAGTAATGCGGTAAACTGCCTTTAATTTTTTCTCCCCTTCTTTAACTGTGCCGGCCTTAGGAACTATAATGCCGCTAAAATAAGTTTCAATCCCCAGGCCGAGTTTTTCAATCTTAGCTACTACCTCCTCAACCTCCTGAGATTCAAAGAGCTGCAAAACATCCTGCTCTAACCCTTTACCTTCTTGCTCAGTGAGGGCAGCAAGTTCTTTATCAGAATATAGAAAATGGTCTTTTCCATCCACTTTTACCCTATAAACTGGCATTTTTTTGGTCTTTTGGTGCCTAAAACCCAAATATTCTGCAAAATCTACTCCCTTTTTGTCTAAATACCGACCTAACTTATCTAATTCAACCAACAACTTTAATAGCTCTTTAAATTGATTATCGGTAAAAGTTTGTTTATCTTTTATTCTTAATAATTTATGGCCTTCACGACCTAAGTCTAAAAGCAACTCATCCATCTGTTGCTCAGTTTGAATATATTCTTCACGCTGCCCTCTTTTGATTTTATAAAGAGGGGGCTGAGTAATATAAACATGTCCTGCTTCCACTAGCTTGGGCATTTGACGATATAGTAAAGTCAAAAGTAAAGTACGGATATGCGAGCCGTCAATATCCGCATCTGCCATAAGCATCAATTTGTGATATCTTAATTTAGAGAGGTCGAATTCTTCACCAATGCCTGTGCCTAAAGCCGTAATGATGGTGCGTATCTCTTCATTAGATAAAATTTTATCCAATCGAGACTTTTCGACATTTAAAATTTTCCCCTTGATCGGCAGAATGGCTTGAAACCTGCGGTCACGGCCTTGTTTGGCGCTATTATGCACGAACACACCACTAGCCAAAGCAAAATTATGGGTCTCTGGCACTTCAATATCGTAAACATCTACCTTTTCTTCAACTTTTCCTATGCACTTGATTTTATGGTTGTAGTTTACGACCGCCTCTAAAAGCGCGTTTTGATTAGCGTTAAAAAACCTATCTACTAGAGTATTGTACTTCAAAAGGTTATTGTCGCGCCGAGGCAACACTTGCCTTTCATCATCATATAGTTCAAGACTACCATGATCCTCATATACCAATCTCGCGAACGCCAAACTTCTGTCTAAATAAGTTCTATTATAAGCAACTTTTCTTTTTTCCCGGAATTCCTGGCTCCACTGTTGGCTTGTTTTAACCCTTCTCCAACTTAAAAGATCTTTGTCGGACCATTCTATCCTGGCTT
>Ga0265296_1000423_pt1 | contig 67100 bp, 69 predicted proteins | sample MunlanPumphouse1_FD_189073 | JGI IMG/M metagenome (GOLD analysis project Ga0265296, IMG submission 189073) | Groundwater microbial communities from a municipal landfill in Southern Ontario, Canada - Pumphouse #1 | ecosystem: Environmental > Aquatic > Deep subsurface > Groundwater | place...
TCTGCCTTCGAACTCTCCCGACCCCCGAGGTCGGGAAGCCTCCCGACCTCGGGGGTCGGGAGGCCATCATTAGCTTGCTGTAAAACAAACCGAGCGGCGTTCCAAATTTTATTGGCAAATCTTTTTTGAGCAATTATTTTATCTTCAGAAAATGGAATGTCCTGCCCTGGAGAATTAGCAAACACCAAAGCCATTCGCAAAGCATCTGCTCCGTGCTCATCAACAACCCCTAAGGGATTAATAACATTTCCTTTACTTTTGGACATTTTTTGCTTGTCTTTATCCCTAACCATTCCGTGCAAATAAACATTTTTAAAAGGCACTTTTCCAGTAGTATAAACGCCAAGCATAACCATTCGAGCCACCCAAAAGAAAATAATATCAGCCCCTGTTTCCATTACAGTTGTTGGGTAAAAATATTCAAAATCACCTTTTTGCGTATTTTGCAAAGTGGCAAAAGGCCATTGGCCAGATGAAAACCAAGTATCAAAAACTTGGTCACTCCCCTCTTCTGGAATAGGAATTCCCCAGGGAATCTGGCGTGATACATTCCAGTCCCTTAACTTTTCCATCCATTGCAAAAATATTTTTTCAAATCTTTCAGGAACAAACTTCATTTCTCCTTTTTTGACTGCCTCAACTGCCAAATCGCGCAAAGACAATCCCCCGCTGCTTGGTCGTTCTGTCATTTTTACAAACCACTGGTTATCCATTAAAGCGGGCTCAATCACCGTACCACACTTATAACAGCAAGCCACATTGTGCTTGTAATTTTTATCTATTTCTTTTTCATTTAAAAGCCCCTTAGCAATCATGTCTTGGACTATTTTTTCTCTTGCCTCCCCCACTTTCATTCCTTGATATGGGCCTGCTAATTCATTCATTCTGCCGTATTTATCAATGACAATTTTGGGCCCAGGGATTTCGTCTTTATGTCTTTGCCATGTTTCGTAGTCCGCAAAATCATGGGCCGGGGTAACTTTTACAGCTCCTGTGCCAAATTCCATATCAACTGATTCATCAGCAATTACTTTTATTTTAGCCAGCCCCAAAACCGTTTCCACATCGACTTCTTTTCCAACATAATTTTTGTAGCGTTTGTCTTTTGGGTTAACAGCAATGGCTGTGTCCCCAAACTTTGTTTCTGGCCTAACAGTTGCCAATTTAAACGGCCCGTATTTTATGTAATACAATGGATCTGTTTTTTCTTCGTATTTTATTTCAACATCAGAAAGTGTTGTTTGGTGCTTAGTGCACCAGTTTACTAATCGGTTGCCATTGTAAATCAAGCCGTCTTGTTTTAATTTTTCAAAAGTTGCGTAAACCGTTTTGATAATACCCTCGTCCAAAGTAAATTTTGCCCTTGTCCAGTCACATGAAGCTCCAAGTTTTCGCAATTGATTTTCCATTATCTGCTTATTCCTCAAAGTAAAATCCATCATTTCTTTTAATAGCTGTTCTTTGGGGATTTCGTTTCTTTTTCTACTTTCTTTTTCTAATTTTTTATCAAAAACAACTTGGGTTTCAAAGCCAGCATGGTCTGCCCCTGGCAGCCATAAAGCGTTATCCCCTTTCATCCGATGGTACCTAATCATTATGTCTTGTATAGTTGTGCCCAAAGCGTGCCCAACATGCAATGCTCCGTTAGCGTTTGGCGGGGGCATTATAATGGTGAAAGGTTTTTTCTTTTTATCAATCTTTGGTGTGAAATACCCGCCTTTTTCCCACATTTCATAAATTTTTTCCTCACTTTCTTTTGGATTGTATATTTTTTCTAGTTCCATAAATTAAAATCATTGTTTTATATTATTCCTAAAAAACAAATTATTCAAGCTGTAAAAATGAAAGGAGAGCAGTGATATTTCACTGCTCTCCTTTAAGATAGCTCCTCTCTATCCTTTTTTAATGCTTCCCCAAGTAGTAGGGCAAGCTCCCTTGCCTTCAGGAGGGTTTTTTGCTGGAGCTCCCATATCGCTGTCTGGCTTTGTGTGTTCGTAGCCACATTCGGCATACACGATACCATTAAACAAAATGGAAATGTCCGAAGGGCCACTAGTTGCCTTTATCGTAATCCGTATTTCTTCTTCTATAAACCCGCTATTGTTGAAAAAAACATTAGCCATGTTTCGTTCCGGAAAAGAATATAAGACTAAAGAATTATTAGCTTTTATGCTAACCTTTTCAATTTCCGCTCCTTCTCCTTCTACGGTGAATGAAACATACGAGAATGGTCGAGATGTTTTAATAACAAACATACATTCCCCCATATATCCATCTGCAGTTTTTGTATAAGCAGAACTTATCCCACTTATTTCTCCTTCTTGATTAAGTTTATTGGGTGGAATAATACAGACCCCATTAAGACACACCTGCCCCAACGGGCATTGAAACCACTCATTGTTGCATATAGGTATTTTGGGCAGCCCTGGAAGAGAAAAGATTTCCCCTTCAACTATCATTGCTATCCACTGATAGTTGTTATTTGTTTTGAGGTCAATCACTCCAAATTTACCGCTTACCCTTAACTCCACTTTTCTATTTGCTTCTTTGGCAGAATAGAAAAATGGCTTATAGACGTTTTGTCCATCTACTTTGAAGACTCTTAACTGAAGGTCCGTGACCTCCACAGAAATGCTTTTGCATGCTGGGATATCTAAAGAGATTATTGTAATTTCTGTTTGTGGTCCAGCGCTCATTGCTGAATTAATATTAGCGAAAACAAAAAAAACAAGAAACAGTGTCAAGGAAATTACTAGTCTTTTCATTAGAAAATACCTCCCAAAAGTAATATTATATAAATTTTTAGAGATCATGTGAAGCTAAAAAGAACTACCATAGCTCTTTTTATGTTTTATTTATACCATATTAAACTTGTGTTGTCAAGCTCGGTTTTGTTTTCAGACATAAACCCTACATAACAAAAAAGAGCTTCGCCTTGTGGACGAGCTCTTTTTTGCTTAAAATCTCTTAAATTTGCGGCTCGCTATCTGAATCACTAATGTTTGAAGAAGCGTCTTCAGGGGTTGGCTGTGCTGGGCTTTGCGGCGCGCTTGCTGGCTGTTGAGCCATTAATTCGCCACCCTTTTTCTTTTTGGACTTCATAACAATTGCCACTATAACAATTGCTACAACTATTACGATTAGAACTATAATTAAAGTACTCATATTTTAGATATCTTTGTTATCACGACTTTTGAATTTAAGTTAAATTTAAATATTTGTTTACTTTAACTGCTTTATTTATACAAGTCAAATAAATCTGCTTGTGGAAAACTATTTTAGCTCATTAGAAAGCTTATAGATACTTCCAGCGCCCATTATGGTTAAAACATCAATTTCTTTGGCATTTTTTTTAATGTAATCCCCCACTTTGCTTTGTTCAACATATTCAACAAAATCGCGGTTGATTGCTTTTATAAGCTTTTGGCTGTTTACCTTTTTCTTTATAGCTTGGCTTTCCCTGCCTTTTACTGAATAAATATCAGTGATAATAATTTTTTCAATGCCAAACTTATTTTTAGCTTGCTGAAAGATTTTCACAAAATTTTTAAACAAGTAAAAGGTTCTTTGATATTGATGAGGCTGAAAAACTACCCAAATTCGTTTTGTCCTACTCGTCGCCGAAGGGTTGCCATACCTTTCCTTTAAAGCTTGAAAAGTAGCTAAAATTTCAGTTGGGTGGTGGGCATAATCGCTTACGATAACTAATGGCATAGAACCAATAACTAATCGCTCTTCTTGAAATCTGCGCCATATGCCCTTGAATTCAGCAAACGCTTTGAATGAAACCTTATCTTTTATGCCTAAAACTCTGGCTGCATTTAAAGCGGCCAAGGCATTTGAAATATTGTGCTCGCCAGGCACTTTTAATATTTTTTTCAATTCCACGGCAGTTTTATCCTTTAAAGAATAGAAATTCACCTTTGGTTTAAAAATTAAAAATTTAAAATTTAAAATTAAAACTTTTCTTATTCCAGTATCGTCTCCATTGGCAATAATAAAGTTTTTAACTTGCCTTAAATACTGTTCAAAAACCCTTTTTATGTGAGAAAAGTTTTTGAAGAAGTCCATATGCTCTTCCTCAATATTAGTTAAAACCAAAATGTCTGGATAATAATTTAAAAATTTTGCTTGGTAATCATCTGCTTCAATTATCAAATACTTTGATTTGCCAAGCCGCCAGCCGGGTTTTGTGCCGATTATAAATGTGGGGTCAAACTTAGCTTTAACTAAAATACTGGCAATCATTGAGGCAGTGGTTGACTTGCCGTGCATTCCAGAAACTGCAATTAAAAAATAATCTTTAGCTAAATCTGCCAGGGCCTGGGCGCCAGACAAGCATTTAATTTTAAGCTTTCTGGCTTGCTGTAATTCTGGGTTTGTCTTTGGCACTGCTTCTGAATAAACTACTAAGTCAGTTTTTTGTGGCAGATTGCTGGTTTTGTGGCCAATAAAAACTTTAACGCCCCTTTCTTTAAGGCCGTCTGTAATTTCGGATTTTTCTTCATCAGAGCCAGAAACAATCCAATTTTTTTGTTTGTAAATGCAGGCAATGCCAGAGATGCCAATCCCGCCAATACCAATAAAAAAAACATTTTTATTATCCATCGAGTTGAATTATCTATTTTTTATCCAAACAAAAAGGTCCTTAAATATCCCCCCAACAATTGCAATAATGGCGAATATCATAACTGGCACTATCCATACTAATTTTAATGTTCCATCAGTCATATTTTTTTAAATTAAATGATTTTATTATTTTATACTCAGGGCCTGTTCTTTTCAATACGCTTTCCATTAACTCAATTGATTGAACCAAAAACTTAGCCTCAAAATCTTGGTTAATGTTTGGCCTTTCATCTATCTCAATACTTTTAAAAACCCATTGTTTGATTCTTGCCAATGTAATATGCCCCTTGTTTGTTGTTAGCCAAATTAAACGCGGGCATTGCTTTCCATTATCATAACAAATTTTTTTTGTTTTAACTTCAAATGGCTTTTGGCCTTTTGCCATATTTTCTGTTTCGGTAATAATTTTTGGAATTTCACTGTCCCCTATCTCTCCAATAAACTTTAAAGTTAAATGTAAGTTTTCCATTGCCACCCACTTAAAAAGCTGGGCATTTGTATATTCTTCCCCAAGCTGGCTATTGATTTGTTTTTGAATGCCAAAAAGCTCTCTTTTTAATTCCATTGGCAAGTTGATAGCAATAAATAATCTTTTTGTAGCCATTTTACTGATATAAAATAATTTTAGCCTCAAATTGCGAAATTGCAACTTAATGCTAAAATTAATATCCGCTAACTGTGTATTTGTTTTGCAGAAAGATAAATTTGTCTTTTTTAATCGTGTTTACAATATCCCCTACTCCGTCAAATAATTTCGGCAAGCCCAGTATCTCTTTCTCCGTGAGCCAGAAATTCTCCCCTCCTTCGATTTTTTCTCTTAAAGCGCCTTTTGTATTCGTAACTCTAAATATAAAAAAGAACTTGTCTTCTAAAAGCTTTCCGTTTATGTCGTAGTCCATTTTATGCTTAACGCCATTTAAATAAAAATTTCCAGTTAGCCCAGCTTCTTCCATAAACTCCCTCCTGGCAGCTTCTTCAACAACTTCGCCCCATTTAATCTTGCCAGTAACAAAACCATGATAGCCAAAATACGGCTGCTTTAGCCGTTTTTGAACTAAATATTGCTTTTGCCCCTTAACCACCCTCAATCCTACCACTGCCACGCTTATTTTAGCCTGCTTCTCTAATATTGTTTGAACGCTATCAACATCAAGCCGGCCAGCAAACTCTTTGCCTGTTTGGGTTAAAAAATAGCAGCTTTTTTCTTTAACAATCAAACCGCCATCAAGCAAACTTTTGATATGAAACGTAAAGTGGTCGCTTGAAAGCTTAAAAGAATTTAGCTCGCTAAATTTTGCGTTTGGATTAAAAAGCAGCACCTTCAAAACTTCAACTTGGGCAGAATGTATTTTTAATTCTTTGTTCATATCTTAGAAATCGTTAATAAACGAAGTGAATTTACGAATTCTTAGATCCTGTTAAACGCTCTTCTCAAAGAGCGTTTAATCGGGAATTCCTTGATTACTTATTGTATTGCAGGCTAAAATTAAATCAAGTGAAGCTGGCTTAACTTGCGTATTATCCTGGATTAACTTGAATTTTTGCCAAAAATGAGTAGGATTGAACAATGGAACTTAAAATTGAAAAAAATAAAATAGCGGAAAATATTGATACAGCAATAATGAGAATGGCTGGATACCATAAAATACAGAAAAGCTTGCAAAATACCCAGCTAAGTTTTGTTAAGCCATTAAGTTTGGCTGGCTACCCAAGATTTCATATTTACTTAAAAGAAACAAAAACCGATTATATTTTCAATTTGCACTTGGACCAGAAAAGAACTGTTTACAGCGGAACAAAAGCCCATCAAGGCGATTACGATAGCCAAATTATCAAAGAGGAAGCAGAAAGAATTATAAAAAAGATTATCTAAAAATTACAGAATGGAAGCGACCGCTTCGAAATTGTAATAAGGAAATTATTCGTATAGTAGAGTTATATCTTTATGAAAAACCAGGAAATTGCTAAAGCGCTAAACCAAATAGCGGACTTGCTGGAAGTAAAAGGCGAAAAGCAAGTTTTTAAAATACGGGCTTACCGCAAAGCAGCTTTAATAGTAGAAAATTTTCAGGGCGAGCTTGCTTTAATTCATAAAGAAAAAGGCATTGGCAAGAGCATTGCTTTAAAAATTGAAGAATATTTAAAAAAAGGAAAAATCAAATTTTTAGAAGAATTGGAGCAAGAAACAGCTATTAGGCAAGTTATTGCCCACTTTTTTGAAAGCAAGGGCTTGGACTTGAAACAGTTAAAAGAAAATGCCAGAAAAAGAGCCATAGTTTACTCAAGGTATACAAAACCAGCCAAACAGCTAATTGAGCTCTCTGGGGGCGTTCAGGAAGCTAAAAATGCTATTAATAAGGTGGCGTCTTGGGCAAACTCAAGAAACCTTGACTACACAATTGAAACAGTTTTTAAGAAATGGCTGGAAATTGATAAATTAAAGCCAAAAGAAATCGTCAAAAAGCCGTTCTACGAGGGTCTGCCAATGATATTTTCTGAGGCCAAAAAAAAGTGGTTTGTTATTAACGATAATGGCGAGTGGCTGGAATTTGCAGATAAGGAAGAAAAAATTGAGTGGAAAATTATAAAGTAACATCCGCTCGCTTTTGGCGGGCTACTGTCATCGGCCAAGGAAAAATACTTTACTTGGGCGGTTAGAACCGCCCTACCGATAAAATTATGCTATCTCACACTGATTTAAAAAAAGGAACTTTATTTATTTACAATGAACTGCCTTATGAGGTTTTAGATTATTCGCTTAATTTTCAAGGCAGGGGCTCCTCAACCGCCCAAGTCCGGATAAAAAATTTAATAACTGGCAATGTTTTATCCCAAAACTTTAAAAGCGGCGATAATTTAGAAGAAGCTGAAATTGAAAAAGTAAAAATAAAATATCTATACAATAATAAGGGGCAATACTTTTTTTGCGAAGAAAAAAATCCTTCAAAAAGATTTCCTTTAACGCAAGAGCAAATTGGAAATGGCGCCCAGTATTTAAAAGCCAATGACATTATTGACGGTTTTGTTTTTAATGGCGAAATTATAAATGTTGAATTGCCAATAAAAGTCCAGCTAAAAGTGCAGGAGGCAGCTGCTTATTTGCGGGCTGGCCGGGCAGAGGCAGGCACTAAAGAAGTAATTTTAGAGACCGGAGCTAAGGTGCAGGCCCCATCTTTTATTAAGGAAGGCGACATTATTGAGATTAACACAGAAACTCAAGCTTATACCCGCCGCGTAGAATAATTCGCGTCCAACTCACGCCTCCTTCCTTAGTTTATAGTTAAAGTTTCCAACACTTTGTTAAATAGCTCAAGCTGTTGCTGGGTTGGGATAAAATCTGGCTCATTAGCAATATTCCCCCAGCTTTCGTTTAAATAATATCTTTCAACCATAAAAATGTTTTTTCCGCTATTGTCTTTAATGCAATAGTAAACAATTCCTTTTCCTTCAGCGTCCATTTCGTATTGGGTGCCGTTATAATTGCCCAGCTTGAAACTTTTTGCCAAAGGCTGGAGCATTTTGTCCATATCATTGCATTGCTGGCCGGTTCTTTGGAATGTTATAACCATGTCCATGGTTTTTTGGGGAAAGAGCCCTTCCTGCTGGTTTGTGTTTTGATAATTTGCAAGCTGATGGTAAATTTTGCCCAAATTTCTATCAATAGAGAAAATATCGCTTGGATAAGCCACCTTAAACTTAGCTAAAGAGCTTTCAAAAACGCTCCAGTTATTAGGGTTTTTAAAACTAGCATTTTGGACGCTGTTTACCCCAAAATACCAGACTAAAAAAGCAAAAATTAAAACAATTAACCCATAGCCGATATATTTTATTTTGACGCCTTTTAATATATTTTTCTCCAAAAAATTATTAATTTTTTCCATAAGTTTGTTTTGTTTTTAGTATATCCTGGATTAGCTCAATGAACAAGGCGCTACTCCATGCTTGGCTGGGACAGCCCTGGGATGAAAGCTCGCTGGCTGAGCTAAGCTCAGCGTGGCAGCCGATTGCCTGCATTAAAAGTATTTCTTTGCTGCTTGCTTCTATTATTTTATCAATATAAAATTTGTATCTTTCCGGATTATTTTTCTTTAAAACTAAAGCTGTAAGATTATTAATATAAAACCAAGAATCACCTGAATGATAGCTTTGATTTATTTCCCCTGTATGGCGTCCATGGAAATAAGGAGATTTTTTATCAATTGTAGCTAACCCGCCCCAAGGAAGCCATAAAGCGTTTAGGGCATTATCAAAACATATTTGCCACTCTTTTTCTTCTAAAAGTTCTGGGTAAATATAAGCTGCTAAGAAAATGTTTGGCCTAATGGTCTGGTCTTCTGGGGAGTCAAATAATATTTCTCCGTTCCAAAATTTTTCTTTTACTTTAAATTTTAAGCTTGCTTCAAGAATTTTATAAGAGGAATCATTTGTAAGGTTATACGCTAATTTTAGCATATAAAGACGCAAGGCCTGCAATTCTATTCTTTCCCCCGCTCTGTTTATTGAGTCCATCCAAGTATCGCCGTCAACAGCTACTGCCAATTCTGTTTTATTTGAATATTTTAACAGGCCATCAAGCGTTTTTTCAATGTATTTTTTTACTTTCCAAATAGTAATTTCGTTAAGTTTTTTAGTTTCAATGGCTTCTCCTGCTCTTTTAAAAAGCCATCCTATTGAATCAGCGTTTTCTTGTTTTGAATCCCCTATTTTATTGGCTAAAAAGCCTGTTTTTCCTATTAAATTAAAACTATGGTGGCAAATTCTCCAAAATGTGTTTTCATCTCTGCCAAGTAAAGCCTTCATTGATATAAAAGCGTCTCTCGTCCAAAAATTGAAAAACCATGGCAGACCAGCGGACATTTGTTTTTGGCCGTGCTCTTCAAAAATCAGCTCGCGTAAAGCATTTTGGCTGGCCCAATAGGCCATTGAAATTTCTGGGTTTTTTGCTTTTGAAAAATCAATAAATTTTTTAATACTTTGCCTTTTTTCTTTTTTCAGCTTATAGGTTTTAGCAAAAATATAATTAGCTTCTCCTTGCGCCTGCTTTTTTGTATCACCTGCCCCTATCGCCATTTTAGATGCGTTAATTTCTAAAGCCCAAAAAACATATTTCTCAAAAGGGGGAGAGTTCCGCTTCATATCTAAGCTGTAATTTCTCTTTATCCATGTGTCTTTAATTAAAAATTTCGGCTTATCCAGCTTAATGGCTAAAAAAACTTTTTCTTTTTGATTACAGCACTCAATGACAATATTATTTTTACTTGTTTCAATTTTATAAAATCCTTCTTTTTCTAAATTGTTGTAAATTGGCTTAAAATCTAAAAAAAGATTGAAGCTTTGATTGCCTGTTATTTCATAAACCAATCCCCTATTTTTTTCTGGCAGGAAAAAACTTTCCTCAGCAACCTTTCCATCAATTTTTGAAACTCTGGCATGGCGCCAAAATTCATTTCTTAACTCAATTATTTTTCCTTCCCCAGTTAAAGAAATGTCCTCAATTAGCTTATAAACTTTTCCAAAATTCCTAAAAAACCATCCTTGATAGCGGCTTTGGTTTTGATTAAAAAAAGAAGCAAAGTCCCCTTTTCTATTAGCTGTTAAAAAGCCAGCATTAAAGCCCGTTTCATTTTGGTAAAGCTCATTTTCAAAAAAGTTTTTTGATATCTTGTGAACTACTTTCATTTTAAAGCATCCGCTGCCTTATTGTGGGCAGTGATATAATTTTTTATTAAAATTTCCCAATCAGCCAAGTCCGCTAATTTTCTGGCTTGTATTTTATTTTCTACTCTTTGGTTGGTTGAAAGCTTCAAAAAGTCGTAAAGAATTTTAGTTAAAGCAGTAATAATTTCCTGTTCGTTTTTCCCCATACGTTCCAGTAAAAAAATGCCTGGTAATTTCTTGTTGTTTATATATTCAGAACAAAATCTGCCAAAACCAGCTAAGTCAGTAGTTACAGAGCCCACTCCAAGGGCTGCGGATTCAAGAGGCGTGTAGCCCCATGGCTCATATGTGGAAGGAAAAACGCCCAAATGGCACCCCTGGATGGCTTCATCAGATGTAAGGTTTAAAATGCCATCAGCCCCATTTAAGTATATGGGGTAAAAAATAACCTTTACCCTGTCTTCTTTGGCATTTAAAAGCCCTTCTTCCTCAAGCATTTGCAAAATTGCGTCGTTTTGGTCTGTTAAGTTATGCGAACAAACTGGCGGATTGCCCTGTTTTTTAAATTTTAAAATTTTATTTTTAATTTCAGCTAATGTTTCTTCTTCATTTTCAAAAATATCAGCTTTTTCAATTTTGGCCCCTGCAATAAGCCCTTTCATTATATTTCCCTCAACATCTTCCTCAATTGACTCTAGCTGGTCTTTGATGTCTGCGTATATTTCACGGGATTCAATCAGCTCCCTTTTTATGCTTTGCACCTGGGTTGGTATCCAGAAAAAAGCCACGACTGATTTCTTGCTTTTTTCCTGTTGCAATTTTTTATTCAGCCCTCCAAGCGCTTTTGCGAAAGTATCAATGCCTTTGTTTTTTAGTTCGTATCTTCCAAGGGTAAAATAAAAGAAGGTATTTTCTAAATCAATTTCATAATATGGATAAAAATACCAAAATAAAAACTCCCTTATTTTATCTCTTTGTAATTTGTGCTTTATGGAAATTTGTTCAATGCTTGGAAAACGCGACATATCCAAGCCATTTGGCAGTAAAACATCTGGAAAACGGTTTAAAATTGTTTCGCTTTCAAGGCCAGTTATTTGGCTTACAGTAGTGAAAACATCTGTTTTTTGGGCGCAAGCATATTCTATTTGGTGTTTTGCCTGAACCCCATATTTATAGGCCTCTTCTTGTGAATTAATTTTTCCTAAAAAAGAATCAAGAGAAATATTGTTGCCTGTTAGTGTCCGCCCTAAAACAGTGGCATGTGTGGTAAAAACAGTGCCGATTGGCAATACTTTTGATTTTAAATATAAAAGCCCTGCCCCTGAAAGCCACTCGTGGAATTGGGCTACTATTTTTTTGCCCAAAAGGTTGTTAGAAAGTTTCTCTATTACTCTCCCAGCAGCAAAGCTCCACACTAAAGGTTCTGTGTAATCAAAAGGAGAGTTAAAAGAATCGATTTTAAATCTTTCCCAGAGTTCTCTTTTTATTTGGTCTCCCCTTTCCATCCACTTTGAGAAATCAATTAAAATTACTTTTGGGTTGCCTGGCATTAACCAATAGCCAAACTTTAACAAAAGCCCTTCTTTTTCCAAATCCAAAAAGCTTTTTATCCATTCATTAGGAACATCCCCCTCTTCAAATTCTCCTTTGCTGCTTTGGCTAAAGTAAGGCCCGACAAGGCAGTAGTTATCTCCGTAGTGCTGGACGGTAGGCCTGGCTTTTGATTTTAAAACTGTCCAGATTCCCCCTATTTTATTGCAAATCTCCCAAGAAACCTCGAATAAAAAATCGGCTTTGGGTTTAATTTCGTCTTTCAATTTTTTTATTAAACTTGCCCTGTAGTGAATTTCAAATGTTTTATCTTAGCCTGCGCCTTTGGCGAGGCCAATTTGAAATTCTACTACAGGGTCTTTTTAATTTCCGAGGCAACCTTTTTTAGAGCGCCTAACTTGTTTTTTGCCTTTTTCAATTCTGTGGCAACTTTTTTATTTTTTAAAACCTCTTCTGTCCATTTGGCAAAATCATTTCTTGATTTGTTTACGTGGTAGGCGTATGTTTCCTCGGCCATTTCTTCAAGAGCGTTTTTTAAATCTTTTAAATCGCTTAAAATTCGCCCGTCCTTTGCCCAAAATCTTGCAGGGCCTTCCGCTCTTACTGTTTTTTTAGTTATCATACATTAGTTATTAGTTTTTTGTTATTAGTTATTCTTTGCGACCTTTTATTTTTTACGCTGTTTTTACATTATATCTGGTTTCTATCTTTTGTTGCAAATCGTTTACAATATTCATATACGAAATAAAGCAATCATAAGGGCTTTCATACGGATTAAAATATTTATGCACATCCCCGTCGCTAAACCATTTAGTGCACATATAATAAAAATGGTCTGATGTTTGCAATTTTCGCCACTGGCCAATCAAAGTCTTGTTTTTGGTGAGCATAATTTGCGACTCTAAGCTGTAAATTTTGCCAGCCGCTTCTCTTTGCATTTGATTGCCAAGCCAAGCTGATAAATCCCGTTCAGTATCTGCCCACGATATTGTGCCTGGGCAGTTAATCTCCCCTACTGGCTTATAAATTTTTGTGGCTTCGCAAGGAGTTTTAAAATTATTATCTTTATTTTTTAAAATTTCATTTGGCAAATTTTCTAAAAATTGAAAAATTCCAGTGTCTTCCCACTGGTGCTCCCCAAACGTTTCATAATCCATAAATAAATTAACCACTTGGCCGTTTCCGTTAATTTGATTTACCCAAGAAGCAAATTTAGGGGCGGTTAAAGGCCACTCGCCCCATTCTTGGCAAGAAAACCTAAAAGAAATATCATCGCTTAACTGGTAATTGCGCATCAATACTTTTAAATTTTTTGTTCCTGCGGCTTTATAGACAAAATCTGGGCGACGAATGCCTAAAATTTGGCTGGCTCCTTCTGTTAGCACTGTTTTATAGCCCATTTTTTCTATTGCCATCGCCATTTCGTTATTAAAAGACAGTTCAGTATTGCGAAAAGTTGCCGGGGTATAGTTAAAAACGTCTTTAAGCTTTTTTTTGTGCTGGCTAATTTGTTTTTTAAATTCGCTTTGAGAATACAAAAAGGATAGCGAGTGGTGATATGTTTCCCCAATCAGTTCGCACTGGCCTGTGTTAACTAATTTTTTAAAGCTTTCCAAAACATCTGGAAAATCTTTTTCTAACTGCTCCAATATAAGCCCGGTAATGCTAAAACTGATTTTAAATTGGCCTTTGTATTGCTTAATTAAATTTAAAAGGAGCGCGTTTGCTGGCAAATAGCATTTTCTGGCAATCCTTTCCAAATAAAACTTATTTTTTTCTTCGTCAAAGTAGGGCAGATTTTGCCCAATATTAAAAACCGAGAATCTATTTATCCTGTAGGGCTGATGGACATGAAAATATAGGCAAACTGATGGCAAAAATTTAATTTTCAATTTTCAATTTTCAATTTTCAAACGAAACTGAAAGATTTTAAATTGATAAAATTTCATTATATATGTCGATACATTTTTGAGCAGATTTTTTCCAGCTTAATTTATCCATTTCTTTAAACGATTCTTCTTGCAAAGTCGCTCCAAGTCCTTGATAATTCAGGCAAGCCAAAATTTTATTGGCAATTTCATCAATATCCCAAAAATCAACTTTTAAGGCGTTTTGAATAACTTCTGAAATCCCTGATTGCTTGGAAACCAATATCGGGGTTTTCAAAGCCAATGATTCCAAGGCAGCCAAGCCAAACGGCTCTGATACCGATGGCAAAACAAATAAATCAGCAGCCAGATAGGCTTTTTTTAAATCCTCTCCTGTTAAAAATCCAGCAAACAAAAACTTATCAGCAATACCCAAAATAGATGCCATCTCAATAATTTGCCTTTCCATATCACCGCTTCCTGCCATTATAAAAACAACATCTTTATTAAATTGCAAAACTTTTTGGGCGGCTTTTAAAAAATAATCCGGCCCTTTTTGCAAAGTAATCCGGCCCACAAACAAAACAATTTTTTTGCCAGCTTTTTTTAAATTAAAAAGCTGGTTTGGATTTTCAACCTTTTGGCTAAAATATTCAGGGTCAATGGCATTGTGCACAACCCTTATTTTATCAGGGGCAATTCCGTAGTTTTCTATTATTTTATTTTTTGTGTAATTGCTAACCGCAATTACTGCATCTGCTTTTTCCATTCCAATTTTTTCAATTGAATAAACAAAGGGATTTGGACTGCTGGGGCACCTGTCAAATTCAGTAGCATGGATTTGAACAACCAATGGCTTAGCTGAAACATTTTTGGCCATAATGCCAGCTGGAAAACTCAGCCAATCGTGGCTATGGATTACATCAAAGGCTTCTGTTTTTGCTAATTTTTGGGCTAATTGGCCGTATCGCAAAACTTCTTTAAATAAATCTGTTTCGTAAAAATTATTAAAACCGATTTTGCCAGAAATTTCTCTGTATGATTGGCTTGTAACATAAGGCGTTATTGGCGAGTCCGCTGCTTTTATTTTTAAGTTACCAGTGGCATCAGCAAAAATAATTTTAAAATTTGGATGGAGGCAATTTGACTTTTTTGGCAAAACAAAAACCACTTTGACCCCTGAAAAAGCCAATGCTTTAGCCAACCCTTCACAAGCCACTCCCAGGCCGCCTGAATTAAACGGCGGAAACTCCCAGCCAAACATTAAAACTTTCATTGTAAGTTTTTATCTTAAAATTTTCCGCTGTTTCTGCGGAGTAATTCTTTTATTATAATTCTTGATATAAGAAAATAATAGGTGTGCAAAACTCTGTTTTAGTTTTATATAATAATATGGTAAAATTCATTAATTAAATTAAAATAGTTAATAAGGAATATCCCGATTAAACGCTTTTTGAGAGAGCGTTTAACAGGATCTAAGAATTCGTAAATTCGCTTCGCTTATTAACGACTTCTAAGATATGTTTGATCTATCAAATCGTCTTTACAAAATCGTCGCTGGGTTTTTGGCAGCTTTAGTTGTTTATTTTGGGTTTCAAGCATACTTTGGCTATAAAACGATTCCTCAAAATAATATTTATCCAGAAACAGTATCCATTACAGGAGAAGGCAAGGTATTTATTGCCCCAGATGTGGCTACAGTGAACTTAGGCATAATTACTGAAGGCAATAAGGTTGAAACTATTGTTCAAACCAATACCGAAAAAATGAACGCTGTTTTAGCTGACATCAAAGCCCTTGGTATTGCAGAAAAAGATATTAAAACAACAAATTATTCCTTGCAGCCAAGATACGAATGGACAGAAACTGGCACAAGAATTCCCAAAGGATACACCTTAACCCAAACAATAGAAGTAAAAATCAGGGATTTTGCCAAAATCGGCAATGTGCTTGAAGTTGCCTCCGCTAATGGCGTTAATAATATTGGCGATTTGCAATTTACAATTGATGATATAGAAAAGGCAAAAGCAATTGCCAGAGAAAAAGCTATTGCAAATGCAAAAGAAAAAGCCAAGCTTATTTCCCAACAAACCGGCTTAAAACTAAAAAAAATAACTGGCCTTTATGAAGATACTGGCGCTTATCCTTATCCAATGTATGATTCATCTGGCATGGGAGGGGGTATAACAGCCAAAGAAATGTCATCTGTTGCACCAACCATTCAAACTGGCGAGCAAGAAATAACCGTTAAAATAACCCTCAACTACCGCACAAAATAACCTTGATACTAAAACAGACCCCCGAGGTCGAACAGCCCTCAGACCTCGGGGGTCTGTTTTTATTACCCATGCTTTATTTCAATAACATCCCCATCTTGGAAAATATATTCCTTGCCTTCAGTGCGGATTTGGCCCTTTGCCTTTGCTTGGCTAAACCCACCGCAGTCAAGCAAAGTTTGCCAATTTATAGCTTCAGCTTTAATAAAATTTTTCTCAAAATCTGTGTGGATTACCCCTGCTCCTTGGGGGGCTTTTGTTTCTTTTTTTATTATCCAAGCCCTTGTTTCATCTGGCCCTGTTGTTAAAAATGTTATCAGCCCCAAAAGCTCATAGCATTTTTTGATTAAATTATCTATTTGAGAGTTTTCCCCCATGCCAAGCTCTTTTCTTTCTTCTTTAGTTAACTCCCCTGCTTCAAATTCACTTAAAATATCTATTGTTAAAAATGGCAATCCCCTATTTTCAAATTCTGCTAAAATCTCTGGGCTTATTTTTTCTCTATCACCGTTTAACAAATAAATTCTTGGCTTTGAGGTTAACAACTGAAAACTTTTGAGAATTTTCTGCTCCTCTTCGTTTAAGTTCTGCTCTGATAGAATTTTCTGCTCTGTAAGAGCTGTCTTAGCTTTTTGTAAAACATTAAATTCAATAATTGCCTCTTTCTTTTTGGCCCTTATATCTTTTTCAAGCCCTTCCATTCTTTTATTTATTGTATCTAGGTCTTTAAAAATCAATTCCACATCCAAAATTTCCTTATCCCTCATAGGGTTGATATTTTCTTGGGTATTGATAATGTTTTCATTAGCAAAAGCCCGCAAAACATAAACAATAGCGTCGGTTTCCCTGATGTTGGCTAAAAATTTGTTGCCAAGCCCTTCCCCTTCACTAGCGCCCTTTACCAAGCCAGCAATATCCACAAATTCCACTGTGGCATAGATTTTTTTGGCAGAATTGGTTAATAAGGCCAGCTTGTCCACCCTGATATCGGGCACAGCAACAACGCCCACATTTGGGTCAATGGTGCAAAATGGATAGTTGGCCCTATCAACCTGTTTTTTTGTAATTGTTTGGAATAAAGTTGACTTGCCCACATTAGGCAACCCCACAATCCCGATACTTAATCTCATAAAACCTTGATAAATTCTTTAATAATTAACTTATACTATCACACCTTTTTATTTTTTGTAAGCAAATAACGCCTATTAGGGTGCCAAATAAATTTTAAGTATTCAAAAAGACACGATCTATACGAGCGATCGTGTCTTTATTTAGTTAGTGCTATTAAATAAGCTTTAGTGCTATTAAATAAGCTCCAGATATCTTCGCGCAACTGCGATATTTACAGGGCGCTGTTTGACGGCATCTATTAATTTTGAATTCAATCCGCGCCGAGCAATTTCCGCTTCAACCCATGATGCCTGTTCGTTGATTTTGGCATCAGTCTCCGCCTTAATTATCACATCTGTCTTGGCAAGTGAATCGGCTAAGAAAAGTAGGCCAATTTCAACTTCGAATCCCCTAAAACTTGGAAGCCGAGATTCGATTATCTCACGAAAAGCATCACTCTCAGCAAAAGCAATAGTATAGCCCAAAGGGTGGCTCTTTGCCTCTTTACGGACAAATCCCAACTCAAAGTGTTTTCCTGCACAGTTAGCGATATAAGCAATCTGTCTTTCTGTTAATTCAAGCCTTTCTAGTTTGCCAGACAATTCCTCAAGAACTATCTCTTGAGAGAGCTTTTCATGATGATCGAAGTCGCTTTTTATCTTGCCATCTTTTTCTTCAAACCCCTTGCGAAATTTACCAAGGTCATGCAGTGGCATGGATAACATTATAAGCTCACTTTTCGGTATCATATCAACGCCTTTGGTAAGTGGGTATGTAGTTGAATACAATAAATCCCAGTCCTCAAGATATTGATAAAGCTCATCTTGATACATTTGGCGAAACTTCAAACTATGCGTAATAATGCCCCACTGATGCCAAGAAGGCTCGTGCTCTTCTATGGTATCGGGACTGTTAATAAATCGCTCTCGCCAGTCTTCAGGTAATCTGCGATTAGTGGCAATCAACTTTTTAGCTACAGCTATTAAATTGCCTTCCAGTTTCTCAATAACCTCTCGTATATTCATTTTGTTTTCCTCCTAATTGTAAAGGACTCTACTGAAATAAATCTGCCATTTCTATAACTGATAAAGAATATAACTTCAATATTACGCCATAATTATACCACTGTGTCAAACAAAAGTCAAGTGAATTAAAGGAATTAAAGCAACGCTTTCGGTACGCGGCAATCTCTTGTCCCCAAAACCAAAAAACGCCTTTACGGCGTGGTTACTAAACATTTTGCCATACTCTTGCTTGCTGTTGATATCGGATATCAACAGCATCAACAGTATTTCATATTCTAATTAAAACATCTTTTATCCTGAAAAACAAATAAAAAAGCCTCGGATATTGAAAACTTGACATCCGAGGCTTAATAATAATACAACTCTTTACCAAAGGAACTGATTCGCCGCAATTTTTCTTTTCCACGGCCTTGATCGTTTCCTATAGCCAGAAGTCGAGGATGTCCGAACGCTACCAATTTAGCTTGCCAGCTCGCTTTAAAGCCGCATTAAGATCATCACGGGAATACTCCGCTGCCTTACGGGCTGCGTTAAGATAATCCTCTGAATCGCATGTAAACTTGCCCTTTTGCCAAGCGGCTATAATGCCACGGGATGAATTAACGACACCGCCGAAACCTTCCCGGCTAAAACCAACGACCGCACCGTCGGATCCACCACCCTGTTCTCCATACCCAGGAACTAAAAACCAAGCGTTGGGCAAAAGTTCGCGCATAATTGTCGCATCATGTGGGTAAGTCGCGCCCATTACTACGCCTAAGTTCCGAAAACCGCATTCACCTTCGGTTCCTTCGCCCCACCTATTTACCATTTCTGCAAGTGCTTGCCAGACAGGGATGCCCTTAGTAAGAGCCAACTGTTCTATCTCGGAGTTAGGTTCAAATGAGGTTTTGTCCACGACGAAGGCGCCAGTTCCACTCTTCTTTATCTCCTCGACAAAATAGCTAACACAGGAAGTGCCAATATAACCATGGATCGTCAGACAGTCCACCCTTATTGGCGATATTTGGATTCCTTCTATCATTGGAATTTCGCCGATAAAGCCCTGTGCATATGCGCGTGCAGTATCGCCACCATCGCCTCGCTTGGCGTCCGCAATAGTGATAAGTCCCTTCGACTTTGCGTGAACAAGGGTTTTTTCATAAGCCCAGAGTCCCCAATGTCCATAGCACTCATAAAATGCTAACTGTGGCTTTATTGAGATCACAAAGGGGTGTATCTCATCGATAATCTCAATATTAAATCGAAAAAACGCCCTGCCAACAGCTTCACAAGTATTTCCCCATTCAGCTAAAGCCGACTCTAAGATATGTTTGGGAATGAATCTTATCTGAGGATCTGCCCCAACATTTAAAATGCTCCTTTTCTGTTTAATCGCTTCTACCATTCGATCTGTGAAAGTATTGCCACCGGATATCATAACCTTATCCTCCTTTTTTGGAATGCTATTTTCTCATTCCTGTTGCCAAACTTTTTCTTTCCACCTGACTTGATTTGTGTTTTTCAGCATCATAAAAAAAGAACTCTCACCTCCTTTCACGATTTTTTATTGTCTTCTTTTTTACGCGTACTTCTCCAGCTATTTTAAAATTACCAAAATCAAAATAAAAAAGCAATTCTTTTAGTTAGATTGCTAAAGCATATCTTATTGCGTTCACACTGTCCCGATAGATAATGGCGTAGTTATTAGTTAATAGTAAGTAGAATATTAGAATATTTTCAATAAATCAGTTAAAGAGTAAATAGTAAAGTCCACGATGTTTTTTGGGATATCTTGCCTGCTGGTAGCATTAAAAAATACAGTGGTCATTCCCAGATTTTTAGCCACATCCAAGCCTCGTTCAATATTGTCATCAATCATTGCTGATTCTTCAAATTCAGCTTTTGCGTCTTTTAAAACCGCTTTAAAAAAATCTGGGTTTGGCTTGTATAAACTATAATCTTGGGATATTCCTAAAATTTTAAAATAGTCAGCTAGCCCTGCTTCTTTTAAAAAACTCGTGATGGCTGAAGAATAGTTAGAAATTATTCCCAAGGAGTATTTTTTTGAAAGTTCTTTAACTACTTCCAAAGCGTTTGGCATAATGGGTATGTTTTGTAAAATTTTTGTCCCCTGTTCGTGGATTTCATTCTTAATTTTTTCTGCTAAATCTTTATCACCTATCAATATTTCCAAAATATTCTGTCTTAAAGAGCCATGCATTTTGCTGGCTTGCTGATGCACGCTTTCAAAATTTTCTTCTGATATTTTGGGGTTTATTTCTCTGGCCTTCAAAAGCAAAATATCTTTTCGCCAAAGATTATATTCTGTTTCATCTCTTAACACCCCGCCAATATCAAAAAATATCCACTTAATTTTTTTCATGTTGTTTTGTGGCTTTGCGATAATTGCAATACGGGCAGTTAAAATTGGCTTGGGGCATTTCGTTTGTTTCCAAACAAGATTTAATATCAAGTAGGGCCTTTTCTATCCAAGACGAGTCGCCTTTGTATGGAATTAGCTTTATGTCAAATTCCAATTTTCCGTCAAACGCCTCCTTGTCGGTTATGCCATTACAATAAACAAAATAGCCAATGTCTGAAACCTTAAAATCATTTTGCCTAAAAAGCCATTGATAAACCTCAATCTGTCGCTTATAGCTAATTTGCCAGCCAGCATCAATATTTACCTCGCTTTCTTTGGAAGTGGCTTTGTAATCAACAATTATAAGCTCGCCTGTTTTAGTATTTTGCCACACATCATCCACTCCGCCAGTAACATAAAAATTAGTTGGTTTGTGCAAATAACAAATTCCCCCGCTCAAAGCATTGCGCCACTCGTCCATTAAGTCATTTTGATAAGGCAAAACATTATCAAGGCCGTATTTTTCAATAAAAGGGTGGATAGTTTGAGCGGCTCTGTGGATATCAAATTCTTTTTTTAAAAGCTTGTCAACTGCTGAATTTAAAGTAAAAGGAAAGCTTGGGGGCTGGGGTATCCCTAATTTTCTGTCCAAGTAAAAACACCTTGGGCAATTTAAAAACAAATCAATTTTAGAACGGCTTATTCTAAACGGCCCTGTTTGCCCGGGTTTATAGCTTCCCCTTGGAGTATATATTTTCTCTTGCATACCCATATTTTTGTAAAATTATAATGCCATAATAGCACAAATTAATTATTTTCCAAAAAGAAAACCAGCCTTGAAATGTCCAAAGCTGGGATTTGATTGTCCCCATTATTTTTCCTTAATGGGCCCTTTCCTATTCTAGCTTTATGTTAAAAGAATAAGAAAAAAACTGATCCGCTTATTACTGAGAAAATAAGCGAATAAACAGGAGGCGCATCAAAAGAACTTTTAAAAAGAAATAATTTTTTTGTGGCTGGTAAAACCAGCCAATATTTTTATATTATCTTGTGGTATTTTAAAGTATTTTGCAAGCGCTTTTATAGCTGCTTCGTTGGCTTTGCCTTTTTCAGGCAAAGCCTTCACGTGAACCTTAAAGCTATCCTCCCCCATCTCAACCACTTTTTCCTCCTTAGCTTTTGTTTTAACTTTTATAATTATTTTCATTTTCGCTGGGCATTACCTTGTTACCTTGAACATTTCGCCGTGGCCAGGAATAACATAGTTAGATAAATTTAAAACTTTTTCTCTGCTTTCTCTTAGTGCTTTTTCATCTTTAACATAAGGGTCTTTATGCTCTAATAAGCTTTGCCTATCTATCTTTTGCTCTTCTCCGTCTGTCCACCAAAATACATCGCCAGCAATAACTACTTTACCCAAGCTTTCTGTATTAACTAAAACAGAACAGTGAAATTGGTCGTGGCCAGGTGTTTTAATAATTTCTATTTCAGTATTGGGCACTTTACCGCTGTGCTCACCAATTTTACCATCAAAAGAAAAAACATTGCTATTATCTAAAATTTTAGCGTTTTCAAAAATACCTGCGAAAAGACAGTGGTCTAAATGCGTATGGGTTAGAATAATAAAAGTAATGTCTTTTGTGCTTAAATTTTCTTCCAACAAACTACTCAGCAATAACTCCCTGTTCATTCCTGGGTCAACAATTATGTTTAAGTTTTTATCCTTAATTAAAGTAATCGTAGAAGAAGCAAATTCCTCTCCGCTTTCCTCTCTTGCATAACCGTTAACCAAAATTTTTACTTCTGCCATAGGTTTAGATTTTATAATCAAATATATTAACTCCAGCTTGCTCCAATAAAACATTTAATTTAAATAATGGCAAGCCAAGAATGTTCGGGTAATCCCCTTCTATTCTTTCAATAAACGAGGCTGCTTGGCCTTGAATGCCAAAACTGCCTGCTTTGTCTAAGGGGTCTTTTGTGGCAATATAATCATCAATTTCCTGCTCGCTCATTTCTTTAAACTTCAATTTTGTTGTTTCAATATCCTGAAATTCTTTTTTGCTTTCAACGTCAATTACAACAATTCCTGAAATAACATCTACAATCTGTCCACTTATTTTTTGGAGCATTTCTTTGGCTTTTTCTGGCGTGTGGGGCTTACCAAAAAATTCATTGTTTAGAATAGCCACTGTATCTCCCGAAATAACCACACCTTCAGATAGCTTGCTTGCTACATCCCTGCCTTTTCCCAAAGCATGCAACATAACCAATTCTTTCGGGGGCAAATTTAAAGAATTATCTTCTTCATAAGAGCTTACTTTTACTTCAAAATTATTGCCAATCAAAAGCGTTAAAAGCTCTTTTCTTCTGTATGAAACCGAAGCCAATATTATCTTTTTCATAAAATCACAATTAACTTAAAATTTTATCCTTTACCTTTTTGATTTCGCCAGGTTCCTCTATCAACTTGCCCTTATGGAGTTTGTATAAAAGCGGAATAACCCCGCAAGACTGGCACTTGCCCCAACCGCACTTGCCTTTATTCTTTTTAGCTAATTTTTGGCATAAAGCAAGTTCTCTATCAAAAACCTCTTTTTTAACAATCCCCTTTTTAAGCCCTTGTTTACAAGTTAATTTATTTTTTGTTTGCATAAATTTTATTTATTATTTACCATATTATATAAAATACCTTGGCTTACATTGGCATTGCTGGGGATAATGAAAGGGCTTTCTATTTTCTCTGCTAAGGTTGTTATGTTTAAAAACGCTTTATCAATCCCCCAAACATAACCATATTGAAAAGGAAATTTTATTTCTCTTTCTTTATAGGTTAAGGGCAAAACTTTTTTAATAAATTCATCAAGCGCTTTGGCATAAATTTTGAAAGGATGGCTTTTTGATTCTGTATAATTTTCCAAAGGAATATTCATGGCCTTCATTAAATCAATAATACAAGTTGAGCCATAAACAATTGGAGTTTTTATGCCAGAGGGCAAAGGTATTAATTGTTCTAAGAGATATTTGCGCATTTTTTCAATATCCTGTTCAGTTGTAAAACTTTCAGGCATGTGCGGATTTTTAGTAAAATTTTCATGCAAAAATTGCCCGCCCGATTGCATTCTGTACATTTGCTTCAATTCCTTTTTATTGCCAATTAAAATTTGCACAGACCCGCCCCCAACATCAACAACCGTAAAATCCTGCGGCTTATCAGGAAACCCATTCATTACTGCTTTAAAAAATAAAAGGGCTTCGTCGTCTTGGGAAATGTTATCTATTTGAAAGCCGGTTTTTTCTTCCATTTTTCTTTTTACCTCTTCCCTATTTTTAGCGTTTCGCAAGGCATGTGTTGAAACAACTTTAAAGTTTACCACATTGTAATCTTTTAAAAGTTCTTTGCATCTTAAAAGTTCTTCTATTGTTGTTTGCAAATTTTTTTCTGAAATATATCCCTTTGTTTCATCCATGTTGCAGCCAAAACAAGTGAGGTTATTGGAAAAATAAACTTCTTTTATTGCACCGCTATCCAAAATTTGAGCAATCAAAAACTTTACTTTTAAAGTTCCTACATCTATAACCGCATAATTTTTCATAAATTCAAGATAGTTTTAAAAGCTCATCAAGCTCATCAAAATTGTTGCTGTACAAAAATCCTTGGCCGCCTTTTTCTTTAAAAAATTCCACTTTCCGTGGGGAATCATCAACAAATAAGCAATCCTCTATTTTTTCATTTAAAATTTCTAAGGCCTTGTTAAATAGCTTGCCATTTTGCTCTGCTTTTAAACACCCGTAATCCGCTGAATTAATCACGGCGTCAAATATTTCATTCTTTTTATTATGAAGTTCTTTTAATTCTTTTGCCAAACTAAATATCTTTGCATCAAGGCGGATTCCTTGAAGGCTTTTTAGCAGTATATCCTTTAAGAATTCTTCTTTGTAGCCAGTACCTTCTGCAATGAACTTGTTAATATCGCCAGTATTAATTTCATTTCTCATCCATTGGTGCAACAAATCCTTGTTGCCAAAAATGTTATCTTGTATCCAATTATAAAGTTCTTGGTATTGGGGTAAAAGCATTTCTTCATAAAACCTATCATGGCAAAGCACTCCGTCAAAATCAAATATAACCGCTTTTATCATAATTTTAATGTTTTACAATTTCTCGCACTACAACGCCAAGGTTATTTATTACTTTTGTTATTCCGCTGATAAATTTATCATAGAGTTCTTTGTCGGCTACAATTTCGTAGCTTTCTGGAAATTCTTTTTGCAATACTTGAGAAAAATCTTTGCCAGCCCCCCGCAAGTTTAAAAATTCAAACCAATAATAATCAACAAAATTTTTAGTCTTATCAATAATATTCTGCAAATCAATTAATCCAGGAATAATTGGACTGACAAAAGCATAAGTTTTAATCCCCTGCTCTTTTAATTTCTCCAAGGCGTTAATTCTTTGTTGGTTTTCTGGAGCCCCTGGCTCGAAAAGTTCTTTAGTTTTGCCAGTAAAGTTATTTATAGTTAAGCCAACTTCTATACTTTTAAATTGTTTTAAAATATCAATATCGCGTAAAACCAAATCTGACTTGGTTAATATTGATAGTTTAGTATTTTTGTCTAAATTTTCTAAAATTTTCCCAGTTAAGCCAAGTTCTTTTTCTAATGGCTGGTAAGCGTCGCAAATTGAGCTCATAAAAACTGAACCCCTTACTTTCCTGCCCTTAACCAGCTCTGGCCCATTTATCTTTGCTTCTACCCAAGTCCCCCATTTTCCGTACTCCGTTGGCCGCCATTTAGCAATGAATTTAGCATAACAATATAAACAATTATGAGAACAGCCAACATATGGATTGATTACATAGTCAGCCCCCAGTTTGGTTTTTGTAAAAATTTCTTTGGCTTTAACCTCAATTATTTTCATCATATTTTGGCTCTCCCCCAAATTTTGTTAAATCAATAATAGGAATTTTGTTTCCGTCTAAGTCGGTTATAATTGCAAATTTACCGCATCGCACTTCCATTGGCTCTTGCAAAAATTTATAACCATTTTGTTTATGCTCATTACAAAAACTTTCAACATTCTCAACTAAAAAACTAAAATCTGGATTTGGAAGTTCTGGGTTGCTATGGATAACTATTTCTGAATCGCTTTTTTCAAAAATAAAACCAACCATTTTTTGTTTTTCATCATGCCATGCCTTTTTAAGCCCCAGCTCTTTTTCGTAAAATTCGCTTGCCTTTGCCAAGTCCTTTACATAAAACATTATGTTGTCAATTTTAAGCAATTTTTGCATTCTTTTATTTTATATTTAAATATAGCTTTTTTGGCTGGATTTGGCAATTTTCGTTATTCCTCTTCGTTGTTGGCGAAGTGGCAGATGGAGTTAAAATCGCAGAATTGGCATTGCCAGCCAGGCGTGGCTTTAAAATCGCTCATTTTTATTTTATCAATTGTTTCAATTATATCTTGTTTGATTTTCTGCTTTTCTTGTTCTGTGCCCAAAAAAGAAAGCTTTTGGCCGTCTTCAATATAATAATAAACAAGTTCAACTGGATTTAATTTTAAAAATTCCTCAACAGCAATTTGGTAAATTAAAAGCTGGGTTTTGTCCTGCTTTTCCAGTTTTTCCTTTTTCTTGCCAGTTTTGTAATCAATAATTATAACTCCGTTCTCCGCTTGTTCTATGCGGTCAATTTTACCTTTTATTTTATGCTCGCCTATTTGCAAATGAAAATCCATTTCTAAGGCCAGTTCATCATTAATTTTTAAAATTTGAGGCGGGTTTTCAATAAAATTGTTATAAAACTTTTTTAAAATTTCCTTGCCTAATTTTTTGTACTCTTCTTTTTGGGCTTTGCTTTCATACCAATCCCCGAGCCAATTTTTCTCGTAAATTTCCAGCAAATCCTCAAAAGATACGGCGCCATGGAGTTTGCTATTTTCAAAGCCAAAAAGATTTTCTTGATTTTTAGCTTTGGCTTGAAAGTATAATCGCAAGAAATCATTTAAAGTGTTGTGGATTGTTTTGCCAAAAGAAAAGCTGGGTTTGCCTTTAATTGGCACTTTTAAAATGTGGGCTAATTTGTATTGATATGGGCAGCTGTTAAATGCAGCTAATTGAGTAAAAGAAAAATGCTCTGGCAATTGCCATTTTTCTATAGCTGGGACAGCTGGCTCTTTAGGAATTTCTGATAATTCGCGGCTTTCCACTAACTGCTTTTTATCAGCAGCTCTCTGGGCCAAGCCAAGCTCCACTAAAAAAATTGATGGTTTTTTACTTGTTTTGCCCCCATAATTTAAAGCTGATGTTAAAAATAGGCCTTGCTTAGCCCTGGTCATTGCCACATAAAAGAGGCGGCGCTCTTCTTGCAAATGGATGTCCCCTTCTGGGGCTTTTTCTTTGGCTAATTTATCTGGAATTTCAATGGCGTCTTTTCTTTCAATAGAGGGAAAGCGCTTGTCCACCAAGCTAACCACAAAAACATATTTAAACTCCAAACCCTTAGCTGAATGAACAGTCATTATTTTAATGGATTCTGGGCCTTGGTCCACGTCAAACTCCAGCTTGCCCTGCTCCCCGCCCTCTAACTCCCAATTAAGCTGGGCTAAAAAACTTTTTAATAATGGGTCAAAAGATGACTCAACAAATGTTTTTGTTTTTTTGTAAAATTGGACTAATAAGTCAATTTCCAATAATTTATCGCGCAAAGTAAGAAATTTTAAATAACCAGAATCATTTAAAAATGCCACTAAAACCTCGCTTACTGGCTTAATTCTGGCCATTTCAGTGTGCTTGGCAATTAAGGATAATAAAAATGCTGTTTTATTTATTGTTTTCTGGCTTATAGCCTTAACCAAAGATAGTTTGGTTAGAGTTTCGTAAAGCGATTGGGCTTTTTTGTGGCTTTCCTGGGTGATTAACATTATGTCTTGGCTGTTAATTTCCAAAAACGGTAAAGCTAAAATGCGGTACAACGCCAAGCTTTCGTGGTAATTATCCAGCAATTTTAAATATGAAATAGCGTCTAAAATAACTGGCTTTTGGTAAAGCCCTTGTGAAGCCAAAAATTGATACGGAAGCCCTGCTTTTTCCAATGCCCTAGCAAAAGGCACGGCTGAATTATTGGCTCTAACTAAAATAACAAAGTCGTTAAAATTAAGCTCTGGGTTTTGCTCTATTAGCTCGGCTATTTTTTGGGCAACTTCTGCGGTTTCCTGTGAAAGCGATTTAAAATGCAGGTATTTTACAAAGCCGTCTTGTTTTGTTTGGGCTTGCAATTTTTTGTCTATTTGGGAAATGTATTCCAAGCGGTTGGGGTTGTTGGCTTGAATAAATTTATAAGACAAGTCAAGAATTTCCTGGCCAGAACGGTAATTTTTAATCAAGCAAACTTCTTTGCTGCCAAGGAAATCTTTTTTAAATTGCATTATATTACTAACCGAAGCGCCCCTCCACTTATAAATTGCCTGGTCATCATCCGCTGTTACAGTTAAATTATTTTTTGGGATAGCCAGCAGTTTTATAAGCTCGTATTGGGCTTTGTTTGTATCTTGGAATTCATCAACTAAAATATACTTGAATTTATTTTGGTATTTTTGCAAAATAGCTGGCCGTTTTTGAAATAATTGCAAGCAATAATTTATTAAATCGCCAAAATCCAAGCAGTTATTTTCTAAAAGCAATTGCTGATAAATGTGATAGGCATCCCCCACCTCTTGGATTCTTGATTCCTCGGAATTTTCTGGCAAGTCAGTTAAGTTGCTTTTTAAAGAGTCCGCATACTCTAAATAATCATTGGGATAAATCATCTGGTCTTTGCACTTTGAAAAATGGTCAAGCAGGGCTTTAATAAAGCGGCTGGGGTTGCCAAGGGGCTTATAATATTTCAAGTTAAACTTATCTAAATTCTGGCGCATTAAAATCCATGCCCCTGCCCCATCAAGCAATTTAAAATCGGTTGGCAGGCCAATGTCCAAGCCATTATCTTTTAAAATCCGTTCAGCAAAGCTATGGAAAGTGGAGATCCAAAGGTCAAAAAAACCAAAGGGCAATGCCCTGTCAACCCGCTCTTCCATTTCAGTGGCGGCTTTTTCAGTAAAAGTAACAGCCAAAATTTCTTCGGGTTTTGCTAATCCCTGTTCTATTAAATAAACAATGCGGTCAGTTATAACTGTTGTTTTGCCAGTGCCCGCCCCCGCCACAATTAAAAGCGGCCCATCTTGGTGCATAACCGCTTGTTTTTGCTCTAAATTTAATTTTTCTAAATCAAGGGGCATATTGGAGAATTATAGCACAAGGCCTGATTTTTTTGTAAAAGAAGAGCCCTGCGTGTACACTTTAGCGCAGGGCATTAAATTGAGGCGTTCATTACAGAGGAACCATTGCCTCTTGGGGGAGATTGGTCCTCCTACATCTTTTAATAAAACTTTTTAAAATTTAAAATAACAAAATCCCTTTTTTCAGAAATAAAAATTAGATATTTTCTTTACTTTTTTTAAAATATTATGGCTATTTTCCGGCTTTAAGACCATGGGAAAAGTGGGCCACTTTTTTTAAGCAAAGAAAAGTTTTTTATTTCCTCAAAGGTCGCTCCATGCTTTTTGAAGCTTTTTATGGAGCGCTCAAAAGATAAACTGTTTATCTGCTGGGCGCTCCGTAAAATTTGGAGCTATGTGAATAAAGAACGAATATACTAAGATCCTATCAAAAACTATTTTTTTGTCAACCCCTAGTAATCATATCTTTAATTTTCATTCTGATAATTTTTTCGCTTCTTTCTTGCTCATCTAACTTAGAAGTAATAAATTTTACTTTTCTTTTAATCTCAGGAATAATCACATACTCTAAAGCATTAACTCTTCTTCTAGTTTTTTCAATTTCATAAGATAGAAGCCGCGATGAATGTTCATTGCCAGCTAAATCCATAATTACAGAAAGAGCATCCCAAAAATTATTTAAGCTATCAGCCATGCCCAGGGGCGAGGAAAAGTCAGAATAGCATTTTACGCTGCCTTGAATGGAATACTGGAATTTTGGTATCCAAACGCTCATTATATTTTCAGTTTTAACGTCTATGCTTATTTTTGATGATGGCGAAGAAAAAATTTCCTCAACCTCCCCAGAAAGCATGCTTGAAGTGGATAAAACAAATTGCTTGGAAGCTAAAGCAAGCTTTTGCTCTAAAAGGTCTCGCTGGGTTTTTGTTTCACGGATAATTTCCATGAACTTTTTCATTAAGCCGTCCCGTTTTTCTTTTAAAAGCTTATAGCCTCTTTGGGCAGTTTTTGCCTGGCGCTTCAGCTTTAAAAGTTCCATCCTTGTTGCTTTAATATTTTCCATATTAAGTTTTTAAATATTTAGCTATATGCTCTTCCTTTAATCTTTTCATTTCTTCTTTGGGCAAAATACCAATTAATTCCCAGCCTAAATCCAAGGTTTCTTGTATTGTTCTATCTTCCTCATAGGATTGGTTAACAAACCTTTTTTCAAACTCATCAGCAAACTTTAAATATTTTTTATCAACATCAGTTAAAGCCGACTCCCCCAAAATCAAAGCTAATTCTCTTACTTCCCTGCCTCGGGCATAAAAAGCAAACAGCTGGTTTAAAACGCCGGAATGGTCTTCTCTGGTTTTTTTATCCCCGATTCCCTTGTCTTTTAACCTAGACAAAGAAGGTAAAACATCAATTGGGGGATAAATGCTCTTTTTATGCAAATCCCGTGAAAGTAAAATTTGGCCTTCAGTAATGTAGCCAGAAAGATCTGGGATTGGGTGGGTTATGTCGTCTTCTGGCATTGTTAAAATTGGAATTTGGGTGATTGAGCCTTTTTTGCCTTTTATCCTGCCTGCTCTCTCATAAATAGTGGCTAAGTCAGTGTATAAATATCCTGGGTATCCCCTTCTCCCTGGCACTTCTTTTCTGGCGGCTGAAACCTCTCTTAGGGCCTCGCAGTAATTAGTCATATCAGTTAAAACCACTAAAACCTGCATATCTTTTTCAAAAGCTAAAAATTCGGCTGCTGTTAAGGCAATTCTTGGCAAAGTAATTCTTTCCACCACCGGGTCGCTGGCTAAATTAATAAACACTACAGCTTTTTCCAATGCTCCGGTTTTTTTAAATTCATCAATAAAAAATTGGGCTTCTTCAAAAGTAATGCCCATAGCGCCAAAAACCACAGAAAATTTTTCAATTTCGCCTTTTTCGTTTTTAGTTAAGACTTTAGCCTGCCTGGCAATTTGGGAAGCAACCATTGCGTGGGGCAAACCAGCTGCTGAAAATATCGGCAGCTTCTGCCCCCTTACTAAAGTGTTAAGCCCGTCAATTGTGGAAATGCCTGTTTGAATAAAATCATTGGGATACTCTCTGGAATAAGGATTTATTGGCGAGCCGTTTATATCTAAATATTTTTCCGCCATAATTTCAGGCCCTCCGTCTTTTGGCTTGCCAGCCCCATCAAATACCCTGCCAACCATATCAATTGATACCCCAAGCTTCATTGTTTTAGCTAAAAATTTAACCTTAGAATCCTTTAAATTTAAGCCCCTAATATCTTCAAATACCTGGATAATAGCAGTGTTTTCAGTGACCTCTAAAACCCGGCCTCTTTTTATCTGGCCATTTTGCATTTCAATTTCCACCATTTCCTCATATTTTATATTTTCCACTCCATCAACTATCACCAAGGGCCCTGCTGCCTCTTTAATTGTTTTGTAAGTTTTTAACATATATTTAAAGTTAAACAATTTGCTCTATTTCTTGGTTAAGTAAAACAAATTGTTCTAATTCTTTTTCTTTTATAAGCTTCATTTTAGCAACCTTTTCTTTTAACGAAGCTGTCAAAATATCTTTAGCGGCCTTGCCTTGAGTAATAGCTTGTTCGCCTTTGGTAAAAATATCAACAATTATTTTTATCATCAAATATTGCTTTTTTAAAGAAGTAAAAGAATCAACATCAGTAAAAGCATTTTGGTGCAAAAAGTCCTCTCTAATAATGCGGCTAATTTCAAGTAAAAATTGGTCTTTTTGAGATAAGGCCTCAATACCAACCAACCTGACAATTTCCTGAAGTTCGGCTTCTTTTTGTAAAATAGCCATTGCTTTTTTTCTAAATTCAGTAAAATTGGCCCCGCCTTGCTTGTCAAAAAAATCTTTTAAATTATCTTCATACAAAGAATAGCTGTTAAGCCAATTTATAGCTGGAAAGTGGCGCTTATAAGCTAACGAAGCGTCCAATGCCCAAAAGACCTTGGTAACCCTTAAAGTATTTTGAGTAACTGGCTCTGATAAATCTCCCCCTGGAGGGGAAACAGCCCCCACAACGGTTAAAAACCCCTCTCTTTTGTCTTGGCCCAAACACTGTACATAGCCAGCCCTTTCATAAAAAGCAGCAGTTCTGGAGCCAAGATAAGCTGGGTAGCCTTCGTCCCCTGGCATTTCTTCTAACCTTCCTGAAATTTCTCTTAAAGCTTCAGCCCACCTTGAAGTGGAATCAGCCAATAAAACCACTGAGTAGCCCATGTCTCTAAAATATTCAGCTATGGTTATGCCTGTGTAAACCGAGGCCTCCCGGGCCGCCACTGGCATATTGGAAGTGTTAGCCACCAAAACTGTTCTTTCCATTAGGGGCCGGCCTGTTTTTGGGTCCTTTAATTCAGGAAACTCCATAAGCAAATCAGTCATTTCATTGCCTCTCTCTCCACACCCCACAAAAATAATCACATCCGCATCAGACCACTTTGCCAATTGATGCTGAACAACTGTTTTGCCAGAGCCAAAAGGACCTGGCACACAGCCAGCCCCACCCTTAGCAATTGGGAAAAACATATCAATAACCCTTTGTCCAGTTATCAATCCTAAAGAAGGAGTTAGCTTTCTGTTAATTGGCCTGGGGTTTCTAATTGGCCATTTGTGGCTCAAACTCACTTCTATTTTTTTGCCATCTTCAGTTTTTATTTCAGCAATTATTGCTGAAACAGTATAATCGCCTTTTGGGGCGATTAAACTTATTGTCCCTTTTTTGAAAAAAGGAGGAGCCATAACTTTATGGTTTAATAGCTCGGTTTCTTTTATCTCGCCCAAAATATCTCCAACTTCAACTTCGTCTCCCTCTTTTTTTAAAGGAATAAAATTCCATTTTTTATCCCCATCCAAAGCCAAACTTTCAATGCCCCTGCTAATAAAATCTCCTGATTTTTTCGCTAAATCTTTTAATGGCCTTTGGATACCATCGTAAATATTGGAAATTAAACCAGGGCCTAACTCAACTGTTAAGGGGTTGCCAGTTAAATAAACCGGCTCTCCTGGGCCAATACCAGATGTTTCCTCATACACCTGAATATAAACATCATTGTCTTTAATTCTAATGACCTCACCGACAATTTTTTCATTGCCTACTTTTACCACTTCGTACATTTGAGCTTTCTCTATGCCATTAGCCACCACTAAAGGGCCGGCCACTTTAATAATTTTTCCTGTTTTTTCTTGTTCTTGAGACATATGTTTAAACAAATTAATTGATAAAATTTTCACTTCCCAAGGCTCTTTCTAAGATTTTTTTAAGCCCTTCCTTAGCTTTTCCTGACCCCTTATTAACGCCAGGAATAACCAAACAAGCTGGCAAAGTTTCCTGAAAAAGACCTTGTATTTCTTTGTTAAAATTTTGGGCAATTTCCTCGCTAATTAACAAAATAGCTAATTCTTTTGCTTTTATATCATTTATTGCTAAAAGCAATTCTTCTTTATTTGACACGCCAAAAGTCTCAACGCCTAAAGCACCAAAAGCTAAAACTGATTTGTTGTCTCCTAAAATTCCTATTTGCATAATTTTCAAATGGGCAATAAAGATTTTTCAATTTCTTCTAAACTCAATCCATTTTCTTTAGCAAACAAAATTAATCTTATATTGGCGTAACTATTCATCTTTTTCTGAAAAAAAGCTAAAACTTTCTCAACTCCACTCCCCTTTTCTTTTTCTTTTTGAAAGTTTTTTTTAGCAATATAGCCATCAAGCTTTTTTTCTAGCACAATGCCTGTGTTGTGGCCCTGATCTTCATCAAGTAAAAAAGCAAGCTCTAAAACTTCCAAAAACCTTTTCAAATTATTGCTTAAGTTATCTTCTTTTCCTTGAGATAACTTTTCAATTTGAAGACTATCTAAATTACCACCTTCTAAAAAAAATTGTCTTTCTTTACTTAAAAGGCTTCTCAAATTAGCCACATCTATTTCTAATTTAACCATTCCCAATAAAGCTTCTTCTTTTTTGGCCATTAATAACCTCACTTTAAAATAAGCTCTATCTACCGCTACTTCAATTGCTTGGGAAGTAATTACTTGGCCGCTTTCTTTTTTACTATCTAAAATCCGCTCAGCTTCTACGGTAAGCTTTTTAACATAGAGATTATCGCTTCCCATGGAAAATTCAAATGGCTTGAAGTTTTTAACTTCTTCTACTAAAAAAACTTTTTTAAAAACACTTTTTAAATTAAAAGCATTAAATTTCAAGAACAAAAAACTTACTAAAAGCTCTTTGTCATCTAACACAGAATTTAATTTTTTTTTCAAAGCGTTTAAATCTTGAGAAAAAATATCCTCAATATTTTTCTGGGAATTTCCAGCAATTATCTCCCCAAGGTCAGTATCAAATAATACTAAAAAAGCGCTCGCCCTGTCTGGGGCTTTTAACATTCTTTCTTGGTCAAGGCCGCTTAAAAGCCTTTTTTCCCAAACATTTATAACTCCTGTGGCAAACTCATACATAAATTTACAAAAAAAGCATTTTAATTAATTCAGGATTAGCTGTTTGTTGTAATTGCAAAAAAACCTGGGAAATCCTAACGTCTATTTCAACATCATGGGATTTAAAAATAAATCCCTCCTCTTTTAAAGAATTTTCCACTTTAATGTCATTGTCAACAAAACCATGCAAAACCTTGGCTGTTTCCTCTCCTGCTTCAATATGGCCTTTTTTATTTTGAGGCAAATAAGAAGCCAAGTGTTTTATCAATTTTTTGAATTCAGCCTCATTAAGATTAGCAATGTTTTCTTGGGCCTTTTCGTATATTTCTTTAACAATGTTGCCCTTTTCTTCCTGCACCTTAAAATTCAATCTTGTTTGCAACATTTTTTCAAAATCCTCAACTTCTTTAGTAGCCCTTTTTTGCTCTTGTTCATTTTGCTCTTTTTGCTTCGCTTTTATTGCCAAACCATACTCTTTTTCTAAAACTAAGAGGGCTGCTTCTTTTTCTTGAAGAATTTTTACAATTTGCTCTTTGGCCTTTTCATCTATAGCTTTTAAAATATCATTAACCATATTAAATGCTTATGCCTTGTATCAATAAAATTGTGGCTAAAAGGCCTAAAACCGCGTATGTTTCCACCATAGCAGCCATAATAACACCCTTGCCAGCGTCTTGTGGCTGTTTTACTAATATATTCATGCCAGAAACCGAAACTTTGGCTTGATACAAAGCAGAAACAAGGCCGTTCACAGCAACTGGCAAACAAGCAGCAAAAATCATCAACCCAGTCTGCCAAGCAATATCTGGCATACTGCCGCTTAAAAGCCCAAGTTTAATAATAACCCAAAAAGTGCCGATAAACCCGTAAATACCCTGGGTTGAAGGCAATGCCTGAAGCAATAAGACCTTTCCAAACTTTTCCGGCTCCTCAGAAACCACGCCCGAGCCAGCTTGCCCTGCTCTGCCCACGCCAATAATTGAGCCAATACCCGCTAACGCAACGCACATGGCTGCTCCCACTATCGCTAAAAGTAAACCGATCATAATTTTTGATTCAAGATTCAAGATTTAAGATTCAAGATTTTAATTTGAAAATTGAAAATTGAAAATTGAAAATTATTTTTTTATTCTATTCGACTGTATTTTAATTCTGGCTTAATTGGATTAAACCTTTTACCCCCTCCCTCTAAAAACTTAGGGAAAAATTCCACAAATTGCAACCTCCCTGAGTGGATAAAAGAGCCCAAAGCATTAATCCCCAAATTAAATATGTGCCCGCCAATCAAAACCAAACCCGTTAAAATCCAGCCCACATACGGCACCATATCTCCCAGCAAAAAAGCAATTTGATTGACAATTAAAGCAATAACAGCCGTAGCCAACCCCAACGCCACCAATCGAGAATACGATAAAACATCTGACATTGTCCCAATAATCCCCTGCAATATTTTTATGCTTCCAATCAATGGCTTTAAAAATATCTTCTGGCCAAATGACTCCGCCATCATTAAAAATCCCGTTGAACCAATTAAAAATACTGTGGCTATAGGTTGCAATTGAGGAATTTTTATTTTAGCAGCCACAAAAACAACTAAAGCAATATAAAAAATCAGCCACGACAAGCCATTGGCAAACATTTCTTTGTTTTTTCCTTTTTTACCAGCAATCATTTTAACTATCTGGGCAAAAGCCACTTGCAAATATCCAATAGCAAAAGATAAGGCCATGAATAAAAGCGTATCTTCTATGGGGTCAATCATTTTTAACTTATATAAAAACGGAAATTTTTGCAAAGTTTGAGTAGTGGAGCCAAAGTAGCTTCCAAACAAAGCCCCCATAATTAAAGTGGAAATCCCCCCGTAAAACAGCAATTTTAAAAGATTGGTATCCCCAAGCTTTTTTTTCAAAAATATCAAGGGCAATAAAGTAAAAACTATCAGCAAGACTCCATAGCCAGCGTCTGTTAAACAAACTCCAAAAAATAGTATAAAGAAAAAAGCTAAGTAAGGGGTTGGGTCAAGCTCGCCGGGCTTTGGCATTCCAAAAATTTCGGTTACATATTGAAACGGCCTAATTAACTTATGGTTTTCTAAAACAACTCTTGGCTGTTCTCCTTTTTCAATAGCAATTTCCATTAATTGAGCTTCTTTGGCAATTGAAGAAAGCTGCTCTTTTAATTTTTTGGCTTCTTTTTCATATCCCCAAAAAATAATATAGTCCAAAATTCCTTCAAATAATGTTTTGTTTTTTATTTCCCAGCTTATTTTTTCAATTTCCAGAATATCGCGGTAAAGTTTAAAATTTTCAATATCCCTTGCCATTACAGAAAGTTCCTGCCTCAAAGCTTTAATAGTTTTCTCAATTTCTTCGGCTTTGGCTTGAAAGTTAATTCTTTCTTGGATAGGGCTTTGCTGAAAATTATAAGAGAGAACTTCGCCCCTAAGAGCCTTGAGCCCAGCTATTGCCTTGTCTTTGCTTTCCTTCAGCCCGGCTATTAGATAAACATCTCTTGAAAGCAGCGCTGATAATGGCTTTTGGAAAAGATTGCTCTTTTTAGTAAAATCACCCAGTTTTTCTTTGTAGGTTTTAGCCACAGCCACGATGGAAAAGAAAACCATTTCAGTGTCTTGAGGCACAAAAGACAAGCCGTTAAATTTTTCAAGTTCCAAAAAATTATTTTGAATATCCTTTCTTTCTTTATTAAGGGTATCCAACTTTTTTTCTATTTTTTCTATTCTTTTAGCTATTTGAAAAATTTTTTCTTGGCCGATAGATTGCATAGATGCTTGATTAATTAGGGCTTTTGAACTTTTAATCTTAGAAAAAAAAGAAGCTTTTTTAATAAAAGGTAACAAATAGCCAATGGCAAAATCCATAGTGGCTAATCTATAATCCGCAGTTTGTAAATTTTTTAAAACATCTTCTTCTTGGTTTTCCTTTTGGGACTCAATTATTTCAAAAGACCCGGCATTGCCAATAACAGCCGCTATATCATTTCGGTTTTCTTTATGAAAAGCCAGAATATATTTTTTGGCTACTTTAAGCATAAAATTTTCTCCACTAAATAATCAGCGGCCTCAGCAAGCTTTTCTTTTTTAATTTTTGCTAATTCGCTTAACTTTTTTTGAGTTTTCTCTTGGAACGACTGCTCTATATTTTGAATCCTTTTTTCTTTGGCAAGTTTTAACTGTTCAGCCTCAGTGGCTGATAACGAAACATCTTCAAGTTTTTTTTCTAATTGAAGCTTTTTCCCTTGCAAAGCCAAGTCAGTTTCTTTTTTTGCAGCTTCTATTTTTTCTTTTATTTCCTGCTCTTTTTGTAAGACTAAAGATAATTCATTCATAATTTTAAAAATATTAAAACGCCCAAAAGGGCTTAGTTTATTTTAACGATAATTTTTTAAATTTCAATACCAAGACCAATCAAAAAACAATTACTTTTTGATTGGTCTTGGATTTTAACTATTGCGGTTTTTTATTAAAAAAACCGCATAGAAACCCACTATTGGCGAACCCGCCAAAAAAGGGTTTTTTAAAGCTAATCCCGCTATCAACATTACGCTTCCCGCAATGTAAATAATGGGTTTAGCTTTTTTAAAAATTTTTTTCATCCTATTTCCTCCTTGGATGAAAGTTTAAAAAAATTTATGTTCTGGCCTAAATATATAGGTAAAACCTAAACAGGTCAACCCTTAGGGGCTTGACTTTTTCAAAAAATCCCTCAACTTTTTAAATATTTTTTGCCCTTTAGTTTTTCAGGCAAGTATTCCTGGCTTTCTTGGTAATCAAAATCCGGGCTGTATTTGTAATCCGCTCCATAGCCCAAGTCCTTCATCAGCTTTGTGGGTGCGTTTCTAATATGCAAGGGCACAGCTAAGTTGCCGTATTGCTCAATATCTTTTTTAACTTTGATGCAAGCCATATAAAGCTCATTGGATTTTTTGCATTTGGCCATATATACAACCGCTTGAGCCAAAATAACATTGCACTCGGGCATGCCAATAAAATGGCACGCGTTATAAGCGGCCACTGCCTGTTCCAAAGCCCTTGAATTGGCCAAACCAATATCCTCTGAGGCAAACCTTACTAATCTTCTGGCAATATATAAAGGGTCCTCTCCTGCCTCCATCATTCTTGAAAGCCAGTACAAAGCGGCATCAGCATCCCCTCCCCGCATTGATTTATGCAAAGCGGAAATTATATTATAATGCTCGTCTCCATTTTTATCATAAAGCAGATATGATTTTTGGAAGGCCTCTTTAATAATTTCAAAAGAAATAATATCTGACAAACTTGAGGCATACTCTAAAACATTTAAAGCAACCCTTCCATCGCCATTTGCCATTTGGCTTATTTTTTTTAAAACATCTTTTTCTATTTTTAAATTTAGATTTCCCAATCCTCTTTCTTTATCAGCAATAGCTTTTTCTAAAATACTTTCAATTTGGCTTTCAGTTAGCTGTTTTAAAACAAAAACTCTGCATCTTGATAAAAGCGCCCCTCGCACTTCAAAGCTTGGGTTTTCTGTTGTAGCGCCAATTAAAGTAATAAGCCCTTTTTCAACATGGGGCAATAAAGCGTCTTGCTGGGTTTTATTCCACCTGTGGATTTCATCAATAAATAATATAGTTTTTTTGCCTTGCCATTCATCATTCTGCGCCCGCTTTATAACCTCTCTTAAATCTTTTAATCCGCTGGTTACAGCGCTAAATTTAACAAAATCTGCCTTGGTTTGGTTGGCAATAATGGCAGCCAAAGTGGTTTTCCCGCTGCCAGGGGGCCCCCAAAAAATTATTGAGGGAATTTTGTCTTGGGTAATTGATTGCCTTAATATTTTGCCCTGCCCCAAAATATCATCTTGGCCCAAGAACTCGTCTAAATTTCTTGGCCTCATTCTATCAGCTAAGGGAGCTTTGTTGTTGTTTTTTTCTTCTGCCATGTCCTTTTATTCAATTTACTCCCACCTTCCATCAAAGTAAACACCAAAAAGCCCGACTAAGGCCGGGCTTTTTGGTGCTTGCTTACTTAGCGGCAATAGAAACAACAGCAGCAATAGCTATTAGTAAAATTACTGCTGCCATTAACTTGTAAATATCCATATTTTATTTTAAAAATTACTCAACTATAATTTTCCCTTGCATGGAGGGGTGAAGCCCGCAATAATAATTATATTCTCCAGCTACAAAAAAAGTATATTCAAATGTTTGGCCTTTTTCAAGTTCTGTTGAAGCAATATCTCCAAGCTTAACTGAGTGGCTTATTGGGTCTTGATTTGTCCAAACAACCGTAGTGCCCGTTTTTATAGTCACTTCAGTAGGCGAAAAGCTATAATTTTGAATAGCAACATTAAAAATTACTTTTTCTTTTTTCGTTTCTTGCTGGGGGCTATTATTCACGCTGTTTTTAAAAATTTTATCCCTATACAAAACAAATAAAGTTGCGGAAATAAAAACAGCAAAAACAATAACGGCAATGGTAATTTTAGTGAAAAAGTTCATATAATTTTATCATTTATTTATTATATACTATTTTTTACTATGTCGCCTATTAAGTTATTCACAAAATCCATACTGCCATCATTTAAAATAACAACATCAAAAGCTTCTTTATAATGTTCTAAATTTTCTTCTATGTTTTCGTTCAAAAACCCAATTTTTATTAAATTCTCATATTCAAAACCCTCAATTGCTTTGATATCATCTAAGCTATCTCCCAGCAATAAAACATTTTTCCTGTCTTTTATTGCTTTGAAAATTTCTGGGAAATATTTTATTAAAGTTTCATCTTTGTTTAAACTATGAATTATCGGCTGTTTTATAGCCACGGCATTGCCATTTTCATCCCATTCAAAAGCATTGGAAATAACAAAAACATTTTTATATAACTTGCCCTCTCTTGCCAAGCACATTTTAATTGCCTCAACCCCCAATCCGCTTGACGACATTATTGCCAAGGGAATATTTTTTTCTTTCAAAAAATCAATAAATTTCGAAAAGCCATCTCTAAATTGAATCGAGGTTGATTGCATAGCCGCTTCAACCTCTTTTTTAGTTAGCCCTGATTTAATTATTAACTCAAAATGAGTTGTCCACCATTCCTGCATTGCTTTTTTCTTTTCCTCGGCGGGAATATTTGGGTCAAGTTCAATTGGCCGGTATTTATTAAACAAGCCGTGGGCTTTTTGAGTATAATCAAGGGTTAAATAGTTTCCATCGCGTAAAATTGACATGATGGAAGGAACGCTTTTGCCATTTACAAAGGCCTTGATTAAGGTTCGGTCAAAGTCAGCCAAAACATGCAAAGCCAAAACCCCGCCTTTTTTCATCTCTGTTTTAATTTTCTCAAATTTTTCTTGATTTGTAATAATTACATTTTCCATAACTTAAAATTTATAAAAATTATCTAATTCCAGTATCGCAATTAACAATGATTTCCGTGTAAGTGTTGGCATTAACTTTAATTGTGCCATTACTGGAGCAATAAGGCAAAATATTAGCGGCCGCGGCCGTTCTAATAGCATACTCGCCCGCAGTTAAGCCAATGCTAAACTTTCCATTTTCGTCAGAGGTAAATTCCTTGATTACCTGCGCTCCGTTTGGATTTGTTATAGCAAGTTTTGTTTGATAGGGCTTGTCATTGCATTGGGGCTCAGGCGGATTTTTTATAACCGGGCAAATCGGCCCCAATAATACTATGCCCTTAATTCCCGACGCCTCTGGCGTTGGGCATTTTGCAAATTCGCATTTAGGGCCAACCCGCCCGACATAAGAGCCGTCCAAGCATAATTTGGCCTCCAAAGTGCAAGCAACTGGCTTTGAAACATTGCCTAATAACTGCAAAATGAACGCCAAGCCAACAATTATTGCCAAAGCAATAACAAAAATAACAAGCTTAAAAATATTTTTAGTTTTCATATAATTATTTCATCATTATTAAAAACATTTTAAACTTTTTAAGCGCTTTTAAAGAATGCAGCTTGCCAGCTGGAAGCTCAATCATCTGCCCTTCAATAAGCGTGTATGTGGTTTCCTTAATTTTAATTTTCGCTTCTCCGTCTAAAATATAAACCAGCGCATTAAATGGAGCTGTGTGTTCGCTTAACCCCTGGCCCTCATCAAAAGCAAAAATGGTTGCTGTTCCATTTTCTGTTTTTAAAATTTCCTTGCTAACCACCGACCCCTGCTGGTACTCAATATAATTTTTTAATGTAATTATGTCTTGCATATTTATATTTTATTTTACAAAAATCTTTCTGTAATAAAATAATGGGATAAGCAAAATTATTTGGGCTATTATTAAAGCCGCAATCAAGCCAAGCTTGTCAGCGATATACCCCAATAATACCGCAAAAATCCCAAAAAGAATATTGCCCGCCAACGAGTTTAGAGAGACCATTGTTGCTCTTTGCTTGTCAGTGAACTCTTTTTGTAAAAGCGAATTCGTGGCCACAGAGCCAACTCCGAAAGTTAAAGATGTGCTGGCCATTAAAAGTGGCGAAACAGCAGTTGGAAAAATTATAGCAATTAAATTTACAATGCGGTTGGAAATAATTTCAAAATTTAAAACCTTAAACAGCCCAAATTTATTAATTATTTTACCGCTAAAATAATAGCTGAAAGCCCCGCAGATATTGCCAATCATTTGGGGTATGCCCAAAGCCCATAAAGGCCACAAAGTTTTAAAAAATGCCTGCCGTAAAAAATAGGCCGACTCCCCCATTGAAAACCGCAAAGCCGAAGCTATAGTTGCAAGCCGTAGTTTATTATTAATTTTAAATTGCCTTAAAGATTCTTTTATATGTTTAAAGATATTGCCGCTTTGTTTTATATGCACTTGGGGTTCTTTTATTTTAAGGGCAACTATAAAAGCGCATATTTGGGGCACAACCGAAGCCCACATAACCAAAGCAAAAGATTTTGACGCCATTAAGCTGCCAATTACAGCCGCCCCGGCTAAAGCGACCTGAAACATTGAGCTTATTTTGCCAAGGTGGGAGTGGTATTCTTTTTCCTGGCCTGTTTCTTTTAGGGTGTCCATAAGCAAAGCGTCGTTGTTTCCGCTGTAAAAAGCTCTGGAAAGCCCCTGAAACAACGCGCCCAAGAATAAAAACCAATAAGAAATTCCAATAGCATAAAGGCTAATACAGATTGCAGAGCAAGCTGCCCCAAGGATAATTGTTTTTTTTCCTGCCCAGTAAGTCCGACACAACCCCTGTTGGCACTTCAAAAATGGCAGAAGAAACATAAGCCACAGAAAAAATGCTCATCCCCAAAGCAAATGAGCCCGTAACTTTTTGAAAATAAATAATGGCCACTGGCGCGAAAAAGACAAAGTCCGTGAAAAAATTAAACCACCCCAGCAGTTTTATGTTCTTTTTTAGTTGCATAATATTTTTCCCTTATTCCAAAAATGTTATAATTATTTTGTGCTGGGGGTAGCTTGGCGCAAGCCCGAGATTGTCAACTCAGGGCTTGGGGGTTCAATTCCCCCTACCTCCAGCATATTATTTTATTCACATGTTGACAGATGCCTAATATTTGCTATACTAAAAATGTTGACAATCTCGGGCTTATTGCACCAGGCTAAGTCCTGCAAAACCCGCCGCAAGGCGGTGTTTTTGTTTAAGTTAAGCTTGCTAAAGCCCGATTTGGGGAGCGATAGCTTGCATAGCCGCTAAACAAATCTCAATGAACTTTTCTATTGGAATATCCAGGCCTTCGGGCTTAGCGCAAAGAGCCACTTCTTCACGCCGAGTGCCAGAGGCAAATTTTGGGTCTTTTAAAAACCGTTTTAAAACAGAGCTTAATTGAACATCAGCTAATTTTCTTGACGGATAAATAAAAGCCACAGCAATTATTAAGCCAGTTAAGCTATCAGTTGTACAAATCGCCCATTGAGCTTTAGATACTGGCTGAACGCCTGTAAATTCTGGAGCGTGGGCTTTAACAATTTGGTCTAAAACTTCTGGCAATTCCAGGCCGTATTTTGCCAAGGCCTCTTTGGTTTTGTGCGGGTGCTGTTCTTTAAACTCCCCGCCAAAATCAGCATCGTGGATAAGCCCAGCCAAACACCACTCCTCTTTGCTTGGCTCATCCACTGGCAGTTTTCCTTGGCCTTGCAAGTAATCATAAATACCGCCCATGCACGCCTCCAAAGCCAAAGAGTGGTTTAAAATATTTGGCTCTAACTGATTTTTTAACGCCTCAAAATATTTTTCTCTGTTGTATGGCATATATCTTTGTTATTTATTGTAAATTCTTAATTAAAGATAATTTTTTATTGCGGGGAAGGCGTTTGATGGCGGCTTCATGGGAACGGGCTTTCCCGAGAGTTGGGAATTCTTCTGAATATTTTAAAATAACTGGCCTGCGGATTTTGGTGTAGTGAGCTCCCCTTTTTGATTCATTGTGCTGTTTTAATCTTTTTTCAAGGTTATTGGTACAGCCAACATAAAGGGATTTGTCGGAGCATTGGAGGATGTAGGTATAATGTGGCATTTTTCCTCATTATGTTTTTAATGTTTTCTTCAGCATTGTTCTTAGGGTAGTTTTACCTTTTGTTGTTTTTAGATATTCTTCCCGCCTGCTAGCATCTGCTTTTGATACATACGCTTCATAAAAAATTAATTCATAAGGCGCATAATGCTTTGTAGATAACTCCTCTTTATTGTTATGTTGTTTAAATCTTCTTCTAAGGTCTATTGTAAAACCAACATAAATAAAATCCTTGATTTTACTTTTTAAAACATAAACATAATAGAATTTCATAGTCTGCGAAGCAATGCATCGTCTGGTGCGTTGCGAAGGGACAGTGCCATTCGGCACATCCCGACGCTTACCATTCAGTTTCCGCTTCTAGGAAAGTGCGTATGACGCGTTCCTTTTCTTGGCGAAGCAATGCATCGTCTGGTGCGTTGCGAAGCGGTGCACCGAATGGTGCGCTGCTGCGGGGCTTGGATTCGAACCAAAATAAATAGAGTCAAAGTCTATTGTCCTACCATTAGACGACCCCGCAATAATAACTCATATTCTACTGATTTTTGTAGCAAACGTCAACTACGGCCAGTTCTAAAGGTAACTGGATAATCGAGGCGTATTTCATTTTATTTTCTGCCTCCATAAACTTTTCAATAACAATTTTTAAATCCTGCTCTGCATAACTTTTTGCCAAAATTAAAAGCTTTTCTTTTTCTTCTTTTGTTAATGACAAAATTAAAGCGCTTTCTTCTTCGTTGTCAATTTTCAAGAATAATGCCTCCCGCAAATATTCTATTAAATCCTTGGCAAACTCTTTTAAGTCCACCCCTGAAAACCGCAACTCGGTTAAAAGCTCAAAAATTGCTTTGGCGTTTTTGGCTTGCAAGAAATCTAAAAAATTAAATATGGCTGATTTATCAGCTGTGCCTAAAATTGCCTGCAAAATTTCTGTTTTTAACACTCCCCCGCTATCAGTAAAGCTCACTGCTTGGTCAAGCAATTTTTCTGCATCCCGCACACTGCCGCTGGCCTTTAAGGCAATCAGTTCAAGGGCTGATTTTTCGTATTTTATTTTTTCTTGCTTTAAAATATATTCCAGGCGTTCAACAAGCCCTGTTAAGTTTAATTTTTTAAAACTAAATTGCTGGCATCTTGATAAAATAGTTGGAATCATTTTATGGAGCTCGGTTGTAGCAAAAATAAAAATAGCGTGGGCTGGGGGCTCTTCTAATGTTTTGAGCAAGGCGTTGGCTGCATCTTTAGTTAATTGGTGGGCTTCATCAATAATAAAAACCTTATATTTTGATTTAACTGGGCTAAACCTAATCCCCTCTTTTAATTCCCGCATTTCATCAATGCCCCGATTGCTGGCTGCGTCAATTTCAATTAAATCAATAGAGTTGCCATGGTTTATTTCCAAACACGAGCCGCATTTATTACAGGGCTCAAAGCCGCCGTCTTTTCGGTTTTCACAATTGATTGATTTAGCAAAAAGCCGCGCTACTGTTGTTTTGCCGCAGCCATGAAAACCAGAAAACAAATAGCCGTGGGCTATCAGGTTTCGGGAAATTGCGTTGGTTAAAGTTTGAATAACCGCCTCCTGGCCTGCCACCTCGCTAAATAATTTTGGCCTATATTTACGGTATAAAACTAAATTTTGCATTATATTATCGCTTTTTATTTATTTAATGTATCAAAATTTTATATAAAACAAAAGGGTAATGGAAATTTATAAATAAATTTTGGTCCATTACCCTTTTTGCTTTGTTTATTGCAATGATTGAATTATTGCAATAAACGAAGCTATAGTCTCACGAGCAGGGGCGTATGAAGCTACGCCCAAAAGAACTAGTACGCTGATGGTTAAGATCAACCATCCGAAACTCCCTTTATGTTCAAAATACATTGATTTCGCCTCCTTTTAAGTTAAATTTTTCTTTCCTAAATCTTTACTATATTTATATTATAGCATACTTTACTCTATTCTGTCAAGGGCTCCAAAGCAATTGAAAAGAATAGCTGAACTCAGCTATTCTTTATTGTTTTTAAACCCTTTATATTTTCCGTTTCAACTATGCCGTTTTTCTCTCCTTTCAAGAATTGCTGGCACCCTTTTTTCTATGAACTCCCTAAATTCTTCTGTGTTGTGAGCCTTTAAATCGTTGAACAGCTCCTCTGCAGTAAACACTGCAGTATTCTTTTCTCCAAAGTCCATAGTCTCCTCACCAGGAAAAGCTACAATATTCCCATTAAAGCCAGGGAATAAAGGGTTATGGGAAACTATGATTTGTCCTGCCTTAACTTTTTTCTCATTCATTTTTTCCTCCTTTAAATTATCAACATTACCGATTTTATACTGCTATTTAAAATGTGAAAAGTCAATCCAATAAAATCTGTTGCGGTTAAGTAAAAAAAAGCTATAATGGAAAAATCGCGAAAGTATGCTTAAAATATACAACACTTTGTCAGGCAAAGTTGAAGCCCTATCCCCTATTAAAAAAGGAAAGGTTAATCTTTTTGTTTGCGGGCCAACTGTTTATGATTATTCGCATATTGGGCACGCCAGAACTTATGTGGCCTTTGATATGTTTGCTAATTATTTAAAGCATTTGGGTTTTGATGTTTTTTACTTGCAAAATATTACTGATATTGATGACAAAATAATCAAAAGAGCCAAAGAAAACAATATAAACCCAAAAGAATTAGCCTTTCAATTTGAAAAAGAGTATATGGCTGATATGAAGAACTTGCAAGTAAAAAGCGTAAAAAAATACGCTAGAGCAACGCGACACATCAAACAAATTATCAGCCAAGTGGAGCGGCTTTTTTCTTTGGGCTTTGCTTATCAATTAAGCGATGGCATTTATTATGATGTTTCTAAATTCCCTGAATACGGCAAGCTTTCCAACCGCGATGGCCAGATAGCTGAAGCCAGCTTTTCACGAATTGATGAAAGTGTGGAAAAGAAAAACAAAGCCGATTTTTGCTTGTGGAAGCTTGCCCTGAGCGAAGCCGAAGGGTTTGAGCCCTCTTGGCCAAGCCCTTGGGGGAAAGGCAGGCCAGGCTGGCACATTGAAGACACTGCTATTACTGAAAAATACTTTGGCCCCCAATACGATATCCACGGGGGCGCAAGGGACTTAATATTTCCCCATCACGAAGCGGAAATTAGCCAAATGGAAGCAATCTCTGGCAAGTCGCCTTTGGTTAAATACTGGATGCATACTGGATTTTTAACTATTAACAGCCAAAAAATGAGCAAATCGCTTGGCAATTTTATAACTATAAGGAATTTTCTAAAAGAAAACTCGCCCCAAGCCTTGCGTATGTTTATACTTTCAAGCCACTACCGCTCCCCTATTGATTTGAAAGACAGCTCTATTATAGAGGCCAAAGCCAATGTTGAAAAGCTGCAGGATTTAATCGCTATGTTGGAGAAAGTCGTTAACGGGGGTCCGTCCCCCGTCTCTCCGGTCCTCAATAAATTGCAGGAAAAGTTTTGGCAGGAATTGGAAGATGACTTTAATACGCCCAAAGCCAAGGCAGTATTGTTTGAAATGGTTGCTTTGGCTAATGAAAAAATTATTAAAAATGAATTAGCTAAAACAGAAGCTAAAGAAATTTTGAATTTTTTGAAAGAAATAAATAAAATATTTTTATTTTTAGAATTTAAAAAAGTTAAAAAAGTTGAAATCCCCAATGAAATTAAAAAATTAACAGAAGAAAGGGAAAAGTTCCGCCAAGCCAAAGATTGGCAAAAAGCTGACGAGCTCAGAGAACAAGTAGAAAAACTAGGTTATGAAATTGAAGATACAGGGCAAGGCGCAAAAGTGAAAAAAATTTAAAACGAAAAAGCGTTTCTCTGGGAATTTTTGGCTCCATGGAGAAACGCTTTTTAAAATGGTGGAAAAACTTCTTCTGCTACAAAGTTATTCCGGTTAAACGCCTTAAGGCTTCAAGGTATTTTTCTGACGTCTTCTGGATAATATCCGGGGGTAGCGGAGGCGGTGAAGAATTCTTATCCCAACCTGATTGTTCAAGCCAATCTCGTAAGAACTGTTTATCAAAGCTTGGCTGCGAGTGACCTGGCTCATATTGGTCAGTCGGCCAGAATCTTGAAGAATCTGGCGTTAAAACCTCATCAATAAGAACAAGGGAGCCGTTTATGAGGCCAAACTCAAATTTTGTATCTGCGATTATCACCCCTATCTCTTCCGCAAGAGCAGCGGCAAAAGTAAAAAGCTTGATACTTCTGGAACGAATAATTTCAGACAAACTTTTCGCTCCAGAGTAATTAAAATCAATTCCTTTCTGTTTAGGAGCCCACAACCAATTGATAATAATATCAATCATTTCCTCAAAAGTGATGTTTTGGTCATGCCCTGAATCACTTTTGGTGGCAGGAGTAAATATTGGCTCTTCTAATTTACTGGATTCCAGCAGGCCTGAGGGCAGTTTGATGCCGCATACTTTGCCAGTTTCTCGGTATCCTTTCCAAGCAGAACCGCCGAGATAACCCCTGACAACAGCCTCAATATCTATCCTGTGCGCCTTTTTAACCAACATTGAACGACCGCTAAGAATGTCTTTATATCGCCAACATTCTGGCGGATACTCATCTACAATTGTGGTAATGAAATGATTGTCAACAATGTGCTTTGTTTTCTGAAACCAGAAAACTGACAAAGCGTTTAGCACCCTTCCCTTAAAAGGAATTCCGCTGGGCATTACAACATCAAATGCCGACACTCTGTCTGTGGCAATAAACAGAAGCTTATCGCCAAGGTCATAAATTTCTCGGACTTTTCCCCGCGCAAAAAGTTTTAAATCCGGAAAAAGCCCTTTGGTGGTTAATAAAACTTCATCAGATTTCATAAGATATAACCCTCTCTTTCCAAAATAATTGAATAAGAACAAACAAATAACACTAAAAAACTTTTCATCTTATTATTCCACAAAATGTGTTTTTTACAAGTAAAACACTTGATAAATAAAAAAGACAAGCCCATTCCTCCTCCAGGGGAATGGGCTATTTATTTGTTTTTTGATATTTTAGCCAATCGTTAAAATCCTTCCCAGCTTCTGTAAAGTCTGGGTGTTCCTTTATGAATTCACTAGTGAAATCAATGATTTCACCTTTGAATCCTTGAGACTTTAGCCGTTCAGCTATTTTTATGGTATTTTTTTGGCCAGTTTGCGTTTTCTGGTCAAAATCCATAGCAATGGAAATCTTGTCGCCCTTGAACAACTCTGCTACCAGGTTAATCAGGATAATATTATCAGCGCCAATCAAAGCAAGCGCCAGATAGCCTAATTCGTCTAAGGAAAGAGCATCAACAACCCCTTCAGCTATAAAAAGTTCTTTTACGCTCGGATCTCGGACTAACCTAACCCTGAAACCGCCTTGGGGTATCCCCTGCTGGCGAAAAGTTAATTTATGATGCTTTCGAGCCCTGCCAACAGCCCGGCCATAAAGCGAATATATTACTTCGCCCGCGCCATAACCATCGTCGCCAAAGCCCTCACCAAACCCAGTCGGGGCGGTTATCCGATTTGCTAGAGTAAAATAAGGCACCCTGAAAATCGGTTTGCCGTCTTTCTCGCCCACTTTCCCTATAATATCATCCAGCGCCAGCCCAACCTTGGCCAGAACTGGTTTCAAAAGTGAAACAAATCTCCCTCTAATTGTTTCACTCTCAAAAAAAGAAATAAATCCGTTAGCCACTAGCTTGTCAAGGGCTTCAAGCATCTTTTCTTTGCCTGAACCAGCCAATGAGCTGTGGCTTAATTTCTCCAAAATCTGGATAGCCACCTTGTCATCGCCAAACCCAATGCCTAATCTATGGGCAACATCTGGGTTCAGCAGCCTTTCGTTTCGGATGTATTTTTCCCCCGCGCTCCCCTTGAAGTTTCCTTGCAAGAAAGTGTAGGCTAAGGCCATAATAAGGTGATGTTCGGGTGGCATCTCAATTTCCTCTATGCTTTTTGGGCGGTAGACATCATTATGGTTTACAGCAATACTTTCCCCATTTATAGAAAGGGTTCTGCCTTTGAGTTTGCCATGCGCCCCACAGCCATAGCAATGAAAAATTCCCTCGTCTAAATACAAATACATAGATGGTCCAGGGTCATTATGGATTAAGCATTGCAGATGCCCGCCCTTGGGGCTAAAATACCCTATTTTCACTTTCCCGTTGCTAATCAACGGGGACAGTTTCTCAAGGTCTAAAACGTAAATCGGTTTTTTATCAATCCAATTCACTATTTCAATAACCTTGTGCTCGTCAGCGTATTGGTGAACGCCATTTGCTTGTGCCTCCTTTAAAAGATCCTTTACCTTTTTTTCTTCTGAAATAAAGGGCAACAGGCCCTGCTTCAATGGAAAATCAAGTAAAAGCTGATTCCCTTTTTGAGGTAAAAATAAAGCTTTGTTCTTCTCTGCGCCTTTTTCAATAAGCCGATTAACTACATTGTTAGTGTAGCGAACAAAGGCCTGAACCTCGGCATATGAAAGTCCATTTGCGACATTTCCATAATAGTTCATTTTTTCCCTTGGCTCCATTTGATTGTTTATAACAACCAAACCTTCCGAAAAGGGTAAACAGTAAATTATGCTTGACCCAGAAATACCCCTAGCCCAGTCAATGCTACCTTTTTCCCCATTAGCTAACCAAAGGTCTACTGAAGAAAAAGATTCATAATATTCCACTTGGTCCAAGTGCGAGTTAAGCGGCAATGTCCCTTCATCTGAAAGAATTTCGCCCAAAGGAGCGTCCCCAACAGCAAACTTAAGTTCCAATACTCGAGGTGGTTCACTTTGTATCTTATTTAGAATTTTTCCCAAAGTAAGCTTACTATTGCCATTTTGGAGTAGCTTGATATTTTGCAGGTCATTTTTGCCAATGCCAGATAACTCTAAAATATCAATCCTGCGGCTCGGGTCTTTTTTAGAAAGTAACGGGACTTCAGAAACTGCGTGAAACGAATCAGGGCAGCTGACAACAATATTTGCCCACGTTAAAATGGTTAAAATTTTTAAATACCGGCATTTTAAGCTCTCTTCTGGCAATACAAACATTCTCCATAAAAAGGGCCTGAAAATTGGTATTAAAAGCCGAGCTAACTCCTTGAAAAGTTCACCTGCTTCTTGAAAATTTTTGACCCATTGAGCGGGAGTTATGACTAATCTGCCCAGCTCTTGCCACAGGCAAAATATTCTATCCCTCAACTTATTCCCTACCTGCTCTGGATATAAGAGAGGCAAGTCCCAATTCAAGTCCCATCTAGAAAGCTCCTCCCTCAAGCTAAAAGGCGTTCCTTTTGGGATAAAAGACAGGTCCTTTGTTTTAAAAAGATGCTGTTCTTTTTCGCTGAATTCAAAGAACATTTGCTGGTCCTTTGACCCATTAAAGATAGCGCTTGCAACCCTGAATTCTTTCGAGGTTGAAAAGAATTGGAAGGCCTGATGGCCTAACAAACCAAGCCTCCAAGGAAGAATTGTATTATTCCCATTCTGGACTCTTTCCTTGCTGACATTCTTTTTCAAACGACTAATAGCGCCAGAAGGTTTCTTTTGAAAATCCCCGCTGACTATCCTTATTTGGCCCAAGTCTTTTTCTACATTTCTATAGATAAACCTCAATGCTTCTTCGTCATCTTTTATGCCCTCTCTTTGTTTTATAATAAAGAGAACCTGTTCAAGCACACCGCTCTTTTTTGCCTCGCGAATCCAGGCAAAAAAATGGTCAGGGAATGCCCCCGAACGCAAAATTTTCAGCAAATCTGTTTCCCCTTCTTCTATGTTTTTTAAAAAGGGTAAATTAACTTGATGAAGCTTGTTTAGCTCTGAAACCGGAATTTTCAATTTTACACCTCCTTTTTTTATTGCTTCTTTATACATTTAGCAGCCCTTGCAATCATTTCTGGATATTTAATTGTAAAAGTGCTATTAGATGAACAAATTTTCTCTATTCTTTCACAATCATAATTTAACGTCAAGTAGATGCGCTGGTTCATATGATATGATCCAGCGCATTCAATTGACACTGTCAATTGAAAAGATTAAAATGGCATTGAATTATGGACAAACTTATTCCCCAAAACATTGAGGCAGAAAAATCGCTTTTGGGCTGCTTAATGATTGATACAGACGCTATTTATAAAGTGGCGGATTTTTTAAACCCAAAAGATTTTTATAAACCAGCTCATCAATTGATTTTTGAATCAATGGTTGAGCTTTTTACTAAAAGAGAACCTATTGACTTATTAAGCGTTTCTTCAAAGCTCGGTGAAATTGCCAAAATTGAGGAAATAGGCGGAGCAAGTTATTTAACCGACCTTATTAATTCTGTCCCAACAGCCAGCAATATTTTGCATTACGCTAAAATAGTACAAGACAAAAGAGTTTTACGGGATTTAATTTCAGCTGGCTATGACATTTCTAATTTAGCTTATGGAGAAGCCGAGAGCATTGATATTTTATTGGACAGGGCTGAAAAAAGAATTTTTTCAATTGCTCAAAAGACTCTTTCCCAATCATTTATCCACGTAAAAGATACGCTGGAGGACACTTGGAAAAGAATTGAAGAGCTTGCAAAGCAAAAAGGCGGCTTGCGAGGCATCCCCACTGGGTTTCGCGATTTAGATAATATATTGGCAGGGCTCCAGCGCTCCGACTTAGTTATTTTGGCTGCCCGGCCTAGTTTGGGAAAGTCGGCTTTAGCTGTTGATATAGCTAAAAATGTGGCTTGCAAATATAAAATGCCAGTTGGTATTTTTAGCTTGGAAATGAGCAAAGACCAAATTGTTGACCGCTTGATTTCTGCTCAAGCTGATGTTGATTTATGGAAAATAAGAACTGGCAAGCTATCTGACCAAGGCCCAAACAATGATTTTGAAAGAATCCAAAGGGCAATGGCCGAATTGGCAGAAGCCCCGCTTTACATTGACGATGTTTCAAGCAGCAATGTTATCCAAATGCGAGCAATGGCCAGGCGTTTGGCAATGGACAAAGGCTTGGGGCTTTTAATTATTGATTACTTGCAGTTAATGGAAGGCAGGGGCAATATTGATAATATTGTCCAGCAGGTTAGCGAAAACTCAAGGGCTTTAAAATCAATTGCTAAAGAATTAAATATACCAGTTTTGGTGGTGAGCCAGTTATCCCGTGCTGTGGAGCATAGAATGCCCCCAGTGCCCCGGCTTTCTGACCTTCGTGAAAGCGGCAGTATAGAGCAGGATGCAGATGTAGTTATGTTTATTTACAGGGAAGATAAATACAAGCCAAACAGTGAACGAAAAAACGTGGCGGAAATTATTATTGCCAAACATAGGAACGGCCCAGTTGGAAAAATTGAATTATATTTTGACGAAACTCGCGTTACTTTCCGCGATATGGAAAAAGGCGCCTACCAGCAATCAGATGAAGAGGAAGAAGAAGGAATACTTTGAGAATTTTAAATTCTAAATTTTAAATTTTAAAAAAATGCTCGCTCCTAGTATTGAAAAACTTATTAAAATTTTTGCTAAGTTCCCCACTATTGGGCCCAAAACTGCGGCTCGTTTTGTTTTTTATTTACTTGAATCCCCTGCTTTAATAAGCGATGAATTAATACAATTAATCCAAGAATTAAAAGAAAAAACAAAAACCTGCTCTTGGTGCTTTAAAATATTTGAAAACGAAACTTCAGCGATATGTGAAATTTGCGCCAATCCAAATCGTGATAAATCTCTTATTTGTATTGTTGAAAAAGAAATTGACTTAGAGGCAATCGAAAAAACTGCCACTTACAAAGGCCTTTATTTTATTTTAGGGGGCGTATTGCCAATTTTAAAAAAAGAGGCCACAGAGCAAGTCCTTGATAACCGCCTTGCCCAGCTTGCAGAGAGAATAAAGCAAAATGGCGTTAAAGAACTTATTTTAGCCATAAACCCCACTTTGGAAGGCCAGAATACAATTCTATGGTTGAAAAGAAAATTAGAAGGGTGTAATATCAAAATTAGTCAACTTGCCCAGGGAATGCCCTTGGGCGGGGAAATTGAATACGCTGACGAGGAAACAATTGAGTCAGCAATACAAAACCGGAGGTAAGATAAATGTTTCCAGATATAGATAAATTTACCGAAACACTACTATATTGGACCTCAATCGGGATGAGCTCTTTTGTGTTTGTTTTTTTAATTTATTGTTTTTGTATAAGGTTCTCGACAATCTAACATGAAATCAACCAAAAACGGCTCCCCCAATGGGAGCTCGTTTTCTTTTACAATTGTTATTGGTTATTAGTTGTATGTTATTAGTTAACCTTGGTTATTTCCACCTCGGTAAATCTTTGTCTGTGGCCTTTTTTCACGTGATAGCGCTTTTTAGCTTTATATTTAAAAGCAATAACCTTGTCGGCTTTGCCTTGAGTTAATACCTTGCCAGCCACTTTTGCACCCTCAATTAATGGCTCGCCTATCTCTAATTTACCGCCTTTTTCTACAAGCAAAACTTGGTCAAAAATGACCTCTTTACCAACTTCAACTTCCAATTTTTCTATCTTTAACTTTTGACCGGGAGATACAACATACTGCTTGCCCCCTGTTTTTATTACTGCAAGTTCCATATCTTTAAAGTAGAATCTGCGAAGGAATTTTACCGAAGGGAGTATTTCGCAGCCAAGCCTTCTCGTTAAAAAGAATTTCTTCGCTAATTGTTAGTTTGGCGAGAAAGAGGCGCGGCTGAATAATAGTAAATTATTAGCACTTAGCCGACGCCGTACTCCCTGAGGAAAATTACCTGAGCAAATTCATAATGGCTTTAATTTACACTTTTTAATCCCTTTCGTCAATAGTTGGCTTGTCTATTTGTATTGGCTCAATTTGCCTCTCCCCTTCTGTAATCCGCACTATATCTTTGTCTATTTTGCCAAATTCTTTATAGGTAACGTTATAGCTATTTACCATTGTAGAAATATTGCCTCCCAACTTCTGCATATAGCCATCAAAAGCCCCTAAGTGCTTGCTTAAAACCTCAACATTCTTTTTTATGTCTTTAGCTGACTCTTCAATTTTAAAAGCTCTTAGGCCTTGTAAAATGGTCTGTAAATAAGCATAAAACGAATTCGGGGAAACAATATGAACATTCTTCTCCCAAACAGCGTATTCCAGCAAATCGCGGGTGTTGGCTTTGACAGCGCCAACCTCGTTAACCATTAAGTCATAATAAATGCCTTCAGCTGGTATAAACATTAAAGCAAAATCAAAAGTGCCCTCCTCTGGCCTGATGTATTTTGATGTTTCATCAATCCTGTTTTTCAAGTCCTGTTTAAATATTTTTTCTAACTGTTCTCTCTTGGTTGGGTCTTTTTCGTTAACGATTTTATTATAATTTTCCAAAGAAAACTTTGAATCAATTGGAATTATTTTCTCCCCAATAAATAAAGCTGCGTCCACGATTTGCCCGTCTTTAAACTCGTATTGCATCTTAAACTGCTTGGGCGTGAAAGCGCTTTCCAAAAGTATTTTCAAGGAATACTCGCCCAAAATGCCCCTTTGCTTGGGATTTTTTAAAATATTTTCCAATGACTGCAGTTGTTCTGCAAACCCCATTACTTGCTTGTTTGTTTCATCAAGCTTGGTTAATTTTTCTGTGACATCTCTTACAATTTTTGACGTTTCTTTTAGCTGGCTCTCGGTGTGCTCTCTGGTTGTTTTTAACTGGTTTTCCAATGACTCAATATTTTTTTCTCTTGTTTCTTTTATTTCTTCCCTAATATTTTTTAAATCTTCTTTTAAAACTTTAAAAATTAATTCTTGGTCTTGAGAGCTGTCTTTTTTACCCACATTGCTAATTTGCTTTTTTAAATAAAAAACCAAGCCCAAAAACCCGCCCAAAAGCACGGCTAATAAAATTATAATAATTGCTTCAAACATAATAATGGCGGCCTTACGGGGAATCGAACCCCGGTTGCATGATTGAGAATCATGAGTCCTGGGCCACTAGACGATAAGGCCATCAATAAAGCCATTAGGCTTATTCTATCAAAATCTATCTCCTAATCAAGTAAACGAAAGGGGTGCTGCGAAATCTTTATGCAACACCCCTTTTAGGCTCCTTTTTCAATTAACCTCCTCTACCACTGGTATCCACATTGTGGACACCTTTTTTCGTGAAGGTGTTTCTTTTTTAGTTTTGCTCCGCATTTTGGACACTTTGCTTCCGACATATTAGTCCTCCTTATGACGTTTTACCTATTTTAATTTTTTGCTTCGAAGCCCCTCTACAACCTCCTTTCGTTTATCGTCTATAACCCGACATCACTCGCAGACACCAAAGTATTATTAATATCAATGTATAACCTATCTTCTTTAAAAAATATTGGATATACCTTTCCTTCTTTTAGAACAGGCGTCTGTTTTAAAATTTTTTCATCCTTTTTCTTTTCTCTTTTTTTCCTTCTTTGAGCCTTGCTCATTCTACGCTCTCCTTATCCTTTTAATTTTAACAATAAATTAAAACTTTTTTAAAAAACAACAAATGGTATAAAAACCAAGAGCCCCTTTCCTCGGCGGAAGGGGGCTGGTTTGAAGTTTTAAAATTTTTTTATTTATTTTCAAAGCTCAAACTAATTCCCTTCCTAGATAATTGGGAATAGATAGTCCATTTGGTGTATTGGAAATTTTTGGAATTATTTTGAGCTAACATTTTTTTGTTTACGATTTTATATTAGCAAAATAAAAATTACTTGTCAAGAAAAATTTAGCGGCAAAAGCGAATATTCGCTTTTGCCGCTAATTATTATTTAGGGACTTCTTCAAATGATCCGTCCCCTAATCCTCTTGCAAAAACACCCCAAGGGATACTGGGATATAAAGAACTATCCCCTTCAATCCTCCATAGGAACTCTTGGTTATGAACTATTTCATCTCCCTCTTTTAAGGGTACACACTCTCCTGAACCGGTTGTCAACTCATAATCTTTCAGGACTTTTAATTTCATCGCCATTTTTTTCTCCTTTCTTATATCTACATATCTACCATTTGGACAAGTATCAAAACTTCCCCATTTTCCTGCCATGTAACTCCTCCTAATTATTAAAGGTCAAAAACTAAAACCAGCCCCCTACAAAGGGAGCTGGTTGGAAATTTCTAATTTTATTTTATCTATTTAGAAAACTCAAACTAACTTCCTTTGCGGAATTGCTAAAATAAAAGAAAAAGAAATTTCTTTTAGAGTTAGTTTGTGTTTTTAAACTTTTCATAACTGTTATTTTAAATTTACCAAATATAAAAATTTTTGTCAACCCCGCTAAGCGGGGTCAAGTAAAAAAAGAAAGCGGGGGCTCTTGCAATTGTGGTAGCTTGAGCCACGCCCTCGGGGGTTTGTAGCCCCTTCAGCCTCCCGCTTTATATGGTGAACTTAAGGCCAGCTAATTTTCTTTTCCCTTCAATTTTAATAGCTTCAAATGTTGCTTCTTTATCATTTACATGAATCTCGCCTGTTACTGCAACACCCTCAAAAAAGATAACCCAGACACCGTCTTCTGTGTTCTTTACATAAAGGGTTGCTGGGGATACGTGGAAGATTTGTTCTCCTGCCTTCATTACAACAGCTTCCACAATATCCAGTATGTCTTCTGTCTTAGCTATTGTTGTCTTTTTCAAATCAGCCAGCTTTCTTTGACCTTCGGCTTTGGTTACCTCAAAAACCACTTTTATTTGGCTGTTTGGGCAGGCATAAATCTTCCCTGTTACTGCAACACCCTCAAACGAGATTTCCCAAATGTCATCCTTTATGTTAGTAGCGGAAATGTTCGCAATCTCGGGAGACACATGAAATATTCTTCCCCCTGCCTGCATTACGAGAGCCATTATGATAGCCTTTTCTTTCATTTCTTCTTTCATTTCCATCAGACTGTCCTCCTTATTTTTTATTATTAATGTTCAAGAAAAACAAAACCTCCCCAGCGCTGGGGAGGTTGAAGTTTTTAATAAATTTTCTGCTTACTTTATGCTATCAAAAACCTTCCCAGCTTGGGGCTTGTTTAACAAGGCCAATAACAAACCAAGAAATTGTTTTTGATTTTCGCTTTTCATATCGTTGATTTAAATATAGCAAACTTATTTTATTCTGGCAATACTGCTGGCGATAAAACCGTTGGAGGGATTTGCTTTAAATCAATTATATATTTTGCCAGCTTGCCAAAAATTGGGGCAGCGCAAGAGCTAGCCGCATCTGATTGTTTTGGGTTATCAAGGCGGATTAAAATTGAAAATCTAGGAGAATCCGCTGGCGCAAAACCCACAAAACTTTGAATAGTTCTGTCCTCATAATAACCGCCTGTTGGCTTTGGAATCTGGGCAGTTCCTGTTTTCCCAGCCACCAAGTAGCCAGGCACCTTAGCTCGCCTGCCTCCCCCATTTTCAACAACAGAAACCATCATTGCTGAAAGCTCTAAAGCAGTATCCTGTGAAATAACTTGCTTTTCTAAGACCGGATTTTTTATTTCCTCTTTGTTATTTTGAGAGATAATTTTTTCAACAACATATGGCTTCATCATATTGCCCTCATTGGCAATAGAGCTTATTGCCTGCAATAATTGCATAGAAGTTATTTGAATGCCTTGGCCAAAACTTGCCACAGCAAAATCTCTTGGATAGCCCTTCTTTAATGTCTCATTGTTTGAATAAATTTCACCCGCCAAATCAACTCCTGTTTTCTCAAATAAGCTAAACTTGCCAGCATACTTTAAAAAAGCGCTTTTCCCTAATTTTTGCTCTACAAAAACCATTCCAGTGTTAATTGAATTTTCCAAAACCCCAACCATTGTTTGCTCGCCCCAGGCCTTTTTGGCAAAATTATAAATTGAAGGCCCGCCAACATCAACTACGCCTTTGTCAAAAAAAATTGTCTCGGGTGTAACTAAGTTTTCTTCCAAGCCCCCAGCCATTGTTACTGGCTTAAAAACAGAGCCGGGTTCAAATAGAGCTTGTATCGAAGGATTTGAAAAAACAGAAACATTTTTTTCTTGGCCATACTGGTTTGGGTCAAAATCTGGCCAAATAGCCATTGCTAAAATTTTCCCGGTTGATGGCTCCTGCACTATAATCTGCCCTGAATCCATCTGCCAATCAACGACTGCTTCTTCTAAAAGCTTTTGGGCATAATATTGGATATTGTAATCAATTGTCAGCTGCAAATTTTTTCCAGCCACATCCGAATCAAGATTTTTTGAACTAAGAACAGATGATAAAATTGAAAAAGTTGTAACTCTGTTTTTTAAAAAGCTCTTACCGCAAAGCGTGCTATTATAAAAACCTTCAACGCCATACTGCCCATTTCCTTCTACATTAACAAAACCAATCAAATGGCTAGCAAGCTTTTGATTTGGATAAACCCTATTAAAAACTTCGTTAACGTAAACCCCTTTTAAATTTTCTTGTTTTAAAATTTTATATTGTTCGCTCGTTAGGTCTCTTTTTATTGTTTCCCCCAAATTAAATTGCAGGGCCATATTTTCAACTGTATCGCCTAAAGTAGCCGATAATTCTTGAATAGTTTTTTCTTTTTCTTCATCTGGTATTTTGCTTGGCGAAATCGAAATAATGGGCTTAACCACTGTTTGGGCTAATATTGTTGTGCCATCGCTAAAAAAAATACTTCCTCTTGATGAATTGCCTTCTTCTTGCTGTATTTGCTGGCCTGAAGCTAAAGCCCCATAGTATTCCCCTTTTAAAATTTGTAAATAAAAAAGCATGCCTAATATGGCTGCTCCAAAAACCACAAAACACAAAAAATAGAAATTTGCTGGAATTTTTCTCATAAGTGTTATCTGCCTGCCCTTACCAAGTAATCGTTAGACAATGGAATATACTTTATAGTATCATTTTTAACAAAATTTAATGCTAAAGCCTCTTCTTCTATTGCGTTAAAAGAGGAATTTTTAATATTTTGCTGGCTGAATGATAGATTTTGTGTTTCAATTTTTAAAAGATCTTTTTGGATATTACTCAATAAATAGCTGCCCTTAACCAATTCCTGAATTTGATAAAAATATAAGCCCAAAAGAAAAAATATAGAAATGCTAATAATTGTCAAAAAAGTTTTTATTTTTTTCATATCTTAATTCCCACTCTTAGTTTTGCTGACCTTGCTTTTGGATTCTGTTTTATTTCTCCCGCAGAAGCCATTATTGGCTTTTTTGTTAATATTTGAAGCGTGTTATTTTTTACTTGTTCTTTAAAAAACTTTTTCACTATTGCGTCCTCTAACGAATGAAATGATATCACGGCTATGCGACCATCCTTTTCTAAAACCTCAACTACTTGGGGTAAAACCAATTTTAAATTATTAAGCTCTCCGTTAACCGCTATCCTTAAGGCCTGAAATACTCGCGTGGCAAAATGGACTTTGGGGAATTTATAACTTCTTGGAAAGCTTTTTCTGACTATTTCAACAAGCTGAAATGTTGTTTCAATCGGATGTCGGTATCTGACATCAACAATGTTTCTGGCAATATTTTTGGCAAAACGCTCTTGGCCATACTCTTGAAAAATTTTTGCTAAATCCTGTTCAGACCATTCGTTAACTATTTCCCTAGCTGTTAGGCTTTGGCTATCTGAAAATCTCATATCAAGTGGTTCATTTTTTTTAAAACTGAATCCCCTGCCCGAGTTTTCAATTTCCCAAGACGATAAGCCCAAGTCCAACAATACCCCATTTACCGGACTAAATTTTTCTCTTTCTGTAATTGCTTTCAAATTCGCATACGAATCATTAACAACTTTTAATCTTTCTTTGTTATTAGTTATTAGTTCTTGGTTATTAGTTTTTTCTTTGTCCCATTCTATCCCTAAAACTTTCCCATTAGGTTTAATTTTTTCCAGCAAGGCGGCCGTGTGCCCCCCAAATCCTAAAGTGCAATCAATAAAATTTTCATTGGGCTTTGGATTTAAGTATTGGATAACCTCATTTAACAAAACTGGAATGTGCATATTAAACTCCTAATTCTTTTAACCTTTCCGCAATATCCCCTGCTTCTTTCTCGGTTTTTTCTTTATAAACATTCCACTTAACTTCGTCCCAAATTTCAATTCTATTAAAAAGCCCGGCAATTATAGTTTTTTTAGAAAGCCCGGCATAATCTTTTAAATAATCTGGCATTAAAATCCTTCCTAAAGCATCAATAGAAACCTCCATGGCGCCTGCCAACATCATTCGGCTAAACCCTCGAGCATCAGCTTGAGACAATGGCAGCTTGCTTAATTTATCAGCCAATACTTGCCAATCTTTCATTGGAAATAAAAATAAACAACTATCTAATCCCCTTGTAATAACTGCCTTTTTCCCCAAAGCAACCCTAAATTTTATAGGCAAAGCCAATCGTTTTTTATCGTCTATTGAGTATTGGTATTCTCCTAAAAACATAACATTTTTGTCGAAATTTATGAGGTAGCGAATAATTTCGCTACAAAAATGATTACCCAGCCCCCTAACTAATAATTCTACTTTTCAATCCATGCCACGCACTACCATATTGTTTTAACTTTTTTTCTCTTTGTCTAGCCAGCTTCTCAAATCGATAAGCTTCATAATAAATTAAATCAAATGATGCTTCTCTATTGTGTTGAATGAACCTTCTTTTTAAATCTTCTGTATAGCCAATATAAAAATCTTTATTCTGTGTTTTTTGTAATACATAAACATAATACATATAAGACAGGGGGCTGGGTTCTCGCTCCGCTCGAAGTTATCCACAGAAACGCTGGTTTATCCCCACATTTATCCACAACTTCCCACGCATCTCCATTATTATATCTTTCAACTCCACTGTCAACCCCATTAGAACTGTGGATAAACTCGAGCGAGCAACAAACGAGCGAGATCTCGAACGAGTAAAAAGCGAGTGAGATCCAGATTTATTTTTCGTATTTATACGAAAAAAAATCTGGACTACCCTTTCGCGCTTGCGTGAAAAAAAATCGGGAATACTTATGTCATACACTAAAACCCCCCGCCAAAGGCGGGGGGTTTTAGTTTATCCACAGAGCAAATTACTTCCTTTTTTTAATTAAAGAGTTTAATTTCTTTTGGGCTCTAAAGCCACTTGTTTCTTCTTTTCTAACAGTTGCCCATTTATCAAATCCAAGCAATTGAGATTTAAAAATAAACAATAACGCTGCAGCTAAGCCCAAAGGCAATAACAATGACGCAAATAAATCGCTAACAATTCCTGTATTAATATCTGTGGCAGCTCCTGCAACCGATCTCTTTACCACCACAACTGTAGCTGTATCAGAAATGGAGATGTTAGAATTATAAACCAAGACAGAATTAATCAAATTGTTTGTGCCATAGTTGAAAAATTCTTTTGTATTCACCCTTGCCCTATAAGTAATGGTTCTTGAAGCTCCGCTTGGAATATCGCCAAGCAAAATTCCATCCATAATGCTTCTTGCATCAGACACCCCGTCAATAGTTAAATTGCCAATATAAACCATCCCAGATGGCATTGCATCTTTAACATACACAGCGGGCGAGCTAACTTGGCCAGAGGAAGTGATTATTACTTTGTATATCATTTCATCGCCAAAATTAGCGGCAATTGAGTCGCCAAAAACTGTTCCGTTTGTTATGTCTTGAACGGTTTTTTGCACATTTAGAGTATATTGATTGTTGATTGGCGCACCTCCCCCTCCAACAGTAACTATAGCTGTGCTTTCAGCTGACAAACCCAATCTTTCAACTCTTACTTTGGCAGTATATGTTCCAGCAGCTGGATAGCTACATAAATTATCAGAAGTATAAGAAGATGAAGGGCCTTGATACATTGTTAATTCCCTGTCCCAAGAGCCGTCATTTTTACAATCAAACCAATAACGAACATCCCCAGCTTGCTTGCCAGAAACATCAGCTTTTAAGTCAACATTATTTAAGGGAGCAGGCCCTGAATATGGAACTGCTTCCAAAGAAACTTTTATTTCATCATTTGAGCAAAGAGTGGAAAAAGTTCGGTCAATTCCATTGACTGCTCCGTTGCCATTATCCCCTACTGCCCTATAGTGATATAAAGTGCAAGAATTTAAGTTAGATAAAGTGGCTTGAAAAGTGCCTGCATTATTCATTGTCTGGCTGTTTGTTCTTGAGCCATAACTTGAAGTTAAGCCGTATTCAAACCAAACGTTAGCTGAAATTCTTCCGCCTAAATTGCTTAATTCCCCGCTAACAACAGCGGAATTAGAAGTAATATCAGCAGATGGATGCGTGAAAATTGAAGCTAAGTCAGCTTTAGCTGGAAATGCGAAAAACACTAGCCCAAAAGCTGATAGAGCCAAAGCCGCGACTGACAAAACCTTTGAAGTAATTTGTGTATTCATATAGTTATTTGTTATTTGTTATTTGTTATTCGTGTTCAGCTCAGCCTCTACCACAATTCTTTGTGAATTATGGCCAGGAGGCCAACAACTCACTAATAATAACATACTTTTATTAAAAGTCAAGTAAGGTGAAAGGTCTTCCCCCTTTTTAACCCAAAATGTCTTATTTATCAAGTATTTAAAATTTTGGCCATTAAAATTTAGCAAAACTTCATCCCCCTGCTTTAAAGAATTTAAATTATTAAAAACAGAATCATAATTTACTTTTGGCCAATTTGGCGGAGCACTATGCCCTAAAATTATAGCTGTGCCAACATCTCCTGGCAAAGCTGAAGCAGGATAATGCAAAACCCCAAGCTTTAAAAGAGAAGCAAAAACTTTTTGGCTATTTGATTCGGTAAAAAAAACTGGCGCTTTAACTCCAATTTTTGCTATTGAAATAAAGCTTGGCTTTGCTGCATCAATAACTGCGGGCTTTGTTGTGGTTGTGTTTTTGTTGGCTAAAAAAGCGCTTGCTGTGTTAATAGAAACATCATTTTGGCCAATAGTTTTTCTTGTAAAGTAGCTGATGTTTTCTCCTATTGTGTTGTAATTAAAAAACCAGTCAACATACCCCCAGTTAAAAATAACTAAAAAAATAGCAGCTAAAATTAAAAAATATTTTAAGAGTGCCCTGTTCATAGAGTTAAAAAATTCGAGCGTTTGATTGGATTAAGGCTGTAATCTCTTTGGGCCCTATAGCTATTAGCAAAATTAAGGCAATTGATATTAAGGCAGCTTTTAATATTAAATCGTAATGCTGGACAAAAATTTTAATAACAATGTTTAAAATTAAGGCCGCTATATTTATAGCAAGAAAAATCAAAACAATTTTTTGTGTTAAGCTGTTATAATCCTTAGCAAAAAACTTTAAAATACCCGCCCAAACCCCGCCTATTTTTGAATTTTGGCCATTGCTATCTTGGCTGGCTGTGGCAGTGGAAGTAAAAATTAAGCCAGAGGTTGCATTAACAACTAAAGAGCCAGTTGAGTCCCCTGCCACGCCGCTGGCAGTGGTTGAAAAAAGATTTACTAAATTTGCTGTTGCCTGATTGGAAGCAGTATTGTTAAGGTTAGCGCTGCTGGTTGTAGCTGGCTGAACTGGCTTTGGAACAATCGGCTTTGGAACCACTACTGGCTTCACTGTGGGGTAAACTTTTTGCGTCCCAAACATTTGGACAACTATTGTGGTTTGAGAGCCCTGAAAATTACCCTCAACAAAAGAAATGCCCACTTCTTTATAATTTTTATTGACTAAATTAGCTTTATGTGAAGGCGAATCATTCCATGCCTGGTGAAGCTCTTGCGAGTCAACAAATCCAATACCTAAATTCTCACCAGCGGATTTATAATCATAACCCGCTTTTTTAAACCAATACCAAGGCGTTATGCCAGCAGGGCTGGTGTGGCTAAAATAGCCATTTTGCATCATATCATTGGCTTTTAGCAAAGCGGCTTTTGTAAGCAAAGTATTTTCTTTCAATGTTCCCAATTTTAAATCAGACCTCTCATCATTTAAGCTGTCAATTAAAACCATTTTGGAAATGTCAGCAAAAAAACTTGTGTTTGGCAATTGCCAAAAAAATAAAAAAGTGCTTAACCGCAAAAAACAAGCCAAAAGCAAAATATAAATTAAATACTTGCCCTCTAAAATTTTGGGCCTGTAATTGTTGTCATCACAGGGAATAAATAAAACTTTTAAATATAAGCCGATTTTTTTGATTTGTTGAGTAAAGCTTTGCGCCATTCAATTATTTTATCTGCTTCTCACTGTAACTTCAACACACCTTGGGCTTGAGTAAGAAACATCACGAGCTCCGGTTAAGGTTCGCCCAACCACCTTGCCGCAATATAAATATCTATTTGGAGTATATTCAGTTACCTGCCAATTTCTTGTAGCTGAATTTCCGCTAGCTGGCACGCTGTGCCAGCTGTTTTGGTAGTAGGCCTGGATTTCATCAATCCCGTCTTCGTCAGCCCCAAAAACGCTAATAGTAAAGGTTTCTCCAGTGTAAATTGTAGAATTTGAAATCCAAATGTTGCCAGTCCCGGGATGGTTTGCATAAGGGGCAAGCTCATCAGAAACTTGCGCTTGGCAATTTGCTGATTTTGTTTGATTGCCAGCAACAACGGTTAAATTAGCATTGTAATTTCCTTTTGTAAAAAATGTTTTATAAACCGTTTGCTCTGTTCCAGAAAAATCTCCGCTCCAAGAATACTGGTATGGCCCAACTCCGCCAGCTACTCTGGCTACAACCCAAGATAATTCGCCTCTTTTGGCAATTGATGGGGCAGCAAAACACGAAACAGTTAGCCATTGAGAGTTGCATTGCCCACCTACATCTGACCAAGCCAAACAGCTATTGTTTTGCCTTTGGCAAGTTCTCACGCTGTTGCCAAAGCACTCTGAAATTCCTTCAGTGGCGCATTCATTTAAGCAGCAATGCCTTATTTCAACTTTTTGAAATCCGGGTGTTGTGTTAACAGTGTCCGTGCCTCCGGATGGATTTTTCCCAAAAACTTTGCCGTAAAAATATGTTGTTTCAATGCCAGTGTTTAGCAGCTTAGTCCAAGTTTTTTGGCAATTAGCGCTTCCAGCGCAATTTTGGCAATTTAAAGCTCCGTTTGCCCCGTCCATATAACAAACTTTTTCAACGCCGTCAGAATCACTGCCTGTAACTGTTATGGTAATTTGCGGATATTGGCTTCCCCCGCAAATTGAATTTTGGCTCACCTGAATTATGCCTGATGTTTGGCCATTGTCTGGATATTTGCAAAAAGTATTGTTTTGGGAGCATATCTGGCCAGACATGCAAGGAGTGGCTGGGGACCATTCCAAGCAAGAATCGCTATCATAGTTTCCGCAAAACCTCATGGCTGAATTGCTTTGGCATTCTGTTATTCCGTTTGCTGAACATTCATCAGAACAAGGAGCCTCTGGGGAAACAAATAAAACAGGAACTGGGTTAGCAGAAACCAGATTAGTTCCCCCTTGCGCCATTTTAGCTATTGTGTAAGCAGAAAAAACATAAAGGCCTGGGGTTTGTTTTGTTTTTACAAAATTTTTCTGGCAGGTATTTCCAGCACAGTCAATGCATTCTGGGGTTGTTGAAAAAGCATTATCAATAAAGCAAACTTTTTCAATCCCGTCTTGGTCGCTGGCCTGCACAGTAAAATTAACATTTTCGTTAGTTTTAGCTGTTGTTTTATTTGCTGTTAAAGAAATTGTTGTTGGGTTATCAGCTTTCTCTAAACAGGCTCTTTGGCTTTCCGAGCAATACAAACCAGCTTGGCAGTTATTGCTCAAGCTCCATTCCAAGCAGCCATCGCTGTTTGTGTCTTGGCATATTTTATATGTTCCTTCTGAAGCGCAAGCCCATTGCCCTAAAATTGAACACTGGCTAACGCAAGTGCTTTGGCATACTCCAGCACCTAAACATGCCTGGTTGCTTGGGCAGGTGTAGCTTGTTGACCATTCTGTGCAAGAGTCAGTGTCATAGTTTCCGCAGATCTGGTATTGGCCATTGGCGGAACATTTCCTGGCTCCTGAGGTGCAGTCGCTTGAGCAAGCAGGAGGTGCTGGGTTTGGGTTACAGTTTCCATTGGAACAGGTTGTATTGTAAGGGCACTGGTTGATTAAAGATGACCAGGTATAGCAGCCAGTGGAATCCAAAGAACAGGTCTTGTAAGAGGCGGTGGAAACGCACATCTTTTCAGTGCTTTGGCACTGGCTTGTGCAGGTTGAGCTGCAAATCCCCTGTCCTGAACATGCCTGGTTGCTTGGGCAGGTATAGCTTGTTGACCATTCTGTGCAAGAGTCAGTGTCATAGTTTCCGCAGATCTGGTATTGGCCATTGGCGGAACATTTCCTGGCTCCTGAGGTGCAGTCGCTTGAGCAGGCAGGAGGTGCTGGGTTTGGGTTACAGTTTCCATTGGAACAGGTTGTATTGTAAGGGCACTGGTTGATTAAAGATGACCAGGTATAGCAGCCAGTGGAATCCAAAGAACAGGTCTTGTAAGAGGCGG
>Ga0265296_1000424_pt1 | contig 67086 bp, 63 predicted proteins | sample MunlanPumphouse1_FD_189073 | JGI IMG/M metagenome (GOLD analysis project Ga0265296, IMG submission 189073) | Groundwater microbial communities from a municipal landfill in Southern Ontario, Canada - Pumphouse #1 | ecosystem: Environmental > Aquatic > Deep subsurface > Groundwater | place...
CCCGCGTCGCCGCACGGCTCCTCGCCCTCGCAGCCGGAATCTGGCACAACTGGCTCATCGGAGCACCCGTCAAACGCTCACTCATCGCCTACGACCACTAAACCCAATCGGACTCACTCATCTAGGGTGCTCCGCGCGTCGTGGCGTCAGTCCTGTTCCTCTCTTGGTCACTAGAAGTGGTCCAAGCAAACAAGCCCGGGGAATGAACGAAGGGCTCATCAACAACACCAGCAGCCCGTTCGGCAATCTCAGCGCATGGGCCGAGGTCTGTGAGAAGATTCCGGGGTTTTCTCTGTGCCCGGAATCGCCAAGGCCTCAAGCTGTGCACGACCTAGGTGCGCATTCAACCGATCGACTGATGCTCGCGTATCGGACCGACCGGAGGACAGAGTCAGCCGAGCAAGGCCACCCCGAACCCCGAGACGACAGTCCGCAGCTCGGCGAGAAAGCGCTGCGCCTGCTCGGTGAGGGGGATCGCCGAGTGACCGATCCAGCCGATCTCGATTCGCTCGTCGACATCGAGCGGGATGGCGACGATCTCAGGGTCGAGGTCGTCGCTGATGATGCCTGTCGAGATGGTGTACCCGTCGAGACCGATCATGAGGTTGAAGATGGTCGCACGGTCGGAGACTCGGATCTCCTGCGGGCTAGAGAGGGTGGAGAGGATCTCCTCGGCGAAGTAGAACGAGTTGTTCGCGCCCTGGTCGAACGTGAGCCGCGGCACATCGGCGAGGTCGGCGAGGGTGACGCGATCACGAGAGGCGAGCGGGTTCTTGCGGGAGATGAAGATGTGCGGCTCGGCGACGAAGAGCGGATGGAAAGCGAGCCCCGAGTCCCGCAGCAGCTTGTCGATGACGTTGCGGTTGAAGTCGTTCCGGTAGAGGATTCCCAGCTCGCTGCGGAGGGTGCGGACGTCTTCGATGATGTCCCACGTGCGCGTCTCCCGCAGTGAGAACTCGTACTCGGCCGCTGAGGTCGCCTTCACCATCCGTACCAGCGCGTCGACGGCGAACGAGTAGTGCTGCGTCGACACCCCGAGCAGGCGCCGTGACGGAGGGCGCCCGAGGTATCGCTGTTCGAGGAGCGCCACCTGCTCGACGACCTGCCTGGCGTACCCCAGGAACTCCGCACCGTCGGTGGTGAGCGTCACGCCCCGGGCGGAGCGGAGGAGCAGGACGCGCCCCACTCTGCTCTCCAGATCCTTCATCGCCGCCGACATCGTGGGCTGGGCGACGTAGAGCAGGTCGGCGGCGGCGCTGATCGAGCCCTCCGCGGCGACCTCGATGTAGTAGGTGAGTTGCTGCAGAGTGATACCGCTCGAGCGCTTAGCCATAGCCTCAGACTATGTCATGGCATAGTCGCAGCACATTTCTCGATGGGACGCGCAGCCGCCACCATTGAGAGACCCTTTTTTTGCGAGGCCGAGCCCGGCCGATCAGCCCACCGATTGGCACCTCCATGGCGCACGAATTCACGTTCCGCATCACGAAGACCCGCTTCGACGAGGGCTACTCTCCGTCGGACGATTCCCGGATCACCACGAACTTCGCCAACCTGGCGCGGGGCGAGCACCGTCAGCAGAATCTCCGCAACGCGTTGACGATGATCGACCGCCGATTCAACGACCTGACTGACTGGGACAACCCGAACGGGGATCGCTACACCCTCGATCTCGAGATCGTCTCCGTCGCGGTGCAGTTCGCCGCGGAGGGTGCGGACCAGGAGTTCCCGCTGCTCGAGGTTCTGGACATCAGCATCCTCGACCGGCTCACCGGAAAGCGCAGCCGGGGGATCGTGGGCAACAACTTCTCGTCGTACGTCCGCGACTTCGACTTCAGCGTGCGGCTGCCGGCGGCCAACGAAGCGGCAGGCGGGTTCGCCGTTCCATCCGACTTCGGAGATCTGCACGGCAAGCTCTTCCAGCACTTCCTCGACTCGGAGGCCTACCGCGAGCGCTTCACGGTGTCGCCGGTGATCTGCATCAGCGTCTCGACGAGCAAGACGTACCGCCGCACCGAGAATCACCACCCGATCCTCGGCGTCGAGTACGAGCAGAAGGATCCCTCGCTGACCGACGAGTACTTCGGCAAGATGGGGCTCTCCGTCCGGTACTTCATGCCGCGCGGCAGCGTCGCACCGCTCGCGTTCTACTTCCGCGGTGATCTGCTCGGCGACTACACGAACCTCCAGCTCATCGGCACCATCAGCACGATGGAGACGTTCCAGAAGATCTACCGACCGGAGATCTACAACGCGAACTCGGCTGCAGCGAAGGTCTATCAGCCGAGCCTCGAGCAGCAGGATTACTCGGTGACGAAGATCGCCTACGATCGCGACGAGCGCAGCCGGCTCGCGACTGAGCAGGGGAAGTATGCGCACGAACACCTCATGAAGCCACACGGCGACCTTCTCGAGCAGTGGGCCGCCAACTCCCTCGTTCCTGTCGGATGACCACCGGAGAATCACCGACCATGAACACGCTTCTTCCTGCATCCATCGTCGGCAGCCTGCCGAAGCCTTCCTGGCTCGCCCAGCCCGAGACCCTCTGGTCTCCCTGGAAGCTGGAGGGTGATGCGCTGGTCGAGGGCACGCAGGATGCGCTGCGCATCGCCGTCCAGGAGCAGCGGCACGCGGGCATCGACATCATCAGCGACGGGGAGCAGACGCGCCAGCACTTCGTCACGACGTTCATCGAGCATCTTTCCGGCGTCGATTTCGACCAGCGCGAGACGGTCCGGATCCGCGACCGGTACGACGCGAGCGTGCCGACGGTCGTCGGCGCAGTGAGCCGTGAGACGCCCGTGTTCGTCGAAGACGCGAAGTTCCTTCGTCAGCAGACCGATCAGCCGATCAAATGGGCGCTGCCCGGGCCGATGACGATGATCGACACGCTCTACGATCGCCACTACAAGAGCCGCGAGAAGCTGGCCTGGGAGTTCGCGACGATCCTCAATCAGGAGGCGAAGGAGCTCGAGGCGGCCGGAGTCGACATCATCCAGTTCGATGAGCCGTCTTTCAACGTCTTCTTCGATGACGTGCAGGACTGGGGGGTGGCAGCGCTGGAGAGGGCGGCTGAAGGGCTGCGCGCGGAGACCGTGGTGCACATCTGCTACGGGTACGGGATCAAGGCGAACACTGACTGGAAGGCGACTCTCGGGGCGGAGTGGCGCCAGTACGAGAAGTCGTTCCCGCTTCTGCAGCGATCGAGCATCGACACCATTTCCCTGGAGAGCCACCACTCTCACGTCCCGCTGGACCTCATCGAGCTCATCCGGGGCAAGAAGATCATGCTCGGAGCCATCGACGTGGCGAGCCACACGATCGAAACCCCGCAGGAAGTGGCGGACACCCTCCGGAACGCGCTCCGGTTCGTCGACGCCGACAAGCTCATCCCGAGCACGAACTGCGGCCTGGCGCCGCTGCCTCGTGACGTCGCGCGGGCGAAGTTGCGTGCGCTCAGCGCTGGTGCCGACATCCTTCGCGAAGAGCTCACGACCGAGAAGTAGCATCCGCGGGTCGCAGGGGCACCAGTACCCACTCCAACGACCGCCGGCGCGCTCAACGCTCAACCGACTGAGTAAGGTCTTCACCACGGCGGTGATCGAGGACGTCTTGGTGCTCGGTGGCGATCCGCGCAAGTTCCAGATGCCATCGGAGTCGGAGATGCGCTTCAACTGGGTTCACGGCGATCATGCAGCGCTGGAGCCGAGCCAGGCACGCGAGTTCGTCGTCGACGCGTGGCGCATGGTCGTCGCTCAGAGGATCTCCGCGCGTGCCTCCTCGCCAATCCGAATGGCCCGGGCTGAGGAACGCGCTGGTGACACGACGCTCAGCTCTTCCCACAGGACGGGTCGTTACCCTCGGACCATGCGCCGCATCGTCATCGTTCCTCTGCTGCTCGCCGCCGGTCTCCTCGCAGGATGCTCCCAAGTGGCGCAGGTCGCGGGTGACGCGATGGGCGTCGACGTCGAGGCCGCATGCACGACGATCGACGATGCCTACGCGCAGTATCAGACTCTGCTCGATCAGGGTGGGGCCTCGGCGGAGCAGATCGACGCAGCCCGTGACGAACTCGTGACGACGCTGGACACACTGGCGACGGATGTCGACGGACAGCTCGGAGATCTCATCAGCTCGGGTGCACAGCAGATCGGCGGGATGACCGACCTGCAGGCGCCGGAGACCATCGAAGCGATCGATCAGCTCAAGGCCTCGGCCTCGGCCTTCTGCGGCTGACCTCGCAGCGGCGCCTGAGAAGTCAGGCGGTGCAGGCGTGGCCATGGTGCTGACGAGCGAGGCCCGGGCCCCGAAGCAGCCGGTCCGCGAGATGGTCCCGGTCACAGGACCAGTTGACTCAGAGGGTGTACGAAGTACCGCAGCGAGTACGCCTCCCAGACGGCCCCGATGATGAGCAGTGCCAGTGCCGGAAGTGCGAGCAGCCCGATCCGCTGCAGGCCGCGGAAGTAACCCTGACGATGGTTCTTCGCGCCGATGGTGCGCGGGAGCAGCCAGGACCTGCCCAGCAGATACGCGCCCAGAAGGAGCAGGATGTAGGCCTGGAGCTCGATGACGAAGGTCAGCGAGTGGGGGATGAGCGCCACCCAGCCCTCGGGGGAGGCGGGGACGAGCGTGATGCCCGTCTCGACCGCCCAGTATCCGAAGAACGCGAGGCCTGCGAACGGCACGATGAGCGACGGCAGCCCGATGGTCAGCAGACTGAGTCGGAAGACGTTGACTCCCAGGATCGTGAGCGCGAACAGCGGCGGGATGTTCACCAGCCAGCGCACCAGCTCACCGGTGCCGTCCTCTTCCAGTCCCGCGGCTTGTGCGGCGTTGAGGTTGGGAAAGACGAGTCCGATCATGAATCCGACGAGGGCAAGGCCGTATGCGGCCACGTTGATGATGAGGTAGGCGCGCCTGTTCTCGCGGACGATCCGGAAGGGCCGTCGCCAGAACGGGGCAGGGGCGGTGCGCGCGATAGGCGCGGATTCGGTTGTCATACTCCTATCGCACTCGGTCGGCCGCCTCTCCAGAAGTGTCGAGGTGTCACCGGAAGGCGTGACACACGTCACCGTCGCCTGGGCGAACGACACGTCCCACTCCCTGCTGCTCAGACGGTCCCGCAGGTCGGGGTCTTGCACCTACGATCAGAGAAACCGATCGGAGCGCACATGACGACGCTGTACTTCGCCCGACATGGCGAGACCGAGTGGCATGCAGAGCATCGCTACGCCGGTTCGTCCGATGTGGCCCTCGTGCCCGACGCCATCGCGCAGGCAGCCGGTCTCGCGACGTGGGCGAGCACTACCGGGCTGAGCGCGATCATCGCCTCGCCCCTGAGCCGGGCGCGCCTGACGGCGGAACCCGCCGCAGAAGCCTCAGGACTCCCGCTGCGCATCGACCCGCGTCTGGTGGAGATCGACTTCGGACGCGGCGAGGGCATGTCGCCGGCAGAGCTCGAGGCGGCGTTCCCCGAGGACTGGGCAGGGTTCGAGCGGCAGCCGGCGCAGCATCCGTTACCCGGTGGAGAATCCGGACGTGCCGGCATCGCACGCGCCATGCCGGTGCTCGATGAACTCGCCGCGGAGTTTCCCGATGGCCGGGTGCTCGTGGTCGGGCATGCGACGCTGATGCGCCTCTTGCTCTGCGAGCTGGTCGGACTCGACCCCGACTGGTATCGCGACATCTTTCCCGCGCTCGACAACTCGGCGCTGCTCGAGCTCGACTTCCCGTACGAGGGAGAGTCGGATTGGCCGGGACGCGCGCGCATCCTCGGAATCAACGTGCCGCCCATATCCCACGTACCCAGGGCGCAACTCCAGGCCGTTGACCCGGAGGCATCGCGGGAGTAGACAGAAACGACCGGCAAGGCGCCGTCATGATCGTGAGGAGTGGCACCGATGAGCGATTCGACAAGCATGACGAGTTCGATCATCCGCAGTCTCGGTCGGGCGAAGGGTCTGGACACCGCTGCGAAGACGGTCAGCGGCTGGGTGGATGCCGTGACGCATCCCACGTGGATAAAGAACGCGCTGTCGGGCTCGTGGCTCGGACATCAACTTCACCCCGTCCTCACCGACCTGCCGATCGGTGCGTGGGGAGCCGCCGTCGCTCTGGACCTCACCGGTGGAGAGCAGAGCGCCGATGCCGCACGTCGCCTCGTCGGACTCGGCCTCATCGCCTCCGCCCCGGCAGCGTTGTCGGGCGCATCGGACTGGTCGAGTACCAGGGGCGCCGACAAGCGGATCGGGTTCGTGCATGCGCTCATGAACGCGTCCGCATCGACGCTGCAGGCCGGATCGTGGCTGGCACGGCGCAGCGGCCATCGCCGTGCGGGAATCGCCCTCAGCGCCCTTGGCCTCGGACTCACACTGTCATCGGCGTATCTCGGAGGGCACCTGTCGTTCGTACGCGGCATCGGCGTCAATCGGACGGCGTTCCAGAGGCAGACTTCGTCGTGGACGGACGTCGCCGCCGACAGCGAGATCCTCGACGGCACGCTCACCAGGGTCGTCGTCGACGGCGTACCGGTCCTGCTCACGCGGCAGGCGGGCCGGCTGCACGCGATCTCGGCGGTGTGCACCCACGCGGGCGGTCCACTGGATGAAGGAACACTGGATGCCGACGGCTGCGTCACGTGCCCCTGGCACGGCAGCCGATTCCGCCTCGAGGACGGCGGCATCGAACGAGGTCCAGCGAGCGTGTCCGAGCCGATCTGGGCAGTCAGCGTGGATGACGGGCGCATCCTGGTGCGCTCACCTGAGGCCGCCTGACGGATCAGAGCGGCAGCTCGCCACGCGCCCGCGCAACGATGATGCCCCGTTGTGAGGTCGGGAAGCGTTCGAGCATCTCCCGCAACTGAGCTTCGTCGACATCGGCTCCGAACGCTTCGGCCCCTGGCTCCAGCATGATGCCGGCCGAAAGCGGCCCGGCCATCACGGGATCGAAGCCGAGATCGTTCACGAGAGCCGCGACGAGGGCGACGTCAACCGGGTCATCGCCGGCGATCGCGATCGCTTTGCGGCCGGCACTCCCGACGGGGCGCGCTTCATCTTCGAGGTCCTGATAGCCCATGTGGCTCAGTGCCTTGATGACGCGCGCTCCCACGAGATGTGCCTGCACGAGCTCGCTCGTCGAAGTGCGCGGATCACTCAGATCGTCGCGGATGCCGTCGGAGCCCCACCAGTAGTTCATGGCATCGATCACCACAGCGCCGTGCAACTGCTCCGCCGGGAGCATCCGATACCTGCCGAGCGGCAGAGCCAGGATCACAGCATCCGCCTCGGCGGCGATCATCGAGATCGTCCCCGCGGACGCGCCGATCGCTCTCATCGCCGGGGCGATGAGAGCGGGAGCGCCGGAGCCTGCGACGATGACCTGATAGCCGGCGGATGCCGCGAGCCGGGCGAGCACCGTGCCGAGGCGACCGGCGCCGATGATGCCGAGGGTCTGGATCGTGCGCTCTTCGCTCCCCACGTTGTCATCGTACGGCGTTCGACGCGAGGCGCTCGGCGCGAGGCGTCTCATGCTGGAAGCTGAGCCGCGTCAACGCATCAGTCGACAGAAAGTCTGTTGCGACGCACCTGACGGATCCGCACCGTGATCCAGACTGCAACAGCCACCACGACGACGGCGATGACGACCTTCTGGAACACGCCAGCGTAGTCCTCGACGACGTGCCAGTTCGCGCCGAGGAAGTACCCTGCGAGCACGAAGATGGTGTTCCAGATCGCGCTGCCGGCTGTCGTGAGGAGCGTGAACCGCAGCAACGGCATCCGTTCGATGCCCGCGGGTATCGAGATCAGACTGCGGAAGATCGGGATCATACGGCCGAAGAAGACCGCCTTCGATCCGTGGCGGCCGAACCATGCCTCCGTGCGTTCCACGTCTGCGACCTTGATCAGCGGCATCCGCTCGGCGATCGCGTACATGCGTCGTCGGCCGAGCCACGCGCCGATGCCGTACAGGGCGAGTGCCCCGACGACCGAACCCGCAGTCGTCCAGATCAGCACCTCGACGAGTCCGAGCGTGCCCTGCGCTGCGGCAAAGCCCGCGAGCGGCAGGATGACCTCGCTCGGCAGAGGAGGGAACAGATTCTCGAGGGCGATGGCGAGCCCGGCGCCGAAACCGCCGAGGGCCTCCATGAGGGCGACCGCCCATGCGGCGATCGTGTTCAGATTCTCGGCTCCGGCATCCATGCTCACCAGATTAGGAGACGGCGCCTGAGGATCTCCGCTGAGTCACGGGATGTTCACGTGCTGGCACGAAGGGCGTGGTCCGCGGCACCCAGCATCGTACGGCGTCGGCATACTCGGCGTACGCAGCGCCGAACCGCTCAGTGAGTGATGCCGGCCACCGCCATCGGATTGCGCACGAACCGATACGGCCCGGCGATCACCAGCCGTCTCGCGGTCGCCGACGGCAGCGAGTGCCCTCTCCGCGTGTCGACATCGCCACCGCCGACCAGATCCCCAGCGCGCTCGCCGCGAGGAACAGCACCAGGCCCGCCCATCGCACGGCATCCGGAAACGGCACATGCAGATTCCAACGACGTTCGATGACGGCGATGATCACGGGGAAGACCGTGAGGAACAGCCCCCAGAACACGACCACCTGCCCCGTCGTGCGCGCCACATGCGTCGACGTGGACGCAGCCGGCGCCAGACGGATCGCGAACGGTCCGAACAGGATCCACTCCGTCGCTGCCCGATCCTGCTCTTGCCTGCGGGCCGTAAGTTCATAGGCTGGAGCCATGGACAGGACGATCACGATCGCGGTGCCGGCACCGATTCCCCACGGGCACCGCATCGAGGTGGTCGAGCGGATCGACGATGCGGGGTCGCGATCCGTCGTCGTGGTGACCGACCTGGAGACCCGCATCCACTATCGGCAGGAATCATCGCATGCTTCGGATGCCGTGACCTGGACGGGCCGCGTCATCGAATGCGTCATCGCCCCGACGAGAGGTGGGGTGAAGACCATGCTCGTGGTCGATCCGACCGGCCCCGGCTCGGCGGAGGCCGACGTCGCGCTGCGCGGGGCGGATGCCGCAGCCGATGCCGCCAGGATCGAGGCGCTGCGCTGGGGCGGAGGAGACACCGTCCCCGCGCCGGAGCCGCCGCGCTTCTGGTGAGTCCGCGCTTCTGCGCTCAGCGGAAGTCGCGGGACCGATGTTCGATGCCGGTGCGCAGATCCTGGAACCCGTCGGCCAGCACGTTGATGACGCCCTCGGGAGAGCGCTCCAGCATTCCTCGTATGATCAGCGCCGGTGAGTCTCGCGCGACCCGTCGATAGCGATTCCAGACCCCGGTGGAGCAGACCACGTTGACGAGACCGTGCTCGTCCTCGAGGTTGAGGAACGTGACACCGGCCGCCGTCGCCGGACGCTGTCGGTGGGTGACGAGACCGGCGACCTCGATGCGCCGGCCCACCTCATGCTCGCGCAGCTGTGCGGCGGTGAGCACGCCCCGCTCGATCAGCGCGGAGCGGAAATGCGCCATCGGGTGGTCATCCGTGGAGACGCCGGTGGCGGAGAGATCGGCGGCAAGCTGCTCATAGCTAGTCTGATCGGTGAACAGCGGAGGCTGCACGGACACGGTCGTGCCCGGCAGGAAGCGGGCGCGATCCTCGGCGGCGGCGCCCGCGAGCCAGATCGCCTCCCGCCGCTTCAGCCCGAGGCATTCGAAGGCACCAGCCGTGGCCAGCGCCTCCAGCTGAGCGGATGTGGCATCCGTGCGCCGCACCAGGTCATGCAGGTCGCGATAGGGGCCGTTCTCCTCGCGTTCCGCGACGATGCGCTCGGCCATCGGCTTCCCGATCCCGCGCACCTCGCTGAGCCCCAGACGCACGGCGAAGGCTCCGTCACGACGGTGCGCTGCCGACTCATCCGGCGCATCGCGGTCGAAACGCGGCGGGTCCGGCTGCTCGTAGGCGAGGCAGGAGTCCCGGCCTGTGGGGCCGAGGGAATCCGACCTGTCTTCCGGGGACAGGGGCTCCAGGGAGTCGGTCGCCGCCGATGCGTGGAGGTCGGGCCTGCGCACCTCCACGCCGTGCCGCCTGGCATCGGCGGTGAGCGTCGACGCCGAGTAGAAGCCCATCGGCTGAGAGCGCAGGAGACCGGCGAGGAACGCGGCGGGGTAGTGCAGCTTCAGCCAGGAGCTGGCGTAGACGAGCAGCGCGAACGACAGCGAGTGCGACTCGGCGAACCCGAAGTTCGAGAACGCCTGGATCTGCTCGTAGATGCGATCGGACTGTTCATCGGAAAGCCCGTGCCGCGCCATGCCGGCGTACAGCTTGTCGCGGATGCTGTCGATCCGTTCCAGGCCGCGTTTGGAGCCCATGGCGCGCCGGAGCGTGTCGGCCTCGTCGGCCGTGCAGTCGCCGATCGTCGTGGCCATCTGGATGAGCTGCTCCTGGAAGATGGGGATGCCCAGGGTGCGCTCCAGAGCGGGCTTGAGGACCGGGTGCGGGTAGGGGATCTCCATCGGTGGCGTCGGAGCCTCACCGCGGGCCGCTCGCTGACGATTCTCCTCATCGATGCGGTCCTTCTCCATCTTGCGACGGACGAACGGGTGCACGGCACCGCCCTGGATGGGTCCGGGTCGGATGAGGGCGATCTGGATGGCGAGATCGTAGAAGCTGCGCGGCTGCAGTCGGGGGAGCAGCCCGATCTGCGCACGCGACTCGACCTGGAACACACCGATCGAATCGGCGCGGCAGAGCATGTCGTAGACCGCCGGCTCCTCCTTGGGGATCGTCTCCAGCCTCCACGTCTCCCCGGTGGAGGCGGCGATCAGCTCGAAGCAGCCCTGCAGAGCCGCGAGCATCCCCAGTCCCAGCAGATCGAACTTCACCAGACCCATCCAGGCGGCATCGTCCTTGTCCCACTGGATGACCGTGCGATTCTCCATCCGGGCGTGCTCGACCGGCACGACCTCTCCCACCGGGCGCGCGGTGAGCACCATCCCGCCGGAGTGGATGCCGAGATGCCGCGGCGCCTTCAGCACCTCGCCGGCGTACTCCAGCACCGTCTCGGGGATGTCGTGGCCGTCCACGGGCATGAGGTCGGCACCCCAGCCGTCGACCTGGCGCGACCAGGCGTCCTGCTGCCCTGGGGAGTAGCCCAGCGCCCTCGCCATGTCGCGCACGGCGTTCTTCGGGCGGTACTGGATGACGTTCGCGACCTGCGCGGCGCACTCGCGGCCGTACTCGCCGTAGACCCACTGGATGATCTCCTCGCGCCGGCCGGAGTCGAAGTCGACGTCGATGTCCGGCTCCTCCTCGCGAGTGCTGGCGAGGAAGCGCTCGAACGGCAGGCCGTAGAGGATCGGGTCGACAGCGGTGATGCCGAGCAGATAGCAGACCGCGCTCGCCGCAGCCGAGCCCCGCCCCTGGCACAGGATGCCGCGGCGCTTCGCCTCGGTGACGATGCCGTGCACGATCAGGAAGTAACCGGGGAAGTCCTTCTCCTCGATCACGTTCAGCTCGCGTTCGATCCTGGCCCGGCCGTCGTCGTCGAGTCGTGGATACCGAGCGGGAACCGCATCCCACACCAGTCGGCGCAGCCAGCTCATCGGAGTGTGCCCCTCCGGCACTTTCTGCCTCGGCAGGTCGGGCCTGGCACGGCGCAGCGGGAAGGCGGACTCCTCGGCGAGGAGAAGCCCGTGCGAGATCGCACCGGGGTAGCGCTGGAATCGGGCGGTCATCTCGGCGCCGCTGCGCAGATGTGCCGCGCCGTGGGAGGGCAGCCACCCGTCCAGATCGTCCATGCTGCGCACCGCTCGTATCGCCGACATGGCCTCTGCGAGCCCGGCGCGCTGCGGAGTCGCGTAGTGCACGTTGTTCGTCGCCACCACGGGGAGGCGGTGCGCAGCGGCGAGGTCGGCGAGGGCGTCGTTGCGACGGGTGTCCTGCGGATCGCCGTGGTCGAAGAGTTCGACGGCGATGCTGTCGCGGCCGAACAGATCGGCGAGGCGACGCAACGGCGTCGCGGCGTCGCCTGCCGCGAGCCCTCGGCGCACACCACCCTTGCGGCACCCGGTGAGGATCGTCCAGTTCCCGTCCGCGCTCGCCGCCAGATCATCGAGGTCGTAGACCGGGCGCCCCTTCTCTCCGCCGCGCAGCTGCGCCCTGGTGATCACTCCGGAGAGGCGGTGATAACCCTCGAGTCCGCGAGCCAGCACCAGAAGATGCTCGCCCGCGGGGTCGGGAACGCCGCCCTGCGGACCGGGGAGCCCGAGTGACAGCTCGGCGCCGAAGACGGTCTGCAGGCCGGTCTGCGCTCCGCGCTGCCCTTCGGCCTCAACCCTGGTCTTCATCAGGTCGGCGACCTCTGCGAACCTGGCGGCCCCGTAGAAGCCGTCGTGGTCGGTGATGGCGAGAGCCGTGAGTCCGAGCCGCGTGGCCTCGGCGAGCAGATCCTCGGCGGATGAGGCGCCGTCGAGGAACGAATACGACGTGTGGGCGTGCAGCTCGGCGTAGGGAACGGCGTCTTCGGGCGGCTCGACCGCCGGCGGAGGTGCAGTGACCCGGCGACGGCTGACCGGCCCAGGGTCGGGCCGTGGACGAGGCTCTGCCGGCTCGGAGGAGGGTGCTCGCCCGCTGAGCGTCTGCTCGAGCTCCTTCCGCGTCCGTGGAGGATTGTGCCAGCCCATCAGCGATACCTCCCTTCGACCCACCAGGAGTCGTCCTCCCAGAGCACCAGCCAGGCGCGCTGCGACTCGTCGACGATCTGCAGGCGCTGGGCGAGGCGGGCCTGGTCCTTGTCCCAGGCGCGCTCGCGCAGCGGCCATGGGCCCGCCCAGCTCGAGACCGCTGTCTCTTCGATCCATGCGGGGGCGGCGGAGAGCGTGCCACGCTCGTCCACCCGCGGCGGCGTGCCGTCTGCCGCAGTCACCCGTGCCGGCAACGGCGGGCTGAACACCTCGGACGGATACGGCGGAGGCAGGCTTCCCGGCCACGGCAGCGCGGCATCGCGTTCCGGTGGCACCTTGTCTCCCCAGGGTTGAAGCAGCTGCCGGTCGGACAGCCGGCGTCCGCCGACGATCACGGGGGTGACGACGCCGAGATGACCCAGCATCGCCTGCACTCGGGAGACGGCATGGTGCAGCCGCTGCTGGGGACCCTGCCCGAAGAGTCCTGGCTGATGGTGGGCGCTGTCATCGACCCTGGTCGGCACGATCCGCACCTCGGCGATGCCGGCCGGCGCGCGATCAGATTGCGCAGGGTCGGATTGCGCAGATTCGGATTTCGCGGGGGTGGAGAGCGACTCCAGCTGCCAGCGCACCCGATCGACCAGATCGCTCGCCTCGAAGGAGGTGGGGTGCAGCCACACCCGCGACGAGATCGCCCCGTCGTCGTCGGTCAGATCGATCCGCACTTCGGTGCACACCTGCGAGAGCTCGGCGAGAGCCGCGGTCACGGCATCCGCTGTCTGGCGCACTGCGAACGCCACCTGATCTGCCTGCTCGAGGGGCGTCTCGAACACGATCTCGCGTGCGAGCTCGGGCTCGGGATGCTGCGGCACCAGTGGCCTGGAATCGGCACCGGATGCCAAGGCATGCAATCTCGCCCCTCGTTCACCCAGTCTGTCGCGGATGTCGGTCTCGGCGAGGGCGGCGAACTCCGCAAGGGTGCGGATGCCCAACCGTTCGAGCAGCGCGGTGACCTCCTCGTCTCCCAGCGCCTGCACGGGGAGAGGGGCGAGGAACTCCCGCGAGCCACCGGGGGCCACGACGAGGGCAGGCGCCGCGAGGCGGGCGGCCTGCTCTGCCGTGAAGAGCCCATCGGCGATGGCCGCGCGAGTGCCAGGGTGGTCGTGCTCGGCGAGGGCTTCAATGAGGCGCAGGGCCGCCTGCTCCTCTCCGCCGTAGTATCGGGCGGCTCCGCGGGCACGCAGCGCGGCAAGGCCAGGGCGCAGCGGCTGAACGCCGGGCACCAGCTCTTCCAGCAGCCGCAGCACCGGCAGGAAGGCCCGCTCATCACGGCGGGGGTCTGCGGGGATGAGTCGCAGCGCAGGGGAGCGGGTCTGCGCGAGTCGGCGGCGCTGGCCGCGCCGCACACCCTGCGCCCTGGCTGATGCCGAGCATGCGATCACGATGTTCGATTGCACGACGGCGACCGGCTCTTCTGCGGGTGGCGCTCCGAGCGCTGCGCGCACCGGCCAATCCGGCAGCCACAGCACGAGATGACGAGGAGGCATGCTCATCCGGCCACCGCCCACTGATCGGATTCGGCATCGACCGTCTGAGGGACGGGCGCGAGCAGCGGCGCCACCGGACGCAGCGGTGCCGGCGCGGCATCCACACGGCCGAGGGAAGTCGGCATCCGCACCCGCACCCGACTCGGAGCCTCATGCCGCCGCCCCGATGCGCGCAGGGTCACGGTGCGATCGGCGAGGAGCCCCCAGCCGGAGCCCAGGCCGTGCCACTCGGTCTCCTCCACGCGGATCGTCGCCTCGCTCTGCGGCCAGGGCGCCGTGACCAGCAGTGTGCAGCCGCGATCGCGCAGGCGCGCGTTCAGCCGGGCGATGTCTGCATCGGCGACCCTGCTGCGCGGATGCACCGCGATGAGAGGGATCACCTCGGAGAGTGCAGTGGCGACCGTGAGCCAGCGGGGGCCCGGATCGGGCACGAGGACGAGACGTTCCAGCTCGACGCCGAAGCCGGCCATCGCCTCGACCCCGATCGTGGGCATGCCGATGATCGCGCACCACGACCCCTTCTGCGAAGGAGCGGCGAGCAGAGCACCCAGAAGACTCGGCGAAGGGGAGAGGGAGTAGGAGGAGCCGACCCGCAGCCCTGGATCGGGCAGGAGGCCCTCCAGCGCGGGATCGAGGGGAAGGAAGGGCACATCGCTTCGTCGCCGCTGCATGCGGGCGATCTCGCCGCGCAGGCGGTGCACCTCCTGCGCGCGGGAGGCTGTGCTCTCGCGAGAGCCGTCGCCCTCGCGGGAGAAAGCGGAGGGGGCGAAGAGTGCTGTGCCCATGCATCCATCCTCGAACTTATATACGAATAAAGCAAGTGAGGCTCTCATGCTAGTTCGCACATCCGACACCGGGTTTCGCGCTACCTTTGACGCATGCAGATCGAGTTCGAGAGTCCGGTCACGCGCTGGGACAAGCGCGTGGAGTCGTGGTACTTCGCGACCCTGCCTGAAGAGCTCTCGCTGGAGCTCCGCGAACTGCCGGCGCCGAAGCGGGGCTTCGGCTCATTGCGCGTGCAGGCCAGGATCGGCGCGTCCATCTGGCGGACATCGATCTTCTTCAGCGACAACGCGTTCGTACTGCCGCTGAAGAAGGCGATCCGCGACGCGCAGGGCATCGAAGAGGGCGACATGCTCACGGTCGATCTCGACATCATCGATCTCTGAGACGCCGGAGTGCGCCGCTGGACGCAGGTTATCCACAGGCCCCACCCACGGCATCCGCCGTTCTCGTAGCCTTCGGGCATGCCTTCCGCCGTGGTGCCGTACGACGTGATCGTCGTGCTCGTGCACATCGCACTGATCGGTATCGGCATCTGGCTGCTCGTGATCGACGCGCGCACCCACCGGCTGCCGAACCGGATCGTGCTGCCGACGCTGGCGGCAGCGCTGGCACTGGTGGGCATCGACGCACTCGTGACAGGGCAGAGCGGCCCGCTGATCGGCGGTGTGATCGGAATGCTGGTGCTCGGCGGCATCTACGCCGTACTGCGCGCCACGAGCAGAGGCGGGATCGGCGGGGGCGACGTGAAGCTCGCGGCGGTGATCGGTCTGGTGCTGGGCTGGCACGGCTGGCAGGCGCTCGCCGTCGGCGCGGCATCAGCCTTCGTGCTCGGGGCGCTCTACGCCCTCGTCCTCATGGCGCTGCGCCGGGCGGACCGCTCCACCCGCATCGCGTTCGGGCCCTGGATGATCATCGGCGCGGTGCTCGGTATCGCCCTGGCTTGAGCACCACGCCGCGCACTCAGGACTATGGTGAGCACATGGCAATCGCACGACTTCACGACGGCCCGCTCGACGGGCAGATCCTTCCGCTCGAAGACATCGAGCAGGACCGACTGATCGCACCGTACGGCGCGACCCAGGTCATCTACCGACGAGGCACCGCAGCCGCAGCCAACACCGGCGCGAGCGACGGGCCCACCGAGGTCGGGTTCTGGTTCGTCGAGTCGGGTGACGACATCACGCCGACCGACGACTGAAGCACCGACGACTGAAGCACCGACGACTGAAGCACCGATGATTGAAACCAGTGACGACTGAGCCCTCTCGCACGGTAGAGGTCGAGCGCAAGTACGACGTCGACACCGCCACGCCTCTGCCCGTCTGGGATGCGATCCCGGGTGCGGATGCCGTGACCTCCGGCGAGCACCGCGCCCTCGACGCCGGCTACTTCGACACGGCGGATGCCGCCCTGTCGCGTGCCGGCGTGGCGCTGCGCCGCCGTACCGGCGGCCCGGACGAGGGGTGGCACATCAAGGGTCCGCGCGAAGGCGACGGACGCCTCGAGCTCGGCTGGCCGCTCGGCGACGCCGATGTCGTGCCGGATGCCGTGACCACTGCCATCGCGCGATGGACGACCGAGCCGCTCACCCCGCTCGCTCGCATCCGCAATGACCGCACGGCCTTCCTGCTCACCGGGCCAGGAGGCGTCGTCGCCGAGTTCGTCGACGATCACGTGCGCGCCACTGATCTCCGCTCCGGGGCAGAACGCGAATGGCGGGAATGGGAGATGGAGCTGGGGCCCGCCGCTCCTGCGGACGCCGCAGGACGAGAGGCGTTCTTCACCGCGGTCGAGGCCGCCGTCTTCGCCGCCGGCGGCAGGCATGCGGCATCCGGGTCCAAGCTCGCCCGCGCACTCGGCTTCTGAGCGCAAGCCCCTTCCCCGCGAAGGTCGTGTCGTGCTTGAGCGACACACATGACGCCATCCGCTGTGCTGCGCTCCATCCAGACGATCGTGCCGGAGACGGTGCTGGTGCAGGAGCAGGTGCGAGATGTCTTCGCCGCGCAGCCGGAGCTCAGTCGCCTGGCCAAGCGCATCGTCTCGGCATCGTTCAACGGATCGGGCATCGACACCAGGCACACCGTGCTGGAGGAGCTGTCCTTCTCCGCTGATGTCGCCACGCCCCAGTTCTTCGACCGTGACAGCGGCCTGCTGCTCGAGCCGGGAACGAAGGCGCGCAACGAGGTGTACATCCGCGAGGCGGGGCGGCTGTTCGTCGAGGCCGCCAGACGCACGCTCGAGGCCGACCCCGACATCACCGCCGCCGATGTCACGCACGTCATCACGGTCTCGTGCACCGGGTTCTACGCGCCGGGTCCCGACTACGAGATCGCCCGCGCTCTCGGGCTGCGAGACGGTGTGCGCCGCCAGCACTTCGGCTTCATGGGCTGCTACGCGTCGATGCCTGCGCTGCGAGCTGCGAGCGAGTTCTGCGCCGGGGATCCGGATGCCGTGGTTCTGGTGGTCAGTGTCGAACTGTGCACGCTGCACCTGCGCTCCACCGACGACCCGGACATGATCGTCGCGACCTCGCTGTTCGCGGACGGCGCGGCAGCCGGACTCGTCACGTCTCGGAGCTTCGAGTCCGAGGTCGCCGGCTTCGCTCTCGACCGCTTCCACACCGGCATCATCCCGGAGGGCAAGAAGGACATGGCGTGGACGATCGGCGACCACGGGTTCGAGATGGTCCTGTCGACGGCTGTTCCGCAGCTCATCGGCGATCACATCCACGACGCGCTCAGGCCGCTGTACGCGCCGGAGGAGGCGTTGGCCGAGGCGTTCGCGGACGACTCGATCGGCGAGCGCATCGCGCACTGGGCGATCCATCCCGGCGGACGCAGCATCGTGGATCGGGTGCAGGAGAAGCTGCTCCTCTCAGATGCTCAGATGGTGCCGGCCAGAGAAGTGCTGCGGGAGTACGGCAACATGTCCAGCGCGACGGTGCTGTTCGTCATGCGCCGGATCCTGGACGAGGGGGCGCAGGACGGGGAACGCGTCGCGGCGATGGCATTCGGGCCGGGGCTCACGGCCGAATGCGCGCTGATGACCGTGGTCGCACCGGGGAGTCATGAGAGCTGACCTCTCGGTGCGCGCCGTCGATGCACGTGAGCTGATGGACGATCCGGATGCGGATGCTCGGATGCTGGAGCGCACCTACGAGCGCTTCCCGCTGATCAACGCGGTCGTCTCGCGGTGGCGGACCGTGTACCGACGTGACATCCGTCCGTTGGCACGACAGCGGTCGATCAGGGTTCTCGACGTCGGCGCCGGCGGCGGGGATGTGTCTCGTGCGCTCGCCGACTGGTCGCGCAGAGACGGGCTGGCGGTCGACGTCACCGCGTTGGATGCTGATGCGAGAGCCATCCGGTGGGCGCGCAGTCGTGGCGGCGGAGTGGAGTATCGATGCGCGTACACGAGCGAGCTCGTGGATGCCGGTGAGACGTACGACGTCGTGATCTCGAACCATCTGCTGCACCATCTGAGCGGTGCAGAACTGACGGCGCTGATGCGGGATTCTGCCGCGCTCATACCCCACGGCGGTCTCGTCATCCATCGCGACATCGCCCGCAGCACACTCGCGTATCTGGCCTTCGCCACTGGCACTCTGCCGTTCGCGGGGAATCTGCTCTCCGACTCCTTCATCCGCGCCGACGGGCTCACCAGCATCCGTCGCGCGTACACGCCCGCTGAGCTCTCCGCCGTCGTCCCCAGCGGATGGCAGGTGCGGACCGCCCTTCCCGCGCGGATCGAGTTGCGGTACGAGGTGGCAGATGCCGGATCATGACGTCGTGATCGTGGGCGCCGGCCCGGTCGGTCTGCTGCTGGCGTGTCTGCTGGCTCAGGACGGGATCGATGTCTCCGTGTACGAGCAACGGGAGGCAGGAGATGACCGTTCCAGGGCGATCGGGATCCATCCTCCGGGCGGCGCAGCCCTCGACGCGGTGGGTGTGGGTGAGGAAGCCAGACGCCACGCGTTGGCGCTGGACGGGGGCGACGTGCTCAGCGGCGGTCGAGTGCTCGCGTCGGTCTCGTTCACGGAGCGCCAGCGGGTGCTGATCCTCCCGCAGCACCGCACGCATGCGCTGCTCTCGGCGCGGCTCGCCGACGTGCGATCGGATGCCGTGCGCCTCGGCCACGTCGTGAGCGACGTTCGAGATGAGGGAGAGGTCGTGCGCCTCGTGGTCGAGGCCGGTGGGGTGGCGCGCGAGGCCACCGCATCCATCGTCGTCGCGGCGGACGGGGTGCGCAGCACGATTCGTCGCAGCCAGGGCATCCCATGGCATGAACGGCCGGGAAGCGGCTCGTACGCGATGACGGACATCGCCGATGAGGAGCCGAGCACGAGAGTGCACCTGTACTGCGAGTCGCGCGGAATCGTGGAGTCCTTCCCGCTGCCGGAGGGACGAAGGCGATGGGTCGTGGCGGATCCGCACGAACGACTGCACGATGGAGCCGCGTTCGCGCAGGAGGTGGAGGAGCGCACCGGCATCCGAATCGATCGGACGACGGAGGTCGTGCCCACTGCGTTTCGCGCGCAGCAGCACAGGGCGACGCGCGCAGCCGCGGGCCGTGTGGTGCTGCTCGGCGATTCACTGCACGAGACCAGCCCGATCGGCGGACAGGGCATGAACCTCGGCTGGAGCGGCGCGCGACAGCTGGCGGCAGCCATCGAGAGGTCGCTGCGCGGCGAGGTCCCCGATTTCAGCGCGTACGAACGACGCGCGCTGCGCTCTGCCGCGCGGGCTCAGCGACGTTCATCGTTCTACATGACGATGGGACAGCCCTCGCACGGTGCCGCTCTGGGGGCCCGCAACATGGTGATCAGAGCACTCGGCTCGCCGCCGCTGCGCCGCGGCGCTGCGGATCTGATCACGATGCGCGGCCTGTGAGCGCGCCCGTGATCGACCGGCCGTCAGTCCGGCTGCGGCGGCCGGGCATCCTGCTCGCCATGACGCGGCCAGCGGGCCATCGCCCGCTCCGCCATCGCCGTGATGGTCAGGGAGGGATTCACACCGGGGTTGGCCGGCACGGCGGCGCCGTCGACGACGTGCAGCCCCGGGTATCCCCAGATGCGGTGGTACGGATCGACGACGCCACGTTCGGTGGACTCGGAGACGATCGCGCCGCCGAGGAAGTGCGCTGTCAGCGGGATGCCGAAGACCTCTGGCCAGGAGCCGCGGGCTTCGGTGCGCACGCCGCCCTCCTTCTCGAGTCGCGCCGCGATCGCACGAGCGGCGCGGTGGGCCCCTGGCAGGTAGGACGGGTTCGGCTCGCCCTCGCCCTGCGCACTCGTCAGCCGGTACCGGCCGAAGCGCCGCTTCACGGAGAGCGTGAGTGAATTGTCGGCGGTCTGCATGACGAGCGCGATGATGCCCCGCTCGCTCCAGCGGCGCAGTGAGCCGAGTCGGAGAGTGGTGAGGGGAGCCCGGAGCGTCTGCACGATGAGCGCCCCGAGCCGCGAGATGAGAGGACGGCCACCGTCGACGAGCCCGGTGGCCAGCATCCCCATCAGGTTCGAGCCTGGACCGTATCGCACGTTCTCGACGTGAGTGCGCTCGTCGACGTGGAACGAGGTCGTGATCGCGACACCGTGCGCGAGGCCGACCTCCTCCGGGACGGCGACCGAGATGGCGCCGTCCAGCGCCTCGGAGTTCGTCCGGGTGAGGTGACCGAGGGATTCGGACAGACGGGGGAGCGAGCCGGTCGCCTTCATCCGGTGCAGAAGGGACTGCGTGCCCCAGGTGCCGCCGGCGAAGACGACCTGCTCGGCGGTCACGGTTCTCGGGCGCCGGATCCAGGCTCCGCTGCGCACCGTCGTCACGGCGTAGCCGCCGCCGTCGAGAGGCTTCACGTCGACGACCGTGCGCAGTGGTTCGATCACCGCGCCGCGCTTCTCCGCGAGCGCGAGGTAGTTCTTGGCGAGCGTGTTCTTCGCGCCCACCCGGCAGCCCACCATGCAGTTGCCGCAGAGCGTGCAGCCGGTGCGGGCCGGCCCTTCGCCCGAGAAGTAGGGGTCGGGTGCGGTCACGCCCGGCTTGCCGAAGTAGACGCCGACCGGCGCATGACGGAAGGTGTCGCCCACACCGAGATCCTCGGCCGCCCCGGCCATGATCCGCTCGACCGGTCCGGTGTGCGGGTAGCGCTCCACGACGCCCAGCATCCGCCGAGCCGTCGCATAGTGCGGATCGAGCTCCGTTTCCCAGTCGAACCCGCCCGGCCAGTGCCCGTCGACGAAGAATTCCTCGCCCGGCCGGTAGAGGGTGTTGGCGTAGTTGAGTGATCCACCGCCGACGCCGGCCCCGGCGAGGATCATGACGTGCGGCAGTTTGTGGATGCGCTGCACCCCGAAGCATCCGAGGACGGGAGCCCACAGATAGCGCCTGACATCCCACGCCGTCTTCGCGAAGTCATCGTCGGCGAAGCGGCGACCCGCCTCGTACACGTGCACCCGATACCCCTTCTCGACCGATCGCAGGGCGGCCACAGAGCCTCCGAAGCCGGAGCCGATGATCACGACGTCGTGATCGAAGCGTTCATTCATCGATGTGCCTTTCGCGTGGCGGAATCCGCCTGATCGTCGTCGATCGGGGGAAGCAGGATCTGCAGAGCTCCTGAAAGCGTAACGATGCGCACGCTCTCCGAGCCGACGCGCTCGCCGTCGGCGTACACGACGAGTCCGGGGGCGGACACCTCGACCTCGGCGGCGCGCAGGGTCGTCACCTCCGGCAGCTGCACGTGCGTGCCGCGCAGCAGCCGGGGGAGAAGGCGGATGAGCTTCATCCTGCCCACCGGCGCGATGTGCACGACGTCGAACACGCCGTCGTGCGGGTCTGCCAGCGGACAGACCGGCATCCCGCCGCCGTAACTGCGGGTGTTGCCGACAGCGATCAGCGTGCCGTGCGAGAGCGGGCTATCGACGCCCTCGGCGCGCAGGGCGAATGCCATGGGCTTCAGACGGATCAGCTCGATGATCATCGCCAGGTAGTAGCGGGCGCGCCCGCGCGGCCAGCGGAGCGTGTTGGTGCGTTCGCTGACCTTGGCGTCGAAGCCGAGCGCGGCGACAGTGAGGAACAGCGCGGTGCCGTCAGGGCAGACCGCCTCTCCGACGTCGAGGGCTCGGGGAACGCCATGGGCGGCGGCCGAGACTGCGACCGCTGCGGACTCGGCCGACCCGAACGGTATGCCGAGAGCCCGCGCGAGGTCGTTGCCGGTGCCGGCCGGTACCAGCACGAGCGGAATCCCGGTGCCGACGAGCACGTCCAGGACGATGGCCAGAGTGCCGTCGCCGCCGACGATGACGAGGACGTCCGGCCGCGTGGCGACGGCCTCGCTCGCGAAGAGACGGGTCTCGGCCGTCGATGAGCCGGTGCGCACGGTCACGCGGACGTCGAGTTCACGCAGACGGGCGATGGCAGCGTCGCGGGCCGAGGCGCCCCTGCCACGCCCCGCCTCGGGATTGGCGAGAACGAAGACGTGCTTCACGTCAGCTCCTCTTGTCCGAGGTGGGCGTCGGCAGCAGCGCGCCGGGGTTCATGATCCCGGACGGGTCGAGCTCGTCCTTCACGGCGCGCAGCATCCGGATGCCGCCGTCACCGACCTCACGTGCGAACCAGGGCGCGTGGTCCCTGCCCACGCCGTGGTGGTGACTGATCGTGCCGCTGTGGGCGAGGATCGCGTCGTTCACACGTGATTTGATCAGAGCCCATTGTTCGAGCACGTCGCCGCGCAGATTGCCGATGATCGTGAAGTACAGCGCCGCGCCGGTGGGGTAGATGTGGGAGATGTGGCACATGACGAGTGACTTCGAGTCCTGTGCGGCGAAGCCGGAACGGATGGCTTCGGTGACAGCGGCCTTCAGCCCGGGGAGATCGGCCCAGGTCGTCGCAGTCTCCAGCGTCTCGCAGAAGGCGCCATGATCGAGCAGCGCGTCGCGCAGGTAGGGGGCACCGAACCGTCCGCGAGCCCATTCCTCCGCCGGCGCGGGACCGGTCGAGCGTCCGCCGGCCTCGGTGAGCACCCGTGCCGTGAGCTCCTGACGCGCGGCGACGACCGCAGCGTCGCCTTCGAAGACGGTGATCGCGCCGCATCCCTTCGACAGCGCCTTGCCGACGCGGCCGTGCTGCGCGAGTCCGATACCGGTCTCGGCCTCATCCGACAGACGGATGACAGTGGGCCCTGTGCCGAGCTGCGCGACGCGGCGGAGCGCATCTGTGCCGGTCGCGAAATCGGGGAACGTCCATCCCTCGTATCGGCGCGCTTCGGGCAGCCGATGCACGCGGACGGTCAACTCGGTGATGACGCCGAGCGTGCCCTCCGCTCCGAGGAAGAGGCGCATCAGGTCGGGGCCGGCCGCGGATCCGGGCGATCCGCCGAGGCTGACCTCACCGGTCGGCGTCGCGACGCGCAGCGCGGTGACCATCGCGTCGAAGCGACCGTTGCCGGCGGAGTTCTGGCCGGACGAGCGGGCCGACGCGAAGCCGCCGAGGGTCGCGTAGAGGAAGCTCTGCGGAAAATGCCCGAGTTCGAACCCGTGCGCCGTGAGCAGACGCTCGGCCTCCGGCCCGGTCGTCCCTGCGAGGAAGCGGGCTTCACCGCTGACCTCGTCGAAGTGCAGCAGGCCGCTCAGACCTCGCAGGTCCAGGGATATGACAGCCCGGTGCGCACCGCGTTCCGGCGCGAGAGCGCCGACGACGCTCGTCCCGCCGCCGAAGGGGACGACGGCGATGTCGTGCTCTGACGCGAAGCCGAGCACCCGGACGACTTCATCGTGATCGCGTGGCGAGACGACTGCGTCGGGGGTGGCCTGATGTGCAGTACGCAGGCGCAGGAGATCGGGCGTGGACCGGCCACCTGAATGCCGGATGCGGCTCTCGTCATCCGTGTGGACGGCGTCCTCGCCGATCATCGCGGCCAAGCCCGACCGATCCTCGTCGGTGAGAGCGGAGGGGGCAACGATCGCGTCGGAGAGCGCGGCGGGCGGCTCAGGTCGGCGGATGCGCCCGAGGATCCTGGGAAGCAGAGCGCGCACGGCCAGCGGAAGATCCTTGGCCAGTGCCGGGTCGCCCCAGCCGTTCCAGCTCGTCGTCGAGGCCGGTGTAGTCTCCGTCGTCATGCGTTACAGTGTGACAGATCATGGAAGATCGTCAAGCGCTCGCGGTGTCAGTGAGCGAATCCACAATCCCCGTCTGGGATGAGGTCGACGCACGGCTGCTCGACGTGGCATCCGATCTCATCGCCTCTCGCGGCACCGGTGGATTCACCATCGCGGAGCTGGCCCGTGACGCGCGAGTGAGCAGGCCGACCATCTACCGCCGGTGGGCGGGGACGGATGAGGTGGTGCGCGCTGCCCTGCTCAGGCAGACGGTGTCGATCATCGAGAGGATGTCGTCCGATGTGCGTACCGGACACGAGCTCGTCGCAGAAGTGATGCGCTTCTCCGGGCTCTTCCGCGACGATCGGGTCTTCGGGCGGCTGCTGGATCGCGAACCGGAGGTGTTCACCCAGTACAGCCTCGAGCGGATCGGCTCGAGCCAGCGCGCCATGCTGCGCTGGCTGGAGCATGCGATCGCACGGGGACAGGCCGACGGTACCGTGCGCGAGGGCAGCCCGGGCGACATGTCGGTGATGCTGCTGCTCATCGTGCAGTCCGCCGTTCTCTCCCGCCAAGCTGTCTCCTCGCTGATCGGCGCGTCGGAATGGCATCGTGAGCTCACTCGCGCCGTGGAGGGGTATCTGCTGCCATGACCACCGGAAATGCAGGAGAGGCCCCCGGGGCCGGCGTCAGGGCCTCGTCGATGTTGAACACGCGCCGACGGATGCGGGAGCTGGAGACGCTCGCAGAAGGCGGTGAGATCGATCTGCTGGTGATCGGCGGCGGTGTGACCGGCGTCGGAGTGGCACTGGATGCGGCCAGCCGCGGACTCTCCGTCGTGCTCGCCGAGGCGCACGATCTCGCCTTCGGCACGAGTCGCTGGAGCTCGAAGCTCGTCCACGGCGGGCTGCGCTACCTCGCCTCAGGCGACCTGGCGGTTGCCCGGGAGAGCGCGGTCGAGCGCCACCTGCTGATGACGCGCATCGCGCCGCATCTCGTCCGGCCGCTGCCGCAGCTGCTTCCCTTCGTGGAGGGTGTCTCGTTCAGGCAGCGCACGATCGGGAGTATCGGCTTCTTGCTCGGCGACGGGCTGCGCCGCATCGCCGGGACGCCCGGTGCCGTTCTGCCTCGTCCGCATCGAGCGTCGGCGGGGGAGGCCGTCGCCATGTTCCCCGCGGTGAGTCGCAGCGGCCTGCGCGGCGGGATGGTCGCAGCCGACGGCCAGCTGATCGACGACGCACGACTCGTCACGGCGATCGCCCGTACCGCAGCCGCTCACGGTGCGACGATCCTCACCCGGACGCGCGTGACGGATGTCGGCGGAGACGGTGCCACTCTCGAGGACGCGCTCGGCGGCGGCTCGGTGCGCGTGCGCGCCAGGGTCGTCGTGAACGCCGCGGGTGTGTGGGCAGGGCAGCTCGACACCGACATCCGCCTCCGACCCAGCAGGGGAACGCACATCGTCCTCGATGCAGCGGCGCTGGGAAATCCGACCGCCGCGCTCACCGTGCCGCACCCCGGATCGATCAGCCGTTACGTGTTCGCGCTGCCCACCCAGCTCGGACGCGTCATCGTCGGCCTCACCGACGTCGATGCCCCCGGCCTGATTCCGGATGTGCCGTCTCCCACCGGTGACGAGATCGACTTCCTGCTTGCCACGCTGTCGCGGGCGCTCGAGCGTCCGCTGAGCCGCAGCGACGTCCGCGGCTCCTTTGCCGGGCTGCGCCCGCTCGTCGAGTCCGGTGCGGACGATTCGACTGCGGACATCTCCCGTCGCCACCGCGTCGAGGTGTCGTCGAACGGCTCTGTCAGCATCCTCGGCGGCAAGCTGACGACCTACCGCGCCATGGCGAAGGATGCCGTCGACCTCGCCTGCAGGCATGCGGGACTCGACGACCCCGGATGCCGTACCGATCGTCTTCCGCTCGTCGGAGCCCCCGGCTCGCCGGTGCCGATCGCTGACCCTGTCGCCTCGCGTCGTTCGTCGGCCACGCTCCGCTCGCGGTATGGCGCGGAGGCGGCAGCGGTTCTCGCCGCCAGCGGCTCCGGCGGCGCCGAACGCGTGGCTGACGGTATCCAGGTCATCCGTGCGGAGGTGGCCTTCGCTGTGCGCGCGGAAGGGGCGCTCGACGCAGACGATGTCCTCGACCGCCGCACCCGTATCGGACTCGTCCCGGAGGACCGGGCGGCCGCCGCCGGCGTCGTATCCGAAGTCGTCGCCGAGACGCTCGCAGCTCTGCGACCTCAGTAGGGATTTCGACTCGCGCGCCTTCGGCGGGCTCGCTCAATCTTGAGCCGAAGGGGACTCAACGCTGCTTCGCAGCATTGAGTCCCCTCGACTCAAAAGTTGATCATGTGACCTGCGAGGCCGTGGAAGCCCTCCTGCAGCGCCTCCGACAGCGTCGGGTGCGTGTGCACGTTGCGCGCCAGCTCGAGAGCCGTGAGGTCCCACTTCTGCGCGAGCGTCAGCTCGGGGAGAAGCTCGGAGACGTCGGGGCCGATCATGTGCGCGCCGATGAGCTCGAGGTGCTCGGCATCCGCGATCAGCTTGACGAAGCCGACCGGCTCGCCGAGACCGTGCGCCTTGCCGTTCGCCATGAAGGGGAACGTCGAGACCTTGATCTCGCGGCCCTCGTCCTTGGCCTGCTGCTCGGTGAGGCCGAACGAGGCGACCTGCGGCGAGCAGAACGTCGCGCGCGGCATCATGCGGTAATCGCCCAGCGTCTGCGTCTCGGCTCCGCCGATGGTCTCGGCTGCGACGACGCCCTGCGCCTCGGCGACGTGCGCGAGCTGCAGCTTCATCGTGACGTCACCGATCGCGTAGATGCCGTCGACGTTCGTCTTCATGTGGTCGTCGATGTCGATCGCACCGCGCTCGGTGAGCTTCACGCCGGTCTTGTCGAGACCGAAGCCTTCGACGTTCGGTGCGAAGCCGACCGACATGAGCACCTTGGCGGCTTCGATCGAGGCCTGGTGGCCATCCTTGCCGGTGTAGGTGACCGTGACGGACGAGCCGTTGTCGACGACCTTCTCCACCTTCGTGGAGGTCAGGATGTCGACGCCGTAGTTCTTGTAATGCTTCGTGATCTCCTTCGACACGTCGGCATCCTCGTTGGGGAGTGCGCGATCGAGGAACTCGATGATCGTGACCTTGACGCCGTAGTTCGTCAGCACGTAGGCGAACTCCATGCCGATCGCGCCGGCGCCGACGATGACGATCGACTCCGGAAGTTCGCGGCTGAGGATCTGCTCCTCGTAGGTGACGACGTTCTCGCTGAGCTCGACGCCCGGCAGCAGGCGCACCTTGGAGCCAGTGGCGATGATGACGTTGTCGAAGGTGACCTCTTCGGTCGTGCCGTCGGTCTTGGCGACCGAGATGGCCTTCGGACCGGTGAAGGTGCCGCGCCCGTCGAACTCGGTCACCTTGTTCTTCTTCATCAGGAAGTGGATGCCCTTGACCCGGCCGTTGGCGACCTCGCGCGAGCGGTCGAACGCCTTGCCGAAGTCGATCGTGAACTCACCGGAGATGCCGAAGAACTCGGCCTTGTGGTTCAGAGTGTGGGCGAGCTCAGCATTCTTCAGAAGAGCCTTGGAGGGGATGCAGCCGACGTTGAGGCAGACACCGCCCCAGTACTTCTCTTCGATGACCGCGGTCTTCAGACCGAGCTGTGCGCTGCGGACTGCGGCGACGTACCCGCCGGGGCCCGCGCCGAGGATGACGACGTCGAAATGTGGCATGTCTAAATCCTATCGCTCTGCAGGGTCGTCGGAACCGGCCGGGGGCGTAGATCCCCGCTGAGGTCGGAGCGATCGGGGGCGGGAACGTCGAACTGTGAGGGTGCGTACAGTCTCAGCATAGGAAACGTCGATGTGCGGGCGCTGTCTCGTACAGACCCTCCCGGCGGCGGCGCGGGATCAGTTAGTCTGGACAGCGAGGAGGGCAACCGTGACAGACAACAACAGCCGATCGGCAGGCGACGCAGCCATTCACCGCGACGGCGAGCAGAGGCACGACGCCACACAGACATTCGGACACGACTCCGACCTGTCCTTCGTGCCCTTCGGCGCAGAGCTCACCGATGTCGAGCAGGCAGCGATCGGCGCGCTTCCTGCCGGGTCAGCATTGCTGCTGGTCCGCTCTGGCGCGCTGGCAGGTGCTCGCTACCTCCTCGACACCGATGTCACCACGATCGGGCGTCACCCTGAGGCCGACATCTTCTTCGACGATGTCACCGTCTCACGCCGTCACGCGGAGATCACCCGGTCAGGCAGCCAGTTCGAGATCATCGATCAGCGTTCGCTCAACGGCACATACGTCAACGGTGAGCGCGTCGACCGCAGCACGCTCGCGAACGGCTATGAGCTGCGCGTCGGCAAGTTCCGACTGAACTTCTTCGCCTCGACCGCCGACCTCCCGGCGGCGAACGACTGATGGTGGCACTTCACGCCCGCGATCGCTCTGCGTCCGCGGGTCTTCTGAGTATCGGTCAGGTACTCGCCCGCCTCACGCCCGAGTTCCCCGATCTCTCCTCCAGCAAGCTGCGCTTCCTCGAGGTGCAGGGCATCGTCAGCCCGTCGCGCACAGAGTCGGGCTATCGCAAGTTCTCGCAGGCGGACATCGATCGACTCCGGCTCGGACTCACACTGCAGCGCGACCACTACCTGCCGTTGAGCGTGATCCGCGAGCAGCTGGATGAGGCAGAGGCAAGCGGCGACGCGGCGACGGCGTTCACGCCGCCGCCGTCCATCACCCCTGCGCCCCGGCGCTACCGACGCGATGAGTTGCTCTCGGCAGCCGGCGCAGGACCTCAGATCCTGAACGACGCCATCAGCACCGGCATCATCGTGGCGGCGGAGAACTACCCGGAGGCGACGGTCACACTGCTGCGCAGTCTTGTCGCGCTCGACCGCCACGGAATCGAACCGCGGCACCTGCGCACCCTGCGCCAGAGCGCGGAGCGCGAGGTCTCGCTGATCGAATCCGCGATGTCGGCACTCCTTCGGCGAACGGATGCCACCTCCCGCGGAAAAGCGCGCGAGATGGCTCCGGAACTGGCCACGAAGATCGACGAAGTGCGTTCGCTCTTCGTCAAGGAAGCGCTCACCCGAGTGCTTTCGTAACGAACTGGTTGCGACACACCTTCGCCGATGGGCGGATGTCATTGCCGGCGCCGGGGCACTGCTCTAGCGTTGAGACAAATGCTTCAGGGAGGAATTCAGTATGAATGCGGATGAGCGTGCAGGCGACCCGCAGTTCGTGACGGAACTCCTCTTCACGGACGGTCTGCCCGCGATGGACGACGAGGTCGGCTACCGCGGTGCGATCGCGGCACGTGCGGCTGGCATCACCTACCGTCAACTCGACTACTGGGCGCGCACCGAGCTCGTCGAGCCCACCGTTCGCGGCGCCAGCGGCTCCGGCTCGCAGCGCATGTACGGCTTCCGCGACATCCTCGTGCTCAAGCTCGTGAAGCGTCTGCTCGACACCGGCATCTCCTTGCAGCAGATCCGCATCGCGGTCGAGCAGCTGCGTGCCGCCGGCATCCGTGATCTCGCCGGAACCACGCTCATGAGCGACGGCGCATCCGTCTACCTCTGCACGTCGAACGATGAGGTCATCGACCTCGTCAGCCGGGGTCAGGGCGTGTTCGGCATCGCCGTGGGCAAAGTCCTGCGCGAGGTCGAGTCGACGCTCGTCGAGTTCGACCCCACTGCTCCCGACCCCGTCGACGAGCTGTCTGCCCGTCGGTCCAAGCGCACGGCCTGAGAAGGCTTCGACTCGCCTGCGGCTCGCTCAACCCGTTTCGTCTCCTCGCTTCGCTCGTCGCTCAACGCCCCGCCGAGGTGACCTTCTGTCAGGCCGGCGAGCTCGTCGCTCAACGCCCCGCCGAGGTGACATTCTGTCAGGCCGGCGACCTCGTCGCTCAACGCCCCGCCGAGGTGACGTTCTGGTCAGGCCGGCGCAGCCACTGCGGGTCGTTGAGCGAGCGGAGCGAGACGAAACGGGGTGAGCGAGGAGCGCAGCGACGAGTCGAAGCGACGGCTCTCAGGAAGCGGCGCCGGTCTCCGGGACAGGCACGCGGCCGGTGCGGATGATCCGATCCAGCAGCAGGTCGAAGTCGGCTGCGAGCTCCTGAGCGGAGTCCCCAGGCCAGATGTGCAGCGGCTTGGCCGCGCCCTGGGCCTGCTGCAGCGAGGTGCGTTCAGGCAACTGAGGCGAGAGCACCAGCGGGCCGAACATGTCACGCAGCTCCTTGATGCGGAACTGGTGCTCGATCGACTGAGGGCGCACGCGGTTCACGACGATGCCGAGCGGCTGGAGACGAGGGGAGAGGCCGCGACGGATCTCCTCGATCGCGCGCAGGGCGCGGTCGGCGGCGGCAACCGAGAACAGACCGGGTTCGGTGACGACGATGACGCGGTCGCTGGCGGCCCAGGCTGTGCGCGTGAGCGCGTTCAGCGAAGGCGCGCAGTCGACGAGGACGAGGTCGTAGTCGCTCTCGACGGAGGCGAGTGCCTCTTCGAGCTTCCAGACGTCGCGCACGCTCGGGTGGGGACCGTCGAAGTTGATGGCGGACGGGCTGCCGATCAGGACATCGATCGTGCCGGGGTGCACCTTCGCCCAACCGCTGGAGGTGATCGCCTGACGGACGACCTTCTCCTTGGGATTCGCCAGGACGTCGGCGATGTTGAGCCGGCCGGCGACCTGGATGTCCATGCCGGTGGACACGTCGGATTGCGGGTCGAGGTCGACGACGAGGGTCCGGACGCCTCGGGCGAAGGCCGCTGAGGCCAGTCCGAGAGTCACGGTCGTCTTGCCGACGCCTCCCTTGAGAGAGCTGACGCTGAGTACGTGCACGGACACCACGTTACCTTCCCCTAGGCTTGGAAGACACTCAGCCCCGCCCCGTGAACGTCGAATACGGCGTACAACGAGCCATCAGAGGTGTGCATGTTCCAGAAGATTCTTGTGGCAAACCGCGGTGAGATCGCGATCCGCGCGTTCAGAGCTGCGTTCGAGGTGGGGGCACGCACCGTCGCGGTGTTCCCGTATGAGGACCGCGGCTCTCAGCACCGGCTCAAGGCCGATGAGGCCTATGAGATCGGCGAGCGCGGCCATCCAGTGCGTGCGTACCTCGACGTCGACGAGATCATCCGTGTCGCACTCGAGTCGGGTGCTGACGCGATCTACCCCGGATACGGCTTCTTGTCCGAGAACCCTGATCTCGCCGAGCGCGCTGCAGAGAACGGCATCGTCTTCATCGGTCCGCCCTCGAAGGTGCTCGAGATGGCGGGTAACAAGGTCGAGGCGAAGCATCATGCGATCGAGGCCGGCGTTCCGGTTCTGAAGTCCACCGAGGCGTCATCCGACGTCGACGAACTCCTCGCGCAGGCCGACGACATCGGATTCCCGCTGTTCGCCAAAGCCGTCGCGGGCGGCGGCGGCCGCGGCATGCGCCGCGTCGAGACCAAGGGAGACCTCGCCCCTGCGCTGTCAGAGGCCATGCGCGAAGCAGAGAGCGCCTTCGGCGACGCCAGGATGTTCCTCGAGCAGGCCGTCGTCCGGCCTCGCCACATCGAGGTGCAGATCCTCGCCGACAAGAGCGGCGAGACGGTGCACCTGTTCGAGCGGGACTGCTCCGTGCAGCGCCGTCATCAGAAGGTCGTCGAGATCGCCCCTGCGCCGAACCTGGATGACAGCATCCGCACCGCTCTGCACGGCTACGCGATCGCGTTCGCCCGATCGATCGGCTACGAGAACGCCGGCACAGTGGAGTTCCTGCTCGAGACGGCGGGGGAGCGCACCGGCGAGGTCGTCTTCATCGAGATGAACCCGCGCATCCAGGTGGAGCACACGGTGACCGAAGAGGTCACCGATGTCGACCTCGTGCAGTCGCAGATGCGCATCGCCGCCGGTGAGACGCTCGCCGCGCTCGGCCTACAGCAGGGCGACATCCGCCTGCGCGGCGCAGCACTGCAGTGCCGCATCACGACGGAGGACCCCACGCAGGGCTTCCGTCCAGACACGGGCAAGATCACGACCTACCGCTCCCCGGGCGGTGCCGGCATCCGCCTCGACGGCGGCACGGTGCACCAGGGCGCGCAGATCAGCCCTCACTTCGATTCGATGCTCTCCAAGCTCACCTGCCGTGGCCGTGACTTCGAAGCCGCTGTCGGTCGCGCACGCCGTGCGCTGGCGGAGTTCCGCATCCGAGGCGTCTCCACGAACATCCCCTTCCTGCAGGCGCTGCTCGAGGACGAGGACTTCATCGCCGGCGATGTCAGCACGTCGTTCATCGACGAGCGTCCTGAGCTGCTGCGCGGTCGCGCATCGAAGGACCGCGGCACGAGGCTGCTGAACTGGCTCGTCGATGTCACGGTCAACAAGCCGAACGGCGCCCACCCCGGCGTGGCGGACCCCGTGACGAAGCTGCCGAACATCGACCTCAACGCCGAGCCGGTTCCCGGATCTCGCCAGCGCCTGCTCGAGCTCGGACCGGACGCCTTCGCGAAGAGTCTGCGCGAGCAGAGCGCACTCGCGATCACCGACACGACGTTCCGGGATGCGCATCAGTCGCTGCTCGCCACCCGCGTGCGCACACGCGATCTCGTCGCCGCAGCCCCGTACCTTGCGCGGCTCACGCCCGAGCTGCTGTCGGTCGAGGCCTGGGGAGGCGCGACGTATGACGTCGCGCTCCGCTTCCTCGGCGAAGATCCCTGGGAGCGGCTCGACAAGCTGCGGGCGGCTCTGCCGAACATCAACATCCAGATGCTGCTGCGCGGGCGCAACACCGTCGGATACACACCCTACCCGACGGCGGTCACCGAGGCGTTCGTCGCCGAGGCCGCCGCGAGCGGTGTCGACATCTTCCGCATCTTCGACGCACTCAACGACGTCTCCCAGATGCGGCCGGCCATCGATGCCGTGCGCGCCACCGGTACCTCGATCGCCGAGGTCGCGCTGTGCTACACCGGGGATCTGCTGAACCCGGCCGAAGATCTGTACACGCTGGATTACTACCTCCGCCTCGCCGAGCAGATCGTGGCTGCCGGGGCGCATGTGCTCGCCATCAAGGACATGGCAGGACTGCTGCGTCCCGCTGCCGCGGCGAAGCTCGTCACGGCGCTGCGCGAGCGCTTCGATCTGCCGGTGCACCTGCACACCCATGACACCCCCGGCGGACAGCTCGCGACGCTTCTCGCAGCCAGCAACGCCGGCGTCGACGCGGTGGATGCGGCATCCGCCCCGCTGTCCGGTACGACGAGCCAGCCGTCGCTGTCATCGCTCGTCGCGGCGCTGGTGCACACCGACCGCGACAGCGGCGTCGATCTGGATGCCGTCTCCGATCTCGAGCCCTACTGGGAGGCGGTGCGCAACCAGTACGCGCCGTTCGAGTCGGGCCTGCCCGGCCCCACCGGTCGCGTGTACCACCACGAGATCCCGGGCGGTCAGCTGTCGAACCTGCGCCAGCAGGCCAAGGCACTGGGTCTCGCTGAGCACTTCGAGCTCATCGAGGACATGTACGCCGCGGCCGACCGCATCCTCGGACGCGTTCCCAAGGTGACGCCCTCGTCGAAGGTCGTCGGCGACCTCGCGCTGCATCTCGCGGCGGTGCGCGCCGATCCTGCGGACTTCGAGGCGAACCCGGAGAAGTACGACATCCCGGACTCGGTGGTCGGCTTCATGGCCGGAGAGCTGGGCGAACTGCCCGGCGGATGGCCCGAGCCGTTCCGCACGAAGGTGCTCGCCGGGCGTGAGGTTCGCACGGGTCTCACGGAGATCTCCGCCGAGGACGAGAAGGCACTGGCCGGTACCAGCCAGCAGCGGCGCGAGCGGCTGAACATGCTGCTGTTCCCGGCGCCGACCCGCGAGTTCGCGCAACGGCGTGAACTCTTCGGAGATCTGTCGGTGCTCGACACCAGCGATTACCTGTACGGGCTGGTGCAGGGGCAGGAGCACCTCGTCGAGATCGACCGCGGCGTGCAGTTGTACGTCGGTCTCGAAGCCATCGGCGAAGCCGACGAGCGGGGCATGCGCACCGTCATGACGACCCTGAACGGGCAGTTGCGTCCGGTGTTCGTGCGGGATCGGTCGATCGCGGTCGACGCGCACGAGGTCGAGAAGGCCGACACATCGAAGCCGGGACAGGTGGCGGCGCCGTTCTCCGGCGTGGTCTCGCTCAAAGTCGACGTCGGCGACACCGTGCGCGCCGGTGAGCCGGTGGCATCCATCGAGGCGATGAAGATGGAGGCGGCCATCACCGCACCCGTGGACGGCGTCATCGATCGGCTCGCGATCGGCGTCACTCAGCAGGTGGACGCCGGTGACCTTTTGGTCGTCATACGTCCTGCCCAGTAATCTTGTGCGAGCGATACGCTCGCACAAGCTTGGAGTGACACAGTGACACCGAAGAACCCATCCGACTCCGCGGAGGACGAAACCCGCGGCGTACTCGACGACGCCGCATCGTTGGACACGACGGCGATCGGCATCCTCGGACAGACCGCTCAGGTGAGCGTCGCCCTTCCGCAGGACGAGGACGACGACCTCGTCGACGACGCGGTGCTCGATGGTGAGATCCACTCGGAACTCATCATCGACCCGCCCGTCGAGGCCGCCGCGGTGGCCGCGAGCGAGGTCGGCCGCATCCATGAGGACAGGATCGGCATCGTCATCGAACTGCCGGCGGAGGATGTCGGAGCTGTCGCCGCGGAGCCGGCACCCGCAGACGGGTCGGACGAGGTGATCGTGGAGGCTGTCGTCGAGCCGGATCCGGTGCCGGAGGCGCATTCTGAGATCGTGTCGGCTCACGACGGCGAGCAGGTTGGGGATGCTGACGCTGAAGTGCAGGTCGCTGACGAGCAGATCGACCGCTCGTCGGCGTCCGCTGACGAGACGGTGAGCGCCGCCGTCGTCGCTGCACCTGCTGCCCCCGCACGAACGGCGCCGAAGGCAAAGCCCCAGACGAAGAAGAAGCCACCTGCGCGCGTGGCGGCTGCTGAGCCCGCACCGGCGGCTGAGCCCGTATCTTCACCTGAGCCCGTGGCCGCACCTGAGCCCGTGACCGCACCCGAGCCCGTGATCGCACCCGAGCCCGGGCCGGCGGCCAGAGCCGCTACGCCGCCGCGACCCGAGAGCGCGACAGCTGCGTGGATCGCCGCCACGCTGAAGCAGGACGCCGCAGCAACCGCGACGCCCGCGTCTGCGGCACCAGCATCCGCGACTCCTGCATCCGCGGCATCCGTTCCGGCAGAGAAAGCGAAGAGCGAGACCGTGACGAACCCCGAAGAGACTCCGAAGCCGGACGGGAAGCCCGCGGAGACGACGATCGCACAGCGTCCGGCCGCGGCCCGACCCGAGGTCGCCCTGACTTCGAAGCGGCTCGGCGACCAGTTGGGTCAGGCGACGCGTGAGTCGGCGGATCTGCTCACAGCCGACCGGCTGCTCGATCCTCACCAGGTGACGAAGCCCGAGCCGGAAGGCGCGTGGAGCCACTTGCTGTATGCGGCATCCGGGCGACGCATCAACATCGGCGACGGCAGGCGCGCCCGCGAGCGCAAGGCTCTCACCTCGCGTATCGCCGCACCCCTCGCGGGCGGTGCGCGGTTCGTGCCGGTGCTCTCGCGCAAGGGCGGTGTCGGCAAGACGACGATCACCGCACTGCTGGGCATGGCGCTGGCGGACGCCCGAGACGATCGGGTGATCGCAGTGGATGCGAATCCCGATCGCGGCACCCTGGCTGATCGCATCGTACGCACGCACAGCAAGTCGGTGCGCGACCTCGTGCGCGTTCACGAGGAGATCAAGGGATATCACGATGTCTCGTCGATCGTCGCGCGCGACTCCACCCGACTGGACGTGCTCGCATCCGATGCTGATCCGCGCATCGCGGAGGCATTCAGCGACGACGACTACCGCGACGTCGCGAACGTCGCGGCCCACTACTACTCGCTCGTGCTGACCGACACCGGCACCGGTATCGTGCACTCCGTCATGGGGGCGACTCTCGACCTGGCGGATCAGCTCATCATCGTCTCCGGCCTCAGCGTCGACGAGGCGCGTCTCGCCTCTGAGACTCTGACGTGGCTCGAGACGAACGGCTACGCAGAGCTGGCCCGACGATCGATCGTCGTCCTTAACCAGTCGACCCCTGGCAGCCCGCTCGTGCGCCTGAATGAGCTCGAGGCGCACTTCGCGACGCGTGCGAAGAGCGTGGTGCGCATGCCGTACGACTCGCAGATCGCCGGTGGCGGAGCCATCGTGTTCGCCAACCTGCAGCCCGAGACCCGTCAGGCGGCTCGTGAGCTGGCGGCATCCCTCGTCGAGGGTCTCCGCGCGAGCGCAGCCTGATGACTGTTCGCGAGATCCGCATCTTCGGCGACCCTGTGCTGCGCACCGTGTGCGAGCCGATCGGAGAGATCGACGACGGCGTGCGAGCGCTCGTCGCCGACCTCATCGAGACCGTCGAACTGCCAGGCAGAGCCGGCGTCGCAGCGCCGCAGATCGGCGTGGCGGCACGCGCCTTCAGCTACAACATCGACGGTGACATCGGCTATGTGCTCAATCCGGTGCTGACTGAGGTGCGAGGCGAGCCCGCGCCCACCGGCGAAGGCTGTCTCTCGGTCCCAGGACTCTGGCATGACGCTCTCCGCCACCCATGGGCGCGGGTCGAGGGGATCGACCTCGACGGCGAACCGGTGGTGCTCGAGGGCGAGGGCCTGCTCGCGCAGGCGCTGCAGCACGAGACCGACCACCTCGACGGCAAGCTCTACCTCACGAGGCTCGCGCCGGAGGACCGCAAGACCGCGATGCGCGAGGTCCGCGAGAGCGACTGGTTCTAACACCTTCACCCCCGAGACCCCATCTTCGCGCCGAGACCCCGCCGTGCTGGCGTACGCAAGGCGGGGTCTGGGTGATAAGGCGGGGTCTCGTTGAGCTCATCCGCCGATCGCGACGTTGGTCGTGTTGACCGGCTCGTCGTAGATCGCCGCGACCTCAGCGGCGAAGTCCTTCATGATCACGTTGCGCTTGATCGACATCTTCGGCGTGAGATGCCCGCTGTCCTCTGTCCACTCCGAGTCGAGGATCGTGAACTTGCGGATCGACTCCGCGCGGGACACATTGCCGTTGGCGACGTCGACCGCGCGCTGGATCTCGGTGCGTACCGCTTCGTTCTTCGACGCCTCGGCGAGTGACATCCCGGCGGAGAGGCCGTTGTTGCCGAGCCAGGTGGGAAGCATCTCGGGGTCGAGCGTGATCAGGGCCGAGATGAACGGCTTCTGATCGCCGACGACCACGACCTGACCGACGATCGGGTTCGCGCGGATGGGATCCTCCAGTGCAGCCGGCGCGACGTTCTTGCCGCCGGCCGTGACGATGATCTCCTTCTTGCGGCCGGTGACCGTGAGGAACCCCTCCGAGTCGAAGCTGCCGATGTCTCCGGTGCGGAACCAGCCGTCGTGGAAGGATTCCGCCGTCGCTTCGGGGTTGTTCCAGTACTCCTTGAAGACGTTGATGCCCTTGACCTCGATCTCGCCGTCCTCAGCGAGGCGGACGCCGACGCCGGGAAGCGCAGGACCGACTGTCCCGATCTTCGACTTGTCGGCGAGGTTCACGGTGGCGGGGGCGGTGGTCTCGGTGAGGCCGTAGCCCTCCAGGATCACGACGCCGAGACTGTGGAAGAAGTGACCGAGGCGGGGGCCGAGGGGAGCGGATCCGGAGACGGCGTAGACGATGTTGCCGCCCATGGCCGCCCGCAGCTTGCTGTAGACGAGCTTGTCGAACAGCGCGAACTTGATCTTCAGCCCGAACGGGATCTTCTTGCCATCTTCGAGAAGGCGCGAGTGCTCGATCGCCGCTGCCGCAGCCGCGCGGAAGATCTTGCCCTTGCCGCCGGCTTCTGCCTTCTGCTCCGCAGAGTTGTAGACCTTCTCGAACACGCGCGGCACAGCAAGAAGGAAGGTCGGCTTGAACGAGCCCAATGCCGGAAGCAGCTGCTTCGTGTCCGGCTGGTGCCCGGTGCGCACGCCGGCGTGGATGTTGAGGTGCGAGATGAAGCGAGCGAAGATGTGCGCCGTGGTGATGAACAGCAGCGTGGACGCTCCCGGGGTCTCCACGACCGCGTTGAGCGCCTTGGCCGAATTGCGGCACAGCTCGACGAAGTTGCTGTGCGTCAGCACGCAGCCCTTGGGTCGTCCGGTCGAGCCGGACGTGTAGATGAGGGTGGCGATGTCGGAGCCGACGGCGAGGTTGCGGCGGCGCTCGATCTCAGCGTCCTCGACGTCGACGCCGGCGGCGGTGAGCGTGTCGATGGCGCCGACGTGCAACTGCCAGACATCGCGGATCAGAGGGAGGTCGCCGCGCACCTCGTCGAACTTCGCGAAGTGGTCGGCGGATTCCAGGATGAGCGCCGTGGCGCCGGAGTCCTCGAGGATCCACTGGATCTGCGACGGAGAACTGGTCTCGTAGATCGGCACCATCACCGCTCCGGCGTAGAAGAGTGCGAAGTCGACCAGAGTCCATTCGTACGTGGTGCGAGCGAGGAATCCGACCTTCTCGCCGGGCTGGACGCCGACGGCGACGAAGCCCTTGGCGAGAGCGATCACGGCCGTCTGGAAGTCGGCGGCGCTGATGTCGCTCCATCCGTCGCCGTTCGGAACCGAGAACAAGGCCTTGTCGGGAGTGGCTTCGACTCGTTTGGCCAGCAGATCTGAGACATTCGCGTCGGGATCAGCAGGGACGATCGCGGGAACTTCGAATTGAACCACGGCAACTCCTTCGGTACCGGTCGGGCACGGGTTTCCCATGAGTCTAGGGCACAACCGGTCTTGAACCCGGGCAATTCTGGAATTCAGTCACGCGATCGATGACACTCAGTCGCGCAACTCGCGGCATCGGTTCGCGGGTGTCATGACGGGCGGCGGCAGGGCCGGGGATAGACTTCGTGACGATGTTCTACTGGCTGATGAAGTACGTCGTGATCGGCCCCGTGGTCAAGGCGATCTTCCGTCCCTGGATCGTGGGGCGCAGCAACGTGCCCAAGAACGGTGCCGCCATCCTGGCGAGCAACCACCTGTCGGTGTCCGACTCGGTGTTCCTCCCGTTGCTGATCGATCGGCCTATGTCGTTCCTCGCGAAGAGCGACTACTTCACCGGGCGAGGGCTCAAGGGGTGGGCGACGAAGTACTTCATGAAAGCCACCGGGCAGATACCCATCGACCGCTCAGGCGGAAAGGCCTCAGAGGCCTCGCTGAACACGGGTCTTCAGGTGCTCGGACGAGGTGACGTGCTCGGCATCTATCCCGAGGGAACGCGCAGCCCTGACGGCAAGCTGTATCGCGGGCGCACCGGTATCGCGCGGATGGCGCTCGAGGCGAGGGTTCCAGTGATCCCCGTGGTCATGGTCGACACAGACACCGCCATGCCCATCGGCCGCACGGTGCCACGGATCGTCCGCGTGGGGATCGTCATCGGCGAACCGCTGGACTTCTCCCGCTACGAGGGCATGGAGAACGATCGCTACATCCTGCGCTCGGTCACAGACGAGATCATGGTCGCCCTGCAGCGTCTGGGTGAGCAGCAGTACGACGACGTCTACGCCTCGTCGGTGCGGGATCGGATGCCGCAGCGTTCGTGACGGCCGCGGTCATGACGACGGGGTTCTGACGGCGAGGCGGCGCGCTCACGGCCAGTAAGCTGGGGAGATGCCTCAGCAGCTCGACGCCGCCCTGGACGCTTGGCGCACCCTTCCCATCAAACAGCAGCCGACCTGGCCCGACGCGGATCGCGTCGCCGACGTGTCGGCACAGATCGCTGGGCTTCCGCCGCTGGTGTTCGCCGGTGAGGTCGACAATCTGCGCGATCGCCTCGCTCGCGCAGCATCCGGTCAGGCATTCCTGCTGCAGGGCGGCGACTGCGCCGAGACGTTCGCCGGTGCGACCGCGGAGCAGATCCGCAACCGCATCAAGACCGTGCTGCAGATGGCCGTCGTGCTCACATACGGCGCGTCGATGCCGATCGTCAAGATGGGCCGCATGGCCGGGCAGTTCGCGAAGCCGCGCTCGAGCGACTCGGAGACGCGCGGCGACATCACGCTGCCGGCCTACCGCGGCGACATCGTCAACGGCTACGACTTCACCGAGGGCTCGCGCCGGGTCGACCCCGGCCGTCTGCTCCAGGGCTATCACACGGCCGCATCCACGTTGAACCTGATCCGTGCGTTCACGCAGGGTGGCTTCGCCGACCTCCGTGAGGTGCACTCCTGGAACAAGGGCTTCGCATCGAACCCCGCCAACCAGCGGTACGAGCGCATGGCATCCGAGATCGACCGTGCGATCAAGTTCATGGAGGCCGCGGGTGCGGACTTCGACGAGCTCAAGCGCGTCGAGTTCTTCACCGGCCACGAAGGCCTGTTGATGGACTACGAGAGCCCGATGACGCGGATCGATTCCCGCACGGACACCCCGTACAACACCTCAGCGCATTTCCTCTGGATCGGAGAGCGCACCCGCGACCTCGACGGTGCGCACGTCGACTACTTCTCGAAGATCCGAAACCCCATCGGCGTGAAGCTCGGCCCCACCACCACGCCCGAGACGGCGCTGGCACTGATCGACAAGCTCGACCCGAACCGCGAGCCGGGACGCCTCACATTCATCACGCGCATGGGTGCGGGCAAGATCCGCGACGCACTGCCGCCGCTGCTCGAAGCCGTTCGTGAATCGGGCGCCCAGCCGCTGTGGGTGACCGACCCGATGCACGGCAACGGCATCACCACCCCGACCGGATACAAGACGCGTCGCTTCGACGACGTGGTCGACGAGGTGCGTGGCTTCTTCGAGGCGCACCGCGCGGTCGGCACGTTCCCCGGCGGCATCCACGTCGAGCTCACCGGCGACGACGTCACCGAGTGCCTCGGCGGGTCGGAGCACATCGACGAGGCCGCACTGGCGACGCGCTACGAGTCGCTCTGCGACCCGCGGCTGAACCACATGCAGAGCCTCGAACTCGCATTCCTCGTCGCCGAGGAGCTCGAGAAGCGCTGAGTTGGCGCGGTTACAGACCTGACGTGTCTTTCCGGGTAACCGGCGTGCTATCGCGCCCTATGGGAAAAGGGTCGGAGTCAGAGTGACGGTAGTACCTCGTCGCGCTGATCCGGTCGGGTCGTAGGACGCCACTTTGTAGATGTCCCAGTATTTGCCGCCAAGTGGAAGCTCGCGATCTTCAATGCCGGCGTTGACCTTGAACCCCAGCGCCTCCAACTCGGTGACGGCATCTCGGATGGTCCAGCCGTTTACGTCCGTGATCTCGATCGGCTGGGGTCCCTTCGAAACGACGAGCGTCATCGTGTCGCCGGGGCGCCAATTCGAACCGTCGTCGCGACCGGAGACGCGGATGACGCGACCCTCTTCGACGTCGTCGCTGAATTCCTCGGTCGTGGTCGTGCCGATGTCTTTGTCGCTGAGAGCAGATGTCGCCTCTGACACCGTCATCCCGACGACATCCGGCACGCTGCCCAGCGAAACGACGAGGTTCGCGGTGTCGGCCTCGAATACCTGGCATCCCTCTCCGCATGCGACATCGTCGCCGCCGGAGCGCGGTGTGACGCTGGCGTTGATCACGACACCCTCTGGGGCTCCTCCGTTCGAGTACAGGAGGAGGTCATCGTCGGAAACGGTGAGTCCGAGATCCTTGAGGTAGGCGCGGGCTTCATCGGCGGTCTTGCCGTTCAACGTCTCGATAGTGCGGGGAGCGGGACCCGTGGAGATGAAGACGCTGACCTCGGCGCCACCGTCGAGGCGTTCGCCTTCGGCGGGGTCGGTGCGGATCGCGAGGCCGGGCTCGATGTCGACGGAGCTCTCCTCCGCGGCCACGGGGACGAACCCCTCCTCGGCGAGGATCGCCGCCGCCTCGTCATAGCTCTGTCCTGCGACCGCCGGCACCGCCACGAGCGAGCCAGGACCTGACCCGAACCACCAGCCGACGCCTCCTGCGACCACGGCCAGCAGAAGTACGAGAGACAGCAGGAACGCGCCGCGGGCGCGGCGTTTCGACGTGCGCCGCCTGAGCAGCGTCGCGTTGTCGACGGGTTGTGCCGCCGGGGCCGCGACATCCTCGATCACCATCGTCGACGGCATGACCTTCGTCAGATCGCCCGAATCGCTCTGTGAACGGATCGGCGTGGTCGTCGCAGCGACGGCCGTGGGTGCGACGCCGAGTGAGCGCTCGATCTCGCGAAGGCGGTCGAGCATCTCCTGTGCGTCGTTCGGGCGCTCATCGGGCGACTTCTCGGTCGACCACAGCACGAGCTCGTCGAGCTGTTCCGGGACTCCTGGGTTGCGCACGCTCGGTCGGGGCACTGACTCTGTCGCGTGCTGGAAGGCGATCTGCATCGGCTGCTCGCCCTTGTACGGCTGCTCGCCGACGAGCATCTCGTAGAGCATGATGCCGAGTGCATAGATGTCGCTGCGAGCGTCGGCGGTGCCGCGGGTGACGAGTTCTGGGGCGAGGTAGGCGATGGTGCCGAGCAGCTGCTGCCCGGTGGCGGTGTTCGCCGTCGTCGCCCTGGCGAGCCCGAAGTCGCCGATCTTGATACGGCCGTCCTCGGCGAGCAGCACGTTCTCGGGCTTCACATCACGGTGCACGATGCCGGCCTTGTGGGCTGCTGCGAGGCCGGCGAGGATCGCATCCATGATCGTGATCGTCTGCGGGATCGTGAGACGGCGCTGTTCGCGCATCAGCTCACGCAGCGTGATGCCGGGCAGGTACTCCATCACGAGGTAGGCGAGCTCGCCGTCCTGGCCCTGATCGAACACATTGACGACGTGCGGATCGGCGAGGCGGGCAGCGGCTCGGGCCTCCTGGATGAATCGGCTCTGGAACACCGAGTCATCGCTGAGGTGCCCGTGCATCACCTTGAGAGCGATCCTGCGCTCCAGGCGAAGGTCAGTCGCGACGTATACGGTCGCCATCCCGCCGCGCGCGATCCGAGCGCGCACGCGGTAGCGGCCGTCGACAAGCCGCCCGATGAGGGGATCAGCCTGCTGATTGGTCGTCACGTACAGAGTCTATGAAGAACTGGCTGACAGACCGCGGAGCGGCTCACCCCTTTGGGCGACCGGATCGGCCGATTTTCAGCCATACAGGGCGATCCACTGGTAGGCCTGGGCCTCCCACTGGCCGTAACGATCCGGGTACGCCGAGATCTGCACGGCCTGCGCGGCGTCCTTGAACGCCATGCCTTCCCAGCCGGCGATGTCGAGAAGACCTCGCGACGTGGTGCCGTTCGGGTCCGATGCGCCACCGTAGAAGACCCGGATGCTGCGATCGCGATCCATGATCTGATCGACAGTGCCCCAGCCGGTGCTGGGCCGCTGCTGGAACAGGCCGAGTGAATCGCGGTCGCCCCAATCGAGGTTGCGCAGCCAGGATTCGACCATCGACGTGGCCAGCGCGATCGCGATGCCACGATCGGAGACGCCGAGCTCTCTCCCGATCCGGATGATCATGGTGGCGTTCTCCGCCTGCGGTTCGTTGAGCGTCGCGGTCTGGGCGGGTGCCGGTCCGGACGCTGCGGGAGCGGGCGCTGGAGCGGGAGCGGGCGCTGGAGCAGGAGCAGGAGCAGCACGCGCGGCCGCCGCGACGACGATGGCCTGTCCCGGATAGATGATCGATGAGGCGCTCAGGCCGTTGGCCGCGAAGATCGCGTCGACGGATGTGCCGTACTTCTGTGCGATGGCGAAGACCGTGTCGCCTGCGACCACGGTGTGCGTGCTGGTGGCGGCGGGAGCGGGAGGTGTCGCCGGTGCTGGTGCAGCAGGAGCGGGGGCCGAAGCGGGCGCCGCCACGGTGAGGGTCTGACCCGGATAGATCACAGAGCGCCAGCCGAGTCCGTTCCAGGTGAGAACGTCGACGGTGCGCAGCCCGAAGCGCTGCGCGATCGAGAAGACGGTGTCCCCGTCTTGAACGGTGTAACTCGTGGGATTCGTCGTCGCGGGCAGGATGCGAGGCAACGCCGTGAGTCGATTCTCCGACTTCTGCTCGATCGGTGCTGCGGCGCTCGCTGGAGCGGCGCTCATCGCACTCGCCAGCACGCCCAGAACGGCCGCTGGAACGCCGAGCCGGACATATCCGGCACGAGGGCTCAGGATGTTCGCTGTCAAGGTTTCCCCCCCTTTGCTGACCCTGAAACGCTGACACGTATGTAAACGGATGTCAACCAAAGTGACGGAAGTGGCGCAAGTGAAAGAAGTGTCGATATGCGATGCCGCTCTGAAGATGAGATAGTCGAAACGTGTCTGAGACTTCCCCCGAACCCACCGCCATCGAATGGCTGACGATGCCCGATCTCGTCGAGAGGCTCGACGAGCCACTCGGGCGCGTGCGTCGGATGATCTCCGAGCAGTACCTGGTCGGATCGACCCGGAACGGTGTCTTCGGTGTGCCGTCGCAGTTCATCGTCGACGGGCATCCTCTCTCGTCCCTGCGCGGCACGATCATCGTCCTCACCGACGCCGGATTCACCGATGACGAGGTGATCGACTGGCTGTTCAGCGAAGACGACGAGCTCGGCCGCACGCCGATCGCCGCGCTTCTCGACGGTCACAAGAGCGCCGTGCGCCGCGTCGCCCGCACACTCGCCTGACGCGCCTCAGGCGGAACGCACGGTCGCAGCGCGCGCGAGGTCTCGCAGCTCGCCGACGGCTGCGTTGTCCAGTCGCGCACCCGAGAGCGCGCGGTCGGCCTCCTGTGCATACGAGACGATGAGCTCCTCCACCCGTGCCAGTGCGCCGGATTCGGCGATCGTGGCCTGAATCGCCGACACCTGATCCGCGGTGAGCGTCGGATCGCCCAGCAGCTCATCGAGCAGTCGCCTGGCCGACGCATCCAGCTGCTCCCGCGTGAACGCGATGAGCACGGTGCGCTTGCCCTCGCGAAGATCGTCTCCGGCCGGTTTGCCGGTGACCGACTGATCGCCGAACACGCCGAGCACGTCGTCGCGCAGCTGGAACGCCATGCCGATCGGATGACCGAAGCTGCGCAGCGCGCTCTGCTGTGACTCGTCTGCCCCGGCGAGCAGGGCGCCCAGCAGCAGCGGCTGCTCGATGCTGTACCTCGCCGACTTCAGAGAGACCACGCGCAGCGCGCGATCAGCGTGCTCGGAGATGGGATTGACCAGCCAGGCCGATTCCTCGGCGATGTCGAGGAACTGGCCGGTGGTGACATCGCGACGCATCCGCGCGTACTCCCGGCGCACGTCGGGCGCCTGCGCGAGCCCGGTCAGGGCCTGCTCGAGCAGATCATCGCTCCAGGCGACGAGCAGATCGCCGAGAAGGATCGCGGCGGCTCGCCCGAACGGCTCGGCGTCCCCGGACCACGACAGCGTCCGATGCTGTTGCTCGAGGGAGCGGTGCGCCGCCGGAACGCCCCGTCTCGTGTCCGAGTTGTCGATCAGGTCGTCATGCACGAGCGCGGCGGATTGGAAGATCTCCAGCGCGGCGCAGAGATCCCACAGTGCATCCGTCTCGATGGCGTCGCGGGCGGAGAAGCGCGCGACCGCGCGCCATCCGGCGTGGCAGAACCGTGCGCGCAGACGCTTGCCGCCCCGCAGTGTGGCCTCGGCGGACGCGATGAACATCGCAGCATCCGGTCCATACGATCGCGTCTCGGATCCGAGCGCGGTCATGAAGCGATCCAGACGGTCGGAGACGGCGTCCTGGACAGGTATGGATGAGGGCACGATAATCAGCTTAGGTTCTCAGCCGATAACTAGCCTCGGCGGTTCTGCGAGCGTAGAATGAAAGACACTGAACCAAGGGGGGGCGTCATGCCACTGTCTGAACAGGAGCAGCGTCTGCTCGACGAGATGGAACGCCATCTCCTCCACAACGACGCAGACATCGTAACCGCGCCCTCCGGCGATCGAACGCTCAGCTACCGCAATCTCGTCTACGGTGCCGTTCTTCTTCTCGTCGGAATCGGCGCGCTCGTCGCGGGCGTCGCGCTCGGCGGCCAGCTCGGCGCTGTCGCCAGCATCATCGTCGGCGTGATCGGATTCGCGGCGATGGTCGCCGGCGTCATCCTCGCGGCGACTCCCGTGCGCCGTGTCGGCGGCACGCCGCGGGTCCGAGACGGCGGGGCGTCCAAGCCGCCGCAGACTTCGGCCTCCTTCATGGACCGGATGAACGATCGTTGGGATCGTCGCCAAGACGGTCGCTGACCTCTTCACTCACCAGAGCCCGGATGCATTGAGCATCCGGGCTTTTCTGCGTCTCGGGGGATCACGCGGCTCCTGAACGCCTCGGCGCGTTGAGATCCTCCACTTTCCCTCCACGGTCCTCCACTGTGCGCTGTGCCGCGTTCTGGCGCGGAATCACAGGGGAGCGGTGATCTGGCATCACCGAATATGCCATGCTGTGCTGGTTTGCTCATATGCAAGTGGAGCAAAGTGGAGTAAAGTGGGGGACACCTCGAAGTTGGCCGGACACAGAGGGGGTGATGGCCGATGTTGCTGGGAACGCATTCACCGAAGCTCGACGACAAAGGTCGAGTCATCCTGCCGGCGAAGTTCCGTGAGGACCTCGGCGGCGGCATCGTCGTCACCCGTGGTCAAGAGCGATGCCTGTACGTGTTCAGCACGGCCGAGTTCGAGGCGATGCACGAGCGGATCCGGCAAGCACCGCTCAGCAACAAGCAGGCGCGCGACTTCCTGCGCATGTTCCTCTCCGGAGCGAGCGCGGAGATGCCGGACAGCCAGAACCGCATCACCATCCCCGCCCATCTCCGTCAGTACGCGGGGCTCGAGAAGGAGCTCGTCGTCACCGGCGTCGGCGCGCACGCCGAGATCTGGGATGCCGCGGCCTGGAACGACTACCTCGCCGCCGGCGAGGACAACTACTCAGAACTCGAACAGGAGGTGATTCCGGGACTGTTCTGACCTCGACTGTGATGCCCCGCCGCTCCCACCCCGACACACTTCCCCGGTGCCGGGTCGAGAAGCGGAGGGGGATCAGAGTCGAAGGTCACCCGAAACGATCATGAATCTTCGCGACATCCACACCCCGGTGCTCCTCGAACGCTGCGTCGAGCTGCTCGCACCTGCACTGCAGCATGACGGCGCGGTGCTGGTCGACGCCACACTCGGCATGGGCGGGCACTCCGAGGCGCTGCTCGAGCGTTTCAGCCACATCCGCTTGATCGGGCTCGACCGGGACACCGACGCGCTGCGCATCGCCGGTCAGCGGCTCGAGCGCTTCGCCGACCGCGTCACGCTCGTGCACACCGTCTACGACGAGATCGGGCTCCACGCTCACGGTGCCTCCGGCATCCTCATGGATCTGGGCGTCTCGTCGCTGCAGCTCGATGAGGCCGAGCGCGGCTTCGCGTATTCGAAGGATGCTCCGCTGGACATGCGCATGGACCAGACGAAGGGCACGACCGCCGCCGATGTCCTCGCGACATACAGCGAGGGCAACCTCCGTCGCATCTTCGAGCGCTACGGCGAGGAGAAGCTCGCCGCACGCTACGCCCGATTCATCGTGCGCTCCCGTGAGGAGAAGCCGCTCGTGCGGTCGCAGGACCTCGTCGACCTGTTGCAGGCAGCGACCCCGGCCGCCGCACAGCGTGCCGGCCACCCGGCCAAGCGAGTGTTTCAGGCGCTGCGCATCGAAGTGAACTCCGAACTCAGCGTCCTCGCCGACGCGATCCCCGCCGCGATGGACGCTTTGACCGTCGGCGGGCGCATCGTCGTCATGAGCTACCAGTCGCTCGAGGACCGCCTTGTGAAGCAGGCCTTCGCCGCGGCATCCGCCTCCACGGCGCCCGCGGGGCTTCCCGTCGAACTTCCACAGCACGCTCCGCGCTTCCGCACCATCACGAAGGGCGCGGAGATGGCGGGCGAAGAAGAGAAGGCACGCAATCCGCGCGCCATTCCGGTGCGCCTGCGCGCCGCCGAGCGGATCAGGGAGGCCGCATGAGCCGTCAGGCGGCGACAGCCGCAGCACTGCTGCCGGAGCCGATCGCTCCCGCGCCCGGCGCCCCCCGTCGGTTGAAGCCGGTGACGGCGCCCGCTCGGCGGGCCAAGCCGAAGCTGGCGTATGCGCTCATCGCACTCGGCGGGGCAGCGGCGATCGGGATCGCCCAGATCGGCCTGTCACTGGCGATCACCCAGGACTCCTTCGTCCTCGCAGACCTCACTTCGCAGCAGCGTGAACTCGACCTGCAGGCGAGTGCGTTGCAGGATGACCTCGCCGGGACGAGCTCGCCCCAGCTGCTCGCGACCAAGGCCTCCGAGCTCGGCATGGTCGTGGCCGGATCCGCCTCCTACCTGCGCCTGAGCGATTCGACCGTGCTCGGTCCGAACACCGGTGCCGATGGCAAGTCCACGATCGATCCGAATGGAAGCGGCGCGGTGTACAACGCACTGCTGAACCAGAAGGCGGACGCCGCCGCTGCAGCGAATGACGCCGAGGCGTCAGCGAACGACACAGCTGATGCCGTCGATCCGAATCTGCCCCCGCCCATCACCGACGGACTTCCGAGCCCCACGACACGCTGAACTTCGACTGAGAGAGCGACATGACGACACGAGCCACCCGCGGCCCCCGGCGCCGCACCGTCGTCGCCCTGGCGGTCATACTCGCCGTGCTCTCGGCATTCGTCGTCCGCCTCGTCGACATCCAGGTCGTCAGTGCGAACGAGCACGTCGAGGACTCCCTGCAAGTCGGGAAGCTCGGCTCGACGGTGACACTGCCGGGCAACCGCGGTTCGATCGTCGATGCGAACGGCACGGTGCTGGCATCCAGTGTCACCGTGTACGACGCGCAGCTCGACCCGATGCTGATCGCGTCGCTCGAGGACGATGAGGACGACCCGCCGAAGACGTCCTGGAGCGAGGCGGCTGACATGATCGCGGCGATCACCGGGCAGGATGCAGACGATCTGCGTGCCGGTGTCGCAGCCACACTCGAGAGCGATCCTGCGTCGCGCTACCTGCCGCTGAAGAAGGGGCTCAGCACCGAGAAGTTCCTCGAACTGCGCGATCTCGGTCTGGTCTACCTCGACATGCTGCCGCGCGAGACGCGCGTGTATCCGAACGGCGCGGTCGCCGGAAACATCATCGGATACGTCGACAGCGCCGGCGTCGGCCAGTCGGGCGTGGAGCAGCTCGAGAAGCAGTGCCTCTCGCCGGTGAACGGCGAGCGCACGTATCTTCGCGGCAAGGACGGCAACATCATCCCCGGCAGTGATCGGACGGTCGCGGCAGAGAACGGCGGATCGGTGCAGCTGACGATCAACAGCGACCTGCAGTGGTACCTGACGCAGATGATCTCGGAAGAAGCGCAGAAGATGGGCGCGAAGGCAGGCACCGTCACCGTGGTGGAGGTGAAGACGGGCAAGATCCGGGCGGCAGCCGAATGGCCCGCCATGGATCCGAACGACCTCAACTCCTCCTCACCCGAGGACTGGGGCACGCGAGTCTTCGGATCTTGGTTCGAGCCCGGTTCGACGTTCAAAGCCGTCACGGCCGCTGCAGTGCTCGACGCCGGCGCTGCCGACTTGAACACAACCGTCTCAGCGAACGGGCGCGAAACATTCCCGAACGGCGCGGTCATCAATGACCCGTTCCGGCACGACACCTACCAGTACCGGCTCGCCGGGGCATTGATCGACTCGTCGAACGTCGCGCTGTCGAAGTTCGGCACGTTGATCGACGCACAGACGCGATACGACTACATACAGAAGTTCGGATTCGGGCAGGAGACCATCGGATTCCCTCGAGAGAACCCCGGTCTCGTGCATCCCGCGAACGCGTGGGACAGCCAGACGCTCTACACGACCACCTTCGGCCAGGCGCTCACGGTCACCGCACCTCAGGTCGCCGGTGCCTATCAGGCGATCGCCAACGGCGGCGAGAAGATCGATCTGTCGCTGATCGAGTCCTGCACTCTGGACGACGGCACCGTGGTGGATCCGGAAGCGCCCAAGCGCGAGCAGGTCGTCTCCGAACAGACCGCGGCCGAGGTGTCGCGCATACTCGAGAACGTCTCGGTGCAGGGTGGGCTGAGCCAGCAGATCGAGGTTCCCGGCTACCGTGTCGCGAGCAAGACCGGTACCGCGCAGAAGGCGGATGCTGGTGGGTACATCGCCGGGAAGTACTTCACCAGCATGGTCGGCTTCGCGCCCGTCGACGATCCCCAGTACGTGGTGGTGGTCACGCTCGATGAGCCGACTAAGGTTGTATCGTCCGCAGCCACGGCATCCGCCTTCCAGCAGTCGATGACGCAGGTGCTGAAGACCTACCGTGTCTCGCCCTCGACCGTCCCGATGGACGAGCTGCTTCCCAAATTCGAATAGCCGGCACTGAGCCGCGCATGGAGATTTCATGATCGCCCTGACGCTTGCCGAGATCGCCGCAATCACCGATGGCGACTTGCGTCTCGTAGACCCCGACATCTCGGAGACCACTGTGTCCGGTGTCGTCGACACCGACTCGAGGAACATGACCCCGGGCGGTGTCTTCATCGCCAAGCCCGGAGCAGAGACCGACGGGCATCGCTTCGTCGCCGCGGCCGTGACAGGCGGAGCGTCGGTGGCGGTCGTCGAGCACATCGTCGACGCCCAGGTGTCGCAAGTGGTCGTGAAGGATGCCGTCACCGCTCTCGCCGACCTCGCACGCGCCGTCGTCGCGCGCGTGCGCGCCGAAGGACAGCTGAAGATCGTCGGCATCACCGGGTCGAACGGCAAGACGACCACCAAGAACCTGCTCGCCCGCATCCTCGAGGACGAAGGCGAGACGATCTCTCCGATCAACTCGTACAACAACGAGGTCGGTGCCCCGGTCACGATGCTCCGCGTCACGGACAGCACCCGTTACCTCGTCAGCGAGTTCGGCGCCGCCGGCCCGGGCAGCATCGCCCACCTCGCGGGTCTCGTCGAGCCCGACATCGCCATCGTGCTCATGGTCGGCATGGCGCATGCCGGCGGTTTCGGCGGCATCGAGGAGACGGCCAGGGCCAAGGCCGAGCTCATCGCAGCCTCGCGCCCCGGCGGCACTGCCGTGCTGAACATCGACGACTCCCGAGTCGCAGCCATGCGCGATGCCGCCACGGCGCACGACATGCACATCGTCGGCTTCGGGCAGGACGGCTCGGCAGACGTGCGCGCGAGTGACGTGCAGGTCGCCGCCGACGGCACCAGAGCGGTGATCACCACGGCAGACGCGACTCTGCCTCTGCACCTGAAGGTGCTCGGCGCGCACCACATCACCAACGCACTCGCGGCGATCGCGGCCGCGGGCGTTCTCGGGGTGCCCCTCGCCGATGCGATCGCCAGGATCGAGACCGTCCAGGTCGCGGAGCGGTGGCGCATGCAGCCGCTCGGCAACGACCGGGTGCGCATCATCAACGACGCCTACAACGCCAGCCCCGACTCCATGGCCGCAGCCCTGCGCACTCTCGCGCAGATCACCGGCCCCGACGAGCGCACCGTCGCCGTGCTCGGCGCGATGAGCGAACTCGGCGAGAGCGCAGGGGAGGAGCACGACAGGATCGGACTGCTCGCCGTGCGCCTGAACATCCGACGCATCGTCGTGGTCGGACCTGAGGCGCGCCGCCTCTACCTCTCCGTCGTCGGCGAGGGGTCCTGGGACAGCGAAGCCGTGCACCTTCCCGACCAGGATGCCGCCTACGAATACCTGCGCACAGAGCTCCGCGACGGAGACCGTGTGCTCGTGAAATCATCCAATTCCGTGGGCCTTCGGCATCTCGGCGATCGTCTGGGAGAATTGTTCTCGTGAGATCACTCCTCATGGCGGCTGCGATTTCGCTCGCCTTCACCCTGTTCCTGACTCCCGTCTTCCTCCGGCTGTTCCGCCGGTGGGGCTGGGGACAGGTGATCCGCACACCGGAAGACATCGCGAATCCGAGCCACAGCGCCAAACGCGGCACGCCGACCATGGGCGGTCTCATCTTCATCGTCGGCACGATCGTCGGCTACTTCGTCGGGGTCTACGCCGGTGGCAGCGAGCCCGCGCTTTCCGCGATCCTCGTGCTCTGGCTCATGATCGGCTTCGGCGCCGTCGGCTTCATCGACGACTACATGAAGGTGAAGTCCCAGCGCAGTCTCGGCCTCTCGGGCTGGCGCAAGGTGATCGGCCAGCTCGTCGTGATGATCCCGTTCGGGGTGGTCGCACTGAACTTCCCCAACCAGTTCGGCCAGACGCCCGCGAGCGGCTACGTCTCGCTGTTCCGCGACATCACCTGGCTGAACCTGTTCGGCTTCGGTGTCATCATCGGCTGGATCGTCTACCTGATCTGGATCGCCGTGATCGGCATCGCCACGTCCAACAGCGTGAACCTCACCGACGGTCTCGACGGTCTCGCATCCGGTGCCGGCGTGTTCGTCGTCGGCGCATACAGCCTGATCGCCTTCTGGCAGTTCAAGCAGTCCTGCGCGAGCATAGGAGTCGACCCCGGCGCGCTCGACGCCTGCTACGAGGTGCGAGATCCGTTCAGCCTCGCGATCGTCTCCGCGTCGTTCGCAGCCGGGCTCATCGGATTCCTCTGGTGGAACGCGCCCAAGGCCAAGGTCTTCATGGGCGACGTCGGCTCGATGGCGATCGGCGGCGTCATCACCGCGATGGCGATCCTCACCCGCACCGAGCTGCTGCTGTTCGTGATCGCCGGCGTGTTCGTCCTGTCGTCAGGATCCGTCATCCTCCAGCGGCTGTACTTCAAGATCACGCGAGGCAAGCGACTGTTCCTGATGAGCCCGTTCCACCATCACCTCGAGATGCGCGGCTGGTCGGAGACGACGATCGTCGTACGTTTGTGGATCATCGCCGGCCTGCTCGCGGTATCCGCGGTCGGTCTGTTCTACGTCGAGTGGCTCACCGGAGTCGACGAATGAGCACCGCTCGTCTTGATGCGCTGACCAGCTGGCATGCCGATTGGAAGGGGCTGCGCGTCGCGGTGCTCGGCCTGTCGGTGACGGGATTCTCGGCAGCCGACACACTCGCCGAGCTCGGTGCCGAGGTGCTCGTGCTCTCGGAATCCGCCGCAGAGGAGTACGAACGCCTCATCCCCGTGATCGGCGCCCGTCTCGAACTCGGCGCACTCGACGAGGTGCCGCAGTCTCTGCGCGACTTCGATCCAGAGGTCATCGTCGCCTCTCCCGGCTTCTCGCCGTCGCATCCGATCATCCGCTGGGCACAGGATGCCGGCATCGCTGTGTGGGGCGACATCGAGCTCGCCTGGCGGGTCCGCGACAAAGTCGTGCGCGCCGATGGGACCCCGGCGCAGTGGGTGCTGATCACCGGCACGAACGGCAAGACCACGACCACTCAGCTCACCGCGACGATGCTCGTCGAGGGCGGCCTGCGCGCCGCTCCGTGCGGCAACATCGGCATCCCGGTGCTGGATGCCGTCCGCGACCCTGCGGGCTTCGACGTCCTCGTGGTCGAACTCTCCAGCCACCAGCTCTGGTACATCGGTCAGAGCAGCGGCGCGGGTGCCCTCGTGCCGTACGCGTCCGTCTGCCTGAACCTCGCAGACGATCATCTCGTGTGGCACGGTAGCGCAACGGCCTATCGCGACGCGAAGGCCCACGTCTACCGGAACACCCGAGTAGCCTGCGTGTACAACAAGGCCGATGAGGCGACGCGCATCATGGTCGAGGACGCAGAGGTCATCGAAGGGGCGAGGGCGATCGGATTCGACCTCGGGGTGCCTGGTCCGAGCGATCTCGGCGTGGTCGACGGCATCCTGGCCGACCGCGCATTCCACGAGGACCGCGCACACAGCGCCCTCGAGCTCACCACGGTCGAAGACCTCGCCGACGCAGGGCTCGCTGCGCCCCATATCGTGCAGAACATCCTGGCAGCCAGCGCACTCGCCCGGTCGCTCGGCACTGCTCCGGAGGCGATCAAGCGCGCTCTGCAGACGTTCCGTCTCGACGAGCATCGCATCCAGGTCATCGCCCGCCATGCCGGCATCACCTGGGTCGACGACTCCAAGGCGACCAACCCGCATGCTGCGGCCTCTTCGCTGCGTGCATACCCCGGCGCGATCTGGGTCGTCGGCGGTGATCTCAAGGGCGTGGATCTGTCGGAGCTCGTCGCGGATGCCGGCAGGACCGCCGGCGCGGCGCTCGTGATCGGCGTCGACCGCGGTGAGGTCGTCGCGGCATTCGGGCGACACGCGCCCGCGGTGCCGGTGATCGAGGTGGTTACTGGCGAGACTGAAGATGTCATGACCCGTGTGGTGGAACTCGCCGCAGGGATCGCCGATGACGGGGGAACGGTTCTACTGGCTCCTGCCGCGGCATCCTTCGACCAGTTCACGAGCTACGCGGATCGCGGCCACCGTTTCGCCGACGCGGTGCGCAAGTGGATCGACCGGGGGAGCGCCGATGACGCAGGTGGCCCGCCCGCGGCGCGCTGACGCGGGGCAGCCCGGCAGGGGACTGGCGGCGCGTGTCTCCCTGGGGCGCATCTTCACACCGCCCTCGAACGAATTCCTTCTCATCGCATCCACGGCGCTCCTGCTGACCGTGTTCGGGATCATCATGGTGATCTCGGCCACGAGCGCCACGGAGACCGGCGTCATGGACACGGCGATCAAGCAGGCGATGTTCGCTGCCATCGGGATCCCGCTGATGTTCCTGGTCAGCCGCCTCCCGATCCGTTTTCTCAAGCGGATGGCCTGGCCTGCGCTCATCCTCTCCACCATGGTGCAGCTGCTGGTGTTCATCCCCGGCATCGGTGTGAACAGCGACGGCAACCAGAACTGGATCCGCATCGCCGGATTCTCGATGCAGCCCTCGGAATTCCTCAAGCTCGCGCTCGCGCTGTGGGTCGCATACGTGCTGCTGCGCAAACGTGCGCTACTCGGCATCTGGCAGCACGTCTTCATCCCCGTGATCCCGGTCGCTGTGCTCGTGATCGGCACGGTGATGGCCGGGCGCGACCTCGGCACCGCGATGGTGCTCGTGCTCATCCTGCTCGGCTGCCTTTTCTTCGCTGGCGTCAAGCTGCGGCTGTTCATCATCCCCGTGCTGCTCGGCGTCGTCGGGGTGATCGCCCTGGCCGTCCTGAGCCCTGACCGCATGCGGCGAATCACAGCCGTGTGCACCGACATGAGCAACTACGAGAACGACTGCTACCAGTCGATCCATGCCGTCTGGGGCATGGCGAACGGCGGGATCTTCGGTCTCGGCCTCGGCAACTCGCAGGAGAAGTACGGATGGCTTCCGGCTGCCGCGAACGACTTCATCTTCGCGATCGTCGGAGAAGAACTCGGACTCATCGGGTGCCTCGTCGTCCTCGGACTGTTCACGTTCTTCGCAGTCGGCGCGTTCCACATCATCCGCAAGACGACAGACCCGTTCATCCGCGTCGCAGCCGGCGGCATCACGGTGTGGGTGCTCGGTCAGGCGCTGATCAACATCGGCGTCGTGATCGGTGTCTTCCCCGTCATGGGCGTGCCTCTCCCGTTCATGTCGCAGGGCGGCACCGCGCTTCTCGCTGTGCTGCTGGCCTGCGGTGTGCTGCTGGCCTTCGCTCGCACGATCCCCGCATCTCCGCGGGATAAAGTCACCAGGTGACCACGTACCTCCTCGCCGGCGGCGGCACCGCCGGCCACGTCAATCCGCTGCTCGCCGTCGCCGATTCACTGCGTGAGCGCGAACCCGAGTCGCTCGTGCTCGTGCTCGGTACGAAGGAGGGGCTGGAGGCGCGACTCGTCCCGGAACGCGGCTACGAACTGCTGATCGTCGACAAGGTGCCGTTCCCCCGTCGACCCAACAGGCAGGCTGCAGCGTTCCCCGCCCGGTTCGTGAAGGCGATCGCGCAGGTGCGCGCGCACATCCGTGAACACCGGGCCGATGTCGTCGTCGGCTTCGGCGGCTATGCCTCGGCGCCCGCGTACATCGCCGCACGCCGTGAGAAGGTGCCGTTCGTCGTGCACGAGGCCAATGCCAGGCCGGGGCTGGCGAACGTGCTCGGCGCGCGGTGGGCGGCCGGAATCGGTGTCGCATTCGAAGGCACTCCGCTGAAGCGCAGCCAAGTGGTCGGCATGCCCTTGCGTCACGAGATCGTCGATCTCGACCGTGCGGCGATGCGCACCGAAGCCGCGGAGCATTTCGGGATGGATGCGGCGCAGCCGGTGCTGCTGGTCTTCGGAGGCTCGCTCGGCGCGCTGCGTCTGAACGAGGCGTTCGCCGACTCCTGGCGCGATGTGCTCGCAGAGGGGTGGCAGCTGCTGCACGTGACGGGGGAGCGCAGCGACCTCGTCGATCCGCATGCACCCGGCTACGTCATGCGCCGCTACGTCGACCGGATGGATCTGGCGTTCGCCCTGTCCGATCTGATCGTCTCCCGCGCCGGCTCAGCCACTGTGAGCGAGGTCAGCGCGCTCGGCATCCCTGCCGTGTACGTGCCGTACGCGGTCGGAAACGGAGAGCAGCGGCTCAACGCAGCCTCCGCCGTCGCCGCGGGAGCCGCGATCCTGCTGGAGGACGGCAGCTTCACGGGTGACACAGTGCGCGACACCGTCGTGCCGCTGATGGCGGATCGCGAGCGCATCGACCGGATGGCGCGCGCGGCAGAGCATGTCGGCACGCGCACCGGCACCGAGAACGTCGTCGCGATGATCGACCGCGCGCTCAGTGCCGCGAATTAGGATGGACAGGACATGATCAGACCTGACCTCTCCCTTCCGATCCCCGAGACCATCACCGCCGCCCACTTCATCGGGATCGGCGGATCCGGGATGAGCGGCCTGGCGAAGATGTTCCTGGATGCCGGCATCCGCGTGTCCGGATCCGATCGGGCCGACAGCGACGCGCTGCGCTCGCTCGCAGTCGCCGGCGCCACCGTGCACGTCGGCCACGACGCGTCCCACATCGGCGATGCCGACACCGTCGTGCACACCGGCGCGATCTGGCCGGAGAATCCCGAGTTCGTCACCGCCAAGGAGCGCGGTCTGCACGTGATCCACCGCTCGCAGGCGCTGCACTGGCTCATCGGCGGGCGCCGGCTGGTCTCCGTCGCCGGCGCGCACGGCAAGACGACCTCGACCGGGATGATCGTCACGGCGCTGCAGGCGCTGGGCACGGATGCGAACTTCGTCAACGGCGGCGTGATCGAGCAGTTGGGCACATCCAGCGCGTCGGGCGCCGATGACCTCTTCGTCGTCGAGGCCGATGAATCCGACGGCACCTTCCTGCTGTACGACACCGCGATCGCCCTGATAACGAACGTCGACCCCGACCACCTCGACCACTACGGGTCGGATGACGCGTTCCACGACGCATTCGTCCGCTTCGCCGACCGTGCGAGCGAGGCGGTCGTGATCTCCAGTGACGACCCTGGCGCGCTGCGCGTGAAGGCCGGGCTCTCTCATCCGAACGTGATCAGCTTCGGCGTCGCACCCGATGCCGACGTCCGGCTGACGGACATCTCCGTCGCAGGACCCGTGGCCGCGACCATCACGCACGATGCGCGCAGCGTGCGCCTGCAGCTCGTTGTTCCCGGCGAGCACAACGTGATCAACGCCGCGGGTGCAGTGGCCGTGCTCCTGACTCTCGGTCATGATCTCGCCGATGCGGTGCGCGCGGTAGAGGGCTTCGCCGGCACGGTGCGCCGATTCGAGCTGCACGGCGTCGAGCGCGGTGTGAGCGTGTTCGACGACTACGCGCATCACCCCACCGAGGTCAGGGCCGCGCTCGAGGCGGCGCGCAGCGTCGTCGGCGACGGGCGGATCATCGCCATCCAGCAGCCGCACACGTATTCGCGTACTCAGCACATGTACCGCGAGTTCGCGGAGGTGCTCGAGACCTACGCCGACCACACGGTGATGCTCGACGTCTACGGCGCGCGGGAGGACCCGGTTCCCGGGGTCACCGGCGAACTCGTCAGCGACGCGTTCATCGACCAGGAGCGCGTTCACTACGTGGCCTCCTGGCAGGAGGCCGCCGACTACACGGCGACCGTCGCACGCGAGGGCGACTACGTCATCACGCTCGGGTGCGGAAACGTCTATCTGATGATCCCGCAGGTGCTCGAATCGCTGCGGCGGACGACCGGAGCCTGATCGATGCGTCGCCCGCCCCCGCTTCCGACTCCGCCGGAACAGGAGACGAAGCCGGCACCCGCACGCTCCTCCCGTCGCGGACGTGAGGATGCAGACCCGACCGGCGAGGGGCGGCCGATCGTCGCGGCCACGGGTCCAGGAGGCGCACGAGCGGATGCCGCGGATGAGCCGCCCGAGACATCGGAGGCACTCACCGCGGGCGATGTCTGGCGCGCCGCGCGCGCCCGCCGCAAAGCACTGCGGGCGGAGATCCGGCGCTTCACCCGGCGTTCGCGGCGCAGGCGACTGATCTGGTTGTGCGCCCTGGGGGCCCTGGTGCTGCTGATCGGCGGAAGCGTCGCAGCCGCGTACAGTCCGCTGTTCGCCGTCGAGAAGATCACGGTCGCCGGCGCGTCCACTCTGAACGCCGCAGCCGTGGAGGCGGCGCTGGGCGATCAGCTCGGCACGCCTCTGGCTCTGGTCAGTGAGAGCGACGTCAAGGCGGCGCTCATCGCCTTCCCGCTGATCGAGACGTACGCGCTGGAGGCGAGGCCGCCCCATGATCTCGTGGTGAGGATCGTGGAGCGCACACCGATCGGCGTGATCGAATCAGGCGCCGGGTTCACGCTCGTGGATGCTGCAGGGGTGGCGCTCTCGACGACGGAGGACCGCCCGGACGGGCAGCCGGTGATCGCCGTCGACGGCGGCATCGAATCCGACGCGTTCGAGTCGGTCGGACTCGTCGTGAGGTCGCTGCCCGCCGACGTTCGCGCCGTCGTCACCGATGTCTCCGCCACCACGCTCGACGATGTGACGCTGACGCTCGCGAGCGGTCTCGTCGTGGTGTGGGGGAGCGCTGAGGATTCCGCGTACAAGGCCAGGGTTCTGGCGTCGACGATGGTGGCCAACCCCGCCGCGCGCGAGATCGACGTGTCCTCTCCCGACGTCGTCGTCGCCGGCTGAGCCGTGCGAATCGCGCCTGCGCCGCATTCTGCGCGCCAAAGCGGCGACACGCCCGTGTCGTTGCGCGCGCGCGGCGCGCGGGCGCATACCTTCGATCAAGAGAACGCAATACCGGGAAATACTTTACACCTCTAGTTGAGGTTTAAAGTTCACATTCGTTTCCAGGCTCGACACATCGGAGGCCGGCCATGAGCCAGAACCAGAACTACCTCGCCGTGATCAAGGTCGTCGGCGTCGGCGGTGGCGGCGTCAACGCCGTGAACCGCATGATCGATCTCGGCCTGCGCGGGGTCGAGTTCATCGCTGTCAACACCGACGCGCAGGCGCTGCTCATGAGCGACGCCGACGTCAAGCTCGACGTGGGCCGTGAGCTCACCCGCGGTCTGGGCGCCGGTGCCGATCCCGAGGTCGGTCGCCGTGCCGCTGAGGATCACGCAGAGGAGATCGAACAGGCCCTCACCGGCGCCGACATGGTCTTCGTCACCGCAGGCGAGGGCGGCGGCACCGGCACCGGCGGTGCTCCGGTCGTCGCGCGCATCGCGAAGTCGATCGGTGCACTGACCATCGGTGTCGTCACCAAGCCGTTCTCGTTCGAAGGCCGCCGTCGTCAGAGCCAGGCAGAGGCCGGTGTCTCCAAGCTGAAGGAAGAGGTCGACACCCTCATCGTCGTGCCGAACGACCGGTTGCTGGAGATCAGCGACCGCGGCATCTCGATGATCGAGGCGTTCGCCACGGCCGATCAGGTGCTCCTCGCCGGTGTGCAGGGAATCACCGACCTCATCACCACGCCGGGTCTCATCAACCTCGACTTCGCCGACGTGAAGTCGGTCATGCAGGGCGCCGGCTCTGCGCTGATGGGCATCGGCTCCGCACGCGGCGCCGACCGTGCGATCAAGGCTGCCGAACTCGCCGTCGAATCCCCGCTGCTCGAAGCGTCGATCGAAGGCGCCCACGGTGTGCTGCTGTCGATCCAGGGCGGGTCGAACCTCGGAATCTTCGAGATCCACGACGCCGCAGATCTCGTCAAGGAGGCCGCACACCCCGAGGCGAACATCATCTTCGGTACGGTCATCGACGACACCCTCGGCGACGAGGTGCGCGTCACTGTCATCGCCGCCGGCTTCGACGGCGGAGAGCCGTCGCTGCGTCTCGACCCGATGGTGGTCTCGCGGCCCGCGGCGGAGACGCTGCCGGAGGTGTCGCTCTCGGATGACTCGGCAGCCCCCGCCGTCGAGCAGAAGCAGAACGAGGCACCTCAGCAGCCCGCGCCGCGCATCGCGGCGACGAGCCTGGAGCCGGCGTTCGCCGACGACGACATCGACATCCCCGAGTTCCTGAAATAGGGCCCTCTTGTCCGACCTTGCCGCGCGGCTGTCCGCGATCGATTCCCAGATCGCGGACGCCGCGCGCACCGCAGGCCGGGATGCGGCGGACATCACACGTATCGTGGTGACGAAGTTCCACCCGGCGTCCCTCGTGCGCGAGCTGCATGCGCTCGGCGTGCGCGACGTCGGTGAGAACCGTCAGCAGGAGCTCGAGGCGAAGAGGGCGGAGCTGCAGAGCGACTCGTCGCAGGACGAGCCGGCGCTCGAAGGGCTGCGCTGGCACTTCATCGGGCAGGCGCAGACGAACAAGGCCGCCTCCATCCGGCGAAACGCGGATGCCGTTCACTCGGTCGACCGCATCAAGCTCGCCGATTCACTGCACAGAGCCGCCGGTGACGCGCACCAGGACGTGCTCGACGTGCTCGTGCAGATCAACCTGACCGATGACCTCGGTCGTGGGGGCGTCGCGCCCGACGACGCGCAGCGCCTCGCAGAGCACATCCTCGCCCTGCCGTCCCTGCGCCTGCGCGGGGTCATGGGCGTCGCCCCGCTCGATGAGGCGCCGGCATCCGCATTCGCTCGGCTGCGCGGCGTCGCAGACGGCATCCGCTCGCTCGATGCGAGTGCCACATGGATCTCTGCCGGCATGACCGGCGACTTCGCCGAGGCGATCGCCGCAGGTGCGACACACCTGCGGATCGGCTCCGCAATCACAGGACCCCGGCCCGACCGGGGTTAACCTCGAAACAGATCAGCCCACGTCGAACACGGAGGACACGATGGGAAACCCGCTCAAGAAGACCATGGTGTACCTGGGACTCGCCGATGAGGAAGAGGCCTACGAAGAGCAGCTCGCCCCGGCGTCTGCTCGCGCACATCGTGATCGTGATCGTGATCGTGATCGCGACCATGAAGAAGCCGCTCCTGCACCGGTGACACCGCTGCGTCGCCCGGTGGCAGTGCGCCAGCCTGCAGCCGGCACGGTCAACGAGATCCTCACCGTGCACCCGAAGCAGTACCGCGATGCGCAGCTGATCGCCGAGAACTTCCGCGAGGGCGTGCCGGTCATCATCAACCTGTCGCAGATGAGTGACGCCGACGCGCGTCGTCTGATCGACTTCGCCAGTGGCCTCTCGCTCGGCCTGTACGGCCGCATCGAGCGCGTCACCAGCAAGGTGTTCCTGCTGTCGCCGGAGAACATCGCGGTGTCGGGTCATGGTGGTATCGCGAGCGCAGATCCGGAGTCTGCGGGCTTCGACCAGTCCTGAGCCGTGACCGCACTGGTCTCGGTGATCGCATCGATCATTCATCTGGTCCTGCTGATCTACATCTTCGTGCTCTTCGCAAGGCTGATCCTCGACTACATTCCGCTGTTCAATCGTGAGTGGCGTCCCAAGGGCGGCGGTCTGATCGCGGCAGAACTCGTGTACACGGTCACGGACCCTCCGATCCGGCTGTTCCGGCGCTTCATCCCTCCGCTGCGCATCGGGTCGCTCTCGTTGGATTTCGGCTTCACGTTCACCATGCTCGCCGTGCTGATCCTGATGGCGATCGTGCGCGCCTTCATCTGAGTCGCGAAGCTGGTCGCTGGCACCGCTGCCCACCCCTCATATCGCATCCTCCGCGAGCGAGGACTATGCTTGCTCGAGGTGCGCGCCCCGGGTACGCGCCGGATCAATACCGAGCCACACTTCAGTCCCTGGCAACAGAACTCATCGAAAGAGGAGCCGAGAAAATGGCACTGACCCCGGATGACGTCGTCACCAAGCAGTTCCAGCACGTCCGTTTCAAGGACGGCTTCGACCCGGACGAGGTCGACGACTTCCTCGACGAGATCGTCGTCGAGTGGCGCAAGGCCCTCGAAGAGAACGCAGAGCTGAAGACGAAGCTCGCAGCCTACGAGTCCGGTGAGACCCCGGCGGCTCCGGCAGCCGAGGCAGCCGATGAGGCTCCAGCCGTCGTGGACGAGGTTCCCGCCCCCGTGGCTGCGACCCCCGCTCCCGCCGTCGCGGTGTCGGAGCCCGCCGCAGTCGCCGCGGGTTCGACCACGGCCACCGCGGGCATCATCGAGCTGGCCCAGCGCCTGCACGACGAGCACGTCGCCGAAGGCGAGGCCAAGAAGAGCCAGCTGATCTCGGAGGCGCAGACAGAGGTCGACCGCATCCGTGCCGACGCTCAGGCGAAGGAACGCGAAGAGTCCGCCCGCCTCGAGCGCGAGCGCAACACTCTCGAAGCGCGCATCACCGAGCTGCGCAACTTCGAGCGCGACTACCGCACTCAGCTGCGCGGCTACATCGAGGGACAGCTCCGCGATCTCGACGAGAAGTCGGCTTCGACGGACTCGACCCCGGTCTCCGCCATCGGGCTCTAGGTCATCCCTTTGCCAGGACGTCGTCCACTCAGTCGGTCGGCGGCCGGCATCATCGTCGCGGTTCTCGCGGCCCTGGTGCTGGCCGCCGATCAGCTTGTGAAGCAACTCACGATCGAGAACCTTCCTCTGCACGAGGTGGTCCCGGTTCTCGGCGAGTTCCTTCAGCTGTACTACATTCGCAACTCGGGTGCCGCGTTCTCGCTCGGCAGCGAAGTGACGTGGATCTTCACGATCGCGCTCACCGTCGTCGCCGGGATCATCATCTGGAAGTCGTTCGGTCTTCGTTCACGGCTGTGGGCGGTGGCACTGGGACTGCTGCTGGGCGGTGTGCTCGGCAACCTCACCGACCGGCTGCTGCGTGAGCCGGGCTTCGCCGTCGGACAAGTCGTCGACATGATCTCGATGCCGTGGATGATACCCGCGATCTTCAACCTCGCCGACATCTTCATCGTGTGCGGCATGATCGCCGTCGCGCTGCTCGTCGTGCTCGGTATGCGTTTCGACGGTACTCGGGAGAAGGACGACGTCGCACCGGACGCTGATGCTGACGCGGACGCGACCGATTCAGGGGGCGGTGCGGACGCCGCGAAGACATCCGCACCGATCGACGCCGAGCCCGAACAGGCCGGCTGAGGATGCAGTCACGCTCGCTGCCGGTGCCGGACGGACTGGAGGGTGCGCGCGTCGACGCTGCCCTCGCGAAGATGCTCGGCTTCTCGCGCACGTTCGCCGCGGAGGTCGCCGAAGCGGGTGGGGTGAGCCTCGACGGCGTGACGCTCGGGAAGTCCGATCGGCTTCATGCCGGCGGGTGGCTCAGCGTGGAGTGGCAGCCCAAGGAGGAACCGAAGATCGTTCCGGTCGTGGTGCCCGATCTGGGGATCATCCACGACGATGACGACATCGTCGTGGTGGACAAGCCATCGGGCGTCGCTGCTCACCCGTCACAGGGGTGGGACGGTCCGACTGTGCTCGGGGCGCTCGCGGGCGCCGGATTCCGGATCGCCACCAGCGGGGCGGCGGAACGCGCCGGCATAGTTCATCGCCTGGATGTCGGCACGAGCGGACTGATGGTGGTCGCGAAGACCGAATCCGCCTACACGGCGCTGAAGCACGCCTTCAAAGAGCGCACCGTCGAGAAGGTCTACCACGCGGTCGTGCAGGGGCACCCAGACCCGCTCGCCGGGACGATCGATGCACCGATCGGACGGCATCCGAACCACTCGTGGAAGTTCGCCGTCACGCCGACGGGTAAGGACTCGGTCACGCACTACGAGACGCTCGAGGCCTTTCCAGGAGCCTCGCTGCTCGAGATCCATCTGGAGACGGGGCGCACGCACCAGATCCGCGTGCACATGGCCGCTCACCGGCATCCATGCGTCGGCGATCCGCTCTACGGGGCGGACCCGACCATCTCCGCGCGGCTGGGACTGACCCGGCAGTGGCTGCACGCGCACCGGCTCGGGTTCACGCATCCGGCGACAGGGGAGTGGGTGCAGTTCGAATCGCCCTATCCCGCTGATTTCGTCCATGCGCTGGAGATCCTGCGCGGAGATTGACCTGGGATGGCCGCACCTCGTCCGGCCTCGTGCGGGTCAGAGAGTGCTTGCGCGCGCTGCATCGACGACTCCGTCGAGGGTGCGGCCGAGGAACGCGACGAGTTCGGCATCGTCCGCGCGCTCCTGCGTGGCCAGGGTGACGAGCACCTCTTCCGTGAACGCCACCCACGCACGCAGCGCGACCGTCAGAGCGCGCGTCGCTGGAACACCGATCTCCGAGAGCGCATCGCGGAGGTGCGCGGCGTTGATCTCGCGGGATTCGTCGACGACCTCCCGCACTGTCTGGTCACCACTGGCGACGCCGCGCACGAGCGAGATGAAGGTGCCGCGATGCTCGCGTACGAACACCGCGAATCGCAGGAGAGTGTCGTCGATGCGCTCGCGCGGAGGCAGCTCGGGGCGAGGCGCCGTCGCCTGCAGCATGGCATCTCGCGCGGTGAGCACGACGGCACGACGCATGCCCTGCCGCGTCTCGAAATAGTGGAACAGGAGCGCCCGTGACACGCCGGCACGACGAGCCAATTCATCGATCGTGAGTTCGTCCAACGGGTGGTCGGCGAGGAAGTTCACGCCCAGGGCGATCAGCTGAGCGCGACGTTCGTCTGGCGTGAGTCGGCTGCGTCGATCGTCGGGCATGGCGTCAGCCTATCCGGCGGTGACATGGGATCGTCAGTATTGACTCGTAGTCAATGGGCGTTATGCTCGAACGGATGTCGTCGAAGGTGACGGCTCCGAAACGGAGGATCGATGAAGTTCCCATCTCTCACCAAGTCCCACGCCGGCCGGGTCACTCTCGCAGCGGTTCCCGTCGGAATCGTCGCAGCCGTCCTTCTCGGCGGCGTCGCGCAGGGCGCCGTTCCCGTGTCATTCGCCGTTTCCGGCAGTCAGTTCCAGATCGGCGCGAGCCAGCTCGAGGGCACGGGGTTCTCCCAGTACGCGGGCGTCGCGACAGACTCCGAAGGCGGCGAGCACACAGTCGCCATCGCGAACATCAAGAGCGCGACGCTGTCGGACCTGTGCCAGTCGGTGATCACCGAGACTCCACTCGGCACGGTCGGAGTGCTCATCAAGGCGGGCGGAGGCGGTAATCCCGCATCAGCCTCCGACCTCCAAATCGGCATGACCGGGCTCAAGGGCGACGCCACGTTCGGCAACATCCGCATCGGCGTCGATGCGTCGACGGTCAACTCCGAGGCAAAGGGCTCGGCGGGCGACTTCGCCCAGGACTCCGACACCGTGTCGATCAGCAACCTGCAGCAGACGGCGTGGAGCACACAGGCTTCGGTGTTCACGTTGACGGGCATGTCGCTCGAGTTGACGGACGGATCCGAGGCATGCTTCTGAGCGCGAGGCGAAAGGACGAGACGCGGGCGGGCGAGCCTGCGCGTACACGCAGAGATGCGTCCGCGCAGCCGAGCCAACGCCGCTTCCGGGCATGGCGGAAGGAACGGCCTTTCGTCGGTGGCGTCCTGATCGCGATCGCCGGTGTCGAGATGTTCTTCTCCGGCCAGCTCGACATCGGGCGCCTGCACGTGCAGATGGGCATCGAGGGGCTGCAGGCGACGGTGATCCCAGTGATGCTCGTGCTTCTCGGAGTTCTGGCCATCATGATGCCGGCGCATCACATCTTCTACGGAGTGATCGCACTCGCGGTCGGGGTCTATGCGATCGTCGGCGTGAATCTGGGTGGTTTCCTGATCGGCACGATCCTCGCGTGCATCGGCGGAGTGCTCGTGGTCGCGTGGATGACGCCGGAGGCACGTGCGCGGGCGAAGGAGCGGATGGTGCTCATGAGCGATGACGATGTGCAGCGTGCGGAATCCGCAGCGGGGGAGAGCGCGTGATCTCTCGGCGACTGCGAGTCGTCGGGGTGCTCGCTGCCCTCGTCGTGGCTGCGCCCCTTCTCGCGGGTGCTGCGCCGTCGCCGCGCCATACCGGTTTCTGCGATTCCTTCATGTCGTTCCTGTGTCCGAAGCCGACCCCGACACAGTCGACGGAACCGACCGACCCGGTCGACCCGACCGCGCCCGCAGACCCGACGGCGCCTGAGCCGTCGGCACCTGATCCGATCGATCCGGATGCCGAGATTCCGGTGGATCCTGAGACACAGCCCCCCGCATCAACCGAGCCGGTGCCTGCGCCCGTCGATGCCGCGGCTCCGATCTTCACCGGCACGCCGGCGGCCATGCGCGCAGGCGGGCTGTCCTTCACCGGGCTGCAGGGGATCAGCATCGTCGGCGTCCCCACGGCGGATGGCGGATCGGTGCGCGCGCTCAAGATCAGCGCGGACTCCATCACCATCACGGGTTTCTCGCTGACCGTTCGACCACCGGATCAAGACGGGCTCGTCACCAACGCCGACACCATGGAGCTGGCAGGCAACGTGTCCGTGTATCTCGGCTCCGTGTCGGCATCGTCGATGGGCGGAGCGCCGCTGACCATCGGCACGGACACGCCGCCGCCCCTGGACGATGTCTCTCCCGGCCTGCTGGACGTGACGATGGGTCTCGTCGGCAGCACGGCGGACTCGATCCACTACACGAACACCGACCAGCGGATCGTCGCGGCCGAGTAGTCCCGTCGGTCGCGGAGATCGCCATATCAAAATGCCGACGTCTGCGCCCCGACGTAGACTCGAAGACGTGGCATCCGACTCCTTCGTACACCTGCACGTGCACAGCGAGTACTCGATGCTGGATGGTGCTGCCAAGATCAACTCGATG